>Ga0255778_10005253_pt1 | contig 10509 bp, 9 predicted proteins | sample 071ome_31_FD_179976 | JGI IMG/M metagenome (GOLD analysis project Ga0255778, IMG submission 179976) | Coastal salt marsh microbial communities from the Groves Creek Marsh, Skidaway Island, Georgia - 071405CT metaG (version 2) | ecosystem: Environmental > Aquatic > Marine > Intertidal zone > Salt...
CCCACCAAAGATCAACATTTCTGATTCATCCGTCACGACGGCCGCGTGACCGCTCCTACCCGGTGGTCCGGGAGTCCCCGTGAAGCCGACGTCTCCCACGGCGACTTGTCGCACGAACGCGTTGCCGGCATCTGCGAACTGAATGCCCCTCATCATGGCTCCAACTACGAACGCGCGCGCGAAGAACGATGCAAACCCCATCCTCCATCCTAACCGCGACTTTCGCGCGCGACACCTCGGCCCGCCGAACTCCGACTCACGCCAAAGCTGTCTCGGCCGAGCCGCGGCTTCTTCAAACGAACACGAAGCATCGCACCCTGGATTCGCCGTGCGCACCGACTCCAGCGGATGCGGACGCGCTCGAGACATCGATAGATCAACCCACGCTCCGCCCCAGCGCTCCGTGGTCTCCCGCCTGCCCTCGCGCGCCGCGCACTATCGCACGGGTGGGAACACACACCGACTCGCCTGGAAATCGACCCCGCGGAAGAACGTCATAACTCGCCGACGACACCCCGCGCGTCCTCCCTCAATCGACGATCGTCGCACGAGAGAAAAGAGATGTCGACCCTGGACGAACGTCTGCGGGCGATCACGCTCGAGCAGGACCAGTCGCATCGGCTCTACGAGTATGAAAAGTTGGCGAAAGAGCTGGTCGTGGGAACGACGTCCGACGGCTTGGAAGCCTTCGTCGATCACAGTGCGTACCAATCCGTCTCGTTGTGCATGCATCGATGGCTTTGACGCTCGCTCCGCGCGGACTCGCGTCGCGTGGGCGACGCGACGCGCACCCCAGGGTTGGATTCCTGTTGGTTGATGAGAGTTGGAGAGACTGACGCGAATATTTCCACGTATTCTTCGTTCGGTGACAGTCGTCTCGGACAATGTTCCGCTCGCGATATCGAAAGAAATCATCAGACAAATGTCGAAGGGGCTCGCAAATCTGGATTTTACAGCGCACAAGCTGCGAGCTGATACGATTTTACGCAAAACGCAGCCAAGAATAGCCTCGTTCGAGGAATGCGTTTGGCCCGTTCGTGTTTCTTTAGCCAAGAGATTGGGCGTAGAGGAGGGTAACTGGTCAGAATCTGCAGCGGTTCTCTCAGAAATTCATTTCCAGCCGACGACTGGTTCAAAACCAGAATATAACCTGTACAAATTAGAAATAACACTCATCACCGCAGTTGCTTGCGTGTTTGCCGGTGACTTGGGTAACGCAGAGTCGCACATCAACAAAACGCACTCAATCTTAGCGCAGATTCCCGAAGAGTTAAGAAGGAACGATTTAGTACACTTTTACCATGCAAGTTTGGCTAAGATCTTGGACCAGACTGGAAAATTCATGGATGCCGCAACGCGTTACTTCGAAATGCACCGACTCGAGCAAGTGGCACGTCATCAAGCGGTGCAGCTTGACAAAAGCAGATATGTCGAATGGCGTATGGAAGAGATAATAGCAGACGACCCCCCATCGATCGTTCGCTCCGCTATTTGTTTGATTCTCGCACCCTCAGGATCTCAAAGAACAAGACTCCTTCAGAATGTTTACAAGGCATTTCGCTCAAAGGAATCTCCAATCTTTCCTTTGCTTGAAAAGATCTACCTCAATCGCGTTTTACGTGCCCATGAAGTGCAAGATGTAGCGCCTCTTCTGAGTCCGCATTACGTAGAGGCTCGTGCGGATGGCTTATCAGCTCTTCAGCGGGCAATGATGGAGCACAACATTGTGAGCATGAGCAAAGTGTATGAAAACATTGGATTCGCTCAGCTCGGTGTGCTTTTAGGAGTGAGCGCTGCTCAAGCAGAAAAAATGGCAGCAAAACTGATTTCAGACGGGAGGTTACGCGGATATATCGATCAGGTTGACCAGTACATGTACTTTCAGAGTGAAACCGAGCCCATGGATGATTGGGAAAAGCAGGTAGTGGACGTATCACTCAAACTAAATAGTATCGTCGAAAGAATTGTTTAATAGAACTTTTGTAGAGTATAAACAACAACGGAATTTAGCGCTAGCAAATCGTTTTACTTCTTCGGGACGACCAACTTGTACGGTCCATCGATCTGCCAGTCGATGGGAGTGCCTCCATTCGTCTCGATAAATTTGTTACACTGAGAGAAGTGTCTGGATCCGAAGAACCCGCGGTGCGCTGACAATCCGGATGGGTGAGGACACTTCAAAATAAGATGATTGTTTGCCTTGGAAATCAACTTTTCCTTCTCTTGCGCATTCTTACCCCAAAGTAAAAATACCAAACCTTTTCTATTTTTTGCGATCTCGCGAATCGCGGCGTCTGTGAAATTTTCCCAACCCTTCTTCGAATGCGAGTTTGCGGCGTGTGCGCGTACGGTGAGACTCGCATTGAGTAAAAAGACTCCCTGTTTCGCCCATTGGCTCAAGTCTCCATGGGTCGGCACTTTGCAATTTAAGTCTGCGTGGAGCTCCTTATAAATATTCTGTAGGCTTGACGGTACTTTCACCCCCTTAGGGACGGAGAAGCAAAGCCCCATCGCCTGACCGTCATCATGATAAGGATCCTGTCCGATAATCACCACCTTGACCTCCTCCATCGAGCACGAATCGAACGCCCTGAACACGTGCTCCTTGGGCGGGAACACTTTCGCGTGCGCCTTGTCCTCGCTCTCTAAAAACTTTTCCAACCTTTCCCAGTACGGTTTCTTGAATTCCGACGATAAAATCTTGCGCCACTGCTCGTCCTTCAATAAATCAGCGTAGGCACCACCGCACGTTTCCGGAACTTTGGCTTCACCACCGTCTTGGACTTCGAGCACCGGCATGTTCTCCTTCAACTTTTTGAGCGGCACGATGTCGGCCTTGGCGTCGTCGCTGTCGCGCGGACGCGCGTTCACGGGCTTGAAGAAGCTCGTAATCGGACGTTCCTTGGTCATGAGGCGAGGAAGTACGGGGCGACTGCGGATGAGGGAAACGGGAACGTGCAACGTCCTCGCTCGCATGCACGCGTGGGCGTCTGACGTTCTGGTTTTGAATTTTTTCCTCTTAAACGTAGTTTTGCGTCTCGACGGGCGCTCGGTGGACGTTGGAAAGGGCGACACGGATCGTGATCCCGAAATAAAATATTTTTTGCAGTCTTTTTGCACACGTCTACGGCTAATGCTAGTCTTCTATCGATAGGGCATGTGCGCTGCAGAGTCGTCTGTTATCCGGAGCTCGACTCGGCGAGTGGACAGTTGACTCTGCGAGTCTCACGAGCTCCAAGGGAGATCGTTCTCGTTATCGCAGCCATAGCCCACTTCGAAAGCGCGTCCAAAGTATCCCTTTTCAAAGTAATGCTGGTCCTGTTCGGCGATGACGTCATCATCTTCCTCCTCATCTTGAAGAACGTCAAACGACGCACCGCTGATTTCACAAATCTCTGTGCCCAAATCAGAGTCAAGGTACCTGTGTGTGCAAGTCTCATCGCACACGTGAATAGTTCCAGTCTTTTCGCACACGAAAACTTTTCCGGGTAGCTCATGGTACGAACATCCAGCTCGACGACTGCATAGATGTCCCTCCTCCGCGACGAATTCGCGACGACCCTTCCACTCTACCGCGGCGAGATACATCGGCGTCCCTCCACTCATCGGGGCAAGATTCGCACAGACTTGCGAACGTTTAGCCGCAAAAGCCTCACCACATATTTTCTCAAAACCTTTGGGCGCTTGTCGCGTTTCTCTGTCTATTTCGCGCATATCAGCGGCGAAATAAAGTCTCTTCACATTTGTTTGTCGAGCCTGCTTCGTGTTCCCAAATCGTTCTATGAAACACTGCCGCCACAAAAAGTCCTGATCACACCTCTTAGAAAAGAATTTACACGTCATCGCGAGCGAAACCAATTCGTTCGGTGCCAGTCTCCGAAGTATCAAAGATATCACGTCTTCCGGGAGGCGCGAAAATGCTCCCGCGACGGCGCACGTCGTCGACGGACCCACCTCCGAGTCGACTCTGGCCGATTTCTGTGGACGACCATATCGTTCTATCTCTGTCACGTCGCCCTCGCCGTCCGTCTCGCGTTCGCGCTTCACCGCGCGCGCCTGCGCGGCGAGTTCTCGCAGAACCTCCTCCTCGAACTCGTCGTCCTCCGAACACGTGTCGCCCTCCGACTCTTCCTTCATCTCGCGCGCGGTCGCGACGACGATCGCGCCCGCGGACTCTCTACCTCGCATTGTCACCGCGCTCCACTCGTCGTCGCGCCTCGCTCGTCGGCCGCCGCCGACGGGCAGACTTATACTGGGGACATCGACAGTTGAAGCCTCGGCTCGGCGCTCGCGTCGAGACGTCGAGTCCGCGCGATGCTCCGTTGATGGATCGAGATCGTTCGCATGCGGGCGCGCGCGGTGCAGCGCACGCGCGCGGCGCCTCTCTCGTCCGTACGGGCGTCGAGACGACCGCGCGCTCGACGACGAGACGGCGACGAATGTTGCACCGAGCACGACGACGATGGTCGCCGCGGCGCGGCGCGGAGATTGATGGACGCGCTGGTGCGCGGTGATGAAGACATCGAAGGAGTGCGTCGAGTGATGCGAATGCGTCCAGCGCCGACGCCGCTCCTGGACGCTGTTGAGGGCGGGATGTCGTCACACATGCATTGGCGCAGACGAGGCGTGCCGAACGTCGAAAACGCAGCTCATCACTCCTGCAATCTAGCTCTCGCTCGCAGCGGTCGTCGCATGCGATGTCGTCAAAGTAATCGATTTCTCGCGGATTTGTTCCTGAAGATCGAGAAAGAGACAGAATCAGAGATTTTGCTGAACCGTTTTGACCTGTTTCATGCTCACATATTTTTTAGCAACCGCGGACAGTGTGGGATTTTATTTCATGCGAAAGAATATCCAGCAAAAGACGAAAACTTCGACGTTGATCTTGGCTATTGCCAAATAGGTTCTTCACTTCGCTTCGACGAGAATGAGATGCGTCTTCGTAATCTGCTTTGGCTATCTGTGGACGACGAGAGTTCCGTTTTAGTTCTTCTTGACACGCAAAAACGTAAAGACTTGCTCGTCGTTCCGGAGCTCCACACAACTTTTGAAGGCGACTGGGGCGATATTATGGCAGATGTCTTTTATTTTCACGGACTAGCCAATCGCAAGCCGCATGAACGTCTTTTTATTTTTCCGCGCTGATGAGTTTTATTTTTAGCACGAGAGAGAGAGAGCTGACTTCCTTACTTTTGGCCATGGTATCATGTATAAGCGATCCTTCGGTCATCTTGAACGCGAAAAGGAAACTCGAAAGCAACGAAAGCGACGCTGAGCCGGGAGAATATTTGTGTAGGGTCGTTGTATTTTGTCGGATGAATGGCGTAGCGGCGCACTCAACAGAACTCTTGAACGTACTCTCTGAAAATAGCGCAGGAATGGTCGTTCAATTCGCATCATCCGTCGTACTGCTAATCGAGAGTAGTCCGTGTGGCATCGACCATGCGTTACAAGTGCTAGATGACGCAGATTTTGGAATTGAATCCTCTCACGTATGTTCTTCAGAGGAAGGCGTGGAACGAGTGTTTGACGAGTTCCGGGTAATCCAGGACTCCGCCACATCGGGTGCGTTTGAATCAACTCTTGATAAGAACGACGAAGATGAAGTCGTTAGCACGTTGATTCGTGTGAAGAACGAGCTCCTAACGAACGTTTCTCCCAAAACGAGAAACATGGATGAGTGTCTGTCTCAAATTGTGACGCAACGGCGGGATTTGTTCTTCACGAGTAGAGAATTTCTTCAGCAGTTTGATATCAGGACGCATGTCTGTCGAGTCGTTGACGATCTGGCACCAGAGATGGAATGTCTTATAATCGAAAGCGAAAGTGCTTAGAGGTACAAGGAAAAAATTTCAATTTCAAGCCGTTTCGTCTCAACTGAATGCCGTCTTCATTTGCTTCGCTTCTATTGGGTCGTCTAAATTCGTATGCACAGATCAACTTTTCAGCTTAATCTCTCTCAGCCGCTCTTGTAAGTATTCATCCGAGCTGATTGGCTCGGGATAGCGATTGGGATTTTCAGCTGAAATGCATGATTCGAGTGTCTCTATGATGAAGTCGGGGTTCGGGTGTAAAAAGAATGGCATGGAATATCGAGGAATGTGTGCTCTTTCGGCAGGAGGATTCACCACGCGATGCGTCGTTGATGGTAACTTATGATTTGACAGACGCTGTAACATGTCTCCGATGTTACACGTCACACATCCAGGCGGTGGATTCACCTCGAGCCATTTTCCATCCTTGCCCAAAAGCTGCAAACCGCCTTCGTCGGCACCGAGCAAAAGCGTGATGAGATTGATATCTTCGTGCGCTCCAGCACGCACTCGCCCTGCAGCGTCGGGTGGGATCGGTGGATAGTGAATGATGCGCAGAATGCTGTTACCCTCGTCCGTCTTGTCTGCGAAATAGTCGCGCGGCTGCTGTAAGTACACCGCCAACGCTTCTAACACGCGAATTCCAAGTCTATCGAGGGCTTCGAAAATTTGCTTATTCACCTCACTGAAGCCCTCAACCTCGACCACATCATCCACGTTCGGTGGCATCATTTTCTCGTACTTGTGACCTGGCGGTAAGTCGCGTCCGAGGTGCCAAAATTCCTTCAAATCTGCGCGCGCGGCGAGAGACGGATTTCTCCGCGTCAGTGTAACGTTTTTATCATCCATCGCGACGACGCGCGAGCGCACGAACGATTCTTCACGCGTCGCTTCATCTCTCTCACGCGCTTCACGTACCAGGCACGTTCGCCCCCTTCGCCTGTTCCACCCCGAACGAAGTGTACCCGCGCGCGCCTCCCAATCCGGCGAGCGTGTACTTTTTCTTACACGCTTCATCGCGCGCGAAGAACGCTCGCGATCGCTCCATCGCCCGCTCGATGAGCGCCTGCTCGATGCCGTGATTTTCCAAGATGACGAATCCAAATCTCTCGTACGCCTCTCCCAGCGCGCGCACGAACGCCTCGAAATCGCCATCGTACAGCGTCAGGCTCACCGTCGGCACGCCGCGTTCCTTCCCCTCGTCCACCATCGCGTCGCCCCTCGCGCGCGTATCCCGTCCTCGATCGCGACGCGAGGAATTCGATCGACCGTTCTCCTCCTCGCGTCCTCGCTCGCGCACGTTCACCTCTCTCGTCGTCCTCTCTCGTCGTCTTCTCTCCTCTCGTCTTCTCGTCTCTCCTCTCGCGCGTCTCCGCCCTTTCTGGAGGGACTCGCTCTGAGTCACACACCTCGGTTTGACTTCTTTCGAATTCCACCAATCACGAACGGTCGCCTAGTCCCACTTATCCAGTCCTCGACCTCCAAATGGAGGGACTCCGCCTCCCGATGGCGCATCGGTCAGGGTTGTGGCCGGGCGCGCGGACACTCGACGACGCGTCGACGGCGCCGTGCGGTCGCGCGGGACCACGCGCGCGAGTCGAACGAACGATGCCGACGATGACTGTGCGCGCGTGCGCGCGCGGGGGGGCGGTGAAGATCCCGCGTGGGGTGGTCGGACGCGATGGAAGACGGGGCGGCTGCGGTGAACGCGCGCGAGGGCGGTGGACGCGCGCGAGGGCGGTGGACGTGCCGGATTTCCTCGTGCAGAAGCTCGAGGCGACGACGAAGACGCACGGGGAGATCTCCGAGCGAATGGCGGATCCGAGCGTGACGAGCGATCCGAAGGAGTTTCAAAAGTTGAGCAAGGCGTTGGGGGAGCTCACGAGTGTGGTGGAGCAGTATGAGCGGTACAAGGCGTGTGCAAGGGAGATTGACGAGGCGAAAGCGATGGCAAAGGACGCGGCGGGAGACGATGAGATGGTGGCGATGGCGAAAGATGAGATAGATGCGCTGACGGAGGAGAGCGATGCGTTGGTGGAGAGCATGACATTGGCGCTGTTGCCCAAGGACCCTCTGGACGAAAAGAACATCATGCTCGAAATTCGCGCGGGCACGGGAGGGGACGAGGCTGGGATCTGGGCTGGTGATTTATATCGCATGTACATTCGTTTCGCCGAGCGCGAGGGGTGGCAAACGTCCGTGGTGACGAATAATCCCGCGGATATGGGTGGATATAAGGAAATTGTCGTCGAGATAAAGGGAGACGACGTGTACAGTAACCTCAAGTGGGAGGCTGGTGTTCATCGCGTGCAGCGCGTGCCGGCGACGGAATCGCAGGGCCGCATTCAGACATCCACGGCGACGGTGGCCGTGATGCCTGAAGTCGACGAGGTGGAGGTGAAGATTGATGAAAATGATCTCGAAATCTCCAGCGCCAGAAGCGGCGGCGCCGGAGGCCAAAACGTCAACAAGGTTGAAACCGCCATCGATTTGGTGCACAAACCGACCGGTATTCGAGTCTTCTGTACCGAAGAGCGCACCCAATTGAAGAATCGTATTCGTGCGATGCAAATTCTCCGCGCGAAACTGTTCGAGCTTCAGCTCGAGGAGCAACGCAAAGAGGTTTCCGATGCCCGTAAATCTCAAGTCGGCTCGGGTTCGCGTTCTGAAAAGATTAGAACCTACAACTGGAAAGATTCCCGAGTTTCGGACCATCGTATCGGGGTAAACTTTCCGCTTCAAACCTTCCTCGACGGTGACATCAAGGGCGCCATCGGAGGTATGCAGGCGTTAGAACAAGAGGAGAAACTTGCTCAGCTCAACGCGGAGACGCAAAAGTAAACAATCCTCGTATTCTTACAATTCTTTTAATGAAAATAGTAGCGCGAGCTCCTCACTCTCAAGCCTCGGGTGCGCGTCAAAATTTAGAGCGCCGACGCGGAGAAGGAATCGTGTGCACGTCCGCGAGCTTTGCGCGCGACGTCCGGCTCGTCGAATCTCTCGGCGGCGGACATTTTCAATGTCTAAAAATACCTCACAGCAACGCACACTGACGTGTAGCTTCGGGTTTGACTTCAAAAAGCGAAGAAATTTAGTTCACGTGCGTGAAGACGTCGTCGCGTACGTCGCCGGAAATCTCGTCACTTTTCTCGACGTGACTGCGGGGGAGAAGAAGTACTTGCGAAGCGTCGAGAATGGAGACATAGGCTTCATCACAGTGCACCCGGATGGTACCCATTTCGTCGTCGGTGAGAACGGACCCTCACCGCGCATGCACATCTATGCGTACCCATCTCTCGAGCTTGAGAACACGATCACTGGTGGTGCTGAGTGCGCGTACTCGGCTGGTACATTCTCCTCGGATGGAACCATGCTCGCGAGCGTGAGCGATCTGCCCGACTACTGGCTTACTCTGTGGGATTGGAAAACAGGCGTCACGATCCTTCGTGCGAAGACATACGGTCAAGAGGTTTATAACGTATCGTTTCTACGCGGTGAGACGGGACACATACTGACTCACGGTGCTGGCCACGTTCAGTTTTGGCAAAAGGTGAAAACATTCACGGGGTGGAAATTGCAGGGTACTTTGGGCAAGTTTAATGGAGAACCTCTGTCGAATATCACTGGAGCAGTCGAGTTGCCGTTCAAAAATATGATTGTTACGAGTACAGAATACGGTGCTCTTCTCATCTGGGTCGACGGCTGTGCTCAATTCAAAGTCATGAGAAGGTCCGCTTCGGGTGAAGCGGAAAACTGTCACATCGGCTCAATTGAAACTGTCTGTAGCGTCGATTCAACTCTGATTACATCAGGCGAAGATGGTGCGATTCGAAAATGGTCCATGGACGATATTCGCCACGCTGTGTCGTCTCTGAACAAAGGGACGATACTCTTGGAACCTCTATCAGAGCATCGCACAGATGGAGGAAACATAAAACATGTGTGTCCACTGCAAAATGGTCTATTGATTCAAGACGGTGGTCGTGGATGTGTGGCGTCATGGAATCAAAATCAAGAGAAAATCATATTATGTGCGCACAGCGGTTCCATCACCGGCTACGTGTCGTCCATAAATAGCACACATCTGGTTACATGTGACGATAGAGGTGCTGTGCATTGTTACGATTACCTGTCTTGTTCATTCCTGTACAAAACGCAATTCAGTACTGCAGCCACGACTCTCGTCAACGTACCTTTGTGGATAGATGAGACAGGGCGATCTGTTGTCGTTGGGTTTAAGGATGGAGTGATTCGCATCCTGGTTAGAAACTCTAGTGCGTGGCGTTTAGCTCTCGTGCTCAAACCGCATTCTTGCGCCATTGCAAAGTTTTCCTGGAATTCCAGCGGTTCCGTCTTGGCGGTTAGCGCAGCCGACAACACCGCATTCCTACTCAAATCATCTCGTTTCAACGATTCATTGACCCTTGAACCGATCGGTTTCCTGAAAGTTCCTTCGAGTGAGATATTTTGGGAAAGTCAACGCACTCTCGCGAGTCATGCGCACGGCGCTGTCGAGCTTTTTGACGTACCCACTGAGCCAATCTCTAAAGAGCCAAGACACACATACAAAATAGAAATTGTTTCTCGAACGCGAACCCGAGATGTTTCAAAGGTTGAGGTCTCAGAACGTGATGACGTGCCCGTGCAGTGGACGACGCACGATCGTTCCCACGACGTCACCATATCTTCTTCTGGC
>Ga0255778_10005256_pt1 | contig 10506 bp, 10 predicted proteins | sample 071ome_31_FD_179976 | JGI IMG/M metagenome (GOLD analysis project Ga0255778, IMG submission 179976) | Coastal salt marsh microbial communities from the Groves Creek Marsh, Skidaway Island, Georgia - 071405CT metaG (version 2) | ecosystem: Environmental > Aquatic > Marine > Intertidal zone >...
ACCATTGCCGCCGTCGCCGCCATTTGGGCCACCGTTCACCACAGGCCCCTCACGCCGGAATGACACGCATCCGGCCCCTCCGTCACCTCCGCGGAGGTTCAGCTGACATTCGTCGACAAACTGCGACACGTCGACACGCTACCGAGCATCGACCCAGCACGACGGGAGGGTGCGACACCGGGATCGTAGGCTGGTCATGTGACACCCTCCAGCTCACTTCCTGACGATGAGGCAATGGCCGAGCGTGCAGCTCGGTGGGCGGCCACGATGCACGCCCATCACATCGACGATGTCGCGGTTGCACACGCTGACTCCCACGCCCTTGCCCGCGCCGACCGCGTCTTGCGCCATCAGCGTGAAGAGTTCGAGCACGCCCATTTGTCGCCGACCGCAACCCGGTCCTGGGGGGCGGGCAATCGAGGCACCGACGAAGACCCCGACCCGGTACGCACGTGTTTCGAGCGCGACCGCGACCGCATTCTCCATGCCAGCGCATTTCGGCGCTTAGCCGGCAAGACACAGGTCTTCGTGTTCCCCGACGATCATCAGCGCACCCGCATGACTCATGCAGTGGAAGTCGCGCAGGTGGCCAGATCGGTGGCCGGCCCGCTCGGGCTGAATGTAGCTCTCACCGAGGCCATCGCCGTGGGCCACGACTGCGGTCACGGTCCTGGAGGTCACGCGAGCGAAGACGCATTCAGCCCGTATCTCGCCGAGGGGTACGACCATGCCGTCTGGGGAGCGGATGAAACCCTTACACCGCTGAACCTCTGCGTCGAAACACTTGATGGCATTCGCAATCACTCGTGGAGTCGACCGGCGCCGAGCACCCCAGAGGGCGAAGTTGTCTCATGGGCTGATCGCATCGCCTATGTCTGCCACGACTTCGAAGATGCGGTTGCCGCCGGCATCGTGGCATCGCACATGCTGCCCGACATTGTTGCTCGTCGCTGCGGGACCGACCGCAGCATCCAATTGGGCACATTCGTGCGATCGATGATCGACACCGCGGCCACAACCGGGCGCATTGGCATGCACCCCGACATCGCGGAAGCGCTCGGGGCCTTCCGACGCTTCAACTACGACCACGTCTACCTTCGACCAGCATCACGTCGTCAGGCCGATGCAGTGATCGTCATGTTGCGGGCCCTCGTCGAGCACTATGCCGACCGGCCCCATGAATTGGCAAACGAACGTGACGACATCGCCCGCGATCTCGACGCAGGGTCACCTGAGGCTGTCCGTATGGCTGTTGCATGGGTCAGCGGCATGACGGACCGCTATGCATGCGGCCGGGCCATGAGCCTGCTCGGCTGGGAACGCGACCGGCTACCCGCGGGTATCGACGTCTAGCGAATGAACATCTAGCCGCTGTCCGCGTACACGCGGTCGAGAAAATGACGCGAAATGCAGTTGGGATCAGGCGTCGACAACGTCGACGACTTTGCGGCCCTTGCGCTGGCCGAACTTCACCGAGCCGTCGGCGAGGGCGAACAATGTGTCGTCGCCGCCGATGCCCACATTGCGGCCCGGATGGAACCGCGTACCACGCTGACGCACGATGATCGTGCCGGCTGTGATCTTGGTGCCATCGAACACCTTCACACCGAGGCGCTGTGCATTTGAGTCGCGGCCGTTCCGGGTGGAACCGCCGCCCTTGGTCTTCGACATCTCTGACTCCTCGGTTCAGGCGGTGATCGAGGTGATCTCGATCACGTTGTAGTTCTGACGGTGCCCGTAGCGGCGACGCTGATTCGTGCGGCGCTTGTAGGTGAACCCGTCGATCTTCTCGCCGCGCTCCGTGCCCACAACCTTGGCTGCTACCGAGGCCGACGCCGCGTCGGCACCGGTGAGCACACGGTCACCATCGACGACCAGTACGGGCGTGAACGCCACGTCAGAGCCATCGTCGACACCGAGCAACTCAACGCGGAGCCGCTGGCCTTCGACGACCTTTTCTTGCTTTCCACCTGTGGCGATCACTGCGTACATAGCCATACGGACGCTATCGCCGCCATCGGCATGCATCAACTGCCACCATGCGATATGCCGGCACTCAGTTGAGCAGGCCGTGATCGACGATGAGACCACGCCCTGCGCAATCTGGGCATTCGGTGGAGAATTCGGTGAGGAGCCCCTCCCCGATGCGTTTGCGGGTCATCTCCACAAGACCAAGTTCAGAGATATCGAATACCTGGGTGCGCGTCTTGTCTCGCGACAGCGCCTCGCGGAACGCATCGACGACCGCAGCGCGGTTCTGTTTGATCTCCATGTCGATGAAATCGATCACGATGATGCCGCCGATGTCGCGAAGGCGTAGCTGGTGCGCGATTTCGGTTGCCGCCTCGAGATTGTTCGCAAACACTGTCGCTTCGAGGTTGTCCTTGCCCACATTCTTCCCGGTGTTCACGTCAATCACCGTGAGAGCCTCGGTGTGCTCGATGATCAACGACCCACCAGACGGGAGCCATACCTTGCGATCGAGCGCCTTGTGCACCTGTTCGTGGATGTGGTACTCCTCGAACAGTGATAATTGTTCTGTCGCACGGTTGTAGAACTCGATGCGATCGACGAGTTCGGGATTGAACGCCCCGACATATTCGCGGATGTCGTTGTACAGACGCTCATCGTCGATCACGACACGCCGATAATCGGCATTAAATTCCTCGCGGATCACGCGCACCGCCAACTCTGGTTCGCGATGCAGCAATGCCGGACGTTTCGCTTCCGAGGCGCGCGCTTCAATTCTGGCCCACTCGGCGAGCAAGAGCTCCATATCGGCACTTAGTTCAGCCTCGGTTGCATGTTCAGCCGCTGTGCGCACAATGAGCCCGTGCTGGTCTGGCTTGACCCGATCAAGGATCGATCGCAGACGTCGGCGGACATCGTCGGGTAGGCGCTTGGAAATCCCATAGGTCGAGGAGTTCGGGATGAGAACCACAAATCGACCCGGCAACGACACCTCTTGGGTGAGGCGCGCCCCCTTGGCCCCAATCGGATTCTTCGTCACCTGACAGAGAATCATCTGTTTGTTCTTGAGGATCTCTTCGATTCGCGCCTCACCGCCGCTGTCGACATCATCGGGATCGAACTGCACGTCACCGCGGTACAGCACCGCGTTCTTCGGCGTCGCAATATCGACAAACGCCGCCTCCATGCCGGGCAACACGTTTTGCACGCGCCCGAGATAGATGTTGCCGTGAATCTGCGAAACATCGTCGGCCGGACGGGACACATAGTGCTCGATTAAGTTGCGTCCCTCAAGAACGCCCACCTGGGTGATGCCGTCGCGAACCTGCACACACATCACATATCGACCGAGCGGCTTGCCATCACGCTCGCGCCCACGCCGACGCTCAAGGGTCTCTGGGCTCAACTCCTGGTTCTGGTCGCCACGCTGCCGCCGACGGCTAGAGGATGAACCGTTCTTCGCACCCTGTTGCTGTTGACCTGCACCGCCGCCGGTGCCACCTCCACCGCTACCGCGCGAGCGACGACGACGGTTGCGCGAAGATTTCGACTGACCTCCACCGGAGCCCGCCCCTGCCGAAGGTCCGTCAGATTGCCGGGCCGGCCCAGGCGGCGGCACCGTCGGGATGGGCATGGTGTCGCCGATGCGAGGCGCCGACTGCGCAGCACCGGCCGACGACGCAGCCGATGAGTCACCGGTGGTGCCATCGGACGCCGGGGAAGCAGAACGTTGGCGGCCCTGCCCCCCACGGGACCCACGCCGGCGGCGGCGATTTGCGCCGCCGTCAGGGGGCGACGACGAATTGTCGGCGGCAGAGGCTCCAGGGGTCGCCCCGGAGCTCTCGGAGGGGGAAGTTCGATCGTCCATCGGTGGAATCCTTCAGTGTGGGGCCGCACGTCTGGCGGCGGACCTCCGCGGCGGCCACGTCGTCGGGGCCCACAGCACGCGAAGGTGTGATGAATTTGGTGATGCCCGCGACACTCAGACCCGCGACAAGGACGAGGAGCGCGACGAACATGACCGCGTCATGTTACCCGCCAGCAACGACGTAACCGGTGACCGCCCCAACGCAACTGGGCGAGGGCTCAGCGCATACGGCGCATATGCACGCTCTGCACAAGCCCGAAGAGCGCGCAATACACGATTAACGAGGACCCACCGTAGGAAATAAACGGCATTGGCAATCCGGTCACCGGCGTGATGCCGAGCGTCATACCGACGTTCTGGAACACCTGCCACAGCAACATGGTGAACACCCCAGCCGCGATGTACGTACCGAGCAGATCTTTCGACAGGCTGGCAATTCGCCAGATGCGCACCAACGCCACACAGAACAGGGCCAGCAGGACAGCGCAACCGACCATGCCGAACTGTTCGGCCACCGCAGCAAACGGAAAGTCGGCCCACATCACGGGAATGTCACGCCCGTTGGTGAGCGGGCCCTCGAGCCATCCCTTGCCCCACACTCCCCCAGTACCGACGGCCCGGATGGCGTTTCGCACCTGGTAGACGGCGTCTTGCAGGGTGGGATCGGTGGTCTCTTGATCAAGAAAGACCTGCAAGCGTTGCACCTGATAACGGTTCACCAACTGCCCCACGAATGCCGCAACCACCGTCATCACCGACAGCACACTCACTGCGGCGATGTACTTCGGACGCGCACCGGCCACCAACAAGGTGCCCATGGCAAGAGAGACCAGCACCGACGCCGACCCGAGGTCGGGCTGCGCCACGATGAGCACCGTGGGTATCCCCACCAGCACGAGACCACCGAGGAAGCGCGCGTAGGTCACCTCGTCACTGCGACCTTCTGCCAGATAGGCCGCCAAAAGCAACAGCGTCGTGAACTTGGCGAGTTCGGCGGGCTGCAGGTTGAACGGCCCGAAGTCGAACGAGATGCGGTCTTGGCCACGCGCAAGGCCGAGCAAGATGAGCAACAACAGCAGCGCAACCGTTGCGGAGTACAACCCGAGGGCCCGCTCGCGCAACCGTTCGTAGTCGATGGACATCACCACCACCATCGCGACCGCCCCAACGATTGCAAAGACCACCTGCCGGTTGGCGAAAGCGTACGGATCGCCGGGAATCCGAGTGCGCGATGCCGAGAAGACGACAAAACATCCGATGACCATCAAGATGGCCTGCACCCCGAGCAGCACCCAATCGATATTGCGGCTCGGATCGCCCGGGGATGACCGAATGTTCCCGAGGCCGCTGTCGGGGCGCCGGCTGAGAAATGTCATCGCCATTGTCGCCGCCCGTTCACTCGACCAGCCCGATCGTTCCGGTTCCGCGCCGGTTGAAGCACGCCACGTCGTCGAGATACTCGTCGCGGGCTGCGACCATCATCGACTCGTCCAGAGGTTCTGACACAGCCACCGGTTCCGTTGCAATCGCCCCAGACAGCATCATGAACGTGCACTTCACCACCGGGCCCGCAGCAATCGAGCCGTACCCGGCTTTTTCCAAGTAGGCACTTACGACATACGGATCCTCCGGGTCGAGGGAGAATCCGGCGAACGCCGACGAGTCATTCCATGGGTAGTTGCCCGCCCCCTGAGCAGTGCCGGTCTTGCCGGCCACCGGGATCGCATCATCTGGATAGTCGTAGAACAGCTTTTCGCCGGTGGTGGAGTGATACGGAATATCGGTACCAGGTGTGCCTGCACCGGTGGTCACCACCCGTGTCAACCCAGCGATGATCGGATCGCGAACCTCGGGGTCCATCGGGACAGTACGCAGGATCGTCGGCGCCACGCTTTCAGTGTCCACGGCCCCACGGCGAAGATCGGCATAGCCGACGGAACCATCCGGAGTGCCGGGCTCCCAGACCCGCTTGACAATCGTTGGTTGCAGAACCGTGCCCCCGTTGGCGAAGGTGGCATAGCCATTCGCGAGTTGCAGTGGTGTCGCCGACAACAGGCCCTGGCCGATCGCCATCTGAATGCTGTCACCGACATAGAAGCCCCGCCCTTCATCCTCGCTGATGACGCCACGCTCGGCATAGGTGCGTTTGAGTTCGCGGTCGGGCACCGTTCCATCGAATTCGAATGGAAGCTCAATCCCTGTGTCGGCGCCAAACCCGAACAATTCAACCTGTTCCTGAAAGACCGGCGCTCCACCGTTCTCCACCAGAATGTCCTCGCCGATGCGATAGAAGAATGCGTCGGACGACACCGCGAGTGCATCTTCAACATCGACATCGCCGTACACGCACGGCGCGCCGGTGCCACAGAGAGCGTTCTTGTAACTGCACCGCACCAACCCTGCGTCACACCGTGCGGGGTTCACCGAATACAACTCGTAGTACCCGGTATCGGTGAAGAGTTCATCAGAGGTGATCAGGTCGGTGGTGAGCGCCGCGTACGCCGTGAACGGCTTGAAGGTCGACCCGAGGTTGTACCGCCCTTGGATTGCCCGATTCACCAGAATCGATTCATCCGGATCAATCGGTGACCCGTCGGGTTTGGTCGAGGGAAATACCTGACGGAACTTTGCTCCGGTGAGGTCGGCTTCGAACCAGCGGTTGTCAAAGGTGGGATAACTCGCCATGGCGACGACGTCGCCGGTGTCGTACCGCATGACCAGAGCGGCACCGGCTGGCGCCTTGTACGGCACGCGCTCGGGCTCGTCGGGGTCGAGCAGCCCCAGCGTTCCATCGGGTTGGCGTACAAGGGGATTCGATGTGTACTGCGTGCGCCGCGACGCCAACGACGTCTGCAGTGCCTGCTCTATGTACACCTGTACATCCAGATCGATGGTGAGTTGCACGTCGTGCCCGTTGATCGGCGGAACCTCTTCCACCACGCGCACCGGACGGTTGCTGGCATCCACTTCGAAGATGCGGTACCCCCACGTGCCGTGAAGTATCTCCTCGAGGGAACGTTCCGCGCCAAACTGGCCAACGCGCTCGTTTCGGAGGTAGCCCCGCGTCAGATAGGTCTCCAACTGCTCGGCGGTAATGGCTCCCATGTAGCCAACGACATGAGCGGCGTGTGGGGCATAGGGATAGACGCGTTCCCATCCGTTGACGATCTCCACCCCCGGGAGGTCCTCCACGCGCTCGAGAAGCGCAATCGCTGTCTGCTCGTCGACATCTTCGGCGATGGGCAGCGGAAGGAACGGCGAGTAGTACCCAGAGGTGTAGCGATCTTCCATTTCCGAAGCTGGCACCCCAACCCAGCCCTCCAAGCGTCGGAACAGTTCTGTGCGCTCACTCCGGCGCTGTAGATAGTTCCAGTCAATGGCCACGGTCAGGATGCGCCGGTTATCGGCAAGAATCCGGCCATCCGCGTCGAATATGCGTCCCCGCTCGGGCGCCAGTTGGACCACGCGGGTCTTCGACCGATCGACGCGCTCTTGCAGCTCCTCGGCCCGCACGGTCTGCAAGAACCAGAGCCGGACGCCGAGCAGTGATACGAGGATCACGGCCACTGTGGCCAAGATGCCAAGCCGGACGGCTCGTCGGTCACCGGACATGACACGATTGTTGCGTATTGACCGGCGTATCAGGCATCACCCGGCACCTTGAGTTCGCTCTCGCGCACCGACAACGCCCACCGCGCCGCCGGCACCATCACCGGCGACAGCATCGCTGCAGCCAACGTCACCGTTGGCAACACCGCCGCAATTCGCCAGCCCACGGGGTCTGCTTCGCCAATGAACAGGCGCACAACAGGTACAAGACCTTCCCCCACCAACGCTCCAACTGCGGTGAACACGGCAAGAATCCACCACACCGGCTCCACACGAAAGCGACGGCCCAGCCCGGCAACATGGCCCGCAACCGCCATGGTCAATGCCGTTGCGCCAATAGGCGTACCGATGACCAGGTCGTACAGCAAGCCGACAACGAAGCCGGCTGCAGCACCACGGTCCGCGTCACTGGCGGCACCTGCCGCGGCAGCGAAGGCCAGCACCACCTGTACCGACACACCAAACGGACGCATATCGGCGGCCAAGGTGGTCTGCACGGCGACGAGGACGAACCCCAGGAGCACCACCCGAGGCAGCCACCCGTGCCGCAGCGCGTTGATCACTCGGCCAACTCCGTCGGCGGTTGATACAAGATGATCCTGACGAACTGCAGCCGTTCGAGATCGGAGACCAGTTCAACCTCTACTTCTTGGCCAGCTGTGCCGGGGCGTGTGATGACATTCGCGACTGTCCCGACTGGAATATTCGGCGGTGCAAGCGATGTGGAGCCACCCGCGGTGAACACCGTGTCGCCGGCGCTGATGCGACCAAACCCGGAAGAACCGGCAACGAAGCTCACCCGCGGCAATCGATCGTCACCCCGCCCACGCAGCACTCCGGTTTCACGGATGACCTCCGGCACCGACGTATCGGTATCGATTGTGCTGCCCCCAACCTCGTCGATGCCGGCGATGATCTTTACCGGAACGGCGTACGACGGGTCGGTGACCAGCATGATCACGCTCGACTGTGGTGACACACGCGTGACTTTGCCCACAAGTCCGACACCCGTGCCGGTGGCAGCCATTCCCACCCGGATGCCGTGCACCGAACCACGGTCGATCTCAACTTGCTGATCGAAGTTCGTTGGCGATTGCCCGACGAGACGCGCCGTCACCGAGTCATATGAGGCAACACTCTCCAAGCCCTCGAGTGCCAACAGGTCCTGATTCTCGATGATGGCGTTCTGTGCCGCAATCTCGGCGGCACGCTGCGCCTCCACCTGCGATCGCAGATCGGTGACTTCCGCCAACAGGCTGTCGTAATCGCGATAGCTGCGCACGGCACGACTGATCGGCGAGGTGACGACGTCAGCAGCCGTCTGAAATGGATCAGCAACCGCACCCGCTGCCGAGCGCACCGCGTCGAACAGGCGGTTCCCACGCAGATCGAGGGTGAGCAGCAACACCGACGTGACCGCCAACAAGATGATGGCCCGGCGACGTCCGGGCGAGTACAGCGCCATGCCGACTCAGATGTCGCCGCCCAGAGACATCAGACCGCGCATCGCATCGATGTTCTCGAGCGCTCGCCCCGAACCGATGGCCACCGAGAATAGGGGCTCATCCGCAATGCGGATCGGCATGCCGGTCTCGTGAGCCAACCGATCGGCAAGGCCGCGCAGCAGCGCGCCACCACCGGTGACCATGATGCCGTCCTCCATGATGTCGGCCGCCAACTCGGGTGGCGTGCGGTCGAGCGCGGTCTTCACCGCGTCGACGATGGCGCTCACCGGTTCCGCAAGCGCTTCACGCACATGTTCGGTGCTGAGTTGAATCGTGCGCGGGAGGCCAGAAATGAGATCACGTCCACGGATGTCGGCTGTGAGTTCTTCGGAGAGCGGCCACGCGGAGCCCATCTGCACCTTGATCTCTTCCGCTGTCCGATCCCCAATCGCGAGGGAAAACTCTTTCTTCACGTATTGCACGACGGCGTCGTCAAGCTCGTCACCAGCTACGCGGACCGACTGCGCCGTCACGATGCCACCGAGGGAAATCACCGCCACCTCGGTCGTGCCACCACCGATATCGACAATCATGTTGCCGCTGGGAGCGTGCACCGGGAGGTCCGCACCGATCGCCGCAGCCATCGGCTCTTCGATGATGTGCACCGGCTTTCGCGCACCGGCATATTCCGCGGCGTCCTGCACAGCGCGCTGCTCCACCCCGGTAATTCCCGAGGGCACACAGATGATCATCCGCGGCTTCGACCACCGCGATGCGTGCACCTTCTGGATGAAGTAGCGCAGCATCTTTTCGCACACCTCGAAGTCCGCGATCACACCGTCTTTCAGCGGTCGGATCGCGCGAATGTGGTTCGGCGTGCGCCCCATCATTCGCTTGGCTTCAGTGCCGACGGCCACCGGACGGCCATCGTTCACATTGATCGCCACGACTGAGGGTTCGTCGAGCACTACCCCGACTCCTCGGGCGTAGATCAACGTGTTCGCGGTTCCGAGGTCAATCGCGAGGTCGCGGCCGAGGCCGAGCGGATTACCCCTCACGTTGTCCTCCCTCCACAGAAACCTCACCGCGCCCGAACGGCCCGGTGATCACGGTTGTCGAATGTTACAGATTCGGGAAGAAGATGCCGATTTCGCGCTCGGCGCTCTCCAGCGAATCACTTCCGTGCACGAGGTTCTCGGTGAACAAGATTCCGAGGTCGCCTCGAATCGTTCCGGGGGCAGCAGAGCGCGGGTTGGTGGCACCCATCATGTTGCGAACCACTTCCCAGGTGTCTTCGGGCCCCTCGATGACCATGGCCACCACCGGTCCCCGGCTCATGAACGCCACGAGGTCGGCGTAGAAACCCTTACCGACATGTTCGGCGTAGTGGCGCTCCAGCGTGTCGGCGTCGAGCGTGCGCAGTTCCATCGCCACGATGTCGAGATTCTTCGCCTCAAAACGCGAGAGAACCTCACCAACGAGCTTGCGCTCCACGGTGTCGGGCTTTAACAAGACGAGTGTGCGGTCAGCCATGTGGGCGAGGCTACCGGCCGAGACGACGTCGCAGTCCGGCGCGCACGCCCCCGATGACATAGAGCGATCCAGACTGCGACG
>Ga0255778_10005262_pt1 | contig 10501 bp, 10 predicted proteins | sample 071ome_31_FD_179976 | JGI IMG/M metagenome (GOLD analysis project Ga0255778, IMG submission 179976) | Coastal salt marsh microbial communities from the Groves Creek Marsh, Skidaway Island, Georgia - 071405CT metaG (version 2) | ecosystem: Environmental > Aquatic > Marine > Intertidal zone >...
TGTACAAACCAACAAAGTAATACAATAGTCCAAGCAACAGCCAAAAAACAACACCTTTTCTAACTTTCCATATTCCAGGCGTTGTCATAAAATTTATAACTACGGCAACCAAAAGTAGCTTCAAATTATTTAATATGTGGAAGCTACGTTTGAATCGGGCAGATTTAAAAAAAGGAACGAAAAGAATATACCAGTACATTAATAAACCTAGGACGCCAAACAGAAATAACACTGTGACAAACGCATTATGAGCAAGGCTATGAAAGTGAAAAATCAGATCGCCATCTGAATTTTCATAAAAAAACTCAATAACTTCTCCTGGACCCAAACCTGTTAAGAAATTACCACCAAACAAGGAATGAATGGCGGCCGACCAGATGATAAAGTAGGTCTCTATCTTGTAAAATACATTGTTGAAGTTTTGGATATTTAGCCCCAGTATTTGAACAATTTCCTCTATATCTATCACATACGAAAAAACAAGTATTAAAAAAATAGTGAGTGTGGAGTACTTAATGATTCTTGCCACTCGCACATATTCTTTGCCGTAAATCGCCAATAATACGCAAACAAGAAAAAATACTATCGACGACATTTGGCTAGACAGGATGGCTACAAGCATGGCCATCAAAAAGCCAAACGCCTTATACATAAATTTACTACAATTCAATATTAGCAAAAAGCACGCTATTGACGAGTAAAACGAGAAATCCGGACTAACAACAGAGAGTGGAGAATTTTGCCCGTAAAAAAACCAATAGAATATAATTTTTATAACAGATAAAAAGAGAACAATCTTAACAAACCTCTCCGAAATAGATACAACGTCTTGCTCTGTAAGCTGCACAACAAACGGTATAAAAAAAATCAGAGAATTTATTAAAATCCATCTATTTTTCAAAATAAACTCTCCAGACCCTACGTCGAAGCCATATGATGCAAGAAATATAAGAGTTATATAGAGTATGAAAATAGACACAGGTAGTGCTTCAGTAACTATTGAAGAAATCCTACGCCTAATTAGCAAGTATAAAATGCACAAGAAAATTCCAAAGAGTACTATCAGCTCATCCAGGACAAAGATAAATCCCAACACTGGGACTCTATTCGAAAATACCTCTAAGAAACTATACCCGTCCAATAAAGAAGGAAATAAAAATGAACTTGCAATAAGTCCAAATAACACAGCATTTAAAATTAAGCTTTGCATTTTTTGACTATATTGGCATATATTGATCAAAAATTGACACCAACTTCTTACTCATTTCATCCCAGCTATATTCATGAATACATTTCTGTCTAGCTTTCTTGCCAAGCGATTTAGAAAGTACTTCATCGTCCAAAAGTAACTGGAGTGCCTCCTCTAATTCTTTCACACTATCCGAAGGTTCAATAACCAAGCCGCAGTCATGAAGTATCTCGCTCAAATCAGATACATTTGTACTAATAATAGGCTTCGCCATTGCCATGGCTTCAAACACTTTAGCTGGAATTTGCGCTCTAGCAAATTCAGTGTCTCTTTGTGGCAATGCTACAATATCAGATGCTGACAAATAAAATGGCATCTCATCGTGAGGTTTTCCTTTAACAGGAACTATGATGCCTCCACCAAGATGCAGAAGGTCTTTATAGTATTGATTATCAGCATCAACACCTACAATCAGTAATCGCACATCTTTACGATCCAAATTTATTATAGCGCGCAGCAAGTCCTTAACGCCCTTATGCTCTCTTGGAACCCCGGAAAACAATATATATTTCAAGTCATGCTCTAAACAGCACCTATCTCTTGATGTGGAGCTGTCAAATTTATCTGGATCGAAAAACGAAACATCCACACCATGAACAAGAATACTTCCGCCAAACTTATCCCAAAGATAACTGGATACCACTATAGTAGTATCCGCATAAGCGATCATTTTTTCCAAAAAATAATTGACAGTCTCATTGTTCAAGTCAAATCTAGAAAACAGCCCTAAAAATAAAGAAAAAAAGCCCCTCTTCACAAGGTTGGCAGTTTCATAATCGTCCATATCCAAGATTAGGGGCTTTCCGTAGCGCAATTTTGCTAACAATCCAATGCCAAAGCTAGTCAATCTTGGCTTAAATGCGTAAACTACATCGCCCTCTATAGATGACAACATCTCTCTAGCTAAGTTGAAAAAAGCAACAATCCTGCCTTTACTTGCGTCTACTTTAATGACTTTATAATTAAACTCATCCTTATATGGCTCAAAAACACCATCACCAAAGTCAGGGCCTATAATTTCCACACTATAAATTCTTGACAGGGTTTTAGCTATTGGATAAGTTCTGACAATCGCATTGGAGGACATATTAAAAACCAATATACTTATTTTTTTGGTATTCATGACCCTCTTCCTTTGCACTTCCCGCCACGATCTATCGCTCGAACAACTTGAAGAATTTTGGCATTTTTCGACAAATCAAATAACAACACTAGTAGGATGTATAGTAGTGTAAAAAGTATCGATACTAGAATAAGTTCAGGAAAGTTTAGCGTATTTTTATAGATTGATTGGAATACTAATATTGAAGCCACCATTAATACCCACGATAAAACACAAGGGTACATAAACTCCGCATATTCTTTTAATCTTATTGCCACAAGTTTACCCACCATGTACCAACTCACAACAGCTGAAACAACCAAAGGTACAGTTACTGAAATAGCAACACCTGTAATTTGAAACTCTATTGCAAGAGGAACAATGATTAATGCTACCAACAGTAACTGCGCGGTTGATATTAAAGCTGGAATTTTTGACTGACCTTTTGCCCAAAAAACATAGCCACATATTGCAGCATACGACCTTACAGTTCCAAATATCACTAAAATTTGCAAAGGCTCAACTACATCAGACCAGCCATCACCCAAATATCCAGCAACAAAACTTTCGGCAAATAATCCAAGGATTGTCATTACTGGCAGCACCAAAACAGAAACAACAAGCAGTGAAAACAAAAAATATTCCTTTAAATTTTCTGAATTATTTTTAACTGATGAAAACAAAGGGTACAAAAATTTAGACACATTAAGCACAAAATCTGTAGCCAATAGGTTGGCAAATCTGTAAGCGATCTTATAATACCCCAACATGGCTACTCCGAAAATTTTCCCGATTACAGCCGTGTCAATATTTAATATTAAAAATATTACTACTCCACCGCCTAAGACCCACTTTCCAAAGCCAAACAACCTCTTAAAACTGTATAAATCAAAAGACAGACTTGGTTTATTCTCCAGCAAAACAAAAGATAGGATGGACGCAACAAGGCTTGCAGAAACATATCCTAACGATAAGGCATACAAACCAAAATCATCTACCAAAACTGCAAGACATACTGTGACTAGAAAATCAACTATCTGCGAAGAAATACTAACCCTAAAATGATTTCTGAATTCGAGGTTCTTCTGCTGAATAATTAGATAGGTGTTTTTGAAGCCATTAATCAGTACGGCGAATGAAACAATAAATAAGACGCTGGAGATATCTTTTTCATCAAAAAAATCAACATAGAATGGATTAAGAGCTCCAAGAAGTAGAAAAAATATCGCTCCTCTAATAATTGACGTAGTCCAAACTGTATTAATAGATTTTTTTGAGCATTCATCATCTTGAACCAATGCCTGCTCTAAGCCTGTTTGAGAGAACTGCTTTATTGTTGTAAGTAATAATAAGGCTAGCGCTACAACTCCGAAATCTTCAGGGGTAAGTATCCTGACTAAAATATAAGTTCTAATTAACAATATGGCAATACCGAGCAGTGTGTTGTACCCAGACCATTTCGCACTAGAAGTTACTTTTCTTGCAGTTACGCTAGTCAAAATATTTACCTATGGCTAATTTTGATAGCCTCCATCCGAATACAAGGCTCCTCTAAAGTGTGATAGTCTTTAGGCTCCAATTCAGTAATTTCTGAAAAGCCGATAGAATCCAACACTTCGCCTAAACGTTTAGAGTTATACCCGAACAAATGAGCATCACCGGAGAATCTATGGTGGCCAAAAATATTAAAAATTCTTTCATTGTTTCCAGCTAGATACTCCTCTATCGCCTTGTCAAAATTCGGACACTCAATAATAATCCTTCCACCAACCTCTAATATTCTATACCACTCTCTCAATGTTTGTATTGCGTCTTTTTGAGAAAGGTGCTCAATCACATGATAACTCTCAATCGAGACAACTGAATTACTAGGAAATGGGATTGAGCGAATATTACACACATAATCAGTAGCCTTTGTGCGTCTCCAATCAATATTTACACACTCCTCTTTATGTTGTTCGCCGCATCCCAGGTGCAACTTAATAGCTCTTCCCTTATAGTGCCATCCATAATAAACAAGCCTAAATCTATCTATAATTCTCCAAATCGCATGGTAGAAGTTTTCAATTTTGTAATATACTTTTCTTGAAAATTGATAAAAAAATGTTCCAAACCTATGGTCAATTTTTTTCAATATGAATGCCAATGTTTTCATAGAACTCTAATTCCACATAAAATAACAATATTTAGCGTCTAAAGACACTGAACCAACTTTGGAAAATAAACGCCACTAGTATTAAGAACGAAATAACAAAATTGTAAAATATCAATAATTCCACGCCATGTATATATGCAAATATAATCAACATTGGCGCATTAAAAGCCACCCCGAAACTATTTCTAAATACGATTTCAAAAAGAGCAATATTCTCGCCTTTTCCAATCCTTGTGGGATTTTTAGTATGGCCAAATATGTTTTTCTTCCTTTGAGAGAACAATGCAGCTAGCAAATAAAAAATTGATGATGATAATGCCGCTAATAGAGTGTATCTTGTTACAAGTTCGTCAGCTATCATATAATTTGAGTCACTAAAAAAAACAACTCCTATACCAAGTGACGGGATAAAAAGGAAGTTGATTAAATCACCTGTAATGGCATCAAGATACTCGCCCTGCCTTGTAGATTGCGTTACCCTTGCAACAGTTCCATCCACGCAATCAAAGATCAAAAACAAATTATAAAATACAGCGGACAAAATAAACTCCCCTTGGGCGCCAAAAAACAAGGCCATGATTCCGATTAAAAAACTTAAAAAAGTAACGGAATTAGCCGATATATTTAGCAAAATAAAAATCGGCGCCAATAAAAAGGACACTGGACGGATTAAAAAATATATCCATAAACCACTTATTCGATCAAAAAATCTTTTATCGCTCGAGTATGTGCTAGAAATGAGTAAATTATATTTTTGTTTATATTTTGACCACATGTTGAATACCAAAAATACTACGTAAGTTTTATTTAAACTTATATATTCTTAAAAACATAGCTAGGCAATATTAAACTATTGCCAACTCTACTTGAATCGGCCAAACGTATCATGCTCTCAACAACTAATTTTCTTTGCTCATATGTCATAAAAGGAAGTCTTTTATAACTGGCTATAGCCTCATCAGTTACCAATCCAATAGTAACATCTCCAAGTTCAGGGGCTTTCTTTATAATATTAATGTGCCCGAGGTGAATTAAATCGGCACCCATTCCAACATATACTTAATTCACAAATATCTCTTGTAAAGTTTTAAACTCTAGCTAACGTTGAATCTAAATCTGTAATTAATTTTTCCAATATTCATATATCCCTTTTTCCAACTCATATTTTGGCCATACAAATCTACTTCGGTTTGGCTGGGATTTTGCCCACTCCCACATTAAAGAAACACCTTCATGCAAATCAACTTCATGCTTAAAATCTAGCAACTCTACTGACTTCTCCCATGTTGACCAGGCGTGTTTTGTTTCATGTCTTGGCTCTAAATAAACTGGGGCGTTATTCGAGCCTGTCACTTCAACTACGATATTACAAGCTTCATTGATTGTATATTCTTTAATCCCTCCAAGGTTAATAATTTCTCCAATACACTTATCATTTTGAGATGCATTCCAAAATGGAATTACAGAATCATCCACATAACTAAACGCCCTAACCTGCTCTCCATCGCCAAATATAGTTGGCCTGTCATTATTTATAATTTGATACATCCATATGCCAATTACATTCCTATACTTATCCCATATATTCTGATTCCTTCCATAAAAGTTATGAGGCCTAACAATAGTGTATTGTAGTCCGTGTTGCTGATATGCGATCTCTAGATCCATTTCCACTGCATACTTTGCGACAGCATAAGGATCAATAGGTGCTTGCCTCATATCCTCATTAAATGGCGGGGTATATTCATTTCCATAAACCGACATAGAGCTAGCAAAAACAAACCGAGATACATCATACTGAATACTAAAAGTGATCAAATTTGTGGATGCAATCAAATTATTTTCATAGTTATATTTTCTTATAAAAGGACTTAAGCCCTCTGCCGCATATGCAGCAAAATGGTAAACAATCTCAATATTTTCTCTTTTAAAAACGCCCTCTAATGAGCTCAAATCGACTAAATCAAATTCATAGAAGGTAATATTTCTATTTATATTTTCACTATAACCCCCACTAAGGTCGTCAACTCCAACTACCTCATAATCAGTATTCTCCACAACCCAATCTGCCAATCTTGAACCCAATAAACCAGCAACTCCAGTAATTAAAACCTTTCCTTTTTCTCTCATCTCTATCTTCCTAAAAAATATTGACTAATGTCGACACCTTCCAATTCCTCTATAGATTACTTCACCAGGAATTTCGTTAAAATTTAGAGCATTCCTTCCATCAATAATCACTCTTATCCCTAAAGACCTGTAATCTATATTGGAAAGCTCTTCCATCATATCATCATGATCTGTCACCAAGATAATGGCATCACACCCTAACAGGGACGCATTCAAATTTAAGCTTGTGTTTTCAGAAGAAAACCAACTATCGTATACTGATACTGTCGCCCCACTGTTCAGTAATATTTCTTTTATCTCATAAAATGGTGATTCCCGATCATCATCAACGTTCTTTTTGTACGCCACTCCAAGTACTGCAATTTTAGCTTCCTTCAGGTTTATCTCACACCTATTCAACGACTGGCGCAACAAGTGCACGACATACCTTGGCATATAATTGTTTACCGCGCGAGAAGTCTGTATCAATTTTGGCAGATACCCTGCTTTAACCGAAGCACTATTCAACCATTCTGGGTCGACTGCTATACAATGGCCGCCAACTCCAGCCCCTGGATAGTAAGGCCCTTTTCCAAAAGGCTTGGTTGACATTCCGTCAATAATATCCACTATGTCTAGATTTAAAGCATCGCTAATTTGAGCCAATTCATTCATAAATGCAATATTTACATCTCTTACTGTATTTTCCATAACTTTAACCGCTTCAGCATCTCTAATGCTACGCATTACGGTAACGCTTCCCAATGCAATACTTTTTGTTTTCAATTTGTTGGATGCTGATAAAGAAAATTTTGGACGCAACGCTTCCCTTACACTCTGCACACTTAATACATCACCCCCAAGAATTGAAGCATAAAAATTGGCAGCAAGTCTAGATCCGCTCTCATCCATCCCTCCCAGAACCCTAGGAATATTCTCAGCACTCCAAAAAACATCGCCAGGATTAACTCTTTCTGGGCAGTGCACTAGTGAAATCTCCCCATTACACTCAAATCCAGTGAGTTCCGTAAGCAAAGGAGCGATAAAATCTTCACATGTTCCTGGAAAAACAGTAGATTCCACAACGATTAAATCACCTTTTTCTATAAATGGAGCTATCGTATTTATTGCATTCAACAACGGTTTAAGATCAGGCTTATTTTCCGAATTTACTGGTGTTGGCACACAAATCAAGTATATAGAGCTATCTAGCAAAGCACTCGAATCCCTTGTAGGAATAAAGTTGCCAGATGCGATCGCTTCTGAAAACAAATTTTCAACCGAAGTATCACGAATATGGCTTTCACCTCTCTTAAGCCTATCGATCGTGTCTCCATTATTATCAAACCCTATAGTCTTGTAACCTCCTTTGGCACAAAGACATGCGATAGGCAATCCTACATAACCAAGACCTACAATAGCTACACCTAGACTCTCAATATTCTCATTTTCCTTGTTAACCAAAACCCCTCCTAGGCAATATAAAATAAAGGTTAGTACATTTCATCTTTTACCGTTCTCCCGCCAAAAGTAAAGTTGTAGCAAGTGTGTCTACGCATCAAATATCTTACGAAGGATTTTTTGTCCACAACTCCTGCAACCGACTCCATAAAACTCTTGACAGCTTCTTTTTCATGATTAAGTCTATTTGTTGGATCTATGCCACCCAAGTCATCAGCCGCAGGAGATAAGAAGCTCAATCTAAAACAATTTGAAAAACAAATTTTATTCACAAAATTCGCTATGGCCTTAACTCTATCCATATGAAAGTCAGAAGTAATGAAGCATACATCCTTTATACCTTCCCTATACATATAAAACTCTAGTGAAAAAAACACACCGCCTACACTATCATGCGACAATTGCTCCACCTCTATCGAATTGCCGCAAACCCCCATATTGATCAAGCCATCTCTCATAACACTGCCTTCACTCACAATACTGCCAGAAGCGTCAAACTTAGGCCCTACATTAAGGGAAAATGATGAGCTGCAAACTATAAGAGCATCCCGTCCAGAGTCCAAAACATGTTTAGCAAGGTTGATACGTTGTTGACAATAAATTGGCAGTGCTCCATTAGCTTTTAACCCTCCAGACATTACAACAATTCCAATCATGCAGATAACCTACCTAGCGCCACTCTTAGTGTTTTTCAATTGCCAATTCCAACTATCCTTGCACATGGCTTCTAGACCTAAAGATGCCTGCCAATCTAAAAGTTTTTTGGCATAACTAACGTCCGCATAGCAAACAGCAACATCCCCCTTTCTTCTTTCTGTAACTTCAAATGCCACAGCAACATTATTTACACGCTGAAAGACATCTACTACTTGCAAAACCGAATAGCCTTTCCCAGTTCCTAAGTTCACTGTAAACATCCCTGGTGAACTATCGAGCTTTTTCAGTGCGGACAGGTGCCCTTTAGCCAAGTCAACTACGTGAATATAATCACGAATACCACTGCCATCTGGAGTGTCGTAATCCCCGCCATATATAAGTAATTTGTCCAACTCTCCTGCAGCTGTGAAGGTGATATACGGCATTAAATTACTAGGAATTCCTACAGGATTTTCACCTATAAGGCCAGAGGGGTGTGCGCCCATGGGGTTGAAATAACGAAGAATAGCAATACGCCAAGAATTGTCTGATACATGGATATTCTTCAGTACATTTTCGATTATCAACTTGGACTCTCCGTATGCATTACTAGGCACCTTGGTCGGAAGGCTCTCACTTACAGGTTGCTGATCAGAGTTGCCGTACACCGTAGCAGACGATGAAAAAACTATAGTTTTCACATTGTTCTCCGCCATAACTCGTAATAACTGCAAAGTCCCTGAAACATTGTTTTCATAATATCGAAGTGGTTGCTCTATTGACTCACCAATAGATTTAAGTCCTGCAAAATGTATGACACTATCAAAATCATATGTAGAGAAAAGTTTTTGCAACTCTGTTAAATTACAAATATCACCCCGAACAAAATCTACACAATTTCCTGTTATTTTTTCAACATTGTCGAGAGAGCTTGTCGAAGAATTTGAGAGATTGTCATAAACAACGACCTTAAAACCCTCCTGAAGAAGCTCAACAATTGTATGTGAGCCAATATAACCAGCGCCTCCTGTGACCAATACTGTTTTTAACATCTCCACACCAAAAATCTCTAAAACATTCTTTACTTATCTTCCATGCTTATCTCAAAGCAGGGTAATAACCAATAAAAAATATTACTTTTAACCTATTTTTACTAATATGCGACATTTTTTATTTTTGATACTGCAGAAATATATTTAGAAGATCTAACGCCTCGAAAATAGCGCCAACCCTTCAAGGCATAGAACAGTCTCCTGCAACATGGTCTTGTCACTGGCTAAAGGCAGGTACTGCTTAGGATGCTCTTTACGGGAAAGTGGCCAAAGACGCGTGCCTGAGCCGCCTGAAAGAATACCTGGAATTATTTCCATAAAATCAAATCAAAGAATAGTAAATTTACTAGTTTCGATAATGGCTATTTTAGAAGGCAAACCACACCCCAATAGAGAAAAGGCTAACGCACAACAGTTACTGTTTAAATTGGAACAATATTTCATTACTCTATTATATAGAGTATATAAAAAAAATCATGAATAAATAGTTTTTTTTGAACTATTTTTTCGAGTTTGAAAGATTGATTTTTTAAGCCTTTTCCTTGGTCTTTTGGTAACCTTTTTTATGGGATTTTATAAAAACCAAAAGTATAGATATGGATGCAGGTGTAACACCCTGCACTCTCGAGGCTTGCCCTATGGTCTCGGGTTTATACTCAGTCAGTTTTTGTCTCACCTCGGAAGATAATGCCTTGATGGATTGATAGTCAATACCCTCTGGAATTTTTAACTCCTCA
>Ga0255778_10005273_pt1 | contig 10493 bp, 7 predicted proteins | sample 071ome_31_FD_179976 | JGI IMG/M metagenome (GOLD analysis project Ga0255778, IMG submission 179976) | Coastal salt marsh microbial communities from the Groves Creek Marsh, Skidaway Island, Georgia - 071405CT metaG (version 2) | ecosystem: Environmental > Aquatic > Marine > Intertidal zone > Salt...
GTCAAAAAATTGGATGGGCAAAAACCTGGTTTTACTATCTTGGGGCTTATTACTTCTTGCCCTCTCTTCTTTGTGGCTGAATATCTTTGGCGAACTTCTAAAAGGATCAGTAGATCTGCCTGTACCGGCTGCAACAACGGAATTAGTTGATGTAGATCTAAAGAATGTTGCACATGAAAAGAGCATCTTAATTAATAAAATTGCTGCATACCCTGATTATGACACAAATGTCCGTGTACCCTATGCCACTCTATCAAATATCACTGATGAGCATGCTCCCGCCATCTTCAGTAAAAGTTATGCGCCTCCCCTTTTTGCGAGTGAATTTTTGTTAAGCATCCCCAAGCTTTTTTCTTCATTAGAAAATCATGGGATCAAACTAAAAGACAACATGACTGGAACTGAAGGCGTGCAGTCCGTGCTATATAAAGGGCTTGACTATGAACATACTCTTGATCCTCTAAATGCTCAGTTTAACATGCCCTCAAACTACGCAAGTTTCTTCTCAGTGACTTTAATGCAAGATCGTTTGCCACCAGCAATGACACCAAATAGCGTCTCAGTACCAAAGGTAATTCGGAGAGCTTCTTCGCCTAAACCAAAGTTACGACCACAAAGTTTAAATAACGGAATTTTAATCGCCGTTGGATATTTCACCATCAAACAAAACTTAGAACGCACGCTGCAAACTTTGGAGCTTACAGGTTACCCATTCTCACAGAAAAAACTAAAAGAAGACGGCTCGCTTGTGACGGTTGGCCCCTTCCCGTCCGAAACCAGTGCCCAAAAAGCACTTGAAATTACAAAATTTGTCGGATTTTCTGACGCTTACATATTAAATTAAAGTTTTACAGTCTCTCAAAGAAGAGCGTCAAAATCCTCATAATAAGGTGTTTCAAGCACAAAATCATTTCGAGCTGAATTGCGTATTCATGCTGTCAAAGATGTTTTCTAATGTCACTTGGTTATTGCAATCTTGAAAGGCTTCGACGTTCGAACCTGCCGCAAATTTTGCACCGTTTATACGCACAGCGTTAAATTGTTGCGCCATTACGACTTGCAGTTCATCTTTTCCACTCGCACGAATAAAGGCTTCTCCATGCTTAAAGTTCACTGTTTTCCCAGTTGCGAGGTTTTTCAAGCCAAACGAATTTATGTCCATTTCACAATTGGTCTCAAGTGAGACACGCGCGACGAATTCTTGATTACGTTCGGGTTTAAAAACATCTTGGTCAAAAGCATAATAAACTCCAACACTGATTATCGGAATAAGAACGAGTTTTAACATGCGAGTTATCTCCAAATCCTAGTTCAAGCCTATATCGATGCCTTGGAAAACAAGTGTCATCGTGTAATGCAAAATGTCTTTTCGTTCTTTAGAAGAACGTGATCATAGATCGTCACGGCTCCCAAACGCTCTTCGCAGAAATTTTTGAAGTCATTTAGCTCCTCGTAAAAAATGCCTGATTTAGAAATCCGAGGCAGATCTGCTATCATCAGATTTAAAATCAGACACTTCTTTGTTTTTGCAAAAATGCTTTCTAACTCGCTGCGAAAATAAGAACGCCAATCTGTAACTGTTGTTTGCGGAGCGTAGTTATACGTGCCGGACATAATCGAGAAGTCCATCAATTCTACTGGTCTGGAGCCTTGCATGAAACGAGCATTTTTAGAACTCATCTTGCGATCACAGAATTCAATCAAATTATCTGCAAGATCATATCCAGTATATTCAAAATCTATATTATTGTGCTCGTTTTGAAGGAACTTCAAAAAACCACCATATCCACAACCAATGTCACAAATACTCACTTTACGGTTCTGAATTCTTTCACAAATTATGTCTGCAATGACTGAAAACCGTGCACGTTGACGCCCTTCGCTAAACCATAAACTCGCTTCAGGTTGAGGACCAAATTTTGTAAACCGCCTACTGAAAGTGGACGCTATTTCTCTTTCTAAAAGCTGGTAATTTTTTGTCAGCATTTTACCAAACGTTGAGCTTTCGATTTATGCAGTTTCCACTGCTGTTCCTGAGACAGATACGATCACATAATTTTGATGCTCCAAATAAGCATTTGTCAGCTCCATGCTATATCCAAGAATAGCGTTTGCTCCACGCTTGATCGCATTTGCTTTGAGTTCAATATCCGCTTCTTCAATTACTTTTCTTAGGGATTGATGGTTCCCTGGGACTTTCTTTCGAACAAATAAATTTTTCCAGCTTGTATCTTTTTTATGCGGCGAGCTTGTTAAGGTTGCTTCGCCATGCACAATTCCGAAACGCTTGCGGACCCGTAAATTTGTATTGAGTTCACTTGTTACGAGAATATTTTCGAATTTTTCAAAATAATTATCCAGTGACTTAACATTGCTTGGGCGCCGAGAGCTATTTGCGGCTTCAACTTTTGTTTTAACGAGCGATTTTACGTAGCATGCAACACACATCCCGTCATGATCACGGGCAACATTTGACTCCGTATAGCCCATTTTAACGCTGCATTCTGCACAATTCGCCATATCAAAATTCCTCAGTATAATTTGTTGATTAACGTGTTAATTTTTCCAACAATTCTGAATTTGTCTGCAACAATCGAGCAGCACCATTAAACTGTTGCTGCGCCTTAATCATGGCAGTCAACTCATCTGTAATGTCGACATTTGAGGCCTCAAGCCAACCACTTTTCAAGTTCGCAAACCCGGTATCACTCGGTCGTCCGAGTTGTAATGCTCCAGCATTTTTAGTTGCTGAATATCGGGAGTTACCTAACTCGCGAAGGTTGTCCGGATTAGTAAATAGCCCGAGCGCCAAAGTGCTGATGTTCTGGTAGTTTTCATCACCATAAATAGCCGTGATGTTTCCATCTTCTTGGATTTGAAGCTCTGTCATTTGAACTTCGTCCTTTGAAACAGGTATTTGAATAGGGAGTAAGCTCTCAACATTCAAATCATCAACTGAAAACTCACCTTCAACGGTAGGTTGACCAAGAACAAGGCAATTGTCAGTTGTCGTAAGAAAGCCATTTTCGTCTAGACCAAATCTACCATTCCGCGTGTAGCTGATTGATGCGTCGATAGGATTACGTAAGACGAAAAAGCCGTTTCCCGCCAAGCCAAAGTCTGTTTTTTTGTCAGTCTCAACAAGTGTACTTTGGGAATGACTAATTCGCGTGTCTTCTATCAATGAACCGAGGCCAGACGATGAAGCTGCAATTGAGTCAGATAAAGAACTTGGAGCTAAATCTGAGTACGACGCCATAGATTTTTTGAAGCCGTTTGTATTAGCATTTGCCACGTTATTCGAGATTACCGATAACTCATGTCTCGCGGTCGCCATCCCAGCTTTTATAATTGAGAACATCTTTGACTCCTAATTTCAAGATTAGGAGCAATTTACGTGCCAAATTTTTAGGAAAAATCAGCCTAGAAAATCAAAAAGAGACTTACTTGTGATTCGAGTAAATGTCGCTTGGGCAGCCTCTTTTTGCGTCATGAGCATTTCTATGCGGGTCAATATAGATGCAAGGTCAGCATCCTCTATATCGGCTATGTCCTTTTCAAGATTAACCAAAATATCCATATTTTTTTCTTCAGCATCTTGAGCTCTTCTTGATGAAGCCGAAACTTCCGCACGTTTGGTCGCAAAATGTTCAAATGCATCTGTTATACGAAGGGAAATATCTTTATTGTTTAAGGCATTTTGCGAAATAGTTTCTTTTACCATTAATGTATTTGGGTCTAAAGCCTTCAACTTAGCGTCTGTGTCCCGCATACCCTTTTGTGTAAAATTTTCCACAACCAATTCATTGGAGCTTGCTTGCAATGATATTCGGTTACCGCCTTGGTAAGTAGCCGTTATGCCTGTTTTTGCTGTCTTAGCATTTATTTGGCTTACCATCTCGGAATAATCATTACCATAAATTAAAGCCGAGAATTGTGTTGTACCAGTCGATGTTTTTAAGGCTAGAGATAATTCTGCTTTAGCGCCGGTATCTGGCATTTCGAGCACAACCGAATTGGCATTGGTTAATAAATTCGAAGAGGTGCCACTATTTAAGTCCCGCGACAGACTATTTATTAGATCATCCACTAGCTCAAACACAGAAAATTTGCCGTTTGGGCCAGTTGCATTATGAAATACATCTGCTCCCGAAAAATTTTGTGTTACTGATAAACCACTGGATACAGCGATTTCTTTAGCAAGTGCCGAACCAACAAAATTTACTTTGCCATCGCCAGCCATTTCGAATGGCTTTTTATTTCCGTTAATCCCTCCAAATAGGGCATTCCCAAAAGTATCTGTTTGGTTCGCCGCATCAAACATTTCCTGCTTTAGCATTTTCGCTTCTTGAATAAATCGCTGTCTCTCTTCCGTTGACAGAACATCATTTGCACTTTCAACAGAAACTTCCTGCAAGCGCACTAGAATATTCTGAAGCCGATCCATTGATAGGTCTAATGTTTCTAAATCGGTCTGGACTCGTCGGGAATTTGAAATGAATTGTTGCGTTTCAGACTTCATTTCTTCCGCTGCGCTCAATTTTGCAACGTCTCGATAATTCTTTGAAAGCTTCAAATCTGCCTTACCAGAGCCTGCTTGTGTTTGTAGAGATTTTAAATCCTCATTCAAGCGCGAGAATAATTCACTATTTTTCTTAAAGAACTGTGTTGTGCCTATCGTCATGGCTGTGTCACCTTCTTAAAATGATCGCAAAAGAGTATCTACAAGCTCTTTTGCAGTGCTCAAAACTTTTGCCAAAGCTTGATAAGCTTGTTGTTGCTCTAATAGCCTTGCAGCTTCCGTGTCCAAATCAACGCCGGAGAACTCCGATTTACGGTCAAGTGCGACATTGTGAATTGCTTCTGTTGTTTCAAATCTTTGTTCAGCTTCACGAGATTTAAAACCTGTCTCTGTAACTAAGTTCGCATAAATTTCTGAGTAGCCACCTTTTCCGCTTGTATCAGATAACGACGCAAGTGAATTAAATCTTACTAAATTTGATGCGTCATCTTGACGATTACCGCTCGTAACTAAAGTAAATTCATCATCTTTGTTGGCTAATCCATCAAATTTCCAATTGAGATCACGAAAGTTAAATTCATTCGTTGAATTTAATTCTCTCACCCCCAAGTAGTCACCCGATTTTGTATCAATAAGTGTTATTTTTTTGCCATCTTCTGTGCTGACCTTCGCAGTGATCTCACGTGCATCCAAGTTTTGCGTCGAAGACGTCACAGATCCCAAAATTGAAGGTCGCGTATTTCCAGTCGCGATTACTATGAGATCTTCGCCAGATAACCCGTGCATCGAAATCATTTCACTAGCAAGTGACTGAACTTTGGCATTCACTTCAACTCGATCAGCGCCATATTCAGATAGCGAGAAACCATTATTCGCACTTGTGATTTGCGTCGAAGCTGTACTAATTCCATAATTTTCAGAGTCATCTGTTGCCTTCAATCTAATATCTTGATCGGCAACAGAGTTCGGTATTGAAATTTTCAAACGCCGCCCGCCACTGTCCATCGTTTCTAGCGAAATTTGTATTCCATTAGCCGTAGTTGGCGAAACCGAAGGTGGCGTTCCATGGTGATATGTAATGTTAGTAATGCTATCACCTACTAACAATTTTGCGATAATTTTATTGTCCGCTTGCGGGATGCTGAATTCTTTACCTTGGATAAGAGCAGTTGATGAATTGTCTATGTTAAAAGCAGTTAAAATACTTCCAGGATTATTGTCAGACAACCTTAATGCATGACCTGACATAACCCCATCATTTGCGACAGCATATACTTGAAAACCACCAGACACTTCAGTGAAACCAACGCGAAGTCTTTCTTCTTCTGGTCCCTCTACAAAAAAAGTTGATGCTGAAACTAACTGTTTCAGTGCGTCCGTTTCATTATATGTCACCCCTCCAATTTCTACGTTTCCAGCACTTGCAGTATATAGAGGAACATCATTTAGTGTGGCGCGATAAATTTGATCACCAAGCCTAAATTCCAAAGTATCGCCATTTTTTGGAAACCCATTTGAAAAAGTGAAAGTATTGCCTCGGAAAATTGCTTCTGGCGCAACTCCACGAAGTTGACGCACCATTTCTGAGGCTACTTCGGAGTTGGAGAGTGTTTCTCCGGTAGCACCTTGGACTTTGGCTTTAATATCTACCGTTGAGTTATCCCCTTTGATTACAAATTCATAAGAGCTCGAAGCCGCAACAGAAACTAAACCTTCAGCACCGGTCATGGCTTGGTCAGTTGATTTCAGCGTTTGAAACTCATACGCTGTAGCGCTCGTTTCCGGGTTATAATTGCGCGATACAAAGCCATTTGCAAACTCTTCTGTTTGGCTTGTTGTTTCGGCACCACTGATTGAGAGCTTGAATTCGGACGGGCTACGCAGTTCTATTTGTCCACCAAATATTGCATATTTTCCGGATGAAATTGTTGGCGCGTTATTATTTTCTGGAGACTTTATGATTTCTCCATACTGATCTAATTGACGGACTTTTATATTCCCACCATCTGGGACTGCTACATTTTGTATACTAATATCATTTCCGTCATTTTTCACTAAAACCAACCCAGCAGAGCTGGAACGTGATGCAGTAATACCTGTTTGAGAAGAAACTGCATTGATTTTGTCAATCAAAATTTTGATATTACCCGTTGTGAGATCAGCAGATATTGCTAATGGCTCTGAGTTGTCACCTTGCAGTTTGAATGCGATCACCTTTTTTGGGATTTCATAAAGCTCGACGTGATTATAAGCGCGCGCCTTGATCCCAAATTTCGAAATTTCGCCATTTAATTCTGCAGCGATACTTCCTGCCATCATTCCCTGAGACGACTCATATACGATTGTATCTCCAAATTCAGTCTCAATGCTTAATGGAGCAGTCATTTTACTCCGTGAAAGCGGGATGTTTTCCATATCATCAATATTCAAATTAGAATCTGATTGGCTAGATTTTGCGAGACTAGATATCGACGCAACATGATCACCCGCAGTGGTGATCCTTTTTATTTGCGCACCTATGTACTCAGAATGATCACTATTCGCGATATGGGATGCATTGTATTGAGCATTTTGAGAAAAGCCATTTTCTTTCGTTATCAAAGCCTGGATTTGCGATTTGTTAAGAAGTGAGCCTGCAAGATGCACGCCTTCCTTAGTAAACACCTGTAACCCAGTTGGGTCTAAACTACCGGCAATTAATTTCCCGCTAACGCCTGCCAACTCACCAGACTGAAGCTCTTTGAAGTTGTCGGTATCACCCATAAATGCTGATGAAATTACTAATGTTGTTAAGTTTCCACCGGCTCTCAGCCCTAAATCAGAGAAAGTTAGGTTCCCACTTCCAATATTTTCGGTACGCAGTATTCCAGTATTGAGTAAGTTTGCTAGGTCTGTGTAGTTTTTAATCGTCTCAGCCTGTGCCCCAAGTTTAAAAGTATGCTCAGTAGCGCCCAAAGTTACCTTTAATTCACTGCTTGAAGTCAAATTAGATATGGGGACTGCCAGTTGAAGCTTTGTTTGTTGCTTCAATGCAGTTAACTCGTCGAGCTTATCAACATTTTGAAGAAGCCCTAAAACACCATTTTTGCGAAAAGAGATTGGGTTCGCGCTATTGTTTGCACCAACTAACAAATCATTTAGAGACGCTAATTCAATTCCGGTATCGATTGGATTTATTTCAGCAGTGACCTTAATGTTTCCAGAATTATTCAGTTTAGGTGAGACGAGATAAAACGCACTAGCTGCAAGTTGTTTGGCATCTTTAATATTTACGGAGATATTTTCAGCGCGTGTATCACTAAAAGTGACTTCAAAACTATCGCCAATACTGGGCGTACCAGAAACACTAATATTCGTGCCCCCTAGATTAGTAGACCCCTTAAATTGATTGAGTTTCACTCCATCTTCATCACTGATTTGCCAGAAATCATTTTCTGCAACATATGCAACCGTGAGAGTAGAATTTAAGTAAGCTTCCGCAATTCCCGATACTTGGATTTGAGCGTTACTAGCAAACTGAGAGTTTTTTTGAATAGTTGTCGCGTTCAAACTAAAAAAACGTTCACCAATATTTCCATCAAGGTCTACACCAGACTGATGCACATCATTAATTTCCGTAACGAATTTTCGAGCCAACGCATCAAGCGCTGCTTTGGTTTGTCCCAATGCGTACTCAGATGATAGATGTCCAGCAATTTTACCCGATGAAATTTGGACCATGGTTCCCGAGTTAACATCTTGTGGTCCAATAAAAATTTTATTTGAACCATCAATGTTCGCAACGGATAGTTTTTTAGTTTCAAAACCATGCAATATGAGCTGGCCTTGTCCTTCAGTTCCAGCAAGAATTTCAATTTCGCCATGGTTCTTGTAATGAACTTTTATTTCGACAATTTCACTAAGTTCACCTAATAAACGATCGCGTTGATCTAGAAGATCATTACGCACGTTGGATGAATTTGTGTTTCCAAGAAGTTCTTTTTGAATATTAGAAAGCTGCTTGATGTAGGAATTGGCATCGGCGGCATTTGCTATAAGGTTTTCACCAACGAAAGATTTCAGATCATTTATACCTTGCGCAACCAATTTAAAGGAATGTGAAATTGCTTTTGCAGCATCTACCGCTCCATATCGTGCCGCTAAGTCCGAAGGATCTTGAGCGACATTCGATAATGCCGCAAAAAACTCATTCATTCTTTGAGAAACGCTACCGCTTTCTGGACGCACAATGTCTTCTAGTTGATTGAATATTTGGGTTTGTGCCTGTGAAAAAGAAAAGTTCGATTTGGCGTTCTGGAGCTGAACATCAATGAATTGGTCAAATGCTCGTGTAATTCCGTCTACTTTGACGCCAAAACTCATATTTTCTGAAAGCTGTAAAACATCAGGCGAACCTGATTTCACTTCAGAAATTGAAGCTTCGCGGCGAGAATATGCCTCATTACCCACATTGGCAATATTCTGACCAGTGGTTGCCAGACCCTCTTTGTAAGCTTTAAGTCCAGACTTCGCTATTGTGTAGATATCACTCATGAACTATCGCCAGGCTTAGAGATTGTCATCTGCCTTATGATGGCTTCTGCAATACCAATATCGACCATTTTGCTTGAAGTGTTAGCCAACTCCTTATCAAACATTTCAACAAAATTGTCGTCAGCATCTGTATCAAACAAACCATCACTGAGCTTACTGGAGCGCGCTTGCTTCAAGAGGTTCTCAATAAAAATTGCTTCAAATTGGTCTGCAACTTCTGCGAGTGCTTCGTTATCAGCTGACACAGATCTCTGCTGCAGACTTGTTTCAAGTGTCTTTTGTAGCATCAGATGGGAAGAAAGTGGTGAATTGGTGTTCATACTTTCCCCCCATCAAATCACAATAAGTTCTGCATTGAGCGCACCGGCTTCACGTAATGCCTCAAGGATGGCAACAAGATCTGATGGTGTTGCACCAACTGCATTAATAGCATCAACAAGTTCGTTCAATGAAACTCCTGCGTCAAACAAGAAGGCCTTTGCTGTTTGCTCCTCAACAACAATTTCAGTATCCGGAACTGCTTGAGCACCTGCGTTTGCTTGCGCACCATCACCAATGGCCGTGGCATCACCACCCTGCACATTAACATCCTCGTTGACACGCACAGAAAGCGTGCCGTGCGACACGGCAGCAGGGGTAACTTTCACGTTACCACTTATCACCAATGTTCCAGTTCGTGAGTTTACAATAATTTTGGCAGGAGGTTCACTTCGGACAACCTCAATATTTTCAAGCACAGAAACAAACCCAACTTTGAGCGTAGGATCCTGTGGTGCAACAACACGAATGCTATTCGTGTCTAACGAGATGGCAGTCCCGTCTCCAAAGGTTTCATTAATTGCAGTGGTTATATTGTTTGCAGTGGTGAAATCACCCCGATGCAAATTTAAAATTACAAAATCCGCATCTAAAAACTCAGTCGGAACAAGCCGCTCTACGGATGCACCTTTGGGAATTCTACCAACGGTTGGAATATTAACTGTAAGCGATGAATTATCCGCCCCTTCGACGCCTAAACCTCCGACAATCACATTACCTTGCGCAATCGCATAGGTTTCTCCATCAGCGCCAAGAAGTGGCGACATCAGAAGGGTGCCACCTTTTAGTGATGCAGCACCACCTACCGTTGACACAGTCACGTCAATGGTTTGACCAGGCTTGGTAAAGGCCGGCAAATCAGCTGTTATCATTACGGCAGCCGCGTTATCACCATTAAATCCACCTAAATCAGAGGTTATTCCAAATCTCGAGACGAGTGATTGCATTGACTGTAGCGTAATACCTGTATTTCCGTCCCCAGTACCCGCTAAGCCCACAACAACTCCGTAGCCAACGAGTTGATTGGACCTTACACCCGCAAGCGACGTTAAATCCTTAATGCGGTCAGCGGAAACTAAAGACCCCAGGCTAAGAAATATAACAGACAGAAAAAATCGGA
>Ga0255778_10005291_pt1 | contig 10467 bp, 10 predicted proteins | sample 071ome_31_FD_179976 | JGI IMG/M metagenome (GOLD analysis project Ga0255778, IMG submission 179976) | Coastal salt marsh microbial communities from the Groves Creek Marsh, Skidaway Island, Georgia - 071405CT metaG (version 2) | ecosystem: Environmental > Aquatic > Marine > Intertidal zone >...
CCCAGAAGCTTCAATTTGAAACCCAGAAGGCTGTTTATGCTGGCGCCTTTTATAATGGAACGGCGCTGGATGACACGACCTTTGGGTTGATCGTTGTTCCCTCAGAAGGGGTGAGTTTACAAGAGGCCGAAGATGCGATGGATAAAACCGTCCTTGAGTTTATCGAAGTGGGCGTTGACGAAGAACAGCTGGCCCGTTTGAAAATGCAGTTTCGTGCCTCTGAAATCTATGCGCGCGACAACGTGAAAGGATTGGCTAATGCCTATGGTGCTGCGTTGACATCCGGTTTGCAGCTTCAGGATATAGAGGCTTGGCCGGACATTGTTCAGGGGGTTACAGGAGAGGAGATTATCGCGGCGGCAAAGGCTGTTTTTGTCAAAGAAAAATCGGTGACAGGCTGGCTGATGAAGGATGAAGGAGACGCAAAATGAAACAGGTTCTTTCCATCCTTTTCCTTTTCATTTCAGTGCCGCTTTGGGCTGCGAGTGACATCCAATCTTTAAAAACCCCTTCAGGTATCCAAGTCTGGCTCGTCGAAGATCACAATATCCCCTTTGTCGCGCTTGAATTGCGCTTTAAGGGAGGAGCGTCGATAGACCCTGGTGAAAAAGCGGGGGCAACCAATCTGATGATGGCGCTTCTCGAAGAGGGCTCCGGCGATATGACAGCACAGGATTTTGCAACCGCCAAAGAACGTCTGGCAGCCTCATTCAGCTATGAATCCTATCAAGATGCGGTGTCGATTTCTGCGCGGTTTCTCACCGAAAACCGTGACGAGGCCGTCGCGCTTTTGCGTCAATCTCTGCTAACGCCAAATTTTGACATTGACGCCGTTGAACGTGTTCGTGCGCAAGTTTTGACAGGGTTGAAATCCAGCGAAACTGATCCGGAGGATATTGTTGGCAAGGCATTTAACGCGGAGGCCTATGGGTCACACCCTTATGGTCGCGACGACAGCGGTACCAAGGAAACGGTTTCAGCGCTAAGTGCAGAGGATCTTCATGCGGCGCATAAATACGCCATGGTGCTTGATCGCGCATATGTTTCTGCGGTGGGTGATATTTCGCCCGAGGAGCTCAGCGCTCTCGTGGATCGGTTGCTGGCAGGTTTACCGCAGCACAGCACACGCGACCTGCCCCAAAAAGCAGAGCTTGGTCTTGGTGCAGGCATAGAAGTGGTTGATTTTGCAACTCCGCAATCGGTGGCACTTTTCGGGCATGTTGGGATTGCGCGTGATCATCCTGATTTTTTTGCAGCCTATGTTTTGAATCAGATATTCGGAGGGAGCGGGCTTGAAAGTCGGCTGACACGTGAAATTCGCGAAAAACGCGGGCTCACCTATGGGGTCGGGTCCTATCTTGTGTCGCGTGATTATGCGGATGTTGTCATTGGACAATTTGCCAGTGCGAATGACCGTATGGGCGAAGCTTTGAATGTTTTGCGCAGCGAATGGGCAAACATATCCCAAAACGGCGTCACCCAAGAAGAACTGGATCGTACTAAAACCTACCTGACGGGGGCCTATCCGTTGCGCTTTGACGGGAATGCGCCGATTGCTAATATTTTGGTTGGTATGCAGATGCAGGGGCTGGATCCGTCTTATGTAACTACGCGCAATGACAAGGTGAACGCCGTCACCCTAGAACAGATAAACGCTGTTGCGGCTTGGCTTTATAAACCGGATCAACTGCGGATTTTTGTGGTGGGCCAACCTGATCTTTGACGCAGATCGCTATGCCAAATCAATGATAGGCGGGCGGGTGTTGATGGTTTCAATATCAAGTCCTGCCAGTTTTTTGAAATTCTCTGCATGTTCCGCGCGCTTTTCGTAGGGAAGCGTTTTTTCAAGCAGGGAAAAATTCCCCGCACAGCTGTCTTCGGCCATTTGCATGATTGCATCTGGACCTTTGCGGGCTCGGTTTGCGCGGGTGACTTGGTTGACTATGGGGCGGATGATGGCCTCATATGCGTCAAGCGCTTCGATGGTTGCGCCGTGCTTGCGTAGCGCCGCTCCCAGAACGCGGGTGTCCACGATGGCTTGGCTTGCGCCGCTTGATCCCACGGGATAGGTGGCATGTGCCGCATCCCCGATCAAAGTCGCCCTTCCATGACGCCATTGTTCCAGAGGTTCACGGTCAATCATCGGATATTCAAAAACGGTCTCTGCACCTTCGATAAGTGCGGGCGCATTTATCCATCCGAAATTCCAGTTTTTGAAAACGTGATCAAAGCGGTCTTTGCTCACCTCGCGGTTCCAATCCTCTTGATCTACCGGAGTCGTCGGATCAACAGAGGTTTCCGCAATCCAGTTGATGGTGGAAAGACCCGTGACAGGGTCGGGATTGGAAATAGGGTAGGCCACAAAGCGTTCTGTATCATTGCCAGCAAGGATCATGGAGGCCCCGCTGAGAAAACTTTCTGCGGGTGTCGTCGCACGCCACATAATAGCGCCGCTCCAGACCGGTGGCCCTTCGTTTGGGTGCATCTGTGCGCGCACGGCTGAATGGATGCCATCGGCACCAATCAGCAACGCCCCTTTTGCGCGCCGGGCTCCTGTTTCAGTTTCAAACTCTGCTGTAATGTGATCGCCATGGGTTTGATAGCCGATCAAGCGATGCCCCGTTGAGATACAGCTTTGCCCTGCACGTTCCAGCAGGGAGTCATAAAGCGCCATTTGAAGACGCCCGCGGTGGACCGAAAATTGCGGCCAATTGTATCCGGCATGGCGTCCGCGTGGTTCAGTCCAAATTTCCAGACCGGTTTTGGTGTAAAATCCGTAATCTTTGGTTTCAACACCGATATCTTCTAAAACGTGCTGCAGGCCGAGCGCTATGAGTTCACGCACGGCAGAGGGCTGAAGGTTTATCCCAACGCCCAGCGGTTTTATCTTGCGACTGGTTTCAAAGATATGAAAGGGCACACCAATCTGATGCAATGTCAGTCCAAGGCATAATCCCGCGATCCCCCCGCCTGAGATAAGGACCTCTGTCATGGTTGGGTTTTCCCCCTGATCCGTTTTTCCATCGTGATGGATGTTGTTCTATCATAGCCATGATGGCGGGTTTCTGCGGTTTTTACAAATCCAAGTCTTTGGAAAAAGAGATGATTTTCGGTCAGTTCAATTCTGGTTTGCAGTTGTAGTTTCCCATACCCCTGCGCCACTGCGCGTGTTTCGGCGTGTTCTATCAGGCGGCGTGCCAAGCCCTTTTTGCGATGAAGCGGGGATACGGCAAGTTTTCCGAGGTAAAGGCAGTCTTTTTTTCGTGTGAGAAACACACAGGCCAGAGGGGGGCTTGCGCATACCCAGACTTCCTCTGACCTGCAATGATCGCGGATCGTATCCGGCGTAAAGGCATGCAGCGAAGAGGGCGGGTCAATGCGCCCCTCCATATAGGCAAAGCTGTCAGTCAGCAGTGCCATCACAGCATTCACATCATCACTTTGAGGGCTCAGGCGAAGTGGAGGATATGCGCACATTTCGTGTTACCTTTCTAAGCACTCAGCTTAGCCGCTTTGATTGGGGGCTGGCAATTCAGCTTTTTGGTTCAGAGGTGTATTTGGGCGTGCGCGGTTTTGCTCAGGTAAAGCTGCCCTGACAAAACCACCCCTTGGACAGACCTGCACCATGCGCGTAGAAAAGCCACAAAAGATCGCCCTCTTCGCAGGTGACGCGCCAGTAATCGCGCACGCCGCTGCGCCAGTTTGGATCATCAAGCCACCACTCCGGTGCGATGCGTTCCGGCCCCTCTGCGCGTCGGGTGCGAAGGGTGCGTCCGCGCCATTTAAATTCCCGTGGCAGACTGCGTTCTTCGGGGGCGTTCACAGGTTCGGGCGACCAGAGCAATATGGGCCGTCTTTTGGGAAGTTCAGGCCAGTCTTTGGCAGGTTCGGACCAAGCAGCGGCAAGCGTGTGACTTTCTTTTTCGGGAATATGGCTGTCTGCGGGGTGATGGCGGGTGATGTTATCAAGCCCGATCCGTCCCCCGATCCGGCTGATAAGATCATCCAGTGCTGCGGTTGAGGAAGGGGCGTTTTTCAGTGTGTTTTGAAGCGCCATTTGACCGGTGGGAGAGGTCGCGTGCAGCGCCTCTGTATATGTTGCTTCAAGGCGGATCACGTCAATCCCGAAGCCTGCATCAATCTCATCAAGTTTCATGATCAAAAGGGGGCGAATGCGCTCTGGCTCATCGCTTGGACGGGCCAAGCCTGCGTCGATATGTGAGACTGTATCATCAGTGTGAAAACACTGCATCCGTATTTGCCGCAACCCACGTCCCTGATCGCGAAGATGGGTGCATAAGCGTGGCAGAAGCCGGTCCAGCGCAAGGATCATATCATCGCGCAACCCGATAGGGTCAGGCAGGCTCATGCGGACGCCAAAATGTGGGCTTTGACGAAGTGGGGAAATGGGTTCGGGCAGGCTGCCAAGAGCTTTGTCCAATTGTTCGACCAACCCTTTGCCAAAGCGGCGTGCGACTGCGGCGCGGGGTTGACCGCTCAGATCACCGATGCGGCGTAAGCCGAGCCGGTTTAAACCTTCGATCACTTTGCTCTCAAGGCGCAGTGCTGCTACAGGCAGAGATTGGATCGCGCTATGGGTTTGGCCGGGCGGCGCGATGTGACTGGAAGGGGTGGCAGAACTGATCGCCTTGGGTGGCGCTCCACCGCGTTCCCAATGGCGTCGTTTGGCCGCGCGCGAACGTGTTGCGCGCGCCTCTTGATCGATGGCATCTCCACTGCGTTGCGCCTCTGGCCCCTGCCCACCATAACGCGCCAACCCCCAGGCCGCACCGGGGGTATCTGCTACCCCTGTGCACAGGCTTAGGCCAAGATCACCTGTCTCTTGGCTGATCTGCGCGACCATCCCTTTTTCGCCGCCAAAAAGATGTGCACAGCCCGTGATATCCAACATCAAACTCTCTGTGGGTTCGATCGCCACCCAAGGACTGAATTTCCCTGCCCAACGTGCCAGTCCCTTTAGGAACAGCTCTTCGGCCTGTCTGTTGCGCAAACGGGTCAAAAGCTGCGGGCACATGGCCTGCGCATCGCGCAGCGGCTGACCTTTTTGAAGCCCTTCCTGACTCGCCCGTTCAGAGAGTGAGGAGAGCACCTGCATCTGTCCCAAATCTTCGACCACGGCAAAGACCTGATCGCACAATTGCCCCTGCCGGCGCAAAAAACGTTCGGCACCAAGACGATGAAACCAGAGTGATACTATACGGCGTTTTGGCATTTTCTCAGACCATTTGTTCTTTTTTTGTTCTCAAATCATATCTGAGGAGTCAATTGCTCAAAAGCATATAGGATGAGACAAATGTGCTACGTTTCGCACGTGTAGGCCGCACCAGCCAAAGCAAACTTACCCTTCAAGAACATTCACTCCATCATCATCAGACTGCGACGAAAGGCGTGTTGATCTCCCGAGCAGGCGATGTGTAAACCGTTTCCAAGATGTTTAAGGACAGGACAGATTATGAGAGAACTCACGCTTGCACTGGTGTTTATGGCATGCGCATCAACCGCGTTTGGAGAAGGGGATGTGACAAAGGGCAAGAAGACCTTTCGAAAATGCCAATCCTGCCATGCAGTTGAAGAGGGAAAAAACAAAGTTGGGCCTACTGTTTTTGGTGTCTTCGGGCGTACAGCTGGGACAGTGGAAGGATTTAAATATTCTAACGCTATGGCCAATGCTGGTTTTGTCTGGGATGAGGCCGCTTTGGACGGATTTTTGGAAAATCCAAAAAAATATCTCCCGGGCACGAAGATGTCTTTTGCAGGGTTGAAAAAAGAATCGCAAAGGGACGATGTGATCGCCTATCTCAAAACGCTTTACTAAGCTTTTGGCTCAAACCAATAAATGCATGCCTAGAGGTAGGACCAATGTATGCCATTTGGGCATTTTAAATTGAATATTCTACTTAAATGGGTTTTCTGCTTATCTCCCTACAGCACATTGGGTTGGAATTTCAAACTGCCATTTGGAAATTGAGAAACACTCAAAACCCATTGAACCAAGCCTAAACTTTCCTTAGCTCAGAAAAGATGCGATCATTCTCTCGCAATAGAGAGCAAAATTTGAGATCGGGCGAAAGAGTGGTGCAATGAAAAAACTAAGCGAGTATAAAGTTCTGGCGTTTGACGTCTATGGAACCCTCATCGATTGGGAAAGCGGGATGGTTGAGGCGTTAAAACCGCTCACAGATCGCATCACCCCACGGTTGACCCGTGATGAACTTTTAGAAGCGCATGCCTATCACGAATCCACAACCCAGCTATGGACCCCCAATAAAAAGTATTCGGATCTTTTGGCTGTGGTATACCGTCGTCTTGCCGAAGAATGGGGGGCAGAGGTGACATGGGAGGAATGCCAAGCCTATGGGCTTTCGGTACGCCAATGGCCTGCTTTTGCGGATAGTCACGATGCGTTGACCTATCTTAAGGAACATTACAAACTTGTGGTGCTCACGAATACCGACAATACCAGTTTTCAAGGGTCTAACGCCCGCCTTGGCGTGCATTTTGACGGTGTCTATACAGCCGAAGATATTGGCAGTTACAAACCAAGTGATCGCAATTTTGACTATATGCTCGCGACCCTGAAACGGCAGGGGATTGAAAAATCGGACATCCTTCATACCGCAGAGAGCATGTTTCACGATCACGTCCCCGCCAACAAACACGGGTTGTCCAACTGCTGGATATACCGGCGCCACGAAAAAGAGGGGTTTGGCGCCACAATGAACCCGGGGCAAATGCCAAGTTATGATTACATGTTCCATTCCATGGCGGATCTCGCCGCTGCACATAAAGCGGAAATTGGCACAAAATAACCACCCGTGCGTGTCCTCTCTTTTGGTTAATATGCGATAACGCATTGACCTTGCACGGATTGCTGGTAAGCCATCATATATGGTCGAGATCTTTCTGAAAACACTGCCGTTTTTTGCCGTCATCGGGCTTGGCTATTTTGCTGGCAGACGCGGTTTTTTTTCCGCTGAGGCGACGGCCTATCTTACCAAATTTGTCTTTTATTTTGCGCTTTCAGCGATGCTCTTTCGCTTTTCGGCAAGTTTGAATCTTGGGGATGTGCTCAGTCTTGATTTTGTCTTGGCCTATCTTTTGGCCACGGGGCTTGTTTATATTGTTGGATTTACCTTTGCTCTTCTGCGCCGCATTCCGATCGAAGAAGCCGCTGTAGAAGCCCAATGTTGGGCCATTGGGAACGTAGGTTTCTTGGGAATTCCGATGTTGGCTGTATTGATGGGGCCAGAGGCAGTCGGATATGTCATGGTCGCTTTGGCTGTGGATCTCATCGTCTTTGGATCCCTGATCGTTTTGGTCATCGTGGGTGCGCGTGAGGGACGGATGCGGATTTCTGTTATCGGGACGTTGCTTTTGGGGTTGGCAAAAAATCCGATGATCGTGGCGATCGTGGCGGGATTGAGTTGGTCTGCTTTGGATATTCCAATGCCTTCGCCACTTTTTGAATTTGTGTCGCTCTTGGGGGCGGCAGCGACACCTTGCGCGTTATTTGCGATTGGGGCTTCGCTTGCGGAAAAAACCACAGAACGGGTGGGAACAGCGTTTTGGCTGTCTTTCGGCAAACTGATTTTACACCCTGCGTTTGTGGCGGTTTCAGCTTTGCTGATTTTTGATGTGCCTCCTTACGCGGCGGCGGTAATGATTGTAGCGTCTGCGCTGCCAGTAGCCGGCAATATTTATATTCTCGCACAGCATTATCGCGTCGCTCCACAACGTGTTTCCGCCTCTATTTTGGTATCGACAGCAATCAGCGTGGTCAGTGTTTCGATTGTTCTCAGCCTTGTGGCCACATCTGGCGCGTTTTAAAATGGGGGCAGCGCTTTCGCGTTGGGGTAGATAATTGTTACGTGGATTCACGTAATTGGGTTTTTCATGCAACTTAAAAACTGGTAAAGGACGATTGAAATGGATGTAGTGTCGGAAAATAAATGCTTTGATGGCGTGCAGGGGGTTTACACCCATGCATCTGAGATATGCCAATGTGATATGACCTTTGGTCTTTTTCTGCCTGCCGAAGCGAAAGAGAGCCCTGTACCCGTTCTTTGGTATCTTTCAGGGCTGACCTGTACACATGAGAATGCGATGGTCAAAGCCGGAGCGCAGGCTTGGGCCGCAGAACAAGGGATTGCACTGATTTTTCCGGACACTTCTCCGCGTGGAGAGCATGTGGCGGATGATGAGGCCTATGACCTAGGTAAGGGCGCTGGATTTTATGTCAACGCAACACAATCGCCTTGGGCCCCGCATTTTCAAATGTGGGATTATATTGCCGAAGAATTGCCATCGCTTGTCTTTGAAAACTTCGCACTTGATGGACAGCGCCAATCCATAACAGGCCATTCGATGGGTGGACATGGGGCATTGACCTTGGCCATGGGGCTTGAGGGGCGGTATCGCTCGGTTTCTGCTTTTGCGCCCATATGTAATCCGACAGGCGCAGATTGGGGTCGTAAACAATTGATCGCCTATCTTGGCGATAACGAGGAAAACTGGAAGCGCCATGATGCCTCCCGTATGATGGCAGAGGTTGGCTTTGACGGTCCGGTTTTGGTGGATACAGGTGCGAATGATCAATTCATAGATTTACTGCGCCCTGAAACCTTGGCTGAGGCGGCTGCGATGCGGCGCCAGCAAAGCACTCTGCGTCTTCAGCCTGGATATGACCACTCCTATTTCTTTGTCAGTACATTTATGGAAGATCACATTTCTTTCCATGCAGAGGCTTTATACGACGGATAAGGAAGGACCCCGAACATGAACCTGCCTGTTTTGAACGGACCTGTAAAACAAGACATTCCAGTTATGTGCGACGGTGTGTCTGTTTTTCTGATCAAAGGAACGGGCAGGGGGGCGCAGACTTTGCTGATGCGCAGAGCGAAAACGCTTAAGGGAACATGGTGCCAAGTTGCAGGTTCAATTGAAAAGGGGGAAACGGCTTGGCAGGCGGCGGCTCGTGAGGTGCGCGAAGAAACAGGAATAACTTTACAAACAATTTGGTCTGGGGATATCTGCGAGCAGTTTTATGAACCTGAAAAGGAACGGATTGCCCTTATGCCTGTCTTTGTTGGATATGTGGAAGACTGGGTCAAGGTGCGTTTGAATGATGAACATGACGCATTTGAATGGGTCACCTTCCCTCAAGCCCATGCACGTGTTACGTTTCCGGGGCAAAGACGAACGATGCAGCATGTTGAAAAAGAATTCGCGAGGCGCCCACCTTTGGATATGCTTAGGATCAGGCTTTCATGACAGCCATTTTTGTTGATGCGGATGCCTGCCCCGTGAAAGCAGAAGTCGAGCAGGTGGCGACACGTCACAAGGTTCAGATGTATATCGTTAGTAATGGTGGCTTGCGCCTCTCCCAAAACCCACTTGTACAAATGATCATCGTGCCCGATGGGCCGGATGTTGCGGATATGTGGATTGCAGAGCGCGCGGGTGCGGGGGATGTGGTCATTACGGCTGATATTCCCTTGGCTGCCAAATGTGTGGAACAGGGGGCGCATGTGCTCAAACACACTGGCGAAGCCTTAAATGACCGCAATATCGGGAATATCTTGGCAACACGCGATCTCATGACTGATATTCGCTCGGCTGATCCCTTTCGCCAAGGCGGTGGAAAAAGCTTTACAAAAGCGGATCGGTCGCGTTTCCTCGACGCATTGGAAAACACCCTGCGCAAAGCAAAGGTAGGGTGATTAGGTATCGGTGACATCATGCAGGCGAGCGACGCCACCTCTAATGCCGCTGGGGCGATGAGCGCAATGGCCGCCATGATGTTCTTTTCTCTTAATGATGTGTTGATCAAATTTCTAAGTGACGCCTATCCATTACATGAAGTCGTCTTGGTGCGATCCGTCATTGGAATGATGGCTTTTTTGATCTTCATTTTGCCCTTTACCGGTGGCCTGAAAACCTTGAAAACCCGTCGCATAGAAATGCATTTACTGCGTGGCGCATGCGTCGTTTTTGCCAATACGTGTTTTTTTATGGGCTTGGCCTCTATGCCTTTGGCCGATGCAGTCGCCATATTTTTTATAAGTCCATTGGTGATCACTGTTTTTTCAGTTATTTTCCTGCATGAAACAGTTGGGCCGCGACGATGGTCCGCAACCTTTATCGGATTGGCTGGGGTGCTGATTATTGTGCGCCCGGGCACCTCTGCATTTCAGTTTGTATCCTTGTTGCCGATCATGGCGGCAGTGGGATATGCGCTTTTACATATTCTCACGCGGCGCATCGGAGGCACTGAAAGTGCCGCAACCATGACTTTTTATATTCAGCTCACTTTTATTTTTGTCTCCTTTACTGTTGGTCTGAGCGTCGGAGACGGACGCTTTGACGATGGCAGCAATGCCTCTTTGACATTTTTGCTGAGGGAATGGCATAGGCCGGAACTTGGGCATATTTGGATACTCATGCTAC
>Ga0255778_10005309_pt1 | contig 10451 bp, 11 predicted proteins | sample 071ome_31_FD_179976 | JGI IMG/M metagenome (GOLD analysis project Ga0255778, IMG submission 179976) | Coastal salt marsh microbial communities from the Groves Creek Marsh, Skidaway Island, Georgia - 071405CT metaG (version 2) | ecosystem: Environmental > Aquatic > Marine > Intertidal zone >...
GGGGAGGAGGGGGGGGAGGGGGGGGGGGAGGGGAGGGGGGGGAGGGAGGGGGGGGGGGGGGGGGGGGGGGGGGGGGGGAAGGAGGAGGGGGAGGGGGGGGGGGAGAAGGCGAGGAGAAGGGGTGAGGAGGAGGTGATGCAGCAGCTCGTGGCGGATCTGGTGGCCGACATGCTGACGGACCCGTCTGGTCGCCCGTCGGTGCGCCGTCGTCTCTTCTGACCCCCTCTGCCCCCATATTGCCGTCAGTCAGAAGGCCAGGGGTTCCCAGGCGGGGAGCAGAGGGTTGGCCTCTCGGATCTGGGCCCCGAGGTCGCTGACGACCCCGCGGATGGCCTCTTGCCGCATGCTCTTCGCCGTGTTGACCACCTCGACGGCTGCCGAGAGGGGGGTGGTGGTGACGACGCGCGCGCGATCGGCGGGCGCGACCAACGGCTGCGTGACGTCCGTGATCGGGCCTTTGTTCACGACTTGGACTCCCGTGGCACGGCCGTCCCGGTTGTCCTCCACGGGGAGCTCGGCATCCTTTCCCGCGACCCTGTTACACACCTCGCGCATGCGGCGCTCCCTCCCGACCTGTTTGAAGTCCGACCACCGCTGCACCTCCGGGGCGACGCGCCCCTCCCTCCGCAGCTGCGCGAGGTCCTGCTGGAGCACGTCGGCATTGACGGGGGCGTGGAGGAAGAGCTTCTCTGGGTGGGGTGCCCCGCTGCTGTACTGCTGCGTGCGGTACCTGATCGGCTCCAGGCTGCCCGTCTCGAGCATGCGCGTGTGGTGCCGGGGCGGCCTGAGCTGCTCGCCGGTTCGCGCGGTGGCCTCGAAGCCCACCGCGTCCGGCTGCGCGTGGGCCAGGGTCGGGGCCCCCACCCTGGCCTCGATATCTCCCGTGCGGCGGAGGGCGGCCACGCCGCACTGTTCGTGGGGGGGGCGCGCGATGAAGGGCTGCAGGGGCGCGACCTGCGGCCGATCCTCTACGTCGAGGACGAGGTGTCGGTGGTCTGCCTCTCGGCGCGGGAGGTGCGAGCGGGGGTACGCCCCCTGGTAGGCGTCGATCCACTGCTGTTGGCCGCTGACCTTCGGGACGCGTTCCTCGTGCTCGTCGCGCGACATCGGGACCGCGAAGTTCGTGCGCATCTGGTGCACGTTGCGCGTGGCCCTGTCTCGCACGCCCTCGTGGGACGCGGCCGTCTCGACGGAGTCTTTCCCCGGGAGGGCGTTGCGCGAGGCGGGTTCGCCGGGGGCCACTCCCCCCCCGGCCTGCTCGTCGCGGGGGTAGCGCAGGCTGAACTGGGTCCCGATGACGAGCCCTTCGTCCACGTGTAGCTGCGCGGGGGCGGCGATGGTGGGCAGCGGGGAGTCGCGTACACCACGCCCCGGTCGACGACCGCCCCATCGCCCAGCACGCGTATGGCTGCGGCCGTGTCCATCTCCGGGCAATGATGATCAGCTAGGGCGTACAATTTTTCGTCCCGGTTTTCGAATTTCAATAGAAGCTCATCGGGGCCGGCGTGGCCCAGGGGTTCTTGAGGGCGTTCGAGTCCTGCATTGCCCCCTCCATGCGGTAGTTGGTCCCCCGGACACTCTCCCAGAAGCGGTTGCGGCTGGGGTCGGCCACGTACTCCCCGACCCCCACGAGGAGGGACCCGCCCTCCATGCCCATGCGCCCGCCCTTCTTCCTGTTGGTGGCGCGGTCCGGGACCATGTACCCTCCGCGGTCGCGCTGCCGCGTCTCCCCGTACCCGGCCCCGACCTGCATCAGGGCCTCGGCGGGCGTCATGGTGTCCTGGCCCAGCGCCCCCACGGCCTCCGCGACCTCACTTTCCGTCCTGGCGTCCATCCTGACCGTCGTGCTGCCTGGCTGCGGGCCCTTCTCCGCCATGGCGTTGCTCGGACGTGTCGCTCTGACCCTCGCGCAGAAAAAAGCGGCTCTTCTTGGCGCGATCCGACATGCGCCGCGAGACGATCTTCCTGCGCCGGCCGGAGACGACCTCGCGGAGGTCGCTCTTGCGGAGGCCGGCCCGCGTCTTCAACGCGACGCCGTTCCACACTTCTTCGCGCGTCCCGTTCACCTTGACCACCGCCGGCCCCTTGCCCGGACCTCCCGTGTCCCCGTCCCCTTCGCCTTCGGCGGCAAGCACGCTCTCACAGTCCCGGACGGCGCGTTTCTCGACCTCGGCGGCCTCTTGCCAGGCGCACCGGCGGCGGAGGATGGCTCGGGCGGCCTGCTGGAGTCCCGTCATGGCCCGCCCCCCCTGCCTATACGAAGCGGCGCAGACAAAAAACGGGCGATGGCGACGCCGCCACAGTAGAGCGTGCCCCCAACAAGCAGGAGCCGCTCGACCGCCGCCGCGCGGCGACGCAGGAGCGCGACGCAGGCTCTTCCCTGCCTCGCCCAGAACGCCTGCTCGACGCCCGTGGCGCGGGCACACGCGTCCGAGTAGCTCGAGGCGGACAGTCCGAGCGGCCAGGGGAGGTGTATCACGAGCAGGCGGGTGAGGAATGAGATGTTGACGCCCCGGTTCAAGTACTACAAGGTGCAGACAAAGATTTGGCGGCATCCCGCATTCTTATCCCGCATTCTTACGCAAAGCGCCTCCCCCCGACGCCGCCGGCGATGGTGAACACGTTGAAGCGCCGGCCGACGACGACGAGCTCGCCGTGCATGGGCGTGGCGGCGGTCAGGACGAGTTCCACGCGGTCCACCGCGTCGTAGTTGAGGGACCCGGTCGGGATCTGGGGGTCGCTGTGGTCGTACCCGAAGGGGCACGCGTACAGCGCGAAGCCGTCGATGCGGAGGGCGGCCCGTGGGAACTCTCGGGGGCGGTGGAAGTAGTTGGCGGGCCGCGGGGGGTCGTGCACGGGGCGGCCGTTGATGAGGAGCTGCGCCTTGGAGAAGGGGTGCTGGCCAGCGACGAGCGTGTCGAAGCGGTGCTCCGCCTGGCTCGGCCGGAAGAAGAAGAAGAGGTCGCTGTGCACGCCGACGAAGTCGATCCCCACGCGGAGTTCGGTGGAGCCGGCGGGCACGGGGTGCACGAGCGTCTGGTGCTCGAGAAAGCGGAGATCGAGGTCCGTTACGAGGGCGTCGGAGGGGTTCGTGGCGAGGATGTAGCGGCCCACGAGGCGGGCATCGCGCACCGTGCCGACCGGATTGAAGGGGTCCTGCGCCGTCAGGGTCATGCGCCGGTAGGCGCCGTTCCGGGTGGCGGGGACCAGCTTGCCGTCCACCTCGTCGTATGCGAGGATCGGGATGTCGACTCCGGCGGGGAGATCGCCCTGCTGCGGGAGGTCGGTGTAGCTGGGCCAGAGCGGGGCGGAGGCCTGGTCGGTCTCCAGCGTGGCCCCGCCGTTGTACGAGCCGTAGTCGAAGGTGAGTCCGGACGGGGGCGTCGTGACGACGTAGAAGGTGGCGTTATCAGCGTCGGCGATGGCGTTGCCATCATTGTCGACCTCCGTGAAGGTCACACGGTACGCCCCGAAGAGCAGCGACACCTGCGCCATGTAGTCGGGGGTGTAGTCCGTGTCCGTGAACGACTCGGGGTACGGCAGGAGAGCTTGGATGTCGGACATCAACATCCGCCACACGCCACCAAAGTCGGTCCGGAGGAGCTCGGTGCCGGGGTTCCGCGGGGACGTGGAGAACTCGTAGTGGTATAGCGTGTATCCGTCGTCGACCGTCTCCAATTGGCTCGTGAGCACCAGGGGCTCGACGACGCCCTGCACGGAGGCGGAGGGGGGCGCGTCGACCTGGACCCGCCACGACTTTTCGGTGGCGGTGGTGGCGAGCCGGAGGTGGACCTTGTCTCCCAGCGCGACGGCCAGCGCGCTGTCCTCGAACGCCTGTATGTTGACGCCCACGCCGCCCATGTGGCGGTACCCCCCCCCGGTGGTGGGCTGGACGATCGCGGGCGAGTCGGCGTCGATGCCGTCCTCGACCGCCTTGGCGGCCATGTACCGCTCCTGCATCTGCTCGGGCAGGAGGCCGGGCGTCTTCCCGACGAGCGTGGGCGCGGCGCGGCGCGGGACGAGCTCGACCGGGGCGGCGGGCTCGAGCTCGAGGTGCACCTCGAGCGCCTGCTGCTCCATGGCGCGCGAGGGCAACGCCCGACCGGGCTGGGTAAAGACGAAGGGGAGGTGCACCCAGACTTCGCTGTCCCCGCTGCTGTAGCTCTCCAGCGTCGTGTACGGGTCGTGGGGGTGGGCGAGCACCCGCTGGACGGCCAGCGCCGTCCCGTCGATCTCCTCGATGACCTGCGCGCCCACGCGGAGCTGTGCGCGGCGCACGAGGATGAGGTCGCTGAAGGGCATCGACACCGGCTCCCCGCCCAGCTGCGACGCGACCGGCACGGCCCGGGTCAGGCGGCCGTTGTTCACGAGCTTGTAACGGGCCGCGTCGACCTCGACCTTCACCCAGAGGTCGGTGAGGAAGTCGGCCAGCTTGGGGAGGCGGAAGCGCAGCTTGCCGGTGTGCGGGTCGCCCCCGGGGAGCCGTTCGATATCGTGGTCCACCCACGCGACGCGCCCGCCGCGCCGGGGCGGGGCAATGAGCCACGATTCGGCGGGGCGCGTTTCGTCGTCCACGAAGGCGTTCTCCGGCCCCGTGGCCGTGATCATCGTCCTGGCGGCCCCGATGTCCATGGCGGCGCAGTCGTTTTCACTTTCGTGGGTGAAAATAAATCCCGCCTGCTCACACCGGGCGACTGCGCAGGGGCACGACGACCACGCGATGGAACGCCGCGTGGATGGCCACGAGCGCCTCTGCGTCCGGCCACTCGCGCTCGCCCCGGATCCCCCCGTACGCGTCGCGCAGGACCGCACGCAGCGCCTGGACGCGCGCCTCGTGCGCGGAGGGCGTCGAGTGGAGGCCGAGGACGGCGTCCCGCCACCCCCCGAAGGCGGCCATGTCCAGCATGGACCACGTCTCCGAGCTCAGGGCGTTGCCCGCGTCGAGCGCCGCCCGTTCGTCCACGAGGGCCGCGAGGCCGCCGCGGGGCTCCCGGGCCGCTATGACGGCGTCGGAGCCCCCCGTCGGCCTGCGGAACCCCACGACGGCGCCGTCCCCGCGCAGCACCGGCTGCGTCGCCCCCAGCAGGGCCTCCATCTCATCGGTCCACGGGTGTGACTCGGCCATGTATCGTACCGTACCGTATCGTCTATACAAACTCAATATTATGCCGCGCGCATCATCGCTTCCCCTTCTTCGCCCCCCCCCCCGCCCTGCCCCGTCCCCTCCGCGTGCGCCTCTGCCCCGAGGATCGCGCAGTCGGGCGCTCCAGCTCGGCCAGGGAGAACTCCGGGCAGCGATGGCCCCGGAAGCGGGAGAGGACGTCCATCTGAACCGCCGTGCGCGCGTTCCGCGCGGAGGGGCGCACGACGTCCTCGGGCTCGAGGCCCGGGTACTTGAGGTGGAAGTCCGGCGCGCGCGCGATCTCTCGCTGCCGAATCGCCATCTGCACGGACCGTTTCCCCAACGACCGCCCGCAGAGCGTGCAGCGGTACCGGTCGTTGGACGGGTCGTCCTCTCTCTCTGGCCGGAAGTGGTTGGCTGCGAGCCGCGCCCGCCACTGCTCGCCCGTGCCCCAGGACGTCAACTCGTCGTTCTCCAGCGCGGCCGTGGTCCTACGGAGCCTGGTGCGCGCGTTATTGGTGGAAGGTTCGAGATACGTGGGGCGAGGTTCCATAGTGATACGTTCAATAACCTCGACAGAAAACAAAACCCCTCACCGCCGCAGTGCCCCCACCCTGCGCTGCAACATCTGTACCTTTCTTTGTTGGTTCCCCCCCTCACGCCCTCCTCCCTGGTTATCCACCGGCCCCGGCGGCCTCGGGACAGCTCGTAGTTCCAAAGGCCGGTGCCGGCCGCTGACCTTGTTCCGCACCCATGTCCCGACCGCCCCCATGACGCCCCTCACCCCCCCCTGCTGGTCCTTGTGCTCCCAGCAGTAGTCCGATCCGCGGACCATCCGCTGGCATCGCTTCCCCCCCAACGTCACCCCGAAGCACTGTCTCGGCTTCTTCCGCTCTTTCTCCTCGTCCTTCTTGCGCTTCCTTTCGTCACTCGCTTCCTGGAGACGCAGGCGGCGCTCCTCCTTCTCCTCCGCGCGCTTCTCGCGGTCGATATCGCGCTTCTCCTTCCGCTCCTCCTTCGCGATGTCGGCGTCGATCCTACGCTGCTCGCGCTGCGCCCTGTGCCTCTCGTCCATCTCCATCCTGCGGAGCGACTCGTCGGGGTCCCGCAGCCGCCCCCCCACGAACCCGCTCCCGCTCCCCCGATTGCCCAGTACGCCCCCGGCCGCGGCCTGCAGCGCCGCCACGACGCCCCGCGCAGCGCCCGTCGGGTAGCTCCGCGCGTGGAACTCCACCCCGCGCCCCTGCCCCCCGCGACGCAGCAGGCCGACCAGGGCGCGCGCCTCCTCGTCGGTGATCGTGTCCAGTGGCTGGGAGGCGGCGTTGAAGTCCACGAGAGCGCAACACGGACACGTGACCGAGAGGGTCATCCTGAGGCGGCCTTCCTCCGTGACGTACACCACGGACCCCCCGTCGGGCCCCCCCCGCACTTCCGCCGCGAGCCGTTGACTCAGAGGCACGGTCCCCACAGAGAAGCTCATGCTGCGCTCATGTGGGTACTACCCTGGCGGGACATTTTTTCCTCCCTGGGGGGTGTGTGCACTCTGTGCGGTGTGTGCATGACATGCGGCTCGAGGCTCCACTCGCCCGCGTGGAGGGCGCCGCATTCAATTTTGTGAGGCATATGCAAATCGCCATGGCCATCCAACGCCCGCCTCGCCACCCCGTCGTGGTGCCGGACACGCTTCTCGCTCGCCTGAGCAGGGAGGCGTACGAGGACTCCGCTCCCAGCATCGAGGGTTTCGAACACCTCCGTGTGAGTGGGGCGACGAAGTGGGGAGACGGGGTGATCAGGGCGGACCTCTTCCGCTGCAGCGACGAGCAGATCGCCTGCTGCGTCTTCCGTGGCACGGACTCTATCCAGGCGTGGGGCACCAATCTGCTGGTGACGACTGCCGAGACGGGGTATGGCGGGGAGGCTCACGAAGGCTTCGTGAAGGCGTGGAACAGCGTTCGCGACGAGGTCCTGGAGTTCATCGGGGACGCGGAGGAGTTCGTGTTCAGCGGACACTCGCTGGGCGGCGCCCTCGCAACGCTCGCGTGCTGGGACCGCATGGCTGCCCCGTCCCCTTGCGTGTGTCGGTGTGTCACGTTCGGCGCCCCGCGGGTCCTGACGCACAAGGCCGCCGGGCGTTACAACGGCCTCCTGCGGCGCGGCGGCCACGTGCACATCCGATACCAGGTGGACATGGACCTCGTCCCGCAGGTGCCACTGGCCCTGCGTTTCCGCCACGTCGGGCAGACAGAGCTCCTGTGGCCCCAGGCGTGGCACCAGCGCGCGCGGCGGGCTCTTGCGTGCGCGACGAAGCCGGTCGACGGGTTCAAGCGAGTGAGGCGCAATCATGACATGGGCAGCTACATCACGGCACTGGAGGAGGAGTAGGAGGACGGGGGGGGCTACTAGCCTCTAGTACCCTCTACTAGCGACTACTACCCAGACGGGTGGTGTGGCTCTTCACCCTCCCCGCCCCGAGGCCGTCCCCCCACTTCACAGCGCGCAGGGGGCGGAGGGGTTTCGATTTCTTCACCGTTCCTCGCATGTTCGCGCTCCGCGCGCCCCCGCGGGGCTGCTTCGCGCTCCGCTGACTGCCAATCCTCTGTTTCGAACGGGAGCAACCACAGGGCATAGTGTAGAACGCTTCGCTGTCTGAATGGCACAAAATTCCCCCCGCGCCCCTCCCGGGTGCATCACTCCCACCAGTTCCACAGGGTCATCGGAAAACCAACGGGCGGGCCCGTGCGCAGCCCTCCCAGCCGGGCCTGGACTCCCCTTAGCTTCTCTCGCCTCTTCCTCTCCTCCTCCGCCGCTTGCCTCTGCCTCTTCCTCTCCTCCTCCGCCGCTTGCCTCTGCCTCTCCTCCTCCTTCGCCTTCGCCTTCTCCTCCCTCTTCGCCTTCGCCTTCGCTTGCCTCTGCCTCTCCTCCTCCGCCGCTTGCCTCTGCCTCTCCTCCTCCTTCTTCTCCCTCTTCGCCTTCGCCTTCGCCGCCGCTTGCCTCTGCCTCTCCTCCGCCGCTTGCCTCTGCCTCTCCTCCTCCTCCTTCTCCTTCTCCTCCCTCTTCTTCGCCTCCGCCTCCGCCTTCTCCGCCCTCGCTGCCGCCACTGCCGCCCAGGGCGCCTTCGACGTAGGCCTGGAGGCCTCTCGTCTCCTCTCCTCCTCTATGAACACTGCAATCTCTTCGTCGAGCGCGAGGTGTATAGCTCTCCACTCCCTTGTCCTCCTGTTTTTGGCCTCGCGCACGATGTTTTTGCGTACGTCATTGGGGATGGGGAAATCTCTGTCAAAGTTCTTGCACCGATCGGCTAGCTTGCGGCTCACTTTGAACCCGGGGGGGACAGCCTGCTGCACGCCTTTTACTTTTACAATTTTGCCATCTAACTGCTTGCTACATCCCCCGTGGTCCGGCATGGTGTCCTCGCCTGCTGACCCAGTGGCACAATATTCTGGCCCGCTACCCAGCCGGCCGCCAGGAGCAGGAATCCATGCCAGGAATGCCAGATATCCGCCCAGCGCTGGCCGTCCGCGCCCGTGCCGCCATGGTGCGCAGTGGCGCTGGCTACGTGAAGCTGGGACAGCTGCTCAGCACGAGGCCCGACCTGATCGGCGAGGGGGCCGCGCGGGAGTTCGCCGTGCTCCAGAGGGACGTCCCGCCGCACGACCACGGCGAGATGGCGGCCATCGCGCTCGCCGAGGCTTCCCCCCTCCTCCGGCGGGTGGGCGCGCCGCTGGCCTGCGGCTCGATCGGGCAGGTTTACAGGGCGGTGGACGCGCACGAGCGGCCGGTGGTGGTCAAGGTCCTGCGCCCGGGGGTGTATGCGGCGGCGACGGCCGCGATGGACGACGTGGCGCGTGTTCTGCCCTTCCGGGCCGTGCGGGACGCCATCGCCGACTACCGCGCGGTCATGGCCCGAGAGGTGGACCTGCACCGCGAGGCGGCGGCCCTCCGCGTCTTCTTCCGCGAGCACACGGGGATTCGCATCCCCGAGGTGTACAAGTGCACGGAGAACGCCCTGGTGATGGAGTACGTGCCGAGCGCGCCGCTGTGTCCCTCCAACCCCTCGCACGTCGTGGCTGCCCGGGCGCTGGTGGTGGACCTTCTCCGGCTCTTCTGCGTGGAGGGGGTCCTCCACACGGACCTGCACGCGGGGAACTATGGTTTCTGCGAGGAGTCGGGCGCGCCCGTGCTGTACGACTTCGGCTCCGTGATCCGCCTGCCGCCGGCGGCCGCGCGGAAGGTCGTCTTCGGCGTGCTTTACCGTGACCTCGGCGCCTTGGTGGACGGAGTCGTCGAGGCTGGGTTGTTCAGAGAGGAGCCGTCGGTGGGCGTGCTGCGTTTCTGCGACCAACTGATCTCGTTCGGCGACGACGGGGAGCTCGCCGACGTGCTACGGGCAGGCGCGGGGGTGCCGCCGACGACAGACGTCGGTTTCTCGACTTTCCGGGCCCTGACCACCCTCGACGCGGTGATGGGCGCCTTCGGGGTGGACGTCCAGGAAGTCGCGCCGGCGATCATGCGCGACGTCGCGCTGGACGCCGACTGGTTGCTGCTGCTGTCGGGCCGGTACCGGCCACGGAACCTGTCCAGAGCCCTGAGGAGTAGCTAGGTGCCTTCAAAGGACTGCATGCGTTTTGCATCGCATGTACTGCTAGGAGGGGCTAGGAGGCTACCCACTCCTAGTCCTAGTTGAGTCGGTCGAGATCGGCGTCCGGGCCCATATCGACGTCGGCGTCGATCGAATAGGCGGAAAAGTCCCCGTCACCGACGTCTACTCCGGACCCTGGCCCGTCCGGACCCGCGATATCCGGCATGGCCTGTTCCAGGTGGCGCTTGACGGTGCCAAGCAGGGCGCCGACGCCCCCGGCGAGCACCTCTCCGACGGGCAGGTCGAGGCGTTCGAGGCGAGCCCTCATCTCCTCGCAGTTCTTGATCTCGTCGCGCGCGACGCGGTCGAGCGTGCGGAGGTTCCGCCGGGCGCGCCGCCCCCTCTGTGCCATCACGCGGCGGGTCTGTGCGACGGCCCTGTTGAAGGCGTGCGACGAGGACTGCATGTCTGCTGGTGGCTCGTTCTTCACAATACTCTGGAGAAGAAATTCTTCTCGGGCGGGACCATTTGCTCCGTGCTCCACTCGATGACGCCGTTCCGGAAGACCCCCTGGCGGAGCCCCCCCGCTCTCCACTGCTGCCCCATGGGGCGCAGCGGGCGGAGGGTTCGGTGGGTGATGTGCCGCAGGATTCGGGGGAAGGTGGCACCGGAAGGGGTAAAGTCCCCGTCGCCGTTATCGTCGCCCCCCCCAGACAGCGCCTCCTCACCCCGAGTACCCTCCCTCGGTTT
>Ga0255778_10005332_pt1 | contig 10433 bp, 12 predicted proteins | sample 071ome_31_FD_179976 | JGI IMG/M metagenome (GOLD analysis project Ga0255778, IMG submission 179976) | Coastal salt marsh microbial communities from the Groves Creek Marsh, Skidaway Island, Georgia - 071405CT metaG (version 2) | ecosystem: Environmental > Aquatic > Marine > Intertidal zone >...
CGAGGACGGTATCATCACGGTAAATGAAACCAAACGATTACTGCGCGAAACGCTTGCCTTGCAACAGGTCTTGGTCGAAATGAAACTTCATCTGGAAAACGATGTCGCCTGAAGGATTTGGCGTTCAAACATTGGTATTCCAGCGTTAGGCCATCCAGTTGAAACTGTCACGGTGGTGACCGTCAGTGGCACGAATTGTGGCATTGTAGGTTTCGGGCGTCTCTATCCATTCTCTTGAGGACACATCCAAATGCGTTGGATGTGTCCTAAATTGATGACATTGTTTGCATCTTCGCCCAATTCCTTTGAAACCCATGACCGGTTTCCCGCGTCCTGTAGCCAGATAATGGCTGCTCAGGCTGTTTCCACGTGCATCGCAATCGGGGCATTGGTGCACTGGACCTTTATATCGCATATTTTGACCTGAACCCCAATATTTCTGTTATGGCCAAATCCTGAGTTTCGTCACAAATCGTACATGCCCAATTTACAAATTCTTTCGGTCAGACCGTCGTTTCAAAAAACGGGAGGCTCATCAATTCAGAAGTCAACCTCGCATGGGCGCATATTATCATGGCTGCAATCATAGAGCGGTTAATAATGTAGTTTGGGTGAGATCATTCGGAGGTATTTAAAATGGCCATTTCGGTGCCCGCTGATTTGTTTGTCCGCAACGACCCTGGAAATATTGAAGAGCGACCGGAATCGGACCTTATTGTGTTGAGCCCCGAGTTTGTTAACAAAACCACACCGCAGGACGAAATTGTTGAATTGGTTCCACCCGCTTGACCATATGCATTGCAGGTGGATGGTATTGACTCAAAAAACTTGTCGCCAGCGCATCAATCGGTTAGCTCTCTTCCCGAAATCAAAGGATACCTCGATGAAAACGGTCAAAGATTATATTCGCACGATTGTTGATTTCCCGCATGAAGGGATTTTGTTCCGGGATGTGACGACGCTATTTGCCGATCCAAAAGGATTTCGGATGGCGATAGACCAAATGCTTCATCCTTATGCTGGAGAGCAGATTGACAAAGTTGTCGGATTGGAGGCACGCGGATTTATCCTTGGTGGTGCGATTGCCCATCAATTGGGAACGGGGTTTGTGCCGATCCGAAAGAAAGGCAAATTACCTGCGGCAACGATTTCTCAGCAGTATACGCTGGAATATGGTGAGGCTGTCATGGAACTTCACGAAGATGCCATCTCTGCAGGAGAACGGATTTTGGTGGTTGATGATCTTCTTGCCACGGGTGGAACGGCAGAGGCGGGAATTTCGCTGATCGAACGGCTTGGCGGGCAGATAGTAGGCTGTAGTTTTATCGTGGATCTTCCCGATCTTGGAGGACGCGTGAAACTTGAAAAAATGGGGATGAACGTGCGTGCACTTTGCGCCTTTGACGGGTTATAAGAACGCCCGCCATTTTGTGCTGGTCAGCTGAAACGCCTACCCAGCGCCAAGCTTTACACACCCAGACAATGGCGCATGATCGCCTTTTGCACGTGAAGACGGTTTTCGGCCTCGTCAAAAATGACAGAGTTCGGCCCATCCATGACCTCGGAAGTGGCTTCATCGTCTCGATGCGCCGGCAGACAATGCATGAAAAGCGCATCTGGTTTTGCCTTTGACATCAGTTCGGCGTTCACCTGATAGCCGCGCAATTGGTTGTGGCGGCGTTCGCGTGCGGATTGGGGATCGTGCATGCTGACCCATGTGTCCGTAACCACAAGGTCAGCGCCCTTTACGGCCAGATGGGGATCACGTTCAATCACGACATTTGCGCCTTTTGATCGCGCTTCTTCCAAAAACACTTGTTCAGGATCCAAGGTTTCGGGCCCTGTAAAGGTTAGGTCAAATCCGAATTGTCCCGCTGCATGGGCAAAGCTTGCAAAAACATTGTTGCCATCCCCGGACCAGACGACTTTTTTACCCTTTATGGGCCCTCTGTGTTCTTCAAAGGTCATGATATCGGCCATGATCTGACAGGGATGCGTGCGGTTGGTCAGCCCATTGATCACGGGTACCGTCGCATATTCCGCCATTTCCAAAAGTGTGGCTTCTTCAAAGGTGCGGATCATGATCAGATCGACATAACGGCTCATCACGCGGGCGGTATCGGCGATGGTTTCCCCATGGCCAAGCTGCATATCCGCGCCTGATAAGACCATGGTTTGCCCCCCCATCTGGCGCACGCCGACATCAAAGCTGACGCGTGTGCGCGTGGAAGGTTTTTCGAAGATCAGCGCGACGACACGCCCTGCAAGGGGCGTGTCTTTGTCCAATTGACCGCGCGGGGCGTCTTTGCGTGCTTGCTTCATGTTGATGGCATTATCAATGATGCTGCGCAAAGCCGCGGGATCGGTTTTATTGATATCAAGAAAATGCGTCATGACTGACCTTCCTTCAGAGCCTTTTCACAGGCTTGGGCCGCTTGGTCGAGCCGGTTCAGCGCCTCTGTAATATCCTCATCTGTGATATTGAGCGCTGGCAAAAGGCGAAGCACATTATCCGCAGCCGGCACTGCAATGAATTCTTCGTCATAGCAGGCAGACAAGACATCTGTATTGGGAACCTTGCACTTCAGACCAAGCATCAGGCCATGCCCCCTGACCGTTTCAAAGATATCTGGATGTTGGTCGACAAGCCCTGCAAGCCCCTGCATCAATAGACTTGCTTTGCGGCGCACCTCAGCAAGAAAATCTGGATCTGCCACATGGTGCAAGACTTCTGTCCCAACGGCACAGGCCAATGGATTGCCGCCATATGTCGACCCATGAGTGCCCGCGGTCATGCCAGAGGCTGCATTTTCGGTGGCGAGCACCGCGCCAAGGGGAAACCCCCCACCAATGCCCTTGGCCACCATCATAATGTCTGGCGTAATCCCAGCCCATTCATGGGCAAAAAGCTTACCCGTACGTCCAACCCCGCATTGCACCTCATCCAAGATCAAAAGAATGCTGTGTTTGTCACAAAGCTCTCTTACACCTTTGAGGCATGCATCGGGCAGGGGCCTAATCCCCCCTTCGCCCTGAACAGGTTCGAGAATGATGGCGGCTGTCTTTTCGTCAATCGCCGCCTCAAGCGCGTCATGATCCCCCCAGCCAAGCTGTTTGAAGCCGGGCAAAAGTGGCCCAAACCCTTTGACCAGCTTTTCAGCCCCCGCCGCAGCAATCCCTGCAGAGGAGCGTCCGTGGAAAGATCCTTCAAAGGCGATGATCTCCACCCGTTCGGGGGCGCCTTTGTCATACCAGTATTTGCGTGCCATTTTGACGGCCAACTCGCAGCTTTCAGTCCCCGAATTGGTGAAAAACACTGTATCCGCAAAGGTAAGTTCAACAAGTTTGTCAGCCAATTCCTGCTGCTGAGTGATATTGTAAAGATTGGACACATGCCAAAGCTTTTGCGCCTGATCGCTTAGACGTTTGACCAAGGCTGGATGCGCATGACCAAGCGCATTCACCGCAATACCGGCTCCAAAATCAAGGAAACGTCGCCCGTCTGCCTCAATCAACCAGCTTCCTTCGCCTTTGACAAAATTCAAAGGGGCACGGGAGTATGTCGGTAAAACAGAGCTTATCATAGCTGTCTCCTATTTGGATGTGTTTTGGTCGCTTATCGATGGGACCATGTCAATCTGTGAGTGGGAATAAAATATGAGTCCGGTGAAAACCGGAGGACGCATTATCGGCGTCGGTGCATTTTTTGTGTTTCAAAAAGTCTCATAATGTCCCTATGGCACGGGAACGCCTTAGGGACAAGTCAATTTCTTTTAAACAGCATCCGGACGGATCAGTTCAAATGGATCCGTAACCATGGCATAATCCATATACCCCAGCCGGCCCACGGGCGTGAATTTCGAAATATCGAATTTTCCCTGGATGACATAGGCATCATTCATGTAAATGCCTGTCACCTCACCGAAAACGACGGTGTTTTGTCCACCTCGCATAACCACGGTGTCGATCAATTCGCATTCAAGCGCGGCTGGAATATTGGCCACGCGGGCGCAGTCGATTGTTTCACAGGCCTCTTTTTCAAGGCCCGCATGGGCAAATTCGTCTACATGATTTGGCAAGGTTGCCGAGGTGGCATTCATCGCGTCCAACATGTCTTTGCCGACGATATTCACACAGAAGACGCCTGTGTCGCGAATATTGGCGAGGGTATCTTTTGCGCCATCCTGATCCGCTTTGGTTCCTGTTGAGGAAAACATCACCTGTGGCGGGGTATATGCAACTGCGTTGAAAAACGAATAAGGGGCGAGATTATCGATCCCATTGCTGTCACGTGACGAAATCCATCCGATAGGACGGGGTACGACAAGCGCGTTAAACGGGTTATGGGGAAGCCCGTGTCCATTCTTGGGTTCAAAGAACATTTCAAAAAACTCCTGTTTGATCCCGACTTAGCGTCATGATAGGGCGGTTTCCAGCCCTAAAGGGATGTCAGGAGGCTGTGGTGGAGCTGCGCAAGGAAACAAAAGACGATTGGTGGGAGGTTGAGGCACTTTTTGACCTCTGTTTTGCGCCGGGGCGAGAAGCGCTGTCGTCCTATCGCTTGCGTGACGATGTGGCGCCGATATCAAACCTGTGTTTGGTTGCTCGCGATACGCTTGGTATTTTGGGGGGCGCAGTCCGGTATTGGGAAGTCTCAGTTGCGGATCACCCTGTGCTTTTGCTTGGCCCTGTTGCCGTGCATCCCACGCGACAGGGCGAAGGACTGGGTGGATTATTGATGAATGAAAGCCTTGCCCAAGCCAAAGCGGATGATTGGGAGCGGGTGATGCTGGTTGGGGATTACGCCTATTATCAGCGGTTTGGGTTTTCAAAACTGGAGCATGTCACCATGCCACCACCGACCAATCCGGACCGCGTTTTGGGACGTGCTCTTGTCGACGGGGCTTGGGATGGGATATCGGGCACCGTTCAGAAAAAATCCCTTTTTTGAGAGGCGCAATCAGCTATGCGGTCCAGAGATATTTTATATCCGGCAGACTTTCTTCATTGCGTGTGCCATCGGTGCGGGAAACTTCTTGGAACCCTTGACGCAGATAGAATTTTTGCGCCTGAAGATTTAACTGAAACGTCCAGAGTTTTAAGCTTTGTCTCAGCTGTTTTGCATCGTTGAGTAGGGCTGTGCCGACCCCTTGCCCTCTCGCTGCACGCGCTACATAAAGCGCACAAACTTCGTCGTCGCTTTGGGCGATAAAGCCCAAGATTGCGTCCTCTTCAAACACGCGCACCCAACCACGATCGATCATAGTGCCGGCAAAACTGATGTCTTCAGCGCGGGAATGAAGGCGCGGCATCCAGTCCGTCGTGTCGATAAACTCTGACAGGATGCGCCCCACGGCGCCGGCATCAAGGGGTTGGGCGACTCTTATCATAGAGAAAATCGTAATCCCCAATGGATCCGTTGACCAGCATCATGGCAGGGCGCATTGCTCTTTCGTCAAAGAAATTTTTGCGCTATGGGGCGCGCATGCCACGTTATGCGCTTAAGATTGAGTACCATGGACAACCCTTTTCCGGATGGCAAAGGCAGGATGGGCATGCCTCTGTGCAGCAATCGATAGAAGAGGCGCTTGCCCGTCTAGAACCCGGCCCCCACCGGATCGCAGCTGCGGGACGCACCGACGCCGGTGTGCATGCGCTGGGGCAGGTTGCACATTGTGATTTGAAAAAAAATTGGAACAGTTTCCGCCTGAGCGAGGCATTGAATTTTCACCTCAAGCCTCTTCCAATAGCGATAACAAACTGTTCAATGGTAAGCGATGAATGGCACGCGCGGTTTTCCGCGCTTGAGCGTTATTATATCTTTCGACTTTTGTCGCGCCGTGCGCCTGCGACCCATGATAAAGGACTGGTTTGGCAGGTAAGCCATGATTTGGACCTCGAAGCGATGCAACAGGGGGCACAGCACCTTCTTGGCAATCATGACTTTACCACATTTAGATCGAGCATGTGTCAGGCCGAAAGCCCGATCAAAACGCTTGATCTGCTTGATATTGAAAAGATAACAGGGTGGTCTGGCGTTGAATTTCGCTTTCACGTCAAAGCGCGCAGTTTTTTACACAATCAAGTGCGGAGTTTCGTTGGGACCTTAGAACGTGTCGGGGCAGGGCATTGGGATGCAGGGGATGTCAAAGACGCGCTTGAGGCCAAGGATCGTTCCAGATGTGGGCCTGTGTGTCCCCCGCAGGGGCTTTACCTGAATCAGGTGCGTTATGAACAAAATCCGTTTGAAAACTGATTGTCATGCAATTTTTTTCAAAAATGCTTCTAAGTCTTTATCGCTGACCAGCTTAATGGCTTCTTTGATCGTCACCCATTTGCGTTTGCGCTGATGGCGTTCTTTGAATTTTTTCTTAAGACGTCTGAGTGGCATTGAATATACGTTCACATCCACTGGCACGGAGCGCGTTCGCGAAAGCTGTTTTGTGTAGCGGTAAAGGCCAATTTTTTTAATTTTTTCTGGCTTCGTAACAACGCCGGCTTCTTCTTCGGCCTCAAGCGCGGCAAGCTCTTTTTCGGTCAAATCATCCTCTATCCAGCCTTTGGGCAGGATCCATTGTTTTGACCCTCTTGACGTCACCATTAAGATATATTGTTTTCCGTTCTTCTTTTTATAACAAAAAGCAGCGGCCTGTTTGTGTTTGCTCTTACCCAATGTTGCGCTTTCAAGTGTAAACTTGGCACCTTTTATTGTATGTACCCTACGCTCAAATCGATGAGAGAAAGAATACTCTTGCATTGAATCTAAGCGAAATTATGTGAAAATTCCAATAATTATTTTTTCGACTTGGTGCGAAGGCTTGGCAAGGCTTCCTGCGGATTTTCTGGCCAGGGATGTTTTGGGTATCGACCACGCATGTCTTTTCTAACGTCAAAATAGCTGGTTTTCCAAAATCCGGGAATATCTGTTGTCGTTTGCAAAGGTCGACCTGCTGGCGATAGCAATGTCACGACCAAAGGTTTTCCAGCAACGGTGGGATGCGTTTTTTGACCAAACATTTCCTGCAGCTTAAGAGAAATTTCCGGCTGACTATCGTGGTAGAAAATTGGAATTTTGCGCCCCAACGGGGTGACGAAAGATGCGGGGGCGATGCGATTTAAATCTTCCGTTTCTGAATAGGAAAAGATTGCTTCCAGCATAGGAAGCTTGTTGTACTCTCGCCAGTCTTTGGCAGTTGTGATCCCTTGCAGATAGGGCATGAGCCAAGTTTCCATGGTTTCGAAAAGAAAGGCCTCTGTCACATCGCAATAGGGAGGCCCCGCCGCGGCGAGGCGGGACATAAACGCCTTTTCCTTGTCTGAAAAGGCCAAGCCAATATCGCCGATACCCTCGAGCATCGCATGCGCGAACTGATCCTGTGGAGGATCTTTCCAGAGAAGAGAAGACAAGGAAATGGCGCCCAACATTTCAAATTGACGCGCGATCACACGGGTTTCCCGTTTCGACCATTTACAGGATTTTACATGGGTTATGTCGTCTGAAAACAATTCCCGGATTTCAGCTTCGGTGATTGCAATGGCGCGCCTTATCCCTGCTTCCTTTTTCTGGCCATCGAGCTCTGCTGCAACGATGAACGGGCTGTTGCCAACAGGATCGGGCGTCGAAAAATACGCACCCATACCCCCTGAAAGCAAATATCGCTGTTCCTGACCTTTTCGGCGTTTCCCAATTCTGTCTGGATAAGCAAGGGCAAGCATCTGGGCCGGGGAATATGTTTCAGTTGTTTTGGGGGCCTGTTTTTTCAGCTCTGCAGCGTCTTTTTTGACCCGCGACAGTGCCGGAAAATTGACAGCATAAGAATAGCTATCTTTGAACGCATCTGGATTTTTCAAAAGATCAAGACGAAGCGAAAAATCTTTGGGTGCCTCACGCGATAAAACGTCTCGTTCGCCTAGAAGAGCGGCGAGCATAGCGCCATCTTTGCCGCCTTTCGCTAACAAATGGCCCAATCTAGGGTGTAGCGGCAGTCTCGCAAGCACTTTACCGTGTTCTGTGATGACACCATCCGAATTCAAAGCGGAGAGCATTGCCAATAACGACTGCGCCTCCGCCAGACGCGTGGGATGGGGCGGGGATAAAAAAGCAAGCTCTGCTGCCTCTGCCCCCCAAAGTGCCAATTCCAAAGCGAGAGAGGATAAATCGGCCACATCCATTTCCGCAGGGGGTGAAAGCGTCAGCCCCCCATCCTCCGGTTGGGACCAGAATTTGTAACATTTTCCTGCGGCGACACGACCAGCGCGTCCCATTCTTTGGGTGGCTTCATGTTTGCTGACCCGCGTTGTGACAAGCCGCGCCATCCCCGTGCCGGGGTCAAATTCTGCACGGCGGGCCTTGCCACTATCGACTACCACCCGAATGTCTTCAATGGTTAGAGAGGTTTCTGCGATTGAGGTTGCCAAAACGATCTTGCGCCCATGGTTCAAAGGACGAATGGCTGCGCGTTGTTGATCAAAGGGCAATGCGCCATAAAGAAGATGGAGCACATATTCGGGCCCCAAATGGGGTTTGAGCAGCGCCGCGAGCGTTTTTATTTCCCGCTCGCCCGGCAAAAATACCAGCATCCCGCCTATTGTGTCGTTCAATGCGTTCAGGATCAGATCCCTCAGGCCTATTTCAAAGGCTATTGATTTGGGCTGGGGACGGTCCAACCAAATGGGATCTACCGGAAAACTTCGCCCATCTGATGTGACAATCGGGGCATCCCCCAAAAGGCGGGACACCGGGTCCGCCTCAAGCGTGGCTGACATAACAAGAAGGCATAAGTCATCACGAAAGGCCTCTGCAATTTCAAGGCACAGCGCCAGACCAAGATCGGCATGAAGCGACCGTTCATGAAATTCGTCAAAGATGACGCAACCGATACCAGACAATTCCGGATCGCTTTGGATTATGCGGGTAAGAATGCCTTCGGTGACGACTTCGATCTTTGTCTGTTGTGATGTTTTTTGTTCCCCTTTGATGCGGTATCCAACCGAGTCACCAACAGGTTCATCAAGCATTTCTGCCATCCGTTCTGCCGCCGCCCGCGCGGCAAGCCGTCGTGGTTCCAGCATCACAATTTTTCCTGTGACCAGACCGGCGCGTAAAATTTCCAAAGGAACAGCAGTGGTTTTTCCAGCACCTGGGGGTGCAGAAAGCACTGCACGTTTGTGGTGCTTTAGGGCCGAGATAAGGTCATCTGTGACCTCGTATATAGGTAAATCTGGATTCACATCCTCTTTATTGCCGAACAAAGCTTGCGCGTCCAAGCAAAGTTGAAATTACAAAGCGGTCGATGCGAAACACGTTGTCCTGTTTTGAAAACTGAAGTTCAAATGGAAATTCTATTCCCTGTGACAATTCTTTTTCCGAATATCCGCCAAGGCGCGTGAATATCCCTTGGCAGGACATTTCGGTGCCATCAATTTGGGAAGAGACAAGCTTGATGGAGTACCGCCTTGCCCCGTCATAAACGGTGATGTTCTGCGTACAGGGTTTTTCCAGAGGCTGATCAGACAAAAGCCCATAAATCGCGCTGAGGGGATCCGCTGTATTTTTCTGGGTTTTAGGGTCCAGCCAGTGATCTTTTCTGTCCTCGCTTTGCGTCAAACGCGGAATACCGTTTTTATAGACCATTTCCTTGTTGCTTTTACGGTTTCCGGTATCCGAGTTTTCCGCGTATTTTTGCGGGAAAAAACGCCCATTATTCGTGCGCCCCATCGCCAGACCTTCGTAACGGTATTTTTTGAAGGCCCCCACAATACCGGTAGAGCGCATCAGGGCGCGAATGGAGTAGCCTGATCCTTTTGTGTTCACCGCATAATCAAGCTCTCCAACCTTCAGGCCGCTGACATAGACATTGTATTTATGTTGCGAGACCTCCGCCGAGGCAACTTGTGCGCAGTAAACAAAACCAAATCCAAAACAGAAAAGGTATAGGATCTTTTGTAAATTCATTGCAAAACTCTTCTTCAAGTGCTTGTCTGAACGTCCGGTTTCGATCAGATCAAGCCAATAGTTGACCAAAAAGGTCAATCGGTTGTGAAAAAACATGCGGAAAGACGCCCATAGCCATGACAAAGGTACAAGAACTTGCCGATAAAATCATCAGCGGTGATCGCCGTGCGCTGTCTCGGGCGATCACGCTTGTGGAAAGTTCGCGGCAAGATCACCGCGAAGAGGCGCTTGAGCTGACGGCTATCCTCACCGCGTCGGGTCGACAGGCCACACGAATTGGCCTTTCGGGCACACCGGGTGTAGGGAAATCCACCTTTATTGAAAGCTTTGGAAGTTATCTTACGGGGCTGAACCTGCGCGTCGCGGTTTTAGCTGTCGACCCTAGCTCTGTGCGCACGGGAGGGTCTATTCTTGGGGACAAAACACGAATGGATCGGTTATCTCGCGATCCCAACGCCTTCATTCGCCCTTCACCAAG
>Ga0255778_10005334_pt1 | contig 10432 bp, 8 predicted proteins | sample 071ome_31_FD_179976 | JGI IMG/M metagenome (GOLD analysis project Ga0255778, IMG submission 179976) | Coastal salt marsh microbial communities from the Groves Creek Marsh, Skidaway Island, Georgia - 071405CT metaG (version 2) | ecosystem: Environmental > Aquatic > Marine > Intertidal zone > Salt...
CTCTGCGCTTAATTCATGAGCGATCAATCCCTTTTCGGTGATGTAGCGGTCTGAGGTAATGGCTTTGAAGAAATATTCCTCGAGTGCTTCAACACTTGCCAAACCTACCTTGATGCCGTCACCATGGGCACGCTCTTGGGTTTCTTTCTTGCTGGGCTTGTAAAACTTGGCCCATAAACGCGGTGCCATCAATACAGGCATGTTGCTGTAATTAAGGGAACTGAATGGACCACGCTCGGTCAAGGTTCTAGTCAAAGCGGTTGTCCCCGCCCGAGCCAACCCGGTCACGAGCACCGCACTGGTGCCTTGTTCGTTAACTGCATTTTCAACGCCCTTAATCTGGCGCTTCAGCAATGCCTTACCCAAATGGTAATGGTCTAAGATCAAATGATGGAACAGCTGGGCCATCGCGCCATAGGCGCTTTTGCTATTCCTAGGGTATAAAAACGGCAACACTGTCCCTACGGTGAACACACCAAACTTCCAGCCCTCCCCCAGCGTATCTAACCAGAACATCCCTGGCAAATACCAATAGGTCCATGCGGTCGCGCCCAACACTACGGCTAGTAACGCGAGGGTTTTTAGTAACGACAGTATCGTTTTGTTCGTAGCGGCATTAACCGCGGCAAACTTGTCGTCTTCGTCAAGATCGGAGATAAGAGTGTCAAGCAAGCCGACGCTGCGACGTGCGAGTACAAAAAAAGGCGCCTGCATCCATAGCACCCCAATTCCGAGAACGATTCCCGAAACCAGTGGAAAGGCTATGCGTAGCGCCTCGAACATTTACTTTTTGCGAGCTTTCTTAATACCGTACCAAACGCGATAGCCGATCGCAAAAATGATAAGCAATAGAATGAGCACAATCAAAAGACCTGCGCCAACGCCCAAACCAGGGCCTATGTATAAAAGAGGAGTAATCATATCCATTGGATTTACGGCTGCAAAATACGCCTGATCTCGCTAATTGCCCTAAATTAACCTTATGAACATCCTACTCGCGCCAGATTCTTTTAAAGGTTCGTTAACCGCACTCGAAGCTGCAACGGTGATGGGCCTTGCCCTAGCCCAGTCTTTGCCGAACGCCTCCATACGCACACTGCCGCTATCAGACGGCGGCGAAGGGGCTTTAGAGGTTTGGGAAGCAATGGGTGCGGGTAAAAAGGTCGCGGTTCAAACTGAAGACGCCCAAGGTAGGCCGCTCACCGCGCACTACTTCATCTTTTCAGACGGCAATGCCTGGGTGGAATTATCCCGGGCGAGCGGACTTGTGCTACTTAATTCTGAATTGAGAGATCCCAAAAAGACCAGCTCCTACGGAACCGGAGTATTGATCATGGACGCCATTTCTCGAGGCGCCAAAAAAATCACTGTGGGCTTAGGCGGTTCGGCGACGAACGACGGTGGATCAGGTCTTCTGCAAGCATTAGGGTTTATTTTGGAAGATTCCATGGGCAATCCGGTTAAGGCTTGTGGCGAAAACCTCCACAGAATCACCCACCTCCAAGCGCCCAAAAACCTCCCCAAAAACTTGAAATTTGAAGTGGCTTGTGATGTCAACAACCCCCTCTTGGGTTCACAAGGGGCAACCCATATTTACGGTCCGCAAAAAGGGGCTTCACCCTCCGATCTTTTGTTTTTAGAGCGCGGCATGGAACAATGGGCCAAGGTATTGGCGGATTTCGCAGGGAAGCCTATCGCAGAAACGCCCGGTACGGGCGCTGCGGGCGGAGCAGCTGCAGGACTCATGGCTGGATTGCAAGCAGACTTGCGCCCTGGATTTGACCTTATTGCGGAAGCCATTCAGCTGGACGAAGCATTGGATTGGGCCGACGTAGTTATCACGGGTGAAGGAATGTTGGACGCCCAAAGTTTAAGCGGAAAAGCCACCGTCTCGTTGTGCCAACGTGCAAAAGCACACGGTTGCACGACATGGGTGTTTGCTGGCCGAGTAGAGGGAAAGCTAGACTCCTTCTGCAGTGTGGGGGTAGACCACGCCGTTCAAATAGCCCTGCCTGGGGTTTCGGTGGAAGAAAGCATGGCCCGGGCAACAGAATTTTTAAACGACGCGGTACTACGCGCAATGATAAAGTAGAATAGATGGAAGCTATCGCACTGTGTACGACGCTAGTTTGGATTGTATTGGGAACGGCTAAATGGAAATGGCACCCACTTGTCGTGTTGTTGTTGGCCGCATTAGGTCTTGCCCTTGCGCTCGGGAATTCGCCTTTGAACGCCATTGCCTTGATCAATGAAGGTTTCGGTGGAACGGTGGCTCGAATAGGCCTTATTATTATTTTGGGCGCGCTCTTGGGCGAAGTGCTCGAAAAAGGGGGTGCAACAGAGCATATTGCTTTATGGATTGTTGCGAAGCTTCAAAGATTACCTTCCACCTACGCCATGAGTCTCATCGGCTACATTGTTGCCATTCCTGTGTTTTGCGACGCAGCCTTTATTCTGCTTTCCCCGTTAACAAAGTCTATGGCGCGCAACTCCAAAACCAGTGGAAAGGCGCTCACTGTGGCACTGAGCACAGGTCTTTTTGCGCCGCATGTGCTTGTCCCACCAACACCAGGGCCGTTGGCAGCAGCGGCAACCTTGGAGCTGGAGCAACTGGGTGTTTTGATTGTGGCAGGCGGTGTTTTAGGATTGATTTTAGTGTTGGTCGGCGGCTATTTTGCGACCCGGATGGCAGCGCGATTAAGGGCTGAAAATTTGTCAAGTGTTGCCGTTGATTCGGCGCAGTCAAGTGGTCTTTTCAAATCACTCGTTCCTCTTGTTTTGCCGCTAGTCTTGATTGCGGGAGGCACGTCTATGCATGGTTTGGAGGGGTCGTTGGGGACAATTATTCAAACCTTGAGTTTACCTGAGGTTGCTTTAGCTATTGGGGTAGTTACTGCCGCAGTCTTGGCTAGTAATAACGCTACCCCATTGTCGGCGATGACGGGTAATGCATTAAAGTCCGGCGGACCGGTTTTGATGATTACCGCTGCGGGCGGTGCCTTAGGTTTGGTTCTTAAACAGATTGAAGTCAGTGCGTGGTTGGAAGGCTTAGCGGTGCCAGGGGCTTTGGCGTTGGTTTTGCCCTTTACCATAGCAGCAGTTTTGAAGTCTGCACAGGGAAGTTCAACGGTCGCAATCATTACCACGGCATCGATGATGTTGCCTTTATTGCCGGGTTTAGGCTTGGATACAGAGCTGGGTAAGGTGTGGACTATTTTGGCTTTAGGCACAGGTGCAATGACGGTTAGCCATGCAAACGACAGCTACTTCTGGATTGTTAGTGAAATGGGGGGATTGACCACGAATGAAGCCTTTCAGTACCATACCAAGGCTACTGCGCTGCAAGGAGCTGTTGGGCTGGTGTTGGTCGTGCTCAGTGGATGGCTGGTAATCTAGCTACCAGCCCGCTATTTCTGAATCCATCCATGCCAAGCGCTGCTCGAGATAGTTGCGAAGGAAGTTTACCTCGTTGGTATGGTTGACGGTGTTTCCATTTTCCGTTTTCCAACGGTTGTAGTTGCGGTCGATCGCGCCAGTGGAGGACAGCCGGTATTCGGTATCATCGATCAGACCAAAAATCGCGGCGTCGCTGAGTGCGCCATTGCGAAGTTCGGTCCAGCGAGTTTTTACGGCTGAGGTAAAGAGCGGATCATCGAGGAATCGGTCCCACCAGAAGGGTAGCATCCAGGCGTCTTGTGCTACGTAGTCATTGTAATTGCAAATCCAATCGTCCCATGGCACGCGCCCTTGGCGCCCGTAGCCGATGTTGAAATCCCAGAGGGGCCCGAAACGGAGCTTGCCATTGCGTGGTTTGTGGAGGAACGTGGAGATGCGGTAGGCGTCGATATTGCCGCCGAGCTCGTTCATGATGAAACCGTCCACGAAGCTTTCGAGGTCGATATAATCGAGGTAGGTGCGTGTGGAGCCACTGAGGTCGTCGGTGAGGAGGGCAGTTTCAAAATCGTTGATATAACCCTGTATGTATTGACGTTGTGCATAGGTCATCTCGGCCGGGCCGGGGTGCTCGTACAAAAAGTAGGTCTCGAGCCATTGCTGGTCGTGGTAGGGCGGACGGAAGGGCTCGATGGTCATGCTGTCGCCGTAGATGTCATAGTGCGAGCGAAAGCTATTTCCAGAGGTGTACACAGCATCATCGCCCCAATTATTGTCGTAGTATTCCAACGGTTGCCCCACGGGCGCGTCGCCAGCGGTCTTGTCAATTTTCAAAATATATCCACCGGTGATGCCGGGTTCGCTATCGCCATTTGGCCGGCCTACATCAATGCGTCTAGGATCTGCTTTGAGTTTTTCCATCAGGATATAGAGGCCGTCGTATCTTCCATTTACACGAAGTTCCACCCAACGACATCGGCTCGCGTACTGTCCCATCGATCGGGCCAATTCGTAGCTTATGTAGTGGTGCATCAAGGTGGGGTCAAAGGCGTAAAAATTATCGGGGTCGGTTGCGCGGAAGACGTGGCCCATGAGGATCCAGTCGGATTCGGCCGGCATGCCCAAGAGGCTTTGCGCCCGGTCATCGCCTGCGATGCGTGTTTCTATGCTGTAAGACTTTTTATCGCTGACTCTGTATGAAGTGCTGCCGCGATATTCGATACCGATGGTGCTGGAGAGGACTTCTTTGCCCTCGTCTAAGATTACCATTTCGCCACGAACTTTTTCGTCGGGTCGAATGACATGGGTGGTGCTAATTTCGATAATTGGCAACTCCCCAACGGTAAAATCCTGGTCGCAGGAAAGTAAAATAAAGGCAGCAGCAAAGGTAAAGAGGTGTTTCATGCGTTTAAAATACAATGTTTCCTCGGACCGATTATCTTTACCATAAGTTAACCTTTATAAAATGCCCTCAACAATTGAATTCCCCTTTGTAGACCTATTGTTGCGTTTCGCGCTGACCCTTCTATTTAACATGGTTCAGATGCGCATCGTGAGCAAGCACGGCCCGGAATCACGCAAGAATGTGTATAGCTTCTTCATCATTTCGGTGGTGGTGTTCTTCCTATCAAGTACCCTACGTTCGTTTGATATGCAGATCGGTATGGCCATCGGGATGTTTGCCGTTTTCGGCATCGTTCGCTACCGTACGGAGACCCTGCGTCCACAGGAGATGACCTATTTATTTGCGGCAATTGGTATAGCGGTGATCAACGCACTTTCTGGTGAGGGCGCCGGCTGGATTGAACTAATGGTGATCAACGGCTTGGTCTTGTTGTTCATTTATTTGCTAGAGAAGTTCTTGTTGACCGAAAAGAAAAAACAGGCACATCACAAATTAAACGTCACCATATCGGTGGAGGATTTGCCGAAGGCATCAATGGATGCGAAGATGAAGGATTTGGAAACTCAAATGGGCATTCAGATCATGCACGTGCACGTGGGCAAGGTGGATTACACTTCAGGAACCGTTCAATTGCAGGTGTACTATGAGAAGTAAGCTGATAATCGCGGCCTGTTTTATGGGCCAATTAGCCTTTGGGCAAAGCACCACGGTGACGAATGCGTGGGCAAAGCTCTCCTACAAAACGGACCTTAACGAAGCCGTTTCAATGACCGTGGGTGGCCAGTATCGCGCGAAGTTTGGCATGGATGACGACCAGTGGTTAACGGAAGTTGAGTTTTCTAAAAAGATCAAGAAAGATTGGGAAGTAGGCATGGAATTGCGCCACTATGCCATCATCGATAATCAAGGTGCTACGCAAGGTGTTTTCCAGCGTGGCCGGGTTCAACTCAATACACAGTACCATATGGACATGCCCAAGGGCGAGGTCCACTTGCGTTATGCGTTGCAGCAGCGCTTTGTGCTTACGGGCGGCGGAAATTCGAAGTTCACAAATAGAATTCGTGCACAATACGACTACCCCATTAAGAACTTCAAATGGGACCCGACCTTTGAGGTTGAATACCTCGGTGCAGCCGCTCCGAATTTTGATAGTGATCTGCGTTTGGGCGTGGGATCAAGCAATAAAATTGGTGGGTTAAAGTTTGGCGTGGGGTACTTCTACCAGCGCAATTTTAGCAATACAGACATGCACGCACACGTCATTCAGACGTCTATTCGATTCTAACAAAAAACCCCTGAGTGCTGCTCGGGGGTTTTTCGTGAATTACAGGTCGGTTTACCAATCTTGCTCCATGCCGAAGTAGCGTTGAGTACGATGGTCACAGATTACTCCGGACCAATTCATCCCAAAGGCAAAATCATAGGCATGATCGTCGGCGTCGATGTATGGCATCATGTCCAATGGCACATCTTCAAGCTGTAATTCAACTTCCTCCATGGAGGCGGGCATTTGCATCGGCAATAAGCCTGAAGGTTCGTGGCGTCCAGTTACAATGTCCATAATGGCCGCCGTTTGTACGCCAAAGTCCAAAAGAATCGCGTCCACAAGGGGCTCCATCTGTGCAAAGACTACTGGGTTGCGCACGGTCATCACCAGGATGATGGGTTTTTCGCCCATTTTTTTGCGTAACTCTTGCATCATTGGCAAGTCGTAACGCTGATTACTCAAGGCGGTCTTTCCCTTGTAGGAGCGGTTATTGATCATAGGGTCAACCACAGGGTCGCCTGCAGCGATGCTTTGTTTACGCGCATTTTCTGCAACGTAATCGGCATGTTGAAGCGAGATGGGCAGGTAGCCGTTACCGCCATTTTCACGGTCGATTTGGTCGTATCCTGGGCTGCTCGGACTGTTCACGAAGGCGATCGCGAAATCAGCCTCTTCCGGGTTGTCTGTAATATCAAAATCCTTGCGAAGAACTTCCAATTCTACTGGATAATCGTCGAAAGCCTCCGTGGGCATCCCAAAGAAGTTGAGTGTAGAGGGAACATGAATTTTAGGAACATATACAGTCTTGCGCTCTTGAATAGGAAGGATACTGTCGTGGTTTTTTAGCATGGTGATGCTCTTAAGCTGGGCGTTGTAGCCGGCAGTCATAAATTCAGGTTTGCCGATAAGAGATTCAGATACGGAAGGATTTAGGTAGGGATTTTCAAACAGACCCACCTGAAAAATATTGCGGAGTAATCGAACAGCACTCTGCTCCAAGCGCTCGCGCGCCCATTCTCCCCCTAGATCTTGACGCATCATCTCGAACGCTTCGAGTACGGGCTCCACTTCGTTATTTCCGCCAAATTGGTCAACCCCAGCCATCAAGGCCTTTAAGTGACGCAATATGATGTCTAACTCTTCTACGCCCCACGGCTTGCCCGCAAAAACACCTGGATTAGGACCTTCATCTCCAGTGATGAGCCAGTCCGTACATACGACACCATCGTAGCCGTATTTATTGCGCAATAAATCGGTTATGATGTATTTGCTGAAGCCATTTCCCACATTTTCCAAGTACAGGGTATCTTGGTTATAGGAGATGCTGTAGTAGGGCATGACCGCTGACGCCTTTCGTGTTTTTCCGTTGAGCTTGAAGGCGCCATCGACGAATGGACGAAGGTGAGTATTGAATTGGCTTCCTGGGTATACCGCGAATTTCCCATAGGCGAAATGACCGTCACGACCGCCTTCTTCAGGGCCGCCGGATGGCCAATGCTTGACCATTGCGTTCACGCTCTCGGCTCCCCAATCCCCGGATTCACTGCTTTGAAATCCATCGACGTAGGCACGCGCCATCTCTGTGGCGAGAACGGGATGTCCACCGAAAGTTCCATAAAACCGGTTCCATCTTGGCTCGGTTGCTAAATCTATCTGAGGGCTCAAGGCTGTGGTGATGCCCAACGCTCTATATTCTTGAGAGGCGATGCGACCAAAGTCGTAAGTGATTGTGGTATCAAATGTGGCGGCTAAACCTATTTGCTCAGGCCACTGGCTGATCGCTCCTCCGGACCCGGCGTTGTATTCTGCATCTTTATTAACTCCGTGTCTCGGGTCAGAACTGTTATTGGCAGGAATTCCGTGACCTAATGATTCCGCAAGGCGTTGAAGGTTGTTGTTCCATTGCGCGGCAACAATTGGACTTTCCACAGATGTGATGAGCACATGTCGAAGGTGGTCCTTGGTAATAAAAGCGGTTTGTTGATCGGTCAGGCTTGAGGGCGCTACGTTCGCTTCCTCAAAACCTTTTCCATCATAGGTGCCGGAAACATAACCTTGAGCCGGGGAAGGGATTTGTTGGTGGCGGCTGTAGAGCATGAGACCAGCAATCTCTTGTTGACTCAACTGGCTTGCCAAATCTTTAGCGCGTTCGTCCACGGACAGTCGCCAATCTTCATATTTATCTAGAGCTCCGTCTTTATCTAGGTCTTTGAATGGCAAGCCATCGACCGTTAAAATTTGTACGCCAGAGGAAATGGAGTATCCCAGAGTGGGGCCCTTGTCGATAATGATCTGATGAATGTCTTCTGCTAGGTTTTCTTCGTGCCAATTGGGCCCTCCACAGGAAGCCAAGGCTAAATACGAAAGAGCCAGTATACAAGCGTTTCGAAGCATAATAAAGGAGTTTCACCCTGCAAGATATGGGCGGTATGGCACAAGCGCAACATGGAGCGGCCTAGACCCTCCAGTAGATACGTTTTTTATCCATCCAATACCCTACTAACCAGCATAGAAGGGCAAACAATGCGGCCATGATGAAGGAGCCTAACTTCACGCCCATCCAAGCAAATCCGTTAGAATAGAGCCATTCCCAGGAAGATGAGGTGCCTGCCGGCAGCGTATATAGCGTAATGAGCGCAATTTCACTTAAAAGGTAGATGGCCAATGGATTTTTACCCGCGGTTTGAAAAAATTTACCCCAGGCAGTCAACTTCTTTTCTTTGGGTAAGAACCACATCAGTAAGCCGAGTAAAACTAAATCTAGACCGATTGTGAGTAGGACATATGAGGAGGTCCAAAGCTTTTTGTTAATTGGGAAGGCAAGACCCCAAACCATTGCCCCAATACATACAGAGGCGCCGACAAGCATAAGGTCTATCCTTGTATTCTTTTCGTTTCGGTCGCGCTGCACAAACAACCCTGCAGAATAACCGGCAACGATATTTGCAATACTCGGCAAAGTGGTCAGCAAACCTTCAGGGTCAAATGCTATTCCTTCACCCGTGTACATGTGGTTTGCACCTATGAGTTTTAAGTCCAATGCGCGAACGGCATTGCCTTCAAGAGAAAGTGGGTCTAATCCCGCCATGCCAAATTTTTCTAGTATTATCCAATAGACCGGCAGCGAAATGAGCACGAGGGTATAGGTCCATTTCTTTCCTGCGAAATGCAACAGGGCTGCGGCGATACCATAGGCCAAGGCGATGCGTTGCAATACACCAAAAATTCTTGTTTCGGAGATTGGAAATGCGCTGAAATTCCAATTGAGGTCCAATCGGAAGAAAGGATACCAATACATCAGGTACCCGAACAAAAAGAGCAATGCAGTGCGTTTCAAAATTTGCAAAGCCACTTCGCCTCCTGGCTGATCTGCCCATTTGCGCATGGAAAAACTCATCGCCGTCCCGATGGCAAAAAGGAAGGAAGGGAACACTAAATCTGTTGGGGTAAAGCCATGCCACTCTGCGTGTTGTAAGGGTCCATAGACAAAGGACCAATTTCCGGGGGAGTTCACAATGATCATAAAAATGATCGTTAGGCCCCGAAAAACATCGAGTGCGCCGAAGCGAATAGGTTTTGTTTCCATAGCGAGTGTATTGAGTCCTAGAAAGTTAGTATTTTCATAGACAACTCAAACCACGCAGAATGTCAAATTATTACTCGCGCAGAGAAGCTCTAAAAACATTGGGCCTCGCCCTCGGTTCCGCCCTGCCGCTATCGGTTTTGGCTCAAGATGAATACGGACAACCCCTTCACCTGCCCGCCGCCCAAGGCCCTAAAACAAGCAAAACCATCACGGCCATTACCCTCGGTGCCGGCAACCGCGGCAATGTCTATGGCAATTACTCCTTGGCCTATGCCGACCAGCTCGACATTATTGGAGTCGCGGAGCCTATAGACATCCGAAATGAGCGCTACGCTGAGGCGCACAATATTAAAAAGAAGAATAGATTCACGACTTGGGAACACGTTTTTGAGCGCCCAAAGTTTGCAGACGCCATCATCATCACGACCCCAGACGACCTGCATTACGGACCGTGTATGAAGGCCCTTGAAATGGGTTACGATGTCCTGCTTGAAAAACCCATCGCCCCGACCGAGCAGGAGTGTCGGGACATTCTACAACGCGCCCAAGAGACTGGGCGCATTGTGGCCGTCTGCCACGTGCTGAGGTATGCGCCATATTTCGAAAAACTACGTGAGCTGATGCACGACGGCTCTATCGGCCAGCTCATATCCCTGCAACATTTTGAGCCCATCCAACACGTGCACATGAGCCACAGCTTTGTACGAGGAAATTGGCACGACAGCAAGGCCACTACCCCGATTATTCTTGCAAAAAGCTGCCATGACCTCGACATGATGCG
>Ga0255778_10005371_pt1 | contig 10397 bp, 7 predicted proteins | sample 071ome_31_FD_179976 | JGI IMG/M metagenome (GOLD analysis project Ga0255778, IMG submission 179976) | Coastal salt marsh microbial communities from the Groves Creek Marsh, Skidaway Island, Georgia - 071405CT metaG (version 2) | ecosystem: Environmental > Aquatic > Marine > Intertidal zone > Salt...
AGGTCTGGATTGATGGGCGTTCGCTTGAGTTTCATCCCGAAATGACCGTCACCTTGCCGGCCGGTCAGCATACGATGGTGATGCAACTAAACCCCAGAAATCTTCCAAATGCCTTGCGCGTTGAAGCTTCGGGAGGTACGTTTGTCGTCAAGGAGTGAGGTTTGCCCGTTACTTCAATGGGTAGAAGCCGTTTTCCAAAGCAATAGAACATGAAAGGCCCGGTGGTCAACGGGGCTGATCGCTGCACTTCTCATGCATGAGAAGGCATGGAATGTGCTATATTGGATACTTGGAAGCACTTTTTATCACAAATATTTTGCGGATAACTTGAATGTGGCGATGGTTCCTCAAGTAGCTTTGAAAAGCGTCTGATAACAACCATCCATTCACCTGGTAATTGTTTCGTGTCTCTTGGCGGAGACAAGGGAACCATCGCTCCATTCAAGTTTGAGACAAAATTATTCAAGAAAGAAAAATGGACTTATTGTTAGTCATAGGTTTTTTAACGGTGGGGATCGCCCTTTATCATTTGGATCCTACGCGTTCCATTTGAAATCTCACTTTGCGCTTTGGGGGGGGCTTCCATTTCTTTTGCACAGAAACGTTTTCAAGGGGAAAGTTTGGGGAGAGGTGGAACTCTCCCCTCCATTGTTTAGGTAATGACTTGCACCCGTCCCTTCTTTTTCCACATCGAATCCACTTGCATCGATTGGTGTTCCCGTGAAGAGTGGTCTACTTCCTTCTGCTGGAAACCATCAACGACCAGCATGTGGGAGTTGTTTCATTCATGATACTTAAAGGCAATTACTATCTGTGTGTTCCTGTCTGCTTGCTGGGATTCGGGTTGCTCGTGGGCTGTGGTCCTGAGGAAGATGCCGCATCCGGCGGGAGTCCCATGATGATGATGCCCACCCAGGTGGTCGCGGTCCCTGCAAAAACCGAGGCCGTTGCCGACACGCTTTCTTTGATCGGAACGGTTGCGGCGGATGAAATGGTGGAACTTAAGTCAGAAACGGCGGGCATCATTGAGTCGATCCATTTCACCGAGGGGCAACATGTTGAACAAGACCAGCTCCTGATCGAGCTGGATCAGAGCAAACTGCAGGCCGCGGTGGTGGAAGCGGAAGCGAATCTGGCTTTGAGCCAATCCAATTACGATCGAAACCGCGAACTCCTCGAGGGCAAGCTGATTTCCAAACAGGAATTTGACCAGGCCAAGACCCGGTTCGAGGCCGATACGGCCTTGCTCAATCTGCGAAAGCGTCAGCTGAAGGATACCCGGATCACGGCACCTTTTGGCGGAACGGTAGGTTCCAGGCAGGTGAGTCCCGGGCAGGTGATTTCTCAGAATACAACGCTGACGTGGTTGGTGGCGCTCGATCCGGTCAAGCTTGAGTTCAATGTTCCGGAGCGATTTCTCAGTGTCTGCAAAACCGGTCAGACCATTGATGTGAATGTGGCCGCCTATCCCCGGAACGAGTTTGAGGGAACCGTTTACTTCGTGGCTCCCTTTGTGGAACCGGAACTCCGCACCACCCTGGTCAAGGCAACGGTGGCTAATCCGGACGAATTGTTGAAGCCGGGTATGTTTGCCACATTGGACCTGACACTCACTATCCGGGATAAAGCCATCGTCATACCCGAACCGGCCATTTTCCGGACCCTGGACGAAGAGCGCGCCATGATATATGTGGTGGATGCCGATGATACCGCCCAATTCCGCACGGTCCGTGTCGGTGAAAGAAAAACCAAAAAGGTCGAAATTCTGGAAGGTCTTGCCGAAGGGGAAAAGGTCATCGTCGAAGGTACCCAGAAAATCGGCCCCGGATCACCTGTTAAACTTGCCCCGGCTGAAGCGGCCGAAATTTACCAATAACACCTCGCATGAAGTTGCCGGAAATCAGCATCCGTCGTCCCGTCCTGGCCACCATGATGAGCCTGGCTCTGGTGCTTTTTGGCGCGATCAGTCTGAGTCGGCTGCCGGTGAGGGAATTGCCCGATATTGATCCTCCCATCGTCAATGTCACCACCGTTTACCCCGGCGCGAATGCCTCTGTGGTCGAAACGGAAATCACCGAACGGTTGGAAGAGGCGGTCAACAACGTCCCGGGCATCAAAACCCTGACCAGCGAGAGTCGGGAGCAGGTGAGCAACATCACCATCGAGTTCAACCTTTCAAGGGACATCGATATCGCTTCGCAGGATGTGCGGGATCGTGTTTCCCGCATCAGGGGACGATTGCCCGAGAACATCGACGAGCCGGTCATTTCCAAGCAGGATTCCGATGCGCGCCCCATCATTTGGGTGGGGATGAGCAGTGATCGTTTCACGCCCATCGAGTTGACCGATCTGGCCGAAAAACAGATTAAGAACCGTTTGCAGACGGTTGAAGGTGTCTCTTCCATTTTCATTGGCGGTGAACAACGCTTCGCCATTCGACTGTGGCTGGATTCGCAAAAAATGGCCGCACATCAGGTGACCATTCTGGACGTCCAGCAATCCCTGCGAGAACAGAATGTCGAGCTTCCGAGCGGACGTGTCGAGAACTGGGACCGTGAGATGACCATTCAGACCAAGGGCGAAATGAAAACGGTTGAAGAGTTCAACCAACTGGTCATTCGGCAGGATCGGGATCGATTTGTTCGCTTGCGGGATGTCGGTTACGCCGAACAGGGAGTGGAAAATGAACGTACCGGCGCGCGCAACAATGGAAAGCCCTGCATCTTCCTCGGCATCGTCAAACAATCCAAAGCCAACTCCGTTTCCGTTTCCCACGGCATCCGCGATCAACTCAAATTAATCCAACCGACCTTGCCTGACGGGATCGAAATGGTTGTCAATTATGATGAATCCACCTTTGTGGAAGATTCCATCAGCGAGGTTTGGTTTACCCTGGGATTCGCGTTTTTTCTCGTGGTGACGGTGATTTTTGTCTTCCTCCACAACTTCCGGGCCACGCTGGTTCCGGCCGTGGCCATTCCGGTTTCGATCATAGCAACGTTTGCGGTCATGCAGTTGCTTGGCTTTTCCATCAACATCCTGACCATGTTGGCGATGGTGCTTTCCATCGGGATTGTGGTGGATGATGCCATTGTTGTGCTGGAAAACATTCATCGTCATATCGAAGAGGGTATGAAGCCCATGGAGGCCGCCTTCAAGGGTATGAAGGAAATTACTTTCGCCGTCATTGCAACGACCGTCGCTCTGGTTGCGGTGTTCACCCCGCTGGCCTTTCAATCCAGCACCACCGGACGTCTGTTCGTTGAGTTTGCGGTGGCCATTGCCGGATCGGTGATTGTTTCGACGTTTGTGGCCTTGTCTCTGACTCCCATGATGGCTTCGCGTATTTTGCGGCCGAGCGGGAACAAGCAGGGTTTTCTGGTAAGACGCTTCGAAGCGACACTTCACTTTGTCACCCGGATTTATAAAAGTGTGTTGCAGCGGTTGCTGGACTTGTCAATTGTTGCCAGGCTGGGCATCCTGGGAGCGATCGCTGTTGCCTTGTTTATCTCAAGCCAATTGCTTTATACGCATCTGGAAGGTGATTTTCTGCCGGAAGAAGACAAAGGGCGATTGTTTTGTTTCGTGATTGCGCCGGAAGGTTCGACCGCCGAATACACGAACCGCATGCTGCTTCAGATGGAGCAGATTCTTTCCGAAACTCCCGAGATTTCCATCTACGGTTCTTTGGTGGCGCCCGGATTTTCTGGGCCGGGTTTGGCCAACAACGGGATCGTATTTGTGCATCTAAAAGAGGAACGGGATCGAAGTGTACAGGAAATCGTCAACGCGCCGGGAGGTTTGAGAACCCGGTTTTTCTCTGAGGTGGAAGGTGCCATTGCCATTCCTAATATCCCCAAAACCATCAATCGCAGTTTTGGATCACCGTTTCAGGTGGTTATTCAGGGATCGAATCTGGAGGAATTGGACGCGTTTGTGACAGATTTTGTCAATCAACTGCGACAGTCCGGTTTCATTCAAAACGTCCAGAGTTCGTTTGAAATGAACAAACCCGAACTGAAGCTGGACATCGACCGCAACCGGGCGGCCGCCCTGGGCGTTTCGATTCAGGATGTTTCGCGAACCTTGCAGATTTTATTCGGCGGACTGGATATCAGTCGCATCAAGAAAGACGGTAAAGAGTATGATGTGATCGCACAGTTGGAACGTGAGAGTCGATTGACCCCCGAGCATCTCGACAAGATTTATGTGCGCAATCAGGACGGGAATCTGATCCAGTTGTCCAGCATCATCCGTCGCGAAGTGGGCGTTGCTCCCAACAAGATCGAACGCTACAACCGCATTCGCAGCGCCACGATCTCCGGCAGTCCGGTGGGCGTGACCATGGGCACCGCGGTGGACAAGGTGAAAGCCATGTTGGACGAGCAGTTGCCTGCAGGATTCCTCTACGATTGGTCCGGCGAATCCCGGGATCTTCAGGATGCCGGCAAGGAGATTTATTGGGTGATGATCCTGTCCTTGGTGATTGTTTACATGGTGCTGGCTTCCCAGTTCGAAAGTCTGGTGCATCCGTTTACCGTCATGCTGACGGTTCCCCTTGCAGCTGTGGGGGCCTTTGGGTTGCTTTGGCTGTTGGGGACACTGGGGAAAGTCGGGTTGATCACACCGATTCCCGCCATGAACATCAACCTGTTCAGCCAAATCGGATTGGTGCTGCTGATTGGTCTGGTGACCAAGAACGGCATTCTGCTGGTGGAATTTGCCAATCAACTGATGGAAAAGGGCATGAACGCACATCAGGCCATGGCTCAATCCGGCGCCGTCCGGCTGCGTCCGATCCTGATGACCGCCGTTTCAACCGTATCCGGCATCCTGCCCATCGCCATCGGATTTGGCGCCGGCGCTGAAAGTCGGCGTCCCATGGGGGTGGTTGTTGTGGGGGGGATGTTGACCAGCACGTTCCTGACCCTGTTTGTCATTCCGCTGGTATATACGGTGTTCAGCGATCTGTTCGCAAAATTCCGGAAAAGCGAAACAGCCGCTTCTTGATTGATTTTTGCAACTAATTTTCAATAAGTAGATTATATGAATGTTGGGTGCATCTCTCTGGACTGCGGTGAGTCATCACCGCTCTGGATACCATAGGTCAACGGACAAAGCATTCCTTAATCTTAATGCCTTCGTGCGAGGTAAAGCTTGGATACAACTATTACGCTTTTTCCAAACAGGCATCCGCACACTTTGATCATATTGAAGATGATTCCCATTTATTCCTACTTCCACTTTGCTGTGGGATTGCTAAAAAACTAAGTCTTTGAAATTGCAGCCTGGAGTTGAAACGAACTCTTACTCCCGCTAAGATCTTTCCGACGTAAAGAATGAACTCGATTTGCTATTTGGATAACAACGGGACGACTCAGGTGGCTCCGGAAGTGCTTGAGGCCATGCTGCCTTTCTATACCCAGCACTGGGGGAATCCTTCCAGTGCCCACAGGTTTTGTCGCCCGGTCAAGGAAGCTCTGCAAGAGGCCCGTGTGCAGATTGCTTCGTTGATCAATGCCGAGCCGGAAGAAATCGTGTTCACCGGTTGCGGGACTGAAAGCAACAACACCGCCATTCATAGCGCCCTGTGTCGCAACCCGTCCAAAAAGCATTTTATCACCACTGCGGTGGAGCATTCCGCCAATCGCAAATACGGACAATTTCTCCAGCGGCAGGGTTACGATGTGACCTTCCTTCCCGTTGAAGAGGATGGTTCGCTGGATATCTGTCTGTTGAACGACATGATCCGTGAGGATACGGCCATCGTCTCCATCATGTGGGCCAACAATGAAACGGGTTTGATCTTCCCTATCGAAGAAGTGGCTGCCATCTGCCGAAGCAAGGAGGTGCCATTTCACACCGATGCCATTCAAGCCGCCGGCAAGGTGCCGATTGACGTCCAATCCACCGAGATCGATTTTCTTTCCCTGTCTGCGCACAAAATTTATGCCCCCAAAGGAATCGGAGCCTTGTACGTTCGCAAAGGCATTCCATACAACTCCTACATCTTCGGGGGAGGGCAGGAATCCGGTCGACGAGCCGGAACCGAAAACGTCGCAGGCATCGTCGGGTTTGGTCGTGCCGCTCAAATGGCTTTGGAAGATTCAGGGCGTTCTGCTCGATTGGAAGCTTTGAGGGATCATATGGAGACTTCCATCCTGACCCGGATTCCGCAAACCTCCCGCAACGGATGCAAATCCAGCCGACTCCCCAACACTTCCAACATCGCATTTGACGGAGTGGAAGGGGAAGCGTTGCTGTTGAAACTGGATCGCCTGGGTATTTGTGCCTCCAGTGGATCCGCCTGCACCACCGGATCTCTGGAGCCATCACATGTCCTGCTGGCCATGGGCGTGCCCACTCGTCGAGCTTTGTCCAGTATTCGGTTTAGTTTGGGACATTATTCCACCGAGGCGGATGTCGATTTCCTGTTGAAGCATTTGCCGGATATCGTGACCGAACTCAAAGGCCAGACGCCTGCACCAAAACCTTCAGAAACCATCACCCAATCTCATTAAATCGCTTTATGGATCCTTTGCTGAAATTACTGCGTGAAAACGCCTCTTACCGTCCCGATCAACTTGCCAAAATGCTGCAGTTGGACGAGTCGGAGGTCATTGCCCGCATCAAGGCCTACGAAGAAGATGGTACCATTGTTGGGTATCGTACCATCATCAATGAGGAGAAACTCGAGCTGGACCGCGTGCGCGCGGTGATCGAAGTGAAGTTGACGCCCGAGCGCGAAGGTGGATTCAACCACCTCGCCTCCCGCATCGCCAAACATACCGAAGTACGCGCCTGCTACCTGATGTCCGGAGCCTATGACCTGCTCGCCATCGTCGAAGGCAATACCCTCAAGGAAGTGGCAACGTTTGTTTCGGAAAAACTTTCCACGCTGGATGGAGTGGTCTCCACCTCCACCCATTTCATGCTCAAACCTTACAAGGAACATGGCGTGCTGTTGCAGTCCGATGAATCCGATCATCGCTTGAGTGTGTCACCTTGAGCGTAGGATCTTGCTTGATTCAGGTGATTTTTGATTTTTTGTTCAAGTTCCACCCTCGTTGTGTCGATAAGATTAAGACGCTGCTTCCAGAACAAAAAAGAGACTCACTGGATCCGTATTGAAGTTTAGGTTTTCTTTTCAGAAGCAGTTTCATGGTGTTATCAATCTTACTGTGAAACGCTATGCCAAAGGATCTATTATTAAAACCTGTCCGGGTGGATCTGGAATTAACGAATGCAATGGGATTGCATGCCAGACCCGCTTCCATGTTCGTCAGGACCGCCAGTAAATACGATGCGGATGTATTTGTCGAAAAAGACGGCGAGCGGGTGGTGGGTAAGAGTATGATGGGGTTGATGATGCTTGCAGCCGGCCAAGGGGCTCGGTTGCAGGTAGAAGCATGTGGCAGGGATGCCGACAAGGTCCTTTCCGAACTTCAAACCTTGGTGGTAAATAAGTTTGGAGAAATGTGAGCTTGTCGGGACTTCGGATTGCTTGGAAAGTCTCTGTTGTGATATTCTTGCTATCTGCAAGGTGGCGGTCCAAAGCGTTGCACTCCCCCCATCCTTGTTATACATTTGTCAGCATTCAAGCTGATGAATTTATTGCTACGACATTTTTCGATCACGTGCTGGATGTTGACTATTCCGGTTTTGGCAAGCCTGTTGAAAACGGATTTGCAGGCATTGGACTACCAACGAGACATCGAGCCAATCCTGATTGATTTTTGTTATGATTGCCATGGGGATGGCATGGACAAGGGCAAGGTTGCCCTGGATGTTTACCCATCAAATGCTGATCGGTTAAACGACAAAGAACTCTGGCTGCGTGTCATCAAGAATCTCCGTGCCGGGCTGATGCCGCCATCCGACAAATCTCAGCCCAGTCCGGAACAACTGCTTGAGTTGGAAACCTGGATCAAACGGTCCGTCTTCGAATTGGATCCCGGGAATCCCAATCCCGGTCGTGTGACCATGCGTCGCCTCAATCGCGTGGAATACCAAAAGACCATCCGTGATTTGATGGGAGTGGATTTCAAGGTTTACGAAGAGTTCCCGCCTGATGACACGGGTTTTGGTTTTGATAATATCGGTGATGTATTGAGCGTTTCGCCATTGCTGATGGAAAAGTATATGGACGCCGCCGAGATGATCGTTTCGGAAGCCGTCCCGACTGTTCCCCTCCAAATGGCCGAACAGAACTTTGGAGACTCCGAGTGGCTGAACATCCAACAACCCGAACAACGCCGATCACGCCATAGTTTTTACGAAGAGGTCGAGTTGGAACGTTCTTTCGAGATTGAGATTGCCGGGGAATATGAAGTGCTGCTGGAGCATGAAGTCCGTGGCGATTTTGATTTCGATCCGGGCCAGTGTCAGGTGCATGTCGAATTGGATGGCGCCTCGCTTCTTGAAACCACTTACCAATGGCAAAACCGGAAACATTACCCTTATTCGGTCACCAAACACTTTGAGCCAGGGGAATACACGTTGAAGCTACAGTTGCAGCCACTCCAGTCCATTGAAGAAAAGAAAAACAACGTCGACTTGCGTCTGGCGCTTACGACGGTCAGGGGACCGGTTGATAAGAAACATTGGGTGCGCCCTCCGAATTACGATCGTTTTTTCCAACGACCTCATCCACCCGAAGATCAAAATGAACGCCTCGTTTACGCTCGCGAGACCTTGGCTCGATTTGTTTTCAAAGCATACCGGCGTCCGGTGTCCGATCAGGTGGTGGATCGGCTCATGACCATTGCTCAATCGGCCTGGGAGGAAACCGGAAAATCATTTGAAGCCGGTATTGCCGAAGCGATGAAAGCGGTCCTGGCATCACCTTACTTTGTGTTCCGGGTGGAGGAAACCCTCGATCAACCTTTGCTTGCAGGTGAACATCCGAACCTGGATGAGTTCGCGTTGGCGTCACGTCTTTCCTATTTTCTTTGGTCCACCATGCCTGATCAGGAATTGTTGGATCTTGCAAGTGCTGGTCGCTTGAAAGACGAATGGGCTCAGCAAGTGGATCGTCTGTTGAAGGATCAGCGTTCCGAGGCGTGGAGAAATGCATTTATCGGGCAATGGCTGCAGGCGCGGGATATTGAAAGTGTCCCGCTGAACGCGCGCGCCATCCTGGCACGTGAATCAAGCGAGGAACGCAAACTCGATCGCCAACGCAGCCGGTATTTCGAACTACGTCGCAAACCGGAAGATTCCTTGACCGAAGAGGAGGTCAAGGAAGTGGCTGCGCTCCGTGAAATTCGGTTCCAGTTTTTCCGTCCACCCCAAAAGGATCTCGACGGCTCCCTGAGGCGGGCCATGCGTCGCGAGACCGAGATGCTGTTCGAACACATCGTCGAGGATGATCGCAGTGTGCTGGAATTGTTGGACAGTGATTATGCTTTCTTGAACGAAGAGCTGGCCAGGCACTATGACATCGAAGGCGTGGAAGGAGACCGCATGCGCAAGATTTCCCTCCCGGAAGGAAGCCCAAGGGGCGGCATTCTCACGCAGGGGACTTTTCTGGCAGTGACATCCAATCCCACCCGTACCTCTCCGGTCAAACGTGGACTTTTCATCCTGGACAACCTGCTCGGAACTCCCGCGCCGCCGCCTCCCGGTGATGTGCCTCCGCTGGAAGAAGCAGCCGCGGGTTTCGAGGGACGCGAGCCAACTCTGAGGGAAACCCTTGAGCTTCACAGAGCCGATGCCATTTGTCGCAGCTGTCACGAACGCATGGATCCGCTGGGACTTGCTCTTGAGAATTTTAATCCACTCGGACTGTGGCGCGATCAGGAATTCGATCAGCCTGTGGCACCCGAAGGACAACTCGTCACCGGCGAAGCCTTCACCGGGATTCGTGAACTCAAATCCATCCTGACCAGCACAAGACGTTTGGATTTCTACCGATGCCTGACCGAAAAACTCATGACTTACGCGCTGGGGCGCGGTTTGGATTACCGGGACGTGGAGACGGTTGATCAAATCGTTGTCAATCTCGATGCGCAAGGCGGCAGGTTTTCGGTGTTGCTGATGGGGATTTTGAACTCATCCGCATTTCAAAAAAGACAATCTGATGAATCCCTGCACGCATTGAACAAATCTGTTTCAAACGACTCGATCGCATTCACACAACAAACAACCGTAAAATGAAATCATCCATCCTCAACCGTCCCTTCAATCGCCGATCCTTCCTGCGTGGATTGGGCGCCGCCATTGCCTTGCCGTCCATGGAAACCATGAAGCCCCTTTCTATCATGGCCGAGGGAGCCGCTGGTCAAGGGCTGGCAACGACAGCAACGGGCGCGCCACTTCGGCTTGCGTTTGTCTACTTTCCGAACGGCGCCATCCAGGATCATTGGTGGCCCGGGAAACAGGGAAATGATCTTCAG
>Ga0255778_10005372_pt1 | contig 10397 bp, 10 predicted proteins | sample 071ome_31_FD_179976 | JGI IMG/M metagenome (GOLD analysis project Ga0255778, IMG submission 179976) | Coastal salt marsh microbial communities from the Groves Creek Marsh, Skidaway Island, Georgia - 071405CT metaG (version 2) | ecosystem: Environmental > Aquatic > Marine > Intertidal zone >...
GTCATAGAGGCAAGACCCCGGTTCCATAACTATTCGTCTACCTTGTTCAGGTTGCGCCAGGCCCGCACATTGCGGTTATGTTCAGCCAGTGTCCGGGCAAAGGCATGACCGCCCTTACCATCAGCGACAAAATAGAAATAAGGGGTGGTTTCCGGGTTCAGCGCCGCGATGAGGCTGTCAAGTCCGGGATTGCATATAGGTGTCGGCGGCAGACCCGGCTGCATATAGGTATTCCAGGGGTTCGGATCCCTGAGATGACTGCGTTTCAGCCGTTCTACCACGATACCAGATCGCAGAAGTCCATAAATGACCGTCGGGTCTGACTGAAGTCTCATCCCTGCCCTGAGTCGATTGACAAAGACTGAGGCTACCTTGCCCCGTTCCTGCGCAAGGCCTGTTTCCTTTTCGATGATTGATGCCAGAATCACTGCTTCGTCAAGGCTTGCATAGGGCAGATCACCGGCACGGTCAGCCCAGGCTTCGGCAAAGGCAATTTCCCTTGCCTTTCGAACACGTTCAAGAAAAACATTACGATCAGTTCCACGGGTAAAGAAATAGGTTTGAGGTAACAGTTCACCCTCTCTGATCTCCGGGGTTATCGTGCCGGACAGCCTGTCGTCATCCAGCAAGGCGGTGGACACCTCAATGCTGGTCCAGCCTTCAGGTATGACGAAACTGTGCTGGATCGCCTTGCCTTCATGAATGATATCCATGGCCTGATAAAGGTTACTTCCCCGGGGAAGCATGAACTCACCTGCCTTGGGGCGATACGCCCTGCCGCGGCGGTATTCTTCAATCTGCATGACCCAGCGGCTGTGCGGAATACCGGCCTGTTGAAGTACAGCGCTGATCACAACCCGCCCTGAACCTTCGGGGATAAGAATAATGGTGTTTTCCTGCATTGTTCCCGGGCGGTGCAATTCAGAAAAAAACCAGATACCCAACCCGCCTGCACCAGCGATACACGCCAGTATAAGGGCTGAAATCAGTCTTGCGAGACGACGTGGGTTGGTTTCACGGCTTGTCTGGTCAGTTTCATCCATGGTTCTTCAAGCATCCATGGAGGTGGAGGGATATCACTCCACCTTGCCCACAATCAGGCTTGCGTTGGTGCCGCCAAAACCAAAGGAATTAGACATCACGTTGCGGATTGTTTTTTTCTTCGATTTATGCGGAACCAGATCAAGATCCGACACTTCATCAGCCGGATCATCAAGGTTGCGTGTCGGCGGAACGGTATCCGTGTAACTTGCCATTATCGAAAAAATGGCCTCAATAGCCCCAGCCGCACCCAGAAGATGGCCCGTTGCACTCTTGGTCGAGGACATGCACATATCTTTGACGGCTGGCCCGAAAAGACGTTTTACGGCGCCGGCTTCAATCACGTCACCAAGCGGGGTGGATGTGCCATGGGCATTGACATAATCCATATCGGCAGCCGCAAGGCCGGAATCCCTCAACGCGGCCTGCATGGCACGGAACCCGCCATCACCATCATCGGCGGGAGCCGTGATATGGTGCGCATCACCGGACAAACCGTATCCTTTGATTTCACCGTATATCGTGGCGCCTCTTGCCTTGGCATGTTCATATTCTTCAAGCACGACAATGCCTGCGCCTTCGCCCATCACAAAGCCATCCCGGCCTTTATCCCAGGGGCGGGAGGCGGCGGCAGGGTCATCATTGTATCCGGTGGAAAGTGCCCTCGCTGCGGCAAACCCGGCAACACCAAGCCGGCATATCGCCGCTTCTGCCCCGCCGGCAACCATGACATCGGCATCGCCATACTTGATCAGCCTTGCCGCATCACCAATAGCATGGCATCCCGTTGAACACGCGGTCACAACAGAATGATTAGGCCCTTTAAAGCCGAATTTGATGGAAACCTGTCCAGAAATCAGATTAATCAGCGAGGACGGAATAAAGAAAGGGCTGATCCGACGTGGCCCCCGTTCATCCATAAGGCGGCCTGTTTCATAAATGGTCTGCAAGCCACCGATGCCAGAGCCGATCATCACACCGGTACGGCACTTCTTTTCCTCATCATCGGCAACCCAACCGGAATGTTCCACCGCCATAATGGACGCGATCAATCCATAGAGGATGAAAGGATCAATTTTTCGCTGATCCTTTGGTTCCACCCAGTCATCTGCATTCAATGTTCCCATGGTGCCGTCACCACGTGGAATCATCGCAGCAATCTGGCAGGGAAGATCATCCACCTCAAAGCTGTCGATCTTTCGGAAGCCATGCTGTCCATCCAGCAAGGTCTTCCAGTTATGATCAACTCCGACACCCAGCGGGCTTACTATTCCCATTCCGGTGACGACGACACGTTTCATGGTAGCATCAAGTCCTGAGGTGGATAGATAATTTAGGAACCGTTGGCGCTGATGAAGTCAACGGCGTCTTTGACTGTCTGGATCTTTTCCGCAGCATCATCGGGAATCTCACACCCGAATTCTTCTTCAAAAGCCATTACCAGCTCAACAGTATCGAGGCTGTCGGCACCGAGATCGTCGATAAAGCTTGCGCCCTCTACCACCTTGGAATCTTCAACACCGAGGTGTTCAACAACAATCTTTTTGACGCGATCTGCAATGTCACTCATCGTGGTCTCCCCTTGCAACGGGTTAGGATTTTAAATTTAGCGCTTGATGCGCAATTAGCTTGGAGCGTGATAACAAATATTTTACCGAAAGGCTAGCCTCCGATTACGTGTATTTTACACGTAAATTACATCTTTTCCACCACCAATTGGACGGAGGCTCACCCCTAAAGCAAAGATATCACAGCATCGCCATTCCGCCATTGATATGGAGGGTGGAGCCGGTAAGATATCCGGCCTCTTCACTGGCAAGGAAAGCAACCGCTGCTGCAACTTCTTTTGCTTCCCCAAGCCTTGCAGCAGGTATACCCGCCATAAGTGAGGATTTCTGATCTTCACTGAGGGCATCGGTCATGGGGGTGCGGATAAATCCCGGTGCGATGATGTTTGCGGTGACGCCGCGAGAGGCAACTTCAGCGGCCAGAGCCTTGGTAAAGCCGGTAAGCCCTGCCTTGGCCGCGGCGTAGTTTGCCTGACCCGGATTGCCGGTATAGCCAACGATGGAAGACATCTGGATGATACGCCCCCACCTGGCCTTCATCATGCCACGGAGAACAGAACGGGATAAAATCATGGCGGCCTTGAGATTAACATCCATGACAGCGTCCCAGTCTTCATCTTTCATGCGCATCAGCAAATTATCTCTGGTGATACCCGCATTATTGACGAGAATATCGACAGGGCTACCAGCCGCATCTCCGGCCTTTGTAACGAGCCCGGAAACCTCTTCGGCATCCGAAAGATTGGCAACCAAAACTTCGCACCGTCCATTGAGACGTGAGGCAATATCATCCAGGACAGCTTGTCTTGTGCCGGTTATGACAACCGTGGCCCCCTGCCCATGAAGCGTTTCGGCTACTTCTGCACCAATACCGCCGCTTGCCCCCGTAATCAGGGCGGTGTGTCCATTCAAGTCAAACATTCGTGTTCCCCTTTATTTTCCTGCTTTCACTCAAATCAGTGATAAAGCTCAGCAAACGCATCAATATCCTCGGGCGTTTCCACATTCAAGGCTTCCACATCAGGCAGAGTGCGCTTCACCAATCCGGTCAGCACCTTACCGGTGCCGATCTCAACAAATCGCCCGATGCCGGATTTAGCCATGTTTGTGAGTGTTTCGCGCCAGCGAACAAGACCCGTTACCTGGGTGATCAGGTTTTCACGCAGAACAGATGGATCCGTCTCTTGTTCTGCGGTTACGTTGCAAAAAACAGGCAGGCTTGGCGGATGCATGGTCACGCCGGCAAGGGCCGTTGCCATGGCATCTGCGGCGGGCGCCATAAGACGGCAATGGAACGGAGCGCTAACCGGCAGTTTGAGGGCACGCCGGATCCCCATCTCCTTTGCCAGTTCAAGTGCAGCATCAACATCGGCAACCGCACCACTGATAACCACCTGCCCCGGAGCATTATCATTAGCCACATCAAGCGCAGTCCAGTTTTTATGGCTGATGATATCTTCGACCTGCTGGAGGTCAGCCCCAAGCAAGGCAGCCATGGCACCTTCACCGACAGGCACGGCGTTTTGCATGGAATCCCCTCTGAGGCGGAGCAGTTTAGCCGCTGTTGCGATATCAAATGTACCAGCCGCAGCAAGAGCGGCGTATTCTCCAAGCGAATGACCAGCAACAGCATGGCCGATCTGATCAAGGGATTTTCCAAAACGATCCTCGATTGCCCGGGTTGCCATCAGCGCCGTTGCCATCAGCGCAGGCTGGGCATTACGTGTCATCCGGAGCATGTCTTCGGGGCCGTCTTTCATAATCTGGCCGAGCCCGCCACCCAATGCCGCGTCCACCTCTTCCATCACCGAGCGGGCAACTGCGGATGTCTCAAGAAGGGACTGTCCCATACCGATGGCCTGTGACCCCTGACCGGGAAAAAGAAATGCTGTTTTTACCATGCCAACCCTTTTACATCTGCCTGTTAATTCAAGATTTTTCTATAGCACCGATCCTGAAACCCGGCAAGGCGGGCAAGGATCTGCCGGCAGGAGCCAGCAGAAACCGTATTTTAAAGAGATGCCATCCAGTTGCTGCGATGCCAGCTGATCACAAATCCGACAGCAGCGATAATGAGGAGTATGAGTGCGTAACTGGCAAGACGCCTGAAGGTGGGGGAAAGCTCCGCTTCTTCAAGCCTGCCATGGATCTTCCATACAATAAACATCAGCACAAGAATGCCGATACCGCCGACAAGCACTGTATCCATCAATTCCCCCTTAGAATAAGAAATTTATTAATATTTAAAATTTATAACAGATTTAATTTATATAAAAAACAATCATTTAACAAAAATATTTTATAAAAAATTAATAGAAATAATTGCCAGGCCTCATTTCCGACATATTTCATTTTGCAAGGTGAATAACGTTTGTATTCATCCCAAATGAACTCAACGTTGAGGAGTATCTACAATGAAGATGCTAAATAAATTGACTAAACTGGCTATTCCAGCCGCGGCATTGTCAATTATGCCGATGGTAGCCAATGCCGCTGAAAACCTTCAGCAGGATGATTTCGTCGGAATTTCATTCTGGCTTATTTCAATGGCACTGGTTGCCTCTACAGCTTTCTTCTTCCTGGAAACACAGCGTGTTGCCGCAAAGTGGAAGACATCCCTGGTTGTTTCCGGGATGGTGACAATGGTTGCAGCTGTTCACTATTTCTATATGCGTGATGTATGGGTGGCGACTGGTGATACACCAACCGTCTATCGTTACATTGACTGGCTGATCACCGTTCCGCTTCTGATGGTTGAATTCTACCTGATCCTGCGGGCGATCACCAATGTTTCAACTGGTATTTTCTGGCGCCTGATCATTGGTACCATGGTAATGCTTATCGGTGGATATCTCGGCGAAGCCGGATACATCAACATTACCCTTGGTTTCATCATCGGGATGGCAGGCTGGATTTACGTTCTGTACGAAATCTTTGCCGGTGAAGCAGGCAAGCTGAATGCTGGTTCCGCTCCGGCTTCTGTTCAGTCTGCATTTAACACCATGCGTTGGATCGTAACCATCGGCTGGGCCATCTATCCGCTCGGCTACTTCTTCGGTTACATGACTGCCAGCGCCAGCATGGAAAGCCTGAACGTGATTTACAACCTCGCCGACGTTCTTAACAAGATTGCCTTTGGTGTGATCATCTGGAGCGTTGCCGTTTCTGAATCCGAAAAGGCCTAACATCTACTAGGTTTCGGGCAATCCTTAACCGGGTTGCCCGATTTCTCCCAACATGACGAATAAAATTCAAGGGGGACACCATGGACGATCTAGCTTTTAATGCTGTGCAGGCAGCAAGGCGTATCTCCGCCGGATCAGATAATACCGACCCTCTTTCATCTGTTCGAACCCTGATACTGAATTCCCTGCCAGCAGCCGATGAACCGTTAGGCCAGGCCGCGCATCACCACTTCATGGACCCGGGCAAAATGCTGCGCGCCGGACTGGCACTTTCAACCGGCAAAGCCTTTGGTATATCAACCGGGGCATCCGTTAATTGGGCTGCCGCCATAGAAGTTCTTCATAACGCGTCTCTTATTCATGATGATATTTCCGATGGCGACAGTGTTCGTCGGGACAGACCGTCGATCTGGGCCGCTTTTGGCCGGGATACGGCCCTTGCCCTTGGTGATTGGTTGATTGCGCTTTCGTTTGAATTTGCAGCAAAAGCCGCGATTGCCGGAAACAATCCCGCTCTGGTAGCAAATTTGTCTCATCATATGAAAGATACGACCACGGGTCAGGCCATGGAATTTGAAACGACGGGCTATCCTGACTGGAGTTGCTATCGCCAGATCATCAGAGGCAAGACAGCCCCCCTGTTTATCGCTCCGGTGGAAGGCATGGCACTGCTTGCCGGTCGACAAGATATTGTTGAACCTATCACCCAGTATTTTAACGCCGTTGGCACCGCCTACCAGGTTGCGAATGATATTCTGAACATTCTTGGCACGGATGGGGCCATCAACCCTGCGTCTGACCTTGTTCGCCGTGCACCGAATGGTGTTATTGTGACGTACCGTAATCTTCTTGTTGGTAAAGAAGCAAAAGAATTTGACACATGGCTCCTTTCCGGGGACCAGAGTGCGGTGGCGAAATGGCATCACCGCCTGCTACAGTCATCAGCGATCAAGGTTACAACCGAACTTATGAACGGAATTCTTCGTGATGCGGAGAATAAAGCTACCTGCGTTCCGGACGAGTTGAGCCATATTGTCCGGCCAATTCAAAAACTGTTAACGTCAATTTGTGCGCTTTCGTTGGAACACGCCGCTGAATAACCTTTCCCCCGGGGGATGCGAATACCATGGAAAATCCTGAACGTTCCCTGAGCAATGGCCGGAAAGTACTGGTAATCGGTGCCGGATTCGGGGGTATCGCTTCAGCTTTGAGAATGCGGGCTAAAGGTTACGACGTCACCCTCGTCGACAGAATGAATGCTATCGGCGGACGGGCACAGGTCTTTGAGCGTGGAGGATTCCGCCATGATGCCGGGCCCACCGTCGTGACAGCCCCTTTTCTGTTTGACGAATTGTTTGAACTTTTCGGCGAGAAACGGGAAGATCACGTGGAATTCCGCCCCCTTGATCCATGGTACCGTTTTGTCTTCAATAACGGCGAGACCTTTGACTACCGGGCCACGGTAGAGGATACCTTAAGTGAAATCGAACGGTTTTCGCCCGAAGACAAGAAAGGGTATGAGAGCCTGCTGAAAGCCTCAAAAGACATATTCGAGATCGGGTTTGAGCGTCTTGCCTCACGCCCTTTTACTCGGTTTTTTACGATGGTCCAGCAGATACCCTCCCTGCTGAAACTCAAAAGCTACATGACGGTTGCCCAGATGGTGAACAGCCATATCCGTCATCCCTTGCTGCGTCAGGCTTTTTCCATCCACCCTCTGCTGGTTGGCGGCAATCCATTCACGACAACATCGATCTATACGCTGATCCACTATCTGGAACGCCGCTGGGGGGTCTGGTTCGCCATGGGAGGAACAGGCAAGCTGGTAGCGGAACTGATGAAACTCATGGAACGACAGGGGATTGATGTCCGGCTTGGGGTGGATATTGAAACCATCACGGTAGATCAAGGCCTGGCCAAAGGGGCTGTGGCAACAAACGGTGAGATATTCAAGGCTGATCGTGTTATCTGCAATGGTGATCCGCCAACGATCTATGCCCAGATGATGCCTGAAGGCCATAATCGGTCAAAAAAGACCCTTCCCGAGAGCATGACACATTATTCCATGGGTCTTTTTGTCCTGTTCTTTGGCACACGCAAATCCTATCCGGATATTGCGCATCATACGATCTGGATGGGCCCGCGATACAAAGAGCTTCTTAAAGATATCTTTGACCGGAAAATTCTTGCCGATGACTTTTCCCTTTATCTCCATCGCCCGACTGCCACGGATAAAAGCTTTGCCCCTGAAGGCTGTGATAGTTTCTATGTGTTGTGCCCTGTCCCCAATCTTCTGGGAAAAACCGACTGGACGATTGAAGGTGAACAGCTCAAAAACCGTATAACCGAAGCCCTTGAGCGAACCATCATGCCGGGCCTGAAAGACGCGATGTGCGAAGAATTCTGGATGACGCCGGAAGATTTCAAGAAGGATTACCGGGCCATGCATGGCACCGGGTTTTCCATCGCGCCAATCTTTTCGCAATCGGCCTGGTTTCGCTATCATAATCGGGATCCTCATATCCCTAATCTCTATTTTGCGGCGGCCGGAGCACATCCGGGGGCCGGCATGCCCGGTGTTCTCTGTTCCGCGAAGGTGGTGGAGGCTCTGGTATCAGAGGATGAAACAAAAACACGCGTGGCCTAGAGTTACGCAAATTCAACAACCAAGATCAGATGCTGGGTTGAGGCAAATATGACGGAAGCCATGATCATTGAAGCAGAAATGACCCTGCGTGAGGGTGGACGGACGTTCCACTGGGCAAGGCGATTTCTTGGCCAGGGCATGGGACAGGATGCCGCCCGGCTCTATGCATTTTGCCGTCTGCTCGATGATCTGGCTGACGGCGATCTTCCCCATGGATCAAGGCGGCTTCGCTCAATCCATGACAGCCTGACAGGCATCACCCGTGACACCGACCCCGCACTTATGGATTTCCGCCCGTTCATGCGGGAAAAAAACCTGCCCGATAACGCGTTGATTTCATTGATCGACGGCCTCCTGATGGATCAGGAAACCGTTCGGCTCAACACAAAAGAAGACTTATTGCGATACAGCTATCATGTCGCGGGAACAGTCGGTGTTATGATGTGTCGCATCCTCGGCTCCACAAACCATGATGCCCCGGCTTTTGCCATCGACCTTGGCATTGCCATGCAGCTGACCAATATTGCGCGGGATGTGCTGGAAGATGCCCGTATGGGGCGCCGGTATCTGCCCGCTGAATGGGTCGGAGGCATCACCCCTCAGGAAATTGCGCTTGCCGCAGAAGAAGCCGATGCCATGATGATCAAACAGGTGGCCGAAGGCGTTATGCGCACCCTTTCTCTCGCGGAAACCTATTATGAGAGCGGGATAAAGGGACTAAGCCATCTTCCATTGCGGGCCCATGTTGCGATCCTGATCGCGGCCCGTGCCTATCGCCAGATCGGAATACAACTGGCGTATCATGGATGCAACTGGCAGGATGGGCGGCAGGTGACCTCAACACTCACAAAAGCATGGACCAGCCTTACAGCTCTGCCCCTGATGCGGCACCGCTCACGTGATGTGCCCGCCCATGACAATAAGCTGCATCATGCCCTTGCGGGGCTCCCCCATGCCCGGGGGTAAGACAAGGATTGGAATACTTGGTGCCGGTTGCGCCGGGCTTAGTCTCGCCCGAAAGCTTGCCGAAATTAACGGGATGGACCTTATGCTTGCTGATCCCCTTAAACCGGGGGAACGGCGAGATCACAGCTGGGGTTTCTGGCAAACCCAAGGCATGGACGATGCCTTTGCCATGGCCAGAAAACACTGGCACCAATGGCAGATCATCACGCCTTCAGGGCGAGCGGTGCAAAAGGCCGAACTCCACCCTTACGCCGCGATTGAAAGCAAGGCATGGCTGACTGAATGCCGGCTCAAGGCGGTTAAATCCGGAGCAGATCTGCGCAGAACCGATATTCAGTCTGTGCGCAAAACCGATGATTCATTTATCCTTGAGACCGGCGATGGGGAGATCACGGTGGATCAGGTCTATGACAGCCGGACACCAACACTGCCCGAAGGCATCATGCTCCAGCACTTTCTGGGCTGGGAAATCGAAACCGAACATGCCTGTTTTGATGAAACAACAGCTGTGCTGATGGATTTTCGGTGCGACCAGTCGCGCGGCATACATTTTATCTATGTCCTGCCCTATTCGCCACATCGGGGGCTCGTCGAATCCACCATGTTCAGCCCGAAACCTGAAGACGACAAATTTTACGAAAATGCCATCAACCAGTATTGCGATAAAATCCTTGAAACTGGCCAATATCGTGTCCTGCGACGGGAACGGGGCGTGATCCCCATGGGTTTTCTTTCATCGAAGGATCCGGCATTGCCTTCCATAGGTGGCAATGGCGGTGCTATCCGGCCGTCAAGCGGGTATGCCTTTGCTTTTATCCAGAAGCAGGCAGAGAGTATTTATAACCTTGTAATAAAAGGTGACTTCAACGCGCCTCAAAGCCCGCATCAGGCGGTTGATTTATGGATGGACCGGATCTTTCTTCGTGTTCTCAGAAAGTTTCCGGCGATTGCCCCGCGTCTTTTTCTGGCAATGGGCAAAGCGCTGACGGG
>Ga0255778_10005391_pt1 | contig 10378 bp, 7 predicted proteins | sample 071ome_31_FD_179976 | JGI IMG/M metagenome (GOLD analysis project Ga0255778, IMG submission 179976) | Coastal salt marsh microbial communities from the Groves Creek Marsh, Skidaway Island, Georgia - 071405CT metaG (version 2) | ecosystem: Environmental > Aquatic > Marine > Intertidal zone > Salt...
ATCTCTTGCGCACATAGTGTTGATTTTCACATAGGAGCTAGTGATTTCACAATTGAGGGGTGGGTTTGGAAAGCTAATAAAGGATCTCGTTCGACTTGGATAGCACAAAGAGATAGTTCCACAACCGAATGGAGAATTCTTTTTGATTATACAGTTCCTGATGCGGATTCAGAAGGAAGTGTCAGACTAGAGTGGGGCAGTCAACAACTTCTATTAGCAGATGGTGTTTTAAGACATAGTAGATGGAATCATATTGCACTTGTTCGTTCAGGAACCACAGGAACTTTATACATTAATGGAATTAATGTTGGTACTCAAACCCTGAATAATATTGGTGACTATGCAGCAGACTTATATATTGGACAAATCAGTGTTAATGGTGGTGAACAGTATCTGGGGTACATGAGTGATATTCGCATCTACAAAGGAGTAGCAAAATACACCAGTAACTTTATCCCAGCATCAACAGACCCTGATATTCTCCCAGACACTCCATCAGGTGTTGCAGGTGGATCTGCACTTACAAAGGTTACTGATGGTGCTGTGTATTTTGATGGAACAAGTGATAGTTTAACATTTACATCAACAAGTGATGTCTCATTGGATGGTGACTTTACTATTGAATTCTGGGCATACCCAAACAGCATTGTCAATGATACTTCAGACCCATCACCAATCACGATGCCAACTGACGGATCTGCAATATCACAAATATACATTAATACATCTAGTTTCATTTATACTTTACATAAATCTGGTGCTATTGTTTCTACAGGAAATAACACAGCAGTAACTAATAGATGGCAGCATGTTGCATTTACCAGAAGTGGAACAACAGTTTATGCATTCTTTGATGGTGTATTACAAAATACGGCAACAAGTTCTGTTACTTTTGGTGGAACTTCTGGAACTTTCAGACTTGGTTCTTTTAGTGCAGATAATGGAAACTATGATGGTTACATGTCAAATGTTCGTGTAGTCAAAGGAACCGCACTCTACACATCAAACTTCACACCACCAACCAGAGCACTCACAAATGTAACCAATACAACTCTTCTGTGTTGTCAGTCAACGACTTCTGCAACTGCTGCTGCCGTAACTCCTGGAAGTATCACAGCAAACGGAAACGCAGCAGCAACCAACTTCAACCCATTCACGACTGATATCAATGCAGTAAGAGGACAAGAGAGTGGTTATGCTACTTTGAATTCAGTTTCATTTAGAGGAACTGGAACTATTAGTGATGCTAATTTGACAATGGCAGCAACGGCTGGAGATTGTAGTGCTGCAGTAACATTACAAATCCCAACAGGTAATAAAATATATCTTGAGGCACAACACAATATAACACTTGGTAATGGAAACAGAGCCCAGATTGGAGTTGTGAATGTTAATGTTGATACTGGTACAAACGCAAAGATAAGTGATGGTGGAGCAGGTGGTTGGGCATATGATTTCAGCACGAATAGTGACAATAGTGGTGCTTATGATGAGGGGACACGCACAGCTTATCCAGATGTAGATGATGGAGACATCTGTATGTGGTGTATTGACTTGTCTGCTGGTTTAATGTGGGCAGGAAAGAATGGTACTTGGTTCAATTCTGGAAATCCTGCTGCTGGATCTGGTGCCGTTATTACTGGAATTCCAGACACAGCAACAGGTCTCAAAGTCACTGTTGATGGTGGATCATCTAATAGATCTGAATTGATATATAACTTCGGTCAGAAACCCTTCAAGTATGCTCCCCCAGAAGGATTCAGGACACTCTGCCTTGCAAACCTAGACCGTCCAACATCACCAGCAGCAGTAAGACCTGATAAGTATTTTAATACGGTGCTTTATACAGGTAACCAATCCACCCAGTCAATCACTGGTGTTGGGTTCCAACCTGATTTTGTTTGGGTAAAAAAACGTAATGGATCTCAAGATCACGAAATTCAAGACGCTGTTAGAGGCGCTACGAAAAGTTTATCGAGCAGCTTAACACGAGCAGAAACCACTGATTCTCAGTCTATTACTTCATTTACATCAGATGGATTTGATATTGGCAGTTCTAATTCAGTCAATGAAAATCGTCTATATGTCGCTTGGAATTGGAAAGCAGGTGGTGGTTCTGGTGCTGGTGGGGAGTATTGGATAGATGATGTCCAATATGCTAATGCCGCTGCTGCTGGATTAGATGGTGGAAGTGGTATAACTCTCACAGGAGCATCTGTTGGAACTAAACAAGGTTTCAGTATCCTCCGTTATACTGGTGGAGCAAGTGGTTCAACACTTTCTCATGGTTTGACACAAGCACCAGATTTTTGGATTATCAAAAATCTTTCCGGTGATACACAAGGAACTGCTGGACCTCATTGGTACACAAAACACAAATCTCTTCCTGGTGGAAAGACTGGCAATGACTCTCTATTTCTCAATTTAACAAATGGTCAAGGTAATAATGGTCCTCATGGAATCTGTAGAACCAGTGGAAATAGTTTATTTGAATTTGTAGATGGTTCATCGAATGATGTGAACTGGCACACTCACGATTCTGCAGCAACTTACATTTGTTATGCGTGGCACGATGTCCCTGGACTACAGAAATTTGGCAGCTACACCGGCAATAATTCCACCGATGGTCCGTTCTTGTCATGTGGTTTTAGACCGGCATTTTTACTGGTGAAGAGAACAGATACTACTGGTAATTGGGTTATGGTTGATGCAACACGAGATCCTGACAATGTTGTAGAAACAGGTAACTACGCAGACGGTTATATTAGTGAGGCAAGTTTCGGCAGTCCCACCCCGCTGTTTGATTTTCTTTCAAACGGAGTAAAAGCAAGAAACACTTATACCAATTTTAATGCCAGCGGCGGCACGTATATCTTCGCCGCCTTCGCAGAAGCACCAACAGTCAACTTGTATGGTGGTCAAGCAAACGCAAGATAAATAACTAAAAAACCGATATGTCATATCTCGGCAATCAACCAGCGACAGGTGAGAATAATTCATTTAAGATACTTGATGACATCACGTCATACACTCTGACGTTTGATGGTTCATCATCATCTGTTGTATCTGTTGCTGATGATACTATTACATATAATAACCACCGTTTCATTACGGGTCAGAGAGTTACCTATAACGATGGTGGTGGAACGGCAATCGGTGGACTGTCTGATGGTGTCTACTATATCATTAAGAACGACCAGAACACTATCAAACTCGCTCTATCAGAAGCGAATGCGAATGCTAATGTAGCAGAATCATTCAGTGGTCTAGGTGCTGGTTCTTCCCACACACTGAATGTTGCGTTTGATGGTGTCAACACTAAGTTCAAAGCAACTTATGATGATGGAACCAAAGCCCAAATGTCAAGGGCAGCACAACTTCAAATATCCATCAACGGTGTCATCCAACAACCAAATGATACTGCGACTCCAACAAATGGTTTTGGATATGACCTAGACTCTGTTATTGTATTCTCAGTAGCACCAGCAGCATCTGATGCATTCTGGGGAAACCTTGTAGCGAATAACTTCCCATCATTCGACATCTCAGATAATACTGTTGATAGTTTCACTGGTGATGGTACAACGACAGTCTTCACGATGTCGAAGATACCAGCAAACAGTCAGAATGTTCTGGTTACTCTTGATGGTGTTGTTCAGTATCCATCAGATAATTATAACACAAGAGCATACAATGTATCTGGAAACGACTTAGAGTTTACTGGTGCGCCTGGTCTTGGTGTTGATATCCAGGTTAGGCACATTGGTTTTGCTGGTGCTACTACTAGTGCAGTCACTGGTTTCTATGGACGCACTGGAAACGTTGTTATCACAGACACAGACCCAGTAGTTGCCATTCAGTCTGGTGGCGTTGCTATTGGCACTGTAAGAACACTGAACTTTGTTGGTACTGGTAACAGTATTCGCAAGGTAGGTGATACAGTAGAAATTCAAATATCTGGTGGTGGAGGCGGAGGTTCTGCTGGTGCTGGTGGTACTTGGGCAACCTACACAGCAGGTATTGCAACCTCCAAATCAGTAGGAATAAATACTACAAATCTTGATAACCCAGACTTAGTTGGTATTGGAAACTCATTCCAAGGTGTTTATGTTTCTAATGGTATGGTTATCTTTGATAACACTCTCAACGGAAACCATTATATTGGAACTAATTTCAGTGGTTTGATGGCTGGTCCAGCAAACATTGCAGGAGTTCTGACTATCGATGGTACTTATGTTGTTGTCTAATAAATACTTGAACGAAGCTAGCAGATAGATGACTGTCGTTAATTTTAATAATATTACTGGTATCAACAGTATTACCGCAGAGAGTAATACTCTAAACTTCTATGAGGTTGGTGGTAGTAAGTTAGATATTAACGCAGACTTAACTGGTAATGTAACTGGTAATGTCACGGGTAACCTGACTGGCAATGTTACTGGTGGTATTACTACATCTCAAATTACTGTTGGTGATTCTTTTATAAAATCTGGTGCAGTTGGATTGGGCACCACAGACACAGCAGGACGCAATGCTGGTGTTGGAACTGCTATTGGAACTTTGATTTGTAATTCAACATCAAATCAAGTACAAGCATATGGACCTCAAGGTTGGGTAAATGTAAAAACTTTAACCGCAGAGGGAATTACAGCTACTGGAGGTATAACGAATGAATATACCGATCCTGGTCCTGGAAATATTTACAGAGCACACATTTTTAATACATCAGGAACTTTTACTATAACTGATCTTGGAACGGGTGATTATGGCACATCGGTAGAATATCTTGTAGTTGCTGGTGGTGGAGGAGGTGGTTGTTCCTCTGGTGGTGGAGGTGGTGCAGGTGGTTTAAGAACTAATCTTTCTGGACATCCTTTAGAAGCAGCATCATTTCCAGTATCAACTTCTCCGGGAACTTATACGGTAACAATCGGTGCTGGTGGTCGCGGTTCAAATCCATCCGATGGTGGTTCTAGAGGTGGCGCAGGTAACGACTCTTCTTTTGGACCAATAACTTCATCTGGTGGCGCTGGTGGTGGATCTAGAAGTCCAGCAGGAGCTTATAATGCTTCATATACTCCTGGCGGAACCGGTGGATCTGGTGGTGGACATGGTGCCGATATACCTAGTTCAACGCCAGGTTCTGCTGGAAATACTCCCCCAACATCCCCACCACAAGGACAACCAGGTGGTGCAGCAAGTCCATTTAACCCCACAGGTGGAAGTGGCGGCGGTGGTGCTAGTGGTGCTGGCGGAACAAAACCCGCAAACGATACTAAAGCTGATGGTGGTGCCGGAATTCAAGTCGCAATTGCTGGACCCGCACCTCTTACAACTGGTGTAGGTGACCAATCTCCTGGACCTGGACAGTATCAATTCTTTGCTGGCGGTGGTGCTGGTGGTGCCTACCCAGCTTCTCCAAACGGTGGTACTGGTGGAGTTGGTGGAGGTGGACCTGGTGGACACGTATCCGTAGGAACTGATGGAATGTCAGGAACTGGTGGCGGAGGAGGAGGAGGTTCGAACGTTCCTCATGCTGGTGGTTCTGGTGGTTCTGGTATTGTTATTGTTAGATATCAAATTGGTTCTTCACAAGCATCTGGAACTGCAAAAGCAACTGGTGGTGCTATCAGTTTTGCTGATGGAAGAGCATTCCACGTTTTCAACAATAGCGGAAGTTTCAACTATACAGATTCGACTCCATCAACACTTGATATTGTTGTAGTTGCTGGAGGCGGCGGCGGTGGTGCCACAGGCGGTGGTAATGGAGCAGGCGGTGGTGCCGGTTCTTACATTACCGGTTCACTACCTGCTGGACCAGGTTTTAGTGCTCCTATTACTATTGGTGCTGGTGGTGCTGGTGCATTAACTGCACCTGTTATAGCATCAAACGGTTCTCCAACAACAGCAGCTTTCCCAGGTCATCCAGTTATTGCTAATGGTGGAGGTGGTGCAGATAGTGGTTCTGATGCTGGTGCAAATGGCGCTGCTGGTGGTTCTGGCGGCGGCGGTGGTGGTAACTCACCAGGAACAAGTGGTGGTACAGGACAAAATCCACAACCAGTACCTGCATCATTTACGTACTATGGTAACCCAGGTGGAGATGGTTCATCTGCTACTGATGGTTCTGCTGGCGGCGGTGGTGCTGGTGCCGCAGGTAACCCAGGATCTAGCGTAGCTCCAAGAGGATATGGTGGTGTCGGTAGAAAAGAAACTTGGATGCCAACAATATTTGGTGATGCTGGATACTTCTCTGGTGGTGGCGCTGGTATTCCTGCTGCTTCTGGATATCCTGCTGAACCAGGTGGTTTGGGTGGTGGTGGAGATTCTAGAAGTCCTACTAATCCAGGAGGAAGCACCGATGCACAAGTGAACACAGGTGGTGGTGCTGGTGGTGGTGGAAGCGGAACAACTAAAAGAACAGGTGGTTCCGGTATCGTCATTATCTCTTACCCAACCTGATAAATACTCAAAAGACTGATATAAGATGGCATCAGAGATTCGTGTAAATACGATAAACAACAGAAGTGGTTTAGGCACCGTAAACTTTACCGACTCTGGTGTCATAGTTTCAGGTGTTGCTACTGCCACTAGTTTTAGTGGTGACTTGACGGGGAATGTGGCAGGTAATGTAACTGGTGATGTAACTGGTGATGTAACTGGTGATGTTAATGCTGGAGTAGTAACAGCAACTTCAAGTATTGTAGTTGGTGATAAATTTATAAACTCTTCTGGTGTTGGTTTAGGAACTACAACAACAGCGGGACGCAATGCTGGTGTTGGAACTGCGATTGGAACTTTAATTTATAACTCTTCAACAACTACCGTAGAAGTTTATACTGGACCTTCTGGATGGCAGTCAGTACGATCGTCTGGTTCAGGAATTAAAGCTACTGGTGGAACAATAACACAAGTATTTGGTAAAACAATTCATACTTTTACCGCTACTGGAAGTTTTACAATCACTGATGCATCATTAACATCTGTTGACTATCTTGTAGTTGCTGGTGGCGGCGGAGGAGGATATTTTGGTGGTGGAGGTGGTGCTGGTGGTTTTAGAACTGGTTCTGGGTTTTCGGTAAGTTCAACTCCTGGTGCATATAATATTACTGTTGGTGCTGGTGGAGAAAAATGTTCTGATGGAACACCATCAATATTTTCAACTATAACTTCTACTGGTGGAGGTGGTGGTGCTCCAGATGCTGGCGGTATTCAGCCAGGCAGGTCTGGTGGTTCTGGTTCTGGTGGAAGAAATAGTGGAACTGGCGGTGCTGGTAATACTCCACCAACTTCACCACCACAAGGAAATCCTGGTGGTGGAAGTAATAGTGTTGCTAATTACGCTGGGGGAGGCGGTGGTGGTGCTTCACAGTCCGGAACTGATGGAGCAGGTTCCACAGCAGGTAATGGTGGAGATGGAACAGCATCTACTATTTCCGGATTAACAGTAACTTATGCTGGCGGCGGTGGTGGTGGTGGTTATGGAGCAGTCACTGCTGGATCTGGTGGTCTTGGTGGTGGGGGAATAGGTGGTGCAAATTATCCAACACCTCTTGCTGGAGATGGAACTACTGCTACAGGAGGAGGTGGTGGAGGTGGAAATAATGCTAGTCCAGGACCATCAATTGAATCTTCAAATACCGGAAGAGGTGGTTCCGGTATCGTCATTATCTCTTACCCAACCTGATAAATACTGCTGTATATCAACTATTTGACTATATGGCATACAGAAAGTTCAAGGGTAAGCAGTACCCTGTTCCTGGTGTAGACACCGCAATCAATACTCTTCGTCCAGGTGCCCGTTGGGACTTATCAAATACTACCTTTGTAAGATTTGAAGACGATCAAGGTAGAGAAGCACCAACTTGGGAAGAAATTCAAGCAGAAATTGAAAGAGAAGTAGATATCTACAACTACTTCCTTTACGAAAGAAACAGGCAAGAGGCATATCCTGATTGGCGAGACCAACTTGATATGTTGTATCACGATATCAAGTCTGGTAACCTAGCAGATGGTAGTTGGGTTGCTGCTATCGATAAAGTAAGGGAAGCACACCCCAAACCCGAAGGTCCAGAACCCGAACTCTGAACCATTTTCAACAAAACTTTCCAAAATTGTCGGAAAATTTTCCCGGCAAAATTTTAGTCCTGAGGGTCGATTGACTCTTTGGACACATTCCCCTATAATAGATAAAACCTGTATTCGATTATGGCATTCTTAACTTGTTGGCATATGACTAATTTGCCGACTGAAATCGTAGAAATCGTAGAAAAAGACCTCCAAACATTTGACTCTATCGCACAAGACTCCCAGATCATGGGAGAGCAAGTCGATAAGGTTATCCGTAACAGCAAGAACGCTTGGATTCCTACCTCGCACTGGATCGGCGGTTGGTTGTGGTATTATATTGATAAGGTAAACCGTGAGAACTTCTGCTACGACCTGACTGATATTGATGGTGGTAGTATTCAATATACTCAATATGGTGAAGGGCAGTTTTATAACTGGCACCAGGATGCTGATATCGATACTTTCTATAAACCCCAACTCGTTCCTGGTTCTGGCACCAATTTGAGTCAAGATCAAGTTACACTCCAAGGTGAGACTGTGAGGAAACTGTCGTTTGCTCTTCAACTGTCCGACCCCAGTGACTATACTGGCGGAGAAGTTCAGTTCCTTGATAATGGTGGCAAGACGTATTTTGCCCCCAAGCAGCGTGGAACTCTAATGGTATTTGACTCACGCACTAAGCACCGTGTTCGTCGCGTTCGCTCTGGTATGCGTAAGAGTCTTGTTGGTTGGGTTGTTGGTCCGAGGTGGAAGTGATGAAGGAGTTTGTATCAACTGGTGGTGTCTATGAAGATGGGTATCAGCGTTGTGCTACCCAAACCACCACTAACATGAGTAAGAATGAGTCTTTTGAGAAGAATGGTTATCTTGCTCTTCCAGGACTTATTGCAGACCCACAAAATCTTTACTGCGACCCTCCACTAGATGAGAATGGCAATCGTCTGACAGGACAGATGAACTATATCCGTAAAGATAAGTACACCTATATTCCCGATGAGAAGCAGGTGAACGGTTCATTGGCACGATATAATGTGCCAATGTATAAGGAGCTTCATTACCTTGTGCGTAAGGAAGTTGAGAAGCGTCTTGGTATGGACTTGCTTCCTACTTACTTCTATGACAGATTCTATTATGTCGGACAACAACTGAAGCGTCATAGTGACCGACCTGCTTGTGAAGTTAGTGTTACTCTTCAAATTAGCACCAACTCTGAGAATCCTTGGCCTATTTGGTTCGAGCGTCCTGATGGTAGTGAGTCTTACGTTCTAATGAAGAATGGGGATGCTGCTGTCTATAAGGGTTGTGAGCGTGAGCACTGGCGTGATCCTCTACAATCCAAATACAGTGGACTGGAAAGAAAGTGGCGTAGTTGGAGTAAGAAAGAAGACGATACTTATCACCATCAAATCTTCCTTCACTATGTAAACTCACAAGGTCCTTTTGTTCATCACGCTAACGACAGATAATGTTGAATCTATTGTTCTATGTGCCTCTTTATTCTTATGAGGTGAAAGAGTGGGATAGAAAGAAAAAAGCACTTCTTTCTAGAATCAATAGAAGTGACTTTGGATATCACGGTCTGAATACCTTTCAGACCGATAGACACACCAAGAAGAACAGATACTCTCTTGACTTTGAGGGTATCTTTTCTGAGGAGTTGGAAGAGTTTAAGAAGGAAGCAAACTTAGAGTATCTCCGAGTAATGGATATTTGGACTCTAAAATATACCAAGAAGACTGAGAATCACTGCCCTCATAACCATCGGTCTATTGGTTATACTGGACTGATGTATCTTGAGTATGATGATAAAGTCCATGAGCCGACTAAGTTTATTGGTCCGTGGAATGACCCAGTATCAGATACAACTCAGATAGCAAAGATACCAGAACCGAAAGAAGGAGTGATGTATATTTGGCCAAGTGTATTGGTGCATTATGCTGATGCAATGCAGACAAATAAGTTGCGTATGATAACCTCTTGGGATATGGAAGTACGATAAATAAAAGAAAATAGTCATCATAAATGGCGTTTACAAAGATAGTAAACACTGGTATTGGTACAATTACTGATCCTTTTGCAGTACCAAAGGGTACAACTGCAGAAAGACCAGTAGGTATCAGTTCCGGTGTTATTCGCTATAATACCACCACTCAAGAATTTGAAGGATACAAGTCAGGTTCCTGGGGAAATCTTGGTGGTGGTGGCGGTGCTACTGGTGGAGGTACTGGACCTACACAGGATGATGTCTTTTATGAGAACTCAACGAATGTGACACAGGATTATACGATTACGTCAGGAAAGAATGCGA
>Ga0255778_10005399_pt1 | contig 10372 bp, 11 predicted proteins | sample 071ome_31_FD_179976 | JGI IMG/M metagenome (GOLD analysis project Ga0255778, IMG submission 179976) | Coastal salt marsh microbial communities from the Groves Creek Marsh, Skidaway Island, Georgia - 071405CT metaG (version 2) | ecosystem: Environmental > Aquatic > Marine > Intertidal zone >...
AGATTTCACTTTTATTGATGATATAGTTGATGGGGTTATCAGAGTGATAGATAATCCCGCAAGAATTGATAAAAATTGGGATTCAAATAATCCGGATCCAGCATCTTCAAGTGCTCCTTATAAAATTTATAATATCGGTAACAATAATCCAGTAAACCTTCTTGACTACATCAGCGAGCTCGAAAAAAACTTAAATAAGGAATCCATAAAAGAATTTCTGCCTATCCAGCCTGGGGATGTACCCGATACATATGCCGATATTAACGACTTAATACATGATTTTGAATACAAGCCAAAAGTGACAGTAAAGCAAGGCGTAAAAGAATTTTCAGATTGGTTTGTTAAGTACTATGAATCTTCTAGTAAATAAATTTTGGTATATCTACCAGGTTAGTAATTATTTTTGTTTCCTTAGGGTTAATTTCTTTCAATTTTCCAGAATTGCTTAGCAGAACACTATTATTAAGACCTGCATTCATTGCTGCCTCAATATCTCGTTTAGAATCGCCAATCATCCAACATCCTTCAATGTCTATATCATATTTTTCAAAAGCCTCAAAAAAAAGGCCTGGCTTTGGTTTACGGCATGAGCAGTTGTCTTCTTGTACATGAGGACAATAAAAAACATCAAGAACTTTAATATTGTTTTCATCCAGTTTTTGTAGAATCCAATTATTAAGCCTCTCATACTCTTCAACGGTATAGTAATTTCTAGCAATACCTGATTGGTTGGTGACAATAATAAATTCGAAACCTCTATCTTGGAGATATTTAAGAGTATTAAGAATGCCATCAACAAATTCAAAATCAGGAATCTTATGAAGATACCCAATATCTTTGTTGATTACTCCGTCCCTGTCTAAGAAAACTATTTTTTTCTTCTTCATTATGAAATTATTGCAATAGAAGTGATGTAGTATATTATTTTTTTTAATTCTTAACATGAAATCATGGATTTATCAGTTGTTATTCCCGTTCATAATGAAGAGGAAAATATCGAATTACTCATAAACGAAATTTACTCATCTCTCAAACATCTTAAATACGAAATTATAGTTGTTGATGATGCAAGTACAGATAGCTCACTTGAGGTTTTAACTAGGTCTAAGTCTAAATTCCAAAATTTAAGGGTGATAACTCATGTAAAAAATTTTGGTCAGTCTGCAGCCGTAAGAACTGGAGTAAAAAATTCTAATGCTAATTGGATTGCCACTCTTGATGGCGATGGACAGAATGATCCGTCAGATATACCAAATTTATATACTCATTTAATAGAAAAAGTCAATGATGATATGACCATGATTGCTGGTCATCGTGAAGTTAGAAATGACACCTGGTTAAAAAGAGTTTCTTCTAGGTATGCTAATATTATTCGTTCATCTATTTTGAAGGATAATGTTCCTGATACCGGTTGTGGTTTAAAGATTTTTTCAAGAGAAAGGTTCATGGATTTACCATTTTTTGATCATATGCATAGATATATACCCGCTCTATATATCGCTAATGGTGGCAAGGTCGTCTCCTTGGTTGTAAACCATAGACCTAGGAATAAAGGGGTATCAAAGTATGGATTTAACAACAGATTCTGGGTTGGAATTACTGATTTAATCGGAGTTATTTGGCTAAAAAGAAGGTCTAAAAAAATATCATTTAAGGAGATTTAATATGCAAGAGATTCCAAATTCCTGGTTAATAATTGGTTTTTTGGGCCAATTTCTTTTTTCAATGCGTTTTCTAGTTCAATGGATTTATAGTGAAAAACACAAGAAGAGCCTTATTCCAACAGCTTTCTGGTACTTTAGTCTTGCAGGAGGACTCACACTCTTAACTTATGCGATTCTTAGAGAGGACCCTGTGTTTATTGCTGGACAGGGGCTTGGTCTATTTATCTATCTAAGAAATTTGGCGTTTATTAGGAGAGAAAAACTTACTGACAATTAGTCATCCTTCGCGTAGATATACGATAAATTTTCTGTCCAAAAACTGTCTCATATACTTTATAAGAACTATCTTTATTATTTTCTAATGGAAAGTTTAAAGTTGTATCTTTCATCTCTATACAAATACTAGAATTTTCTTTAGGTTGATCATTAAAAATTTTATTTTTATAAAGTATTTTATTTTCAGGTAACCACACTATTAAGTGAGCAAGAAGATTTATATTATCGGTATAAATCTGGGCATGTCTAATTTCTTCAGTGGGTATTTTTTTGATAGTTTCAACAATTGGAGTTGATAATCTCGGATAGAAGCCAAGTTTAGGGCCTAAACTTGGCTGTGAGATTCTTATCAGAACCACAAAAATCGAAAGAATTAATAATGTGTAAGTGAACCATCTACGAGAGACACCAGTAAGCCACTTTTCATTTATAAGACTAATTGCAAAGAAAGGAAACATCATCATAATTGGATGGAGCCACCTTACCTTAATATGTGGAATATCAAAAAAAATTGGAAGTATGATTGAAAGCACTAGGGCAACAAAAATAAACCTTATAAAAATTAAATTTTTATGATTCGATACTTCAGTTATTTTTGTTTTGAATATGGGGGCTATGAAGAAAACCATTAATGGAAAAATAAAACCTATGTAATTAGTAAAAATCTTAATCTGAGTTAAAAGAATATTTTGATTCTCATTAGAGATATTAAGTCTATTGTTTATTTCAGGATAGATTTCACTAAAGTGATTCAATAGCCAGTATAAATGAGGGCCTGCAATTACTATTATCACTAAAAGCGATATTAAAATTTTCCAGTTGAGTATATTGTGCCTGTAATATTTAGAGCTTAAACCAGCTAAAGTAAAGATAATTAAGAAAATCAGATAACTATACTTTCCTAGAAGTCCTATAGAGATTGCAATGCCAAAAAAAATATAATTGTAAAATGTTCTTTCGATATTTAATTTTAAAAATGCAAAAATACTCAGAACAATACCTAAAGAGAGCAAAATTGTATGGGTAAAACCTTGATGCATATGCCAGAAGAAAGACGGCATTAGTAGAAATGACATCAATAACAATTGAGCAAGTTGGTCATTTTCAAATGTAATTCTACCTATTTTCCAAATAACAAAGAAAGTTATCAAAATGAGCAAATATTTTAAAAGCGTTAGGGCAAACAGCCCTGTTCCAAAAATTTGAAATAAAAACCATGATGCCCAAGAATATAGAGGAGGTTGGGGCATTTGATAGCCCAGTAATAGCTCCTGTGCGAAAATAATTTGCTCGCGGTCATCAACTTGAATAGTGTCAGAGATAACTAATCTTATTAGGGCATGAACTAAAAGATAGAAACCAATAAAGAAAATAAATTTTTTATTATTTTTGAAAATTTCCATATCATTTAGAAGGTATAACTACCTTTGACATAATACGCAAATTTTTTAATAATTAATAATTTTACAACCAATGATTTCGGCAATAATCATCACAAAAAATGAGGAGGAAAACATTGAAAAATGTTTAAGTTCTATTTCTTGGGTTGATGAAATAATAATTGTAGATTCTGGAAGTAATGACAGAACCGAGGAAATTTCAAGAAAATATACGAACAATTTTTATTTTAATGAATGGATAGGTTTTGGCCCTCAGAAGCAATTTTGCCTAGAGAAAGCAACTCAGAGATGGATTCTATCAATTGACGCTGATGAGATTGTTACAAAAGAGCTAAAAATAGAAATTAACAACATTATTTCGACACCAAACTCTCTAGATGGTTATTTGATTCCAAGGCTTAGTTCATATCTTGGTAAAAATATGAAATATTGTGGTTGGTACCCTGACTACACTCTTAGACTAGCTCGAAGAAGTAAATGCAATTTTACAAATGACCTTGTCCATGAAAGACTAAAAGTAAAATCAGACAAAGTAGGTAAATTGAATCATCATTTTTTGCATTCGCCCTATAAGAACATCCATCATCAAATAGACAAGATTCAACAATATTCTTCTTCTTCAGCTATACAAATGTCAAAGAAAGGAAAAAAAATTTTTTGGTTAACCATTTTTATTAAGACTACTTATAGCTTTGTCAGGTCATTTGTTTTTCAACGAGGATTTATTGCGGGTTGGAGAGGGCTAGTTCTATCTATCACTATCAGCATCAATACTTTTTTGAAATATGTAAAACTCAAAGAATTAAATATTAAAGACAATAAATAAAAATATGATCAAAAGAGTCTTAATTGAGTTGCCTACATGGATGGGTGATTGTGTAATGTCAACTCCAGCAATAAAAACATTATTAAAGGTTAATCCTGATGTTAAATTAGACTTTATTGGGCCAGATTCTTCGCTTCAGCTTTTAAAAAATTTTCCATCACTGGGTAATGTGTATAAGCTAGATAAATCATTAATAAATATGTTCAAGACCACAAAAAATATGGACCCTTATGAGTTAGCGATATCCTTTAGGAGTTCTTTGAGATCAAGCTTATTACTTTTTTTAATTAATTCAAAAAATAAACATAAGTTTCATAAAAATGAATATTCTGGGCATCAAGTCGAAAAATATAATTCCTTCATTAATTCAATATTTGGAACAAGTTTCTCACCAGAAAAACAAGAACTATTCTTTGCTAGAAAATCGAAGATTAGTTCAACTAAAAGAATTATCGGCATAAATCCTGGTGCCGCCTATGGAAGTGCAAAAAGGTGGAGTGAAGAAGGATTTATTGAATTAATAGAAATATTAAAAGATAATTTTTTTACTGTGATATTTGGTGGAGCCAATGAAAAAATCCTATCACAAAAGATTCGACAAAAGTTAGGTCTTCAGACGCAAGAATATAGAGATTTAGCAGGCAAAACTTCAATCCAAGAATTGATTGAGTATATTTCAAACCTAGATGTGTTTGTTACTGGCGATAGTGGACCAATGCATATTGCAGCAGCTTTAAATATTCCTACTGTTTCAATTTTTGGACCCACAAAAGATAATGAAACTTCACAATGGATGAATAGGAAAAATGTAATTGTTAAATTAGATTTAGATTGTCAACCATGCATGCAAAGAGAATGTCCATTAAAACACAATAACTGTATGAACATGATAGATGCTAATATGGTTTATAAGGAGATCAGAAGGCTTCTTTAATTTTTTCGATAACTGATGTTGTGCTCTTACCTTCAACAAAGTTGATAAGTTTTACTTCATTTACAAATTCTTGACCAGCTATGGTTTGATTTTGGTAATCTCCTCCTTTAACTAGAGTATCTGGTAGTAGGAATTTAATTAATTTTTCAGGCGTCTCTTCATCAAAAATGACTACATAGTCAACTGACTCTAGAGATGCAATAATACTCGACCTATCTTCTTCAGAATTAAAAGGCCTTGGAGAGCCTTTTAATTTTCTAACAGATGAATCAGAGTTGATACCCACAACAAGAATATCACCCAATCTTTTAGCCTCCTGAAGATACTTGACATGACCTATGTGTAAAATATCAAAACATCCATTAGTGAAAACAATTTTTTTACCAAGAATTTTGTTGCTATCTAGGATTGTTTTGATCTCTCGTCTATCTTTTATATGGTCCTCAAATGATGATTTATGAAGTTTTGATTCAAATTCTATAATTTCTTCAATGCTTGCAGTAGCTGAGCCAATTTTGGCCACAACTACTCCAGCAGCTAAGTTTGATAGTTTTATAGCGTTTTCGAAACTCAAACCTGAAGATAAGGCAAAAGCTAATGAAGCGATAACAGTATCTCCAGCTCCAGTCACATCAAAAACCTCAATCGCCGAAGTAGGAAATTCTTTTAATTCTATATCGTATGCAGCAATTCCATCATGGCTGAGGGTGATAAGTGACTTATCTAGTTTGAGGTTATCTTTGAGTTGAATTAGAGCATTAGTTAGTGATTCAGTATCAGTAATATTGATACCTGTAGCCAGTACAGCCTCTTTCTTATTCGGTGTAATAGTATATGCACCTTTGTACTTAGAATAATCTGAGCCTTTAGGATCAACAATTAGTTTGACATCATTTTCTTTTGATATTTTGATTATTGATTGAGTTAATTTTTCTGTGAGAACACCTTTTCCATAATCAGATAGAACAACAAAATCATAGTCATTTACAATTGAGGAGAAAATGGCTATTAAATTATCTTGAGAATCTTCACTGATATCATTTAATGTCTCTCTATCGAATCTAATCACCTGCTGTTGGGAAGAAATTAATCTAGTTTTCTGACTTGTTCGTCTATTTTTTTCAAAAATGATGTGCTTTGAATTAACCTTTGCAGTTTTTAGTAAATCAGTAATTTTTGAAGCAGTGCCACATTGTCCAACAACACTTAGAACAGTAACATTAGCACCCAAAGAAATTAGGTTATTTGCAACATTTCCTGCACCTCCAAGGAAATAACTATCTGAATCAATATCTATAATTTGTACTGGAGCTTCCGGTGAGATTCTGTCACAATTTCCCCATAAATATTTATCAAGGATTAAATCACCAATGACGATAATATTTGGATTTTTTTCTTTTAGCTCTTTAAGCATCATTTGTATTGATTTTGCTTAATGAAATAATTTCCGGGAGATATTCTTTAATGCCTTGTTCGAGAGAGAATCTAGGGGAATAGTTAAAATATTCCTTTGATAGTGAGATATCTGCACATGTATCAAGCTGATATCCAGAATATGGATTTGGGATATAGTCAATATCTAAAGTTGTACCTAATTCCATTTGTAAAATATCAACAATATCCTTAAAGCTTCTTGGTGAACCATATCCAACGTTGAATACACCGTTATTTTTCGATAAACAAGATTTAATATTGGCTTGAATTACATCTTCGATATATACAAAATCTCTGAAAATCTTCTCAGATCCCATAAATAATTTCGGCTTCTTATTTTCTAGTATTTGATGCCCAAATTGAATCACCATAGAGGAAGTCGTATTTTTATAGTATTCTCTTGAGCCATAAACGTTAAAGAATCGAAGTCCAACAATTCTTATGTCTGGATTTTCCTTTGAAAAAGAATTGGCAATTTGATCCATTAAATATTTACTATAACCATATGGGTTTTCAGGGTTTTCAGTGCCTATTAATTGAGGTGATGGCAGATTTCCATATGTTGCAGCTGAGCTGGCATAAATCAAAACTGATTTATCCTTCTTAGTTTTATCAAGTAGAAAATAGAATGAGTTAACATTTGTACGCATAATGATTTCTTGATCATAAACCCTTGTATCAGAAATAGCAGCTTGGTGGAAAATGTAATCAAATCTATAGTTATTAAGCAGTTTAAGATCTTCAACTTTATTTAAATCGCCACATATGACCTCGCCCTTAAAACCAATCAGGTTTTTGTAGTGACCAAAACTTTTCAGATTTCCATTTTCGAAAGTTTCACCAGAGCGAAAACAGTCAAATATTACTATTTTGGAATCTGGAAAGTGGTTTTGAAAATAAAACGCAATATTACTACCTATGAATCCAGCTCCACCAGTGATCAAGATTGTTTTATTGTTAAAATTTATGTCTGCGTATGACATTAATTAAGGAATTTTTTAGAATAATGAAATTATACATTTGAAAAAATTATAGGTCATAATAACTGTTTTTACCATTCTTAAAGCTTAATGGAGTATTCGAGGAATTTTTATCAAATTAAGTCCAATGAGGATATCTTTGAACAAATATGCCAAGAGCGTAAAGAGATTGGTTATTACAACTTGCCTTATCAAAACACAACAAGTATAAAAAAATATACAGAAGGCATTAGTCAAAAAGTTATTGTATTAATAGGTATTGGAGGCTCAAGTCTTGGGGCAAAAGCAATTTACCAGTTTCTGCTTCCAAAGAAAAAATTCTCTAAGAGGCTTATTTTTTTAGACACAATAGATCCACTTAAGATTAACTTTTGTTTATCTAATATCGATATCAATGATTGTCATTTTGTTGCAGTGTCAAAGTCTGGAAACACATCCGAACCTATTAGCATTCTTAAATATATTTCCTCATTGGTTGATATTAATTCTACCAATTTCACATGTATTTCTAACTCAAATTCCCCTCTTGAGAAGTTTGCCAAGCAACAAAAGTTGCAATTTTTTCACATCGATGAGAATGTTGGAGGAAGATTTTCTATTTTTAGCAATGCTGGCCTTATCCCTCTAGCAATGATTGGAGTCGATGTAGATAGATTACTTGAAGGTGCTAAGGAGGTATCAGATAGTTTCTTTAATAAAGAATATTACTATGATCACATTATAAATAAAGCAAGATTTCTTGTAGAAAATAAAGGTAGATTTAATATTAATGTCATTATTTCTTATTCTTCGATCTTTGAGGGATTTAATAAATGGTTTGTGCAAATATGGGCTGAATCTCTTGGAAAGAAAAATGTAAATGGAACCAGGCAAGGTTTAACTCCAATTGCCCTCCTTGGACCTGATGACCAGCATAGTTTTCTTCAACTTATAATTGACGGGCCTAGAGATAAGACAGTAACATTCTTTAAAATCAATGATTTTGATGATGACACCAGGATTCCCGATAAAAAGTCATACCAGATATTTGACTTAGATTTTTTGAATAATCGTACATTCAACTCTGTTCTTAATTATCAAGCCGACTCAACATATGAAGCAATATTAAAAGAAAAAGATATTCCATGTGATTTGATAACAATTCCATCAATTAATGAAGAAAGTATTGCAAAGTTGATATTTAGATACCAAATTCTGGTTTCATGCATTGGTAAATTTCTACAGATTAATGCTTATGATCAGCCAGGCGTTGAAATTGGAAAAATTTTGCTAAAGAATAGATTAAAAAAATGAGTAGCGAATTGGATTGCATTCTGCCAGTTGCCGGATACGGCTCCAGATTCTTGCCAATAACCAAAACTGTTCCTAAAGAATTATTGCCTATATTGTCCAAACCCTTAATTCAATATTCAATTGAAGAGAGTTTGTCCTCAGGAACTAATAAATTTATAATCATAACAAGTAAAGAAAAGAAGGCAATTCAGCATTACTTGAGTCCAATAGATGGAAAAGCAAACAAAAAAATAACACAAAATAATTTAGTTGAAGATTTGGAGTTAATAATCTCATCATCAGATTTCAAATTCATCGAACAAGAAAAGATGCTAGGTCTAGGGCATGCGATTTATCTTGCAAAAAATTTTGTCAAGACGGCTTTCTCTGTGATTCTACCCGATGATTTTTGCATTACTAATACGTCAGCTGTAATTGCCCAAATGAAGGAAATACATGAAAAAAACCCTGAGTGTTGCATTGTAGCAGTTGAGGAAGTAAGTTATGAAGATGTTGAAAAATATGGAATAGTGGAAGGGGTAAGATTTGGAGAACAAGACAATCTTTTACTTGTTGAAAACATTGTTGAAAAACCAAAAAAACACAATGCTAGATCAAATTTGGCTGTTATAGGAAGGTATATTCTTACTCAAGAAATTTTCAGTGAATTGGAAGTAACCAAACCAGGAGCTGGTGGAGAAATACAAATAACTGACGCTTTGTCAAAAATTGCAAAAAAAGGAAAAGTTCTTGCTTATAAATTTGATGGAAAAAGAATAGATTGTGGCTCTATGAAGGGCTTTGTTAAGGCTAACAATTTGATGAGCAACATTTAAAGTGAAAACATTTTTAATGTTGAATTGAGGGGCTTTTTATAATTTTCAGACATAGACCCTAAATTTAAGATAATTTAGGGTCTATTTATTTGCTGATTAATTAATACCAATCATCATCGTCATTTTCATCATCATAATCATAATCTTTTTCATCATCTTCTTCAAATTCATCATAATCATAATCATCTGTACTCATTTTTGTCTCCACAAAATAAATAAACAAAATTAACCAAAGATTCTTTATTGGTTAATTTCGAAATATACTCTTTTTATGGAAATTGTAAATAAAAATATTTTTAATTAAATAAGTTAAAAATCAACTATTTATGAAAATTTTCCTTAGATTAATTAACAGTAATAGAATTGTTATAGGTATAAGTATGAGCTTTTCCACAGAAAGTGGTTTAATTGCTTGTGATAGTTAAATATGAATTGGTAAATTGATCTACTTTATCTTCAACTTCTTTAATGAGTGTTTCAAATTGGATTTGCCGAGATATATTTTCAGAATTCCTTATGGTGTCTCTCATTCGATCAACACTTTGAAATAATTTGTATATCTCACCATAAGTCTGTTGATCAAATTCTTTGAGATATCTTCTTAAAAGATCTACGAGTTCAATACGTAGTTCTTTATTGATTTTTTGTTCGGATTTTAAGGGTCTGGGATTGATTTCATTAGGGTGAAAAAGAACACCATTTTCATATTTTTCTTTAAAAGAAGAATTGACTTTTGAAATATTAAAACCC
>Ga0255778_10005405_pt1 | contig 10367 bp, 14 predicted proteins | sample 071ome_31_FD_179976 | JGI IMG/M metagenome (GOLD analysis project Ga0255778, IMG submission 179976) | Coastal salt marsh microbial communities from the Groves Creek Marsh, Skidaway Island, Georgia - 071405CT metaG (version 2) | ecosystem: Environmental > Aquatic > Marine > Intertidal zone >...
TGTTGCTGCGGTCTTCATCCTTAAGGGTGCAGATATTTTTGGGGCGTTGTTGACACTGCCCGCAAATTCAGGTAGTATAGAGCCACCTCAAAGTGCTCTGGTAGATGGTATTCGTTGACGACAAGTACATCGGTTTAGTCTCGTCACGACTACAAAAGTTTGCAAGGAAGAAGTCGGGGTTGTATAACTTCCGATGCCCTTATTGTGGAGACTCGCAGAAACATAAGAACAAGGCGAGGGGATACTTATACATCATAAAAAATGATTATAACTTCAAATGTCACAACTGTGGCGTCACCAGAACCTTTACAAATTTCCTGAAGGATCACGATCCTATCCTTCATGATCAGTACGTCATGGAGAGGTATAAACGGGGTACTACGGGACGCGCCTCAAACACTCCCGATCCCAAGATTTCTATACCAAAACCAGTGTTTAAAAAGAAAGATATTCTCACTGGTTTGGTAAAGATCAAAGACCTAAATAAAGAACACCCCGCTCGAATTTACCTAGAACAGGGCAGACAACTTCCCAGTCAGGCACTGGAAGATTTGTACTACGTCGATAATTTTAAAGAGTGGACAAACCAACATAAGGAGACTTTCGATAATGTCACAAAAGATGAACCACGCATTATCATTCCCCTTCGTAAAGATGGTATAGTAATAGGCTATCAAGGACGTTCACTCGTTCCAAATTCAAAAATCAAATACATTACTATCATGCTCGATGAGGATGCCCTCAAAGTGTATGGTGTCGATACAGTTGACAAAAATGAAATCATCTACGTCACAGAAGGACCCTTCGACTCTTTCTTTCTCCCCAATAGCATTGCCATGTGCGGTAGCGATGTTGACCTGCGCTCTCTGGATTATAACTTTGTATTCGTCTACGACAATGAACCGAGAAACCGAGAGATCGTTAAGAAGATTGCAATCGCCGCCCAACGCGGTTATAAAGTAGTGATTTGGCCAAAAGATATCAAGGAAAAGGATCTAAACGATATGGTTCTGTCTGGACTAAATGTTCAGAATATAGTAGAATCTAATGTCTACAGTGGATTAGAAGCTAAGTTAAAGTTACAAACCTGGAAGAGAATATGAGCAACGGCATCAAAGTCAAAAAAAGAAACGGATCGATCGAACCAATTGATCTCGATAAGATGCACAAGATGGTTGAGGCAGCTTGTGATGGTCTAGCAGGAGTTTCTGCAAGTCAAGTAGAAATCAATTCTGGTATTCAATTTTATGATGGAATTACCACCGCACAAATTCAGGAAATTTTGATTCGTAGTGCAAGTGATCTGATTAATCTGGACCATCCAAATTATCAGTTTGTTGCCTCTAGACTTCTCCTCTTCTCCCTGAGGAAGAGTCTCTATGGTGGGATGATTGACCATCCTACACTTCATCAACAAATTGTTAGTGGAGTTGAAAAGGGAATTTATGATTCAGAAATTCTACAGAAATATTCTGTAGAAGAGATTGAAAAGGTAAATAGTTTTATTGATCACGGCCGCGATTTTCTGTTCACTTACGCAGCACTTCGTCAGGTCGTTGACAAATATCTTGTACAAGATCGCAGTAGTGGGAAAGTTTTCGAAGTACCACAATTTATGTACGCGCTCATTGCGATGACGATCTTTGCTGAGTATCCTAAAGAAAACCGACTCGATTATGTCAAACGATACTACGACGCAATCTCCAAACACAAAATCAACATTCCCACACCTATCATGGCGGGAGTGCGAACTCCACTTCGACAATTTGCTAGCTGTGTCCTTGTTGATGTTGATGACTCCCTCGATTCTATCTTTAGCTCTGATATGGCTATTGGCAGATACGTTGCACAAAGGGCGGGCATCGGTATCAACGCAGGTCGAATCCGCGGCATCAACAGCAAGATCAGGGGCGGTGAGGTTCAGCACACAGGCGTTGTACCATTTCTCAAAAAGTTTGAGTCAACTGTCCGATGCTGCACACAAAATGGCATCCGAGGTGGATCAGCGACAGTACACTTCCCAATCTGGCACCAAGAAATCGAAGACATCATCGTCTTAAAAAACAACAAAGGTACAGAGGACAATCGCGTTAGGAAACTTGACTACTCTATCCAGATTTCAAAACTTTTCTACGAACGTTTCATTGCGAATGGAGAGATTAGCCTCTTCTCACCGCATGACGTACCAGGTCTCTATGATGCTTTTGGTACTGATTCATTTGACGATCTCTATGTGGGCTATGAATCAGATCAGTCTGTTCCAAGAAAAACTATCGGAGCACAGAAACTCATCCTTGACATCCTAAAGGAAAGGGCAGAGACTGGTCGCCTCTACATCATGAATATCGACCACTGCAATTCACACTCGTCCTTCAAGGATAAGGTGAACATGTCGAACCTGTGTCAAGAGATTACCCTGCCTACAGATCCTCTGGATCATATCGATGATATTTCTGGTGAGATTGCTTTGTGTATTCTTTCCGCTATCAATGTTGGTAAGATCCGTGACCTAGATGACCTTGAAAATCTCTGTGATCTGGCAGTCCGTGGCCTTGAGGAACTGATTGATTATCAAGATTATCCTGTTCGTGCTGCAGAACTCGCCACAATCGGTCGTAGGTCCCTTGGCGTGGGTTATATTGGTCTTGCACACTATCTCGCTAAACTTGGTTTTAACTATGATTCCCAGGACGCCTGGGACGCTGTGCATAGACTGTCTGAATCCTTCCAATATTTCTTATTGAAGTCATCTAATCAGATTGCTAAAGAGAAGGGCGCATGTGCATACTTCTCTTCTACAAAATATGCTGATGGGATTTTGCCCATCGATACATATAAAAAGGACGTAGATCAAGTTTCTAGTATACCATATGAGCGGGATTGGGAATCTTTACGAACCGAGATTCGAAGATCAGGACTACGACATAGCACGTTGTCCGCACAAATGCCTTCTGAGAGCAGTTCCGTTGTGTCAAACGCAACAAACGGAATTGAACCACCTAGAGACTACTTGTCCATTAAGAAGAGCAAAAAGGGACCCCTTAAACAGATTGTTCCAGGCTACCAACATCTTAAAAATAGCTACACTTTACTTTGGGATATGCCTAACAATCGCGGCTATATTAATGTGGTCGCAGTCATGCAAAAGTTCTTCGATCAAGCCATCTCTGGCAACTGGTCCTACAACCCAGAAAACTACCCCGACAATGAAGTCCCAGTGTCCGTAATGGCACAAGACTTTCTTACCACTTATAAACTAGGATGGAAAACCTCTTACTATCAGAATACACATGATATGAAGAGTGATGAGATCGACAATAAAAGAGAAGATTTAGAAAAATTAATCAGTCAAATAGAACAAACCGAGGAGGAAGACTGTGAGTCCTGCAAGATCTAAAAAACCCCAGGGAATGACCGTATTCAATGAGAGTAAGGTCGATCGCAAAAAACAATTCATGTTCTTTGGGGCCCCTCTTGGGGTACAGAGATATGACTCTTACAAGTATCCTGTATTTGAGAAACTTGCCCAACAAATGTTGGGGTATTTCTGGAGACCTGAAGAGGTTTCTCTACAAAAAGATCGTGCAGATTATCATGATCTCAGCGCAGAACAAAAGCACATCTTTACTTCTAACCTGAAATATCAGATCCTCCTGGATAGTGTTCAGGGTCGTGGTCCTGGAATGGCATTTACACCATACTGTTCTCTCCCAGAACTTGAAGGTGCCATGAAGGTATGGGAATTCATGGAAATGATTCACTCACGTTCCTATACATATATCATCAAAAACGTTTATTCGGATCCTACTGAGGTTCTGGATACAATTTTAGATGATGAACACATTCTCGCCCGTGCCAACTCAGTAACCAAGGCCTATGATGAGTTCATTCAGGCTGCACAACAATATGGCAACAATAATGAATGGGAGATGGCACAAGAAGGTGCGGGTACTTTTAGAGAAAATAGATATGAACTCAAAAGAAAACTCTATCGAGCAGTCGCAAACGTCAACATTCTGGAGGGAATTAGATTCTATGTCTCCTTCGCGTGCTCGTTCGCTTTTGGCGAACTTAAGCTCATGGAAGGATCTGCAAAGATCATCAGCCTTATCGCCAGGGACGAGAATCAACACTTAGTTCTGACTCAAAATATTCTCAAGAACTGGAAAGAGGGTGACGATCCTGAGATGCAACAGATCGCCAAAGAAGAAGAGGAGAATGTCATCGAGATGTTCCGAACTGCAGTTGAACAAGAGAAAGAGTGGGCTTCTTATCTCTTTAAAGATGGCAGTATGATCGGTTTGAATGATAAACTTCTCATCAATTATGTTGAATGGATTGCAAATAAGAGAATGAAATCTCTTGGACTCAAACCAATTTACAATGTTTCGGCAAACAATAATCCACTTCCATGGACACAACATTGGATCTCTTCTAAGGGACTTCAGGTTGCGCCTCAGGAAACTGAAGTAGAGTCCTATGTGGTTGGTGGAATCAAACAAGACGTTCAAACTGATACCTTTGCTGGATTCCAACTCTGATCTTGCCTAGATTGGAGTCAAGTGATATACTAAGTCCATTATAAGACCAATGCATCATGAGTAGACTACTTAATAAAGTTAAAACTATTATCAAACCTCTATTGAAATCCATTGGAGAATCTTCTAATAATGAACCAGTATCAACTAAGACTGAGAACGAATCCTACACTGGCGTTCCTGCACCTGTGGTTCTCGATTCGGACCCTTGGTTCGGTGATGCTACCAAATCAGAACGACAATTGGCTTATGAGGAAGAGTGTGAACAACTGAATGCCGATCAACAAGATGGTTGGTGGCTTCGTGATTCTCTTGACGAAACTCTTTGGAATGAAGATGGATCTCGTCGGGTTAGAGAACCCAGTGACATTCACGAAAGACTGTATCGTGTAGCTACTCAAAACGGCAGGAATACATTTCAAGAAAATATTGGAGGTTCTGAAAACTTCCAAGAAGGTGGACATGCTGGTTGGAATTCTGGAACAGGTATGGGGCAGTTTAAATGACAGAAGAAGATTGGAGATACGCTGACGATAGAATGAAACTGCGAGAGGAAGTTCTTAAAATTCTTCTTGCAAAATTTGGACATCAACTTGAAGGAGGTAAACCCAAATATTCTAGTCAATCAATTTATGAGTGTGCTCATGACTGGGTTAGTCAGGGTAACTCCACTTCGTATGGCATTGTTAAATACTACGAAACTTATTACACATCATGAAAAAATTACTACTTGGTTTGATTGGATCTTCTTTGCTTGCTATTCCAGCACTAGCAAATGAATCAAAACTTAAAAAAGGATTCTATAGTATGGACTCTTTGGGTTGCATGTTAGTTCAAGAATGCACCGAGAATGTCCGACGAATCAAGAGTATCGACGATATTCGTAAAGAGTATCCTAATTCTGATTTTGATCTTGTTGCTGATGAGTTTAACTCGATGCTGGTATCCCTTGATGAAATCGGAGTTATGGTTTTTCTAGGACCAGAAAAATACTTTCCCCCTGGTCACCGTGGTGTCTATCACACAGTATCTAATAACTTCTATTTGAATGATAGATTCATGCATCGTTCTAATGTCCTTATGACTGTGATGCGTCATGAAGGATGGCACGCTGCACAGGATTGTATGGCAGGAACTATCAAGAATAGTTTGATTGCTCTTATATATCCAGAGGAAAACGTTCCTGGAATTTGGCGTGAAATGGTAGAGAAGTCCTATCCTAAGTCTGCTGTGCCATTTGAATCTGAAGCAAAGTGGGCAGGACTTACTGAAGGTATGACTACTAAGGCACTTTCTGCTTGTACTACTGGTAAGATGTGGGAGATTTATGAACCAACTCCACTGACTCGTGCGTGGTTGGAAGCTGAAGGATATATCAAGGATTAAAAAAAGACTCCCATTTTGGGAGTCTTTTTTGCTAAATAGATGAGCCTAGTTTGTTCATCATGCCTGAAGAAATTAAAGAAACTCCTAAAGAGGAAGTCAAAGAAGTAGAAAAGAAGAAGGGACCCTTCGCTAAACTCAAGGAAGCTGCTGGAGATAGCGAAGAGCACCTTGCCATCATTAGCACTTTCGTGCGTCTTGGTATCCTCGTCTGGTCTGGTGGCATCCTTACCCTTGCTTACATCAAACTGCCACCTGCTCTTGGTATCCCTGAGCAGAAACTCGATCCCACGTTCATCGCCTCCGTCTTCACAGGCGTGCTCGCGACTTTTGGGGTTCAAACTGCCAAGAAAAATGGTGACGGCACGTTCAAGGGTGTTGCTGGCGGCGGTGTCTCCAAGGCAGATCTTGAGAAACTCATCCAGGCTGCGGCGCAAACGGCTCCAGCGCAGACGATTCGTATTGAACAAGCACCGATTCAGATTGCCACAGTTGCACCTGACAAGAAGGACGGTGAGCCACCTGTAATGCCTACTATCTAAAACAATGAGGTAAGTTATGAACAGAGCAAAGTGGATATGGATGGGATTTGGGTGGACTCTTGCAGTCGCTCATATCGGAATCATTGGTCATATGATTAAATTGGCTAACAATCAACTTCCAATTATTAATTTGCCTGTTGGTAACTATACCTCATATACAGTTGAGGCTGGTAAAGATGGTTATAGAATCAATTACCAAGCCAATGATCCAAAGGTAATGAGTGTTGACAAAGATATCCAAAAGAAAAATGGATTCTTTGGCATTGGTGGTAGTACCGATGTTAAACAGTCCGAACAGTACACTATGGATGGGTCTCGCCACCTCCAAGGAGGTCAGGGCCTGGGAAAGCTGAGTGCGGAAAAGTTAGAATGTATCAAGTCGGCGGGAGCTGGAGAATCGACGGGCAGAATGGTGGGTGCTAGTGTAGGTGCGGGGATTGCCCCTGTCTTTACGAGTATTCCATATGTAGGTTGGTTAATGGCTGGATGGGCAGTTATGCTCGGTCAGGATACTGGTGCCGAAGTGGGCGGTGAAATTGCAACGATGGCAAAAGGTTGTGATATAGAGGAGATAAAGGAATCTAAATAATACAACTGATGATTTTATTATGGAACATAAGAAGAGAATTATTACACTAGTGACTGGCGGTTTCGATCCCATTCACAGTGGCCATATTGCATACTTCAAAAAAGCCAGAGACCTAACAAACTACCTTGTCGTTGGTTTGAATACTAACGAGTGGTTGAAGGATAAGAAGGGGCAGTATTTCCAAGACTGGAAAGAACGTGCTGAGATCATTCGTCATTTGGAAATGGTGGATGCAGTCATTACAGTTCCCTATGATGAGAAGGGATCTGCTTGTGGTGCCATTGATAAGTGTTTGGAGATTGCAGAGACTGTTGTCTTTGCAAATGGTGGAGATAGAGGTAAAGATAACACTCCAGAAGTCGATAAATTTAGAGACAATCCTAGGGTGGAGTTTTTATATGGTGTTGGTGGAACTGACAAGATGAATAGTAGTTCTTGGCTTCTTCATGAATACTTTGAGAGACAGAGAAAAATTGTAGGAATTTAAAGTGAATTTATTTCTACGCCCACTAAATGATGTAACTGATGTCACCTGGAGTATTGTTTGGTCACTACTTTTAGTATTACTCGGAACAATCTACTGTATCGCATATATATTAAGACTATCGTACAAGGAATTACAAGAAGATGGCCAAGTCCGCGAACAAGGGCAAGAAGGGTCAATCGAAGCAGAATCAAGGGAACGCGACTGCGAAGAAAGCAAAGAACGGAGGTAAGAAAAAGTAATGGGATTAATGACACCACCCAGCAGGAAGTCCTGCTATAACTTTAGAGTAGTTGAGATCAATAGAGTTTTGGATGGAGACACTATTGATGTCACTATTGATCTTGGATTTGATCTTTATAAAAAAGAAAGAGTTAGAGTTGCTGGTGTTGACACCCCCGAAAAGAGAACAAAAGATGATGAAGAAAAAGCACTCGGATACGACGCTACTCACTGGCTTGAAGAGCGACTTCAGGGCGCTATTGAAGGGGATGATGATCTCGTTATCCGCACTGAGCTTGTTGGTGGTGTTGGAAAGTATGGGCGCCTTCTCGGCTGGCTCTATATCGGAGACGCCGAGTTGTCCCTCAACGAACAAATGATTGAAGAAGGATACGCTTGGCCATACGATGGTGGGACCAAACAGAAGAACTTTGAAGAACTTAGAGAAATTCGTCGTGCTCATGGCACGTTAGTTTAATGCAAAAAGTAATTAATTTAATCGCAATTTTATCTGGACTAACATCTGCCGCCCTTATTGGTGGTAGTGCATATGTGCTTCTGAATAAAGATGCACTCATTGAGTCTGCTAAGAAGGCAGCAATTGAACAAGTCACCGCATCAGTAACAGAAGCACTCCCTGGTATGATCAGTGGTGCTATGCCTAAGATGCCAAGTGCAACTGGTGGAGATGTTCCTTCCGTTCCTGGGGGAATTCAACTTCCTTAAATAGTTAAAATTTTTATCATACTCATGGCACAATCGACTTATAAGAAAAGAGCAAAGAAAGAAGCAACAGAAACCTTCTTTCTTTACGTCTTTTTTCATTCTATCTGGACTGGTATTTTGAATTTGTTTACTGATGATGATTGATGGAGATTCCTAATATAACTTCTCCCAATATCAATATCCGAGATATTGATATTCCGAGAGTTATAACTGCTGACGAATATTATACATCGCAACCAATTGCTCCCCCCGTTGTGGTAAATATTGGTGTGCCTATCGTTGATGTTCCTGGTTGTGTTGAAGCTCACGAAAGTAACAGCAAATCTAAAACCTTAGGTCAAGATGATACTAAAGGACTGGTTACTTACTGCGATAGTGGTGTTCCCAGTTACGATCCAATTAACTTTGAACCTGAACAGATAGTTCCTACAGCTCCTGCTGGTGTTGATACTAAACAAGAAAAGAAACTAGAACCACCTGGACAAGTTGATATTCCCAAAGCAGCAGCACCTGCTACTGCCAAGGTAGATTGCCCTACACCAGGACAGAATGCTAAAGAACCTGTCGGAACATATGTAGAGGGTTTCCGAAAGAAGGTTGTTGAATATAAACTCATAGGTAATGAGTGTGTCCAGATAACAGAAGCAGTCCCACTACCTCAACAGATAGTAGCAGGACTGCCTAGTGGTGGTCAGGTTGTTCAGGTGGGTGGTGTTGCTGTGATTGCTACTGCATCAGCACTGCTAGCAAAACCGTTGGCAGACATACTTTTGAAAGCAGTCAAACCAACGGTTAAGAAAGTGATGAAGAAGATTGCTACGATCAGGAAGAAACCTATTCCCGTCCTGTCGTCAGGGGAGCGCCGAGCAGAGCAGCGTCAGATGAACCACGCTGTTCGGGAGTTGCGTTCTGTGTTCCCGAGGAAGAAGAAACGGAAGGGATAGTGTGATAGTGTGGGTGAGTATGTCCTGGAGGATTATTCACAACCACATCAGCACACACTTTATAATAAGGTGAGCGAGGATGGAATTGAATACCTTGCTTCATCAATTCGCCACAATTTTTTAATCTAGCGATCTCAAAATCCAATCTCTTGTTAGCAGTTGTTTGCTTCATCAGATCAATGTTAGCTTGTGCTGCTTCCTTACATTGTTCTTGTAGTTTCTTATCTAATGGTTCAGACCATGTGATCGAGAAACCAACACCTAGGTTGTAATTATCTTTCTGTCCAGTTCTTATGGGAACACGATATAAAATATCACCAGGATTATCTGGTGCGCCGTCCTCATCCATATCCCTCATATCATAGACAGGATCCATGTAATAAGGTTCATATGGTCTGGTAGCAGATGCACTGCCAGTTACATATGGTGTGAAGTTTCTGGTTGGGCCCTGACACTGGATTCCATTGCCATATGTATTGGTGATGTATGGACCTTGGAGGACTTGGATGGCTTGGTTGGTGACAGAGCCAGAGGAATTAGCAACAGGAGCAGCAGTGGCGCTAACGCCGCCAACAGCCTCAGCAAGAACTCTTTGTTGGACCAGTGCTGGGGAGATAACACTTAGGATTACTGCGAGAAAATTGAGGTTGTGTCGGTTACGCTTGTAACCTCTGTTACTCTTTGAATTATTGTTTGATTGCTGAGACCTGGGCCTTTGTAAGTTTCTGTGAACTGAAACGCTCCCCCTGGAGTCGTCTGCGTAAAGTTTGGTCTGCTTGTTAGTCCTGTCCATGATGATGTCACGCCATCTATAGTTACATTGTTAGCACCTGTGCCTGGTTGTAAAGAACCTGATGCTGTAATTCCACTCCCTGTCACAGAGTATTGATACCCTGTGTTATAGTCCATCGAGTTGATGGTCTCTGTGATTTTTTGTGT
>Ga0255778_10005429_pt1 | contig 10331 bp, 9 predicted proteins | sample 071ome_31_FD_179976 | JGI IMG/M metagenome (GOLD analysis project Ga0255778, IMG submission 179976) | Coastal salt marsh microbial communities from the Groves Creek Marsh, Skidaway Island, Georgia - 071405CT metaG (version 2) | ecosystem: Environmental > Aquatic > Marine > Intertidal zone > Salt...
GCACCTCAATCGCCAGCCTCAGAGCGATGGGAAACGATGTGGCACTATATGCAAAGTGGACCTGGCATCTTCCACGGCGACGTGCAGTATTATTTCAGAGATGGCGACCTTCGAAACGGCCTTGCCGAACCATTACGCGACTCATCTTGCCCAATCTATTTACTCTCTGGCGAGTATGACCCGTCTGCTACACCAGAGATGGGAAAGGAAGTTGCAGACCTCATCGGAGCAGCACATTTTGAAGTAATGCGCGGCATGGGCCATTTCCCCATGTCAGAGAACCCAGACTTATTTCGTGAATACTTGATGCCAGTGCTGGATCAAATCAGGGATGATAATTTAAACCTCTAATCGCCAAGCATCACCATCTTTCTTGATATAACCCGCTGTGGGGGTAGCAAAATGGGTCCCTATTATGAGGGTCGGGCCATCTGCAAAGCGGGTATACATGATCTTCCTAGTTTGAATGGCCTGAGGGCGATCTACATCCGGTGAACTAGACCATTCTGGATGAGCCATCTGTACAGGGTGATGCAGAAAATCCCCTGTGATAAGAGCGCTTTGCCCCTCACTTTCAATTAATACACTCGCGTGCCCTGGAGTATGACCAGGAGACGGGATCAGAGTTATCTCTGGACAGATTTTTTCGTCTTGCTCCACAAGATCGACTAAACCGGCATTCCAAACGGGTAACACGCTGTCCTGCATGACATGAGCCTGACCATCCTCAGCAGATTCTTGCCAGAACTTAAATTCTTTTGCGCCGTAGAGATATCGGGCGTTTGGGAATGTTGGGACCCATTCCGACCCTGTCCACATGGTGTTCCAACCAACATGATCTGTGTGCAAGTGCGTGCAAAGAACCCGATCAATCTCCTCACGGGCCTTCCCAGCAGTTTTCAAATCATCAAGAAAATCTGTTTGCAGATGATTCCAAGCAGGGACAGATCTATCTTTGTCGTTACCAATACACGTATCAACAAGGATGCTCATGTCTGGCGTTTCAACTAGAAGAGCGTGAATAGCACCACGCATTCGCCCCTCCTCGTCAGCAAAATTTGGATAAAGCCAACGAATACCCATCACTCGCTCACGGGTAGCATCTGGAATTATACGCGTCATTCCACCCGTTGCTTCAATCTCGACGATCCGACTAATTTTTACGTTGCCAATGCGCCAAACTTCGCCAACCACCTAGCTACTCCCCTTGTGTGCCTCCCGCCAATTGTCGACGACGGAAAAGACGAGCTAAGATCACGGAGACCACAGCTAGAACAGCTGCGGTTACGTTAAGGGTAGCGTGATCAACACCAACAAGATCTCCGCCAGGCATCATCATAAGCACTCCAGCCGCCATCAATAACAAGCGACAAACCCAACTCACCGGATTATCAGCAGCTCCTAAGCGACCCACGCCAACAAGGTAGCCCTGGAGAGCGGCCGCAACTAGCACAACACCAATGACTGCAGCACCAAATGTGACCAGAACTTCCATTGGTTCCCCTCTACCTATCAAGGCAGGATTTAAAACAAAGAAAAAGGGAACAAAATAGATTATACTACCAAGCCGCATGGCCTCCAGACCGGTTTTCATTGGATTGGACTGCGCCACGGTTGCTGCCGCAAATGCGCCTATTGCAACTGGCGGAGTGATGAATGAAATCATTCCCCAATATAGAAGGAAAAGATGGACGGCTATCTTGTCTAGGCCACCATGGATGAGTGCAGGACCAACAGTCACTGCGAGGAACAAATAAGCAGCTGTCACGGTCATACCTATACCGAGGATAAAGCTGGTTACCGCACCCATAATGAGCAACAAGAATACATTTTCTCCTGCCAACTGAACCAAATCAAACGCCAAGCTTCCAATTTTTCCAGAAAGCATGAGAGCGCCAATAATCAGCCCAACACCTGCTAAAAGGCCTGCCAGCTCCGTGAAAAGCTTACCCACGCCCATCAAGAAATCCATCAGACGCGCCATGTTCCAACGATGGTGTCGAGACAGCTGATTAATAATTAAAAGCGTTGCAGTAGCATAATAGGGAGCTTGAGCCTCACGCTGCATGTAGAGCAGCATTACCACCAGCATTGCCAGTACAAATATGAAGTACCAACCGGTCTTCAAAACATCCATAACCTTTGGAAGCTCAATAACGGGCAAGCCCTTGAGACCGTAGCGAGCCGAATAAGCATCAATCTGCATGAAAAGACCGAAGTAATAGAGCAGAGAAGGAAATACCGCCGCGATAACAATTTCTGCGTAAGAAACTTCTAGAAATGTTGCCATTACGAATGCTGTTGCGCCCATTACTGGAGGCATAAGAACTCCACCTGTTGATGCACAGGCTTCGACCCCCCCAGCATAGGTCGCACGAAAACCAACTCTTTTCATAGCCGGAATTGACATCACACCAGTGGTCAGCACGTTTGTGATCACTGATCCAGACATGGATCCCATAAGCCCCGAAGCAAAGATGGCAACTTTCGCAGGCCCACCCCGAAATTTACCCAGCAAAGCAAATGCTAGATTGAGGAAAAATGCCCCCCCTCCGGTATATTGCAGAGCAACACCAAAAACGAGGAATCCAACCACAAGATTGGCAAAAGCCCGCATGGGAATACCAAGAACGCCTTCTGTACCGTAAATGTAAAAGGCCGAAGTGACGGTCCAGCTCGTTGGCTGGCCCTGCAAAACCCCGGGCATTACGTCTGCAAATACAGGATAAATAGAAAATATTAGGCATATGACAAAGATAGCTGTGCCACCCGTTCGCCGTGTTGCTTCTAACACGATTAACCACATCACATAGGCGCAGTACTCTGCCGTTTCAGGGGGCAAATACTCCCAACCATCTTGCAGAATTTCTTCGCCGTGCAGAACAAAATAGACAGACAGAGCAATTGTAATAGCCGCCAACAAAATATCGTACCAAGGCACATTGCCTGACTCTACTGTCCCAGGCGCTAACGACTTAAAAGGGAAAAGCAAGAAGACAAGCGGCAACAACATGCCAAGCATTACATAGAAATACTCGGTCTCTAAAGGAACGTAGGCTCCCAGTCGATTTCCGAGACCAAAAATCACATAAATAGATACAAGGACTGAACCAATGGATGCGATTAAAAGCCAGGTCCACCAAAACTTTGAAAGCTGACGATGGCGGCTAACACTAACCTCTGACTGCTCTACGGCTTCTTCGGCGGTTATCGCTTGATCTGGTTGATCATTCGCATTCATAAGACTCGTCCCCGTGTGTTTAGCGCTTTAAATAAATGTGCCGGCTTAGCGCCGATCTTCGATAACGCTTTTTTTATTCGCAGGCGATTTGCTCCATTGAACTGTTCACACTGCTTTTTTATTTTCGAAATCGTATTGGTGTTCTTTAGCACCGTAAAGCTCAGAAACGTCAATTTGACAGATTTAAAAAAAGGACTTGGACCAATGATGGGCCTACAAAGCAAATCGGGCGCAGAAAACTGCGCCCGATCCACTTTCATCTAAGACCCTGGGGGCCAAAGATTATGTTTATTCGCTGAACGGAGCATCCATTCCAGCTGCTTTCAGAGCAGCTGAACGGTTAGCAAGCCATTTAGCACTGCTAAAACCTTCGCTCTTCGTCTTTTTCCAAGCGTTAGCCAAGATCATTTCACGCTTCAACAACATGTCAGTGTGGGCCTGATCTTCTGCCGTCCAAACTCCAGCCTCTTTATAATACTGGATTGCGCCAGAGTGATATGGGAAGGCCCATTGGAAGTTCTGTTTTTCAACTTTGTAGCCGTCCATACCAGGGCCAGCATCCTTAAAGCTCTCATAGTTGTCCATGACTGCTTTGGTTAAACCATAGGCCACATCATCACTAACTCGGGCCAAGCTAACGAAGATTGGATATGCATATCCAGCACCTTCATAAGGAAGCTTTCCGGATGGATTATTTTCACCGTTGATGGCGAGTTCTACCTTAGTTTTGGCGGCATAAGGTGCAACTTTGTTCATTCTCGCCCACGCTTCCTTATCGCTGTGCGGGAAGTTAGGGACAAAGAGGCCACGTGGGCTAGCTGCAATCTGGTTATAAATTGAGGATATAGAGCTTCCCATGGCCACATCAGCTTGCCCATCAAGAATAGCTTGCATGGACTGGCCGTAGCCTGGAACCTCTACTTTGACGACATCTTCCCAAGTAAGACCCGCAAAGGCAAGAATGGAAGTCATGTTTGTTTGAAGAGCCGGGGAACCTTTGACCCATGCGACACGCTTGCCTTTAAGGTCTTGCAATGACTTAACACCAACGTCGTCAGCAATGGCAGCACTAATGGTTCCATGTCTACCGTTATTATTGAAAAGGTTCCGCAATGGCTGCGGACCCCACTTTTCATCAGCAAACATCAAAACGCCTTCACCACTAAAATAAGCGGCAATACCACATGCGCAAAGTTCAGCCTGCCCAGCCTTCAAAGGCAGCATACGAGAAACATCGTTTTTTCCTGGGATAATACGAACTTCGGTACCGTACTTTGCCTTCAACATATTCCCGAGTCCCACTGACTGGGCATAACCGGACGATGTTGTGCCATAGGCTGTCCATGAGAGATTTTTTGGTAGTTTAACTTCTGCAGCTACAGCGCCTGCTGCTACACCAGCAGCAGCAACTGCAGATACTGCAATTGAGATCATTGCTTTACGCATACGCGTTTCCTCCTCATTCATTATGCTGCAGGCTGTAGCGTCTGTGACGCGCCCTTTTCTCTTCAGTACCTGCAGCGATCCTCCCAACCAAACACGTCAGATGGGTGTAATAGATTCAGAGCCTAGACAGGAGTATTCCAGTCGTAAAGTGCCAAAGCTTGCATTTCGACACACTCTCTCTTGAAATACAGACAGTTGACTTGAAAGGAACAAAAGCATGACTGAGGGGAACAGAGGATCAACAATAGGTATTGTTGGCGTTGGCGTCATGGGTGGAGGAATGGCCAGAAACATCCTGAAAAAAGGTTATCCAGTCATTGCTTTTGATTTAGATAAAACCGCATTAGATGACATTGTCTCAAAGGGTGCCGAGCGTGCTTTTTCGGCGCGCGATGTAGCTGACAAGGCCGCAATACTGATCTGTATGGTGGAGACAACCGCTCAGTCTGAAGACGTTATCATGGGCGAGAATGGATTTCTTCCAGCTCTCCGTCAGGGAGACGTAGTTATTTCATCAGCCACAATTGACCCCACAGCTGTAAAAAGCTGGGATAAAATTCTGGCCGATAAAGGAGTTGGTCTACTAGACGCTCCTGTATCCGGTGGCTGGAAAAGGGCTGATGAGGGCGATCTTTCTGCAATTATTGGAGGAAAAGCTGACACCCTCGAGAAAGTTAGACCAATCGTCGAAGCCTATTCATCACGAGTATTCCACATGGGTGAAATTGGCCAAGGATTGGCCATGAAACATGTAAATAACATGATGATTCAGACAACAACCGCAGCTCTTGCTGAAGCATTTGTAATGGGCGCCAAAGCCGGCCTGGACCCTCAGGCCATGTTTGAAGTGATGCGGGTATCAACAGGCGCATCCACCGCGCTTGAAATGCGAGCACCACAATTTATCAAGGGCGACTTTCGGCCAGGGGGAACCATAGACATAACCATCAAAGACCAAACACTTCAAACAGACTTTGCCAAGCATTTGGGGGTGCCGATGTTCTTGGCTAATGTTAGCCTCCAGATCTTTCAGATGGCAAAGGCACATGGCCTGGGCAAATTGGATAGTTCGAGCGTTATTACACTTTACGAAAAAATGGCGGGCGTTAAACTTGGCCCTCGAGACGGTTTAGAGGATTGAAAATGTTGGCAAACAAGCAAAATCACGAAGAGTTGTCCGAACCCTTCATTTGGCCGGAGGAAGGCATCTCGCGGATTCCTTATCGATTATTTTTCGATCCTGAAATCTACAAATTAGAACAAGAGAAAATTTTCAAAGGGCCCGTCTGGAATTTCCTTTGCATGGAATTCGATGTAGCTGAGCCCGGTGACTTCAAGACAACTTTTGTCGGTGAAACCCCTGTGATTGTTACCCGCGATCGCAAGGGCACCGTAAATGCTATGGTCAATAGATGCGCCCACAAAGGCGCTCTGGTTTGCTTAAAAGAACGTGGTAATGCCAAAGCACTAACCTGCGTATACCATTCCTGGAATTATGGATTAGACGGCAAACTCATTGGCCTTGCCTTCAAAAACGGTGTTGGCGGCAAGGGCGGCATGCCTGATGACTTCGACATGGCCCAGCATCGGTTACAACCGGTAAGGGTGGAAGTTTTCTGCGGAATGGTTTTCGGAACTTTTTCCGATGAAACGCCATCAGTCGAGGACTTTCTGGGTAAAACGATGGCGGACTTCGTCCGCCGGAACCTTGGACGTAAGCTTAAACCTCTGGGCGTACAGAGCCAAATCATCCACAATAACTGGAAGTTGTACGCCGAGAATCTTCGCGATGCCTATCATGCAACGCTGCTACACACATTTTACACAACCTTTAAAGTAAACCGCCTCGATATGGATGGCGGCATTATCATCGCACCAGACAAGTGGCATCACATTTCTTATGCAAAACGGAAAACCTTCAACGAGGACGAAGAATATAAAAAGGCTGGAGTTCACTCTGCTCAGTATGAAAATAAGTTGGAGGGACCTCAGCTCTTAGATACTTGGGATGAGTTCGATGATGGCATCACTCATTCTATTCAAGCGTTTTTTCCAAATCTGTGCATACACTTTACACTGAATTCACTATGCGTGCGGCATTATTTGCCGCGCGGCCAAGATAAAACAGAGCTTTTCTGGATCTATGTTGGCTATGAGGATGATACACCCGAAGAGACTGAAAAACGCGTTATGCAAGTGAATCTAACCGGATCTTCTGGCCTTGTTTCAATGGAAGACGGTTGCATTAACAATTTCGTGCAACGCGGCGCCAGAGGTTCTGAAGATAAGCGCGCCTTTATGGAAATGGGTGGCCGAGATGCGGAAAGCTCCGAAAATTCTCGCGCAACTGAGGCTGCCATTCGCGGCTTTTGGACCGGTTACCGCAGAATTATGGGCTTCTAAAAGTGATAGATGACGATCTTCGTGAGCGGCTGGATGATTTTCAAGCTGACTACACTCATACTCTTGATGATGGCGAGCTTGAAGCGTGGCCAGGTTACTTCACCGAGGATGCAATTTATAAAATTGTAACCCGTGAAAACCACGAAGCTGGCTTACCCATGGGTATATTTTATTGCAACACCGCAGGCATGATGAGAGATCGAGTATTGGCTCTCCGTACCGCGAATATTTTCGAGCCTCATACCTACTGTCACATCCTGTCGCGAGCTCGATATACGAAAGAGAATGGCGAAATCAAAGGACGAACTAATTTTCAGGTAATTCGAACAATGCAAGATGGAGAAATGAGCCTCTTCCTTGCAGGGAAATACCTCGATCGGGTGGTAGAAGAAGGGACCGAGCTAAAATTCAAGGAACGCATAGTTGTTCTGGAAAGCCGCAGGATAGACGTACTCCTCGGAATTCCTGTCTAGCAAAAACCCAAAGATAGAAACTAATCGCACGACAACAGGCAGAATGGATCAGTCCTTGGTAAGGCTAACGGACTTCACAACCTACAACGATGCTCATTTGCATTTCAAACCTGAACGACTATGGGACCTGTTTGACGGGAATAGAGAATGCTTCAACATTGCTCATGAATGTGTTGATAGACATGCAACTTCATCAGAGAGAGTAGCTGTTCGCATAGTTCATGCTGATGGTCGCAATGACGCCCTTACATTTCAGCAATTAGCTGAGCGTTCTAATCAGTTTGCAAACCTTCTGAAAACAGAAGGGATCAAGTCGGGCGAGCGTGTAGCCATCATGCTAGAGCCAGAGGAAGCCTACTATGTTGCCCTCTTTGGTTGCATGAAAGCTGGCTGCATTGCAGTCCCTCTATTTACATTATTTGGGGAAGATGGACTGAAGCTTCGGATTGAAGATTGTAAACCAGCTGCTTTGCTCACTAACTCTGAGAAAATGCCGATAGCGAAAGGCTTTTCAAATCTAAAACTATGGGTAACTGGGCCTGAATTTGAAAAGCAAATGGCAGCTCAAAAAAGTCAATTCTCATGGGAAACCAAGGGAGATGACCTTGCGTGTTTTCAGTATACGTCTGGCACAACTCGAGAGCTACCTGATGCAATCCGCCATACGCATCGAAGTTTAGTAACCTTAATGTCTGCTGCATTATATGGCACTGGCATTCGGCCCGGTGACCGTTTTTGCTGTCCTTCGTCCATCGCTTGGGGACATGGATTATGGCATGGCACTCTGGCACCATTAGCTCTTGGTGTAGAGACAATGTCTTACGCCGGCCGCTTCGATCCCAAACGTCTTGTTCAGGCCATGAAAGACTTTGGCACAACAAACCTCTCGGCTGCTGCAACTCATTACAGGCTGATGATGAATACGGAGGAACTGGAACTTCAAGATCTTAAGCTAGAAAAACTCACCTTCACCGGCGAGCCTATCGATAGTGAGACCGCGAATTTCTGTGAGGTTACTCTCAATCAACATCCTCGAAGCATGTATGGCACCACGGAAGTTGGAGTAATACTGGTCTCTTACCCTGGCGCAATTGATTTTGAGATGAAACCTGGCTCACTTGGGAAACCACCACCCGGTGTGGATGTCCGTATTCATCGTCCGGATGGATCAGAAGCCAACCCAAACGAAACTGGTGAGATAGTTGTCGAGAGGCGCGGCCAATGGTTCCCCACCAAAGATCTTGGGCGCAAGGATAATGATGGTTATTTTTTCCATGGCGGTCGAGCAGACGACGTGATCATCTCAGCAGGCTGGACTATGAGCGCTGTTGAAATCGAGGATGCCATCCTTCGACATGATGACGTATTGGAAGCTGCTTGTATTGGGGTGCCCGATACCGCACGCGGGCACGTAGTAAAGGCTTTCCTTGTTGCTAAACGCAATAACTTAGATCTAGTCGATGAGGTGCAAAATATGGTCAGAGAGCGCCTCTCTCAGCACGAATACCCGAGGCTCATTGAATTTGTTGAAGAGCTACCAAAAACCCCGGCCGGCAAGGTCAATCGTAAGGTTCTCCGAGACCGAGAACGTTCGAAATTAGAAGAGAAATAATACATGAGCGATCTTTTCCCTGTTATCACCGATGATGGCTTAAACGATCTTAAGCGGCGAATTGGCGTGCCCATTGTTGGCTCCCTAGAGCCATGGTGCCATGAGGCAACCCGAGACAATATCCGTCACTACGCTCATGGAATTGGCGATGACAATCCACTTTGGTGCAATCCTGAATACGCTGAAAACAGCCGTTTTGGCGGCATCACAGCACTCCCTAGTTTTCTGTTCTCAACCAGCAGAATTATATCGGGGTACGTGGGTGGACTCCCTGGGGTTCATGCGATGTGGGCGGGCGCTGACTGGTCATGGCACGCTCCAATACGCAGAAACGATGAGATTAGAACTGAAGCCTATCTCAAGGATCTTATTTCGCACGACACCAAGTTTGCCGGCCGTGCGATCCAACAAATCTATCATGTCGATTTCTACAATCAGCGCAATGAGCTGCTGGCTGAAGCTGATAGTTGGTGTTTTAGGACAGAACGAGACGCAGCGAGAGAACGCGGGGTTAAATACACCGAAGTTCGCGAAAAAGGCGTTCGTCAATATACCAAGGAAGAGCTGGAGGAATTCTACAATCTTTACGCAGCAGAAAAGCCTCGTGGGTCAGAGCCGAGATTTTGGGAAGATGTAAATGTTGGTGATGAATTACCGACAATGCCCAAAGGCCCTATGACCGTTACTGGCTTTATTGCGTACGCTCAGGGATGGGGCGGCCTTTACATTCGCGCCAATCGCATTGCATGGAAACAAATAGATGCCCATCCTGGCCTTGGCATCGTAAATAAATTTAACATACCAGATTGTCCTGAACGTGTGCATTGGGAAGAGGATTTCGCTCGACAAGTTGGAACACCCGGGGCTTATGACTACGGACCAGAGCGCTGCTCATGGTTAACTCATCACCTAACTGATTGGATGGGAGACCATGGTTTTTTACGAAAAGCATCCTGCAAAATTCGGCGTCACAATCCCGAAGGAGATCTCCTGGTCATACGTGGGACTGTAAAAGACAAACGCATTGAGAATGGACGTCATCTCATCGAAATTTCACAAGAAGCTCGCCAACAAGATAATGAGCTCTCAGTGATTGGAACGGGTTTGGTAGAATTGCCAAGCCGAAATACTTGATGAAGCGTCATGGTCCAGACGC
>Ga0255778_10005439_pt1 | contig 10321 bp, 9 predicted proteins | sample 071ome_31_FD_179976 | JGI IMG/M metagenome (GOLD analysis project Ga0255778, IMG submission 179976) | Coastal salt marsh microbial communities from the Groves Creek Marsh, Skidaway Island, Georgia - 071405CT metaG (version 2) | ecosystem: Environmental > Aquatic > Marine > Intertidal zone > Salt...
CTGCGCCTCTGGACTTCCCTTCTTCATCACCTTTAACCAGCCCTTAAGGTTAAAACTTTCGAGTTCAAATGCATCACACTTGAAATCCCCACTCACCTCTTGTGGTGCTCCTTCCAGGCTTGTGAGTTCGTTGCCCACACAAGAGAAATCCCCACCCACCACTTGTGGTCCTCCTTCGAGACTTGTGAGTTGGTTGTTATAACACAAGAAATCCCCACCCACCTCCTGTGGTGCTCCTGCAAGACTTGTGAGTTTGTTGTTCCGACACTTGAAAATCCCACCCACCTTTTGTGGTGCTCCTTCGAGGCTTGTGAGTTCGTTGCCCGAACAGCCGAAATTCCCACCCACCTCTTGTGGTGCTCCTGCAAGAGATGTGAGGTTGTTTAGATGACAATAGAAATCCCCACTGATCTTGCCAAACTTAACTCCCCTAAGGGTCTTAGCTCCTTTTTCAGAACAATCAAAATCACCTTCCACATCCACTAGTCCGGTAGCAGGATTATAAGACCAGGTTCCACTGGTGTACCGGTTTAAGAATGCTTCCTGTCTCTTGGTCAGACCAATTCTGGATTCAAACAATTGATATGTCTTTAAGTGCTTCATAATTTAAAATTTAAAACCCTACATCATCTAGATCTCCAACCAGATCTGCTTCTTCTTCATACCCTTTAGGCCAGACAAGCTTGGCTCTTGTTTCTCTAAAGCCATCATCGTTCCAGATGTCCTTAAGCTTCATTATCATGCCTGCAGGATCCTTAGCAATTTCTTTATTGAGTTCCTCAGCAGGAAGAAGGATCAAGATAAGCTTCTGTGCTTCTGGACTTCCTTCCTCCAGCACCCTTAACCAACCCTTAGGGTTCCATTCTTCCCTTTCGAGTTCAAATGCATCACACTTGAAATCCCCACTCACCTCTTGTGGTGCTCCTGCAAGGCTTGTGAGCTTGTTTTTCCCACAATCGAAATCCCCATCCACCTTCTGTGGTGCTCCTGCAAGGCTTGTGAGTTGGTTGTTATAACAACCGAAATCCCCACCAACCTCTTGTGGTGCTCCTACAAGGCTTGTGAGTTGGTTGTCACTACAACCGAATTCCCCACCAACCTCTTGTGGTGCTCCTGCAAGGCTTGTGAGCTTGTTTTCCCCACAATCGAAATCCCCATCCACCTTCTGTGGTCCTCCTGCAAGGCTTGTGAGTTGGTTGTCACTACAACCGAATTCCCCACTCACCTCTTGTGGTGCTCCTGCAAGGCTTGTGAGTTGGTTGTCACTACAACCGAATTCCCCACCAACCTCTTGTGGTGCTCCCTCCAGACTTGTAAGTTGGTTTTGCTGACATCTGAAATCCCCACTCACCTTTTGTGGTGCTCCCTTCAGGGATGTGAGTTGGTTGTTCAGACAATTGAAATCCCCACTCACATTTTGTGGTGCTCCTTCCAGACTTGTGAGGTTGTTATTATGACACGAGAAATGCCCACCCACCTCTTGTGGTCTTCCTGCTAGGCTTGTGAGGTTGTTCCCCGAACACTCGAATTCCCCACCCACCTCCTGTGGTGCTCCTGCTAGGCTTGTGAGTTCGTTGTACCTACAATCGAAATCCCCACCCACCTCCTGTGGTGCTCCTTTTAGGCTTGTGAGTTGGTTGTACGAACAAGAGAAATCCCCACCCACCTTTTGTGGTCCTCCTTTCAGGCTTGTGAGTTCGTTGCCCGAACAACCGAAATCCCCATCCACCTCCTGTGGTGCTCCTTCCAGGCTTGTGAGTTCGTTGCCCGAACAACCGAAATCCCCACTGACCTTGCCAAACTTAACTCCTTTAAAGTCTTCCAGTCCCCGATCAGAGCAATCAAAACCACCTTTCACATCCACCAGTCCAGTAGCAGGATTATAAGTCCAAGTGCCCTTGGTGTACCGGTTTAAGAAATTCTCCTGACTCTTGGTTAGACCAATTCTGGATTCAAACAATTGATATGTCTTTAAGTGTTTCACTTAAGCTATATATTTGAAAATTTGAAAATAATTTTTTTATTTAAAGGAAATAACATTATAATTGAGGTAAGGATATGGAGAGAAGGGTCAAAACCTTGGAATGTCTTTAATTTTATTAGTCATATACAAAAAAACATTTCATCTCTCCATCCTTATTTACTAATTCCACAAAGAAGCTTAGGAGCACGGGGCTACCTGGGCTTTTTTGTGTGCAGTCTTTTTAATTAATGGGAAATTAGAAAAAAATTTTTTATTACCGAAAGTTCCCATTATTTTTGAGTAAATTATGATAAGAAATAACACAAACAAACCCACAGAATGGCCGGGGTTCATGGACACTAAATCTCCGGTAGCATTGTATCTATTAACAGGAGCAAACCTTTTATCCAAAAAATTTTCAGAATCAAAAAATCCAAGATCCAAAAGGGTTGGCACAATGATTAGAAACATGTGCATGTGCATGATAGAAAACGATCGAGAATATTTTGAAATGTTCGAATCTTCAATACCTATCTGGGATGAAATATCAGCCGACTGGAATGACCTTTACACATCTGTAGGTGGGAAATTAGGCAGTGGGAAGTTCATTGAGGCAGACCCTAAGGATACACCAAAAATTATGGAATTTTATAGCCAATATCCACCAGAGGCAATCATACTTCTTCAAAATTTTCTACCCACAATATCCCAAAAGGTCAAAGAACTTACAAAAGAAGAAGAATACATGACAGTAGCTCAATTAAATAAATTTCATATGTTTTTCCACCTGCTACATAATGCGATTGCATTGCAAGATAAATGGTTTGATACTGTTGAGAAAATACTTAACTCCCAAGCAGATAATCTTTTATGTATACCTTTATGCAAGGAAGTCGGGATTGACCTCGAAGGAGATGCAATACTCAAATTACTTTATATAAAGCATACACTGGAAGGAAAATTATAGGGATTATTTAAAATCCTATATCATCCAGATCTCCTACAAGATCTGCACTATCACCATACCCTTTAGGCCAGACAAGCTTGGATCTGGTTTCCTTAAAGTTCTCATCGTTCCAAACTTCTTTAAGCTTCATAGCCATGCCTGCAGGATCTTTTTGGATTTCTTTATTTAGTGCCTCAGCAGATAAGATAGTAGAGATAAGCTTCTGTGCCTCTGGGGTTCCTTCATTCAACACCTTGAGCCAGCCCTTGAGGTTCCATTCTTCTTCATCGAGTTGAAATTCACCACAATCGAAATCCCCACCCACCTTTTGTGGTGCTCCTGCAAGGCTTGTGAGATTGTTGCCATAACAATTGAATTCCCCCTCCACCTCTTGTGGTGCTCCTGCAAGGCTTGTGAGATTGTTACGGAAACAACGGAAATCCCCACTCACCTCTTGTGGTGCTCCTTCAAGACTTGTGAGTTTGTTTTTCCCACAATTGAAATCCCTACCCACCTCTTGTGGTGCTCCTTCAAGACTTGTGAGTTTGTTTTCATAACAACTGAAATCCCCACCCACCACTTGGGGTGCTCCTTCCAGGGACGTAAGTCTGTTTTTATCACAACTGAAATCCCCACCCACCTCTTGTGGTGCTCCCTCCAGACTTGTGAGGATGTTGCCCCAACAATAGAAATACCCACTTACTTTGCCGAATCTAACCCCACTGAGGTTCTTTCTTTTTGTTCCATTAAAACCAAAATCACCTTCCACATCCACTAGTCCGGTAGCAGGATTATAAGTCCAAGTGCCCTTGGTGTACTTGTTTAAGAAATTCTCCTGACCCTTGGTCAGACCAGTTCTGGATTCAAACAGTTGATATGTCTTTAAGTGCTTCATAATTTAAAATTTAAAACCCTACATCATCTAGATCTCCAACCAGATCTGCACTATCACCATAACCTTTAGGCCAGACAAGCTTGGCTCTAATATCCTTAAAGTTCTCGTCGTTCCAAACTTCTTTAAGCTTCATTATCATGCCTGCAGGATCTTTTTGGATTTCTTTATTGAGTTCCTCAGCAGATAAGATAGTAGAGATAAGTTTCTGTGCCTCTGGACTTCCTTCCCGAAGCACCTTTAACCAGCCCTTAAGGTTCCATTCTTTCACGAGTCTAAATGCATCACAAACGAAATCCTTACCCACCTCTTGTGGTGCTCCTTCAAGGCTTGTGAGCTTGTTGCCATAACAATTGAATTCCCCACCCACCTCTTGTGGTCCTCCTGCTAGGCTTGTGAGGCTGTTCCACAAACAATCGAAATCCCCACCCACCTTCTGTGGTGCTCCTGCTAGGCTTGTGAGGTTGTTTTTCGTACACTTGAAATCCCCACCCACCTCTTGTGGTGCTCCTTCCAGGTTTGTGAGTTTGTTGTTACTACAACTGAAACGCCCACCCACCTCTTGTGGCGCTCCTGCCAGACTTGTGAGGTTGTTTTCATAACAATCGAAATCCCCACCCACCTTCTGTGGTGCTCCTTCAAGGCTTGTGAGATTGCTACTGAAACAATAGAAACCCCCACCCACCTCTTGTGGTGCTCCTGCAAGACTTGTGAGGCTGTTGTAATAACACTTGAAACGACCACCCACCTTCTGTGGTGCTCCTGTCAGGCTTGTGAGTTTGTTCACCGAACAATCGAAATACCCACCCACCTTTTGTGGTGCTCCTTTTAGACTTGTGAGTTTGTTGGCACCACAATTGAAATCCCCACTCACCTCTTGTGGTGCTCCTTTCAGGGATGTGAGTTTGTTGGACTCACAATAGAAATCCCCACCCACCTTCTGTGGTGCTCCTTTTAGACTTGTGAGTTCGTTCGCCTCACAACCGAAGCTCCCACCCACCTTTTGTGGTGCTCCTTCCAGGCTTGTAAGTTTGTTGTACGAACAATTGAAACTCCAACTGACCTTGCCAAACTTAACTCCCCTGAAGGTCTTAATAGTTCCCGTTCCACTACAATCAAAACCACCTTTCACATCCACCAGTCCTGTAGCAGGATTATAAGACCAAGTGCCCTTGGTGTACCTGTCCAAGAAATCCTTCTGACTCTTGTTCAGTCCAGCCTTGGCTTCAAACAGTCCATATGTCTTTAAGTGCTTCATCTCTTGCATCAATAGAGTGACTTATATATCTCACACGCAAGGGGGACTTTTTAGGGCACCATCACCGAGACCCGCCGCCATCCAGGTAGCATCCCATATTAAGGATAGCAAACCTTACTGTTACCCTACACACGAACAAGAGGATCCAAAGGCTTTACCAAATACATAAACATAAAGCATATGAGATTCTTATCACTTTGTTTACTATCATTGCTATACTACACCTCCTTGGCTCAGCCAAAAGATGCCGCAGAAAGCTGGCAAGCAGAACTCGCTGCCAATGTCTCTGGATATAATTCCCTATCGATTAGCATAGAGAAGTCATTCACCTACGGCAGATGGGTGTTTGGTCCAAGAGTGGAGTTACTAAACATCTTTGGCTCAGAAACTTACAAGGGGAAAGATTCTGCATATCAAATGACTGCTCAGCTTAGAGTTAGACTTGCTCAGATAGAGTACAGGCTCAATCCCAATGTCAGGATAGGCATTGCTCCCCTTTGGATGCTAGGACCTCTGCCCAAGAACGGGCTCTATAAAACCCCAACCTCTTTATACGCACACATCAGAATCAAAGAAGGACTTTCCCTGGAAACTTCATTCACCAACTCAGACAGAGAGCTTGTGCAGCTCTCCTTCAGGAAGACCATCTAATTGCGGATCACACAAGACACGAATGCGGATCACATAGCACAAGTTCTGATCCACAAACAGGCAACACTCGATCCACAAACCGTAAGGAGTTGGCATTTCATCTGGGTATATAAACAAAGCACAAACCATATGGAGAGAATTATACTTAGTTATCCCAGATCGGGAAGCAATTTTTTAAACGACTGCCTAAATAAAATGACCGGAAGGGGGTTTTCCAAGACCCACGCACACTATCATAGATTCTGGCAAGAAAACACGCAAGGAAAAGATGATAAAGTTGTAGTTCTTATGCTCAGAAATTATAAAGAGTGCATACCCAGACACACAGGGGAAAGAACACCAGAGGGAATTGTAAAACACGCTACTGGACTAAAGGCCACAGAGTTACCCAACCCAAAGTCTGATAAAAATGGCAAGAGAACACGATCAGATTATATGGCACTCATTAGATGGTACGACTCATATCAAGGGAAAAAGACTGTAGTCTACTATGAGGATTTTGTGAATAGGACAGCAGAAGAGCTCAAGAGGTTAGCAGAGTTTTTGGGAGATGTTACTCCCGATATGGTGAATGAGTTCATCTCCTCACTCGACAAACAACGCAAGGCATCTGCCAATAAGTACAACAAAAGCTTTGGCAAGACGCAAAGCCTGGATGCATCGGGAAATCCGGTCTCTACCAAGTTTCATTCCAATGTCATACCCAAGCAGCATCGCATATCCACGGACAACAACATCAAACAGAAGTTCCCAACACTTTACGAGAAGTACCTCAAGAGATACGAAGAAGCATAGGGGCTTTTCAGACCCCAATCACAGGGACCCGCTGCCCTCCGAATATATTCCGTTCATATAGATGCTACTAGTACTAACACTAGACATAAGACTAAGAGAAAGACTAGTACTCGCACACATAAAGAAACCAATACACATATAGCTCACACACAACACGAATACGGCTCAAGAACTACCAATATTGAGCTATAAACAAGACACACGTGAGCTATAAATCTATTACAAGGGAAAAGAGCATGTCAACAGCACCAAAAGACCTAACTGCAGCTCTTTGGCACATAGCCAGAAACACCACCATCGTTGTCCTGGAAAATGGTTCTAAGAGTTGTGAAGCTTGGTTTGCTAAGCACTGGAGCAAAATAGTCGTTGAATAAGGTATAGCCCAAAAGATTATTGGCTTGTATCCCAGACGGAGTTCTCATTATATCGTTCCACTCAGGTGCGAGAGACCCACCGGCCCAGAAGGTTGACATCTCCCACATTCCCCAGTTCAATAGGTATGTGTATTCTTTATAAGCAAGTTCTGCCTGTTCGGGATCTGTTGCCCAGTTGGGTGCGTAATCACTAGGATTATACATGTTGTTGTTGATGGCTTGTGCCATTGCAAGGTGCAATTCTGTTGTTTGCCAATTTGGATTTAAAGTGGCTTGCCAATTCATCTCGACTTCTGACCCCGGAACAGCACCATAGATGCCAAATAGGTGAATGGTGTGAAAGATGTGTTCAAAAACACTTTCAATGTCTTGATCTCCAGTTGTGGTTCCACCTGAGTACCAAACCATATCATTCTGCACGTGTGAATCCAGGAATTGCACATAGCCAGCATACTGGGCAGCACCTGCCTCTGTTAGCCAATTGGGAGTGTAGTCATCACCACTTCCATAGCCAATCCTTTGGGAAGTCGGAAGTCCTGCATGCACAGTATTGGGATAGCCGAGCAAGGTCTCAATTAGGTTGTTCTGATAGGCAAGATTTATGCCTGCCCCGTTTGGGTCAGTAATTAATTGATAGGATCTAGCAACCTTCTTGGCCCATTCATCAGGCACAGCCAATTGTCCACCCACTGCTCCAGCAACAACCAAGAGCATGCCGTTCACCGAAATGCTTCGATCAAACACCGCACCGTTGGAAGCATCTGCTCCCAAAGCCTTTGCAACATAACAATCTGTGGGAGCCCAATTTGTCCAGAATTCATTGGAGTTGAGCCAGGATTTAGCAGCCGTTGTTTCCCCATTAAGAAATCTGGTCATACCTCTTCTGCCTGACAGGTTGTTGACCATGGAGATAAAGTCATATCCACCTTTGGAATCTGTTCGGATAAAACCAGGCTGCCGGTTGTCTTCCCTGGCAAACCCAAGAACCCATCCAGTGGATTCAACAGGACCGTTAAACCATCTCACCCCGCCATATCTGCTATTCCATTTCCGGGTCGATGCACCCACAGAGAGGTTGCCAAATTTTAAAGTGCCCGGAATTTGGGCTCCGGAGTTGTAAGCAAAAGGACGTGGCATAGATTGGATTGATTTTACTTATATATCACAACCAAAAAGGGGACATTTTGGGCATCAATCACTGGACCCGCCGCCCTCCGAAGATATTCCGTTCATATAGATGCTACTAGTACTAACACTAGACATAAGACTAAGACTAGTACTAGAGATAACACATAGACTCAGACACATACAACTACTACTAGAGATAAAGAAGCACACAGACAATAGACTAGTACTAACAACACACATACCCATAGTCATAGACATATAGGAAAGGACACTAACCCAGACCTCTAGTACTAGCACAGGCAAGGGATGCACAGAGGGACACACATGTCCCTCACTAGACATCCCACATCTTACCACATATGACTAGTACATAGAGACCCTTTTAGATACCCCAACCCAGACCTCTAGTACTAGTACATAGAGAGGAAAGAAAGACCCATCTTTGGATCCCCCAGCCCAGACCTTTAGGTTCTCGGAAAAAGGGCCCATTTGGCAGCCCCTCTAGATGTGTGAGATACCACCCAGGGTGTGGGCGAGGGGTTTTGAGATTTCCCCGAGACCCCAGGTCTTCCTCGTGCCGCCCCGGTTAACCTCAACCCTGCGGTTACGATATAGTAAAGTGGATTTTTGTGGGGATAAGTGGGGTTAACTCCCAGATCCTAAAGTCGCCCCGGAACTCGCCCCGAACCTCGAGGCTACTAGGGGTTGGGCACCAAGTTAGCCCCGGTCATAGCCTCACAGTCATATCTAAGAGTACTCCTCGTGTCTAAGGCTGTCTCTGCCCATCTCTAGTACTAGTCTATGTCTCTCTCTTACTAGTACTAGTAGCATCTATATGAACGGAACTTTCATGGGTAAATATTTGGATGGCCGGCGGGTCTGGCAGCTAAGGGTCGAAACCCCCTCGTTGCGTGGGAGTATAATGATGGTCATGGATGCTAACGAGAACATATTTTCTGTGGGAGATGAGTCTGGGTCTGCCGGTCCAGCTCAAGATCCCTATGCCCAGTTCTGCGATGCCTATCTAGAACCTGTCATTCTGAGAAGAGAGTGGGAGCTGGTAATAGATGAGGTCGGCCCACAGCACTCCAATGTTTTCGAGTTCCCTTTATTCAACCAAGCCTTCTGCGACATGGTGATTGGTCTGGCTGAAGAGAGGAACGCCTGGATGACTGATAGACATAGAGCCTATCCCGCCGTCGATGTTGAACTTGGATCTCTAGGCATTGGAGAGATGTACACTCGTGTCATCCATGACTTTGTAGCACCCATTGCCAAGTCTATTTGGTCTCTAGAGGGAGACTGGGTAGACCAACCCTATGCAGAGAACTTTATGATCCGATACAGGAAGGAAGATCAGAACCATCTCTATCTGCATCACGACTGGTCACACTGGACCATGGGGGTTCGACTCAATGGAGAGTTCGAAGGTGGTGGCACTTACTTCCAGAGACTAGGCATGACTATGACTCCAAAGAGAAATGGGAATGCCTTTATTCATCCTGGAATGGTTACACATAGACATGGTGCCCGCCCGGTCTGGGATGGCACGAGGTACATTCTCATCTCCTTTATGAGAGCTGGTCAGGACACCCTCTAGATAGTATGGTGGTAACATACTATGTACTACGCGACGCGAGGGGGATATATAAATGACCTAACAAAAAAAAGTAAGTACTATGAATGCACTAAAGAGATTCTGGAATTGGCTCCTGGGCAAGACCACCATCGATGAGCAGGTTGTTGAAGCCTACCAAGATGGCAAGAAGAAGGTCAAAGTCATTACAGATGAAGTGAAAGAAAGGATTGCGGCTGTCAAAGAAGAATTGGCTGATGTCAAGGAAGCTGTTGAAGAAGTCGTTGATCAGGCTGAAGATGTAGTTGGTGCCGCCACCGGTAAGAAAAGACCTGGTAGAAAGCCCGCTGCAAAAAAGTCTGCGGCTGCGAAGGATGCACCTGCAAAACCCGCAGCAAAGAAAAGGGGAAGACCTAAGAAGAAGAAGTAAACATACTATGTGAGTAACATACTCACTCTACGCGACGCCCCCGTCGGAATCCCGGTAATGTGCACGTCTCATTTGAGACACACGGTCCGGGATTTTTTTTGCGGGCTGGGTTTGGGTTCCCTGAGAAGTACATCCCAGGTGGGACGAACTTTTATGGAGTCCACGAAAACAACTGTGCAGATAGACTGCATAGTTGGTGGGTTTTTGAAACCCCACTTGGAGTAACGATCGTTCCGTTGGAGGTTCAAGTGGACATAAAGGTCGCCAAAGGGTCGAAAGGGCGATCCAAAAAATTTTCACGTGGAGTT
>Ga0255778_10005440_pt1 | contig 10321 bp, 10 predicted proteins | sample 071ome_31_FD_179976 | JGI IMG/M metagenome (GOLD analysis project Ga0255778, IMG submission 179976) | Coastal salt marsh microbial communities from the Groves Creek Marsh, Skidaway Island, Georgia - 071405CT metaG (version 2) | ecosystem: Environmental > Aquatic > Marine > Intertidal zone >...
CTTAGAGAAGGATGTTTTTATTGAATCTGCATCATCTGGAGTTTGGAGAGACCAACCAAGGTTGTATTTAGATGATAAATCCCAAATTTCTCCATTCGGTGAGCAAGAACAACGAGAGAATCGAACAAGACTCGGTTTACTACAAACGAGGGCGAACGTGGAAGGCATCATTCTTTCTTTTCAACATCAATCCGGAATTCGTTTGACTGGAAAACCTTGGTCAATGCTTTCTTTTTCTCTTTGGGACGGTGAGAACGTAGCAGAAGTTGTTGCTTTTGGCTCTTCAATTTCAAACACATTGCTTGACCTTCAACTAGGAATGCGTGTACGAATTATGTCAGCAGAAGTTGGGTGGAGAAACGGTCTGCTTCAACTTCGGTTTGATTCAAGGAAAACACGAATCGAAATTCAATAACATCAATCATGGAATTCAAGAACAGTCGAGGATTGGTCTTACCATGCCAGTGAATTCTCTTGACCATGCAGATGACACAATAGGGCAATACAACCGATTATCTGCAAGTCAAGTCATCACATTTGACGGCTGCCCTAGGCAGTGGTTTTATGAAAAAGTGTACAAATTTCAAATCCCCCAATATCCTGTGATGTATGTTGGAAAAGCTGTAGAAGAGGCGTTTTGTCGGGTTTTAATTGAATCCCCTTTTCTCATTCCAGCAGAAGCACACAGGGATACAATGCAACCCACCCCGTTGAATGAATTGGGTCGACCTTCAACTGATTCTAGCATCATGTTTCCTGCCCAACACCTTATTCCACTTGATCAAAATGCCATACCAAGTACAATTGAAGAACTCACTGATTGGGCGATGCGCCGGGTTGAAGTTCACTTTGAAACCTGCTTACTAAAGCAACAAATTGAATGGGAGAAGCATCCAAGAAAAACAGGGAATTGGAGTTCTGTGTCCATTGAAGATTGCCTAACAATGGTGAAAAATGCACTACGATTCCATCTTGAAGAAATTCAATCATGTATGAATGATATTTCAGTTGAAGAATTGAATTTATGGCGTTCTGGTCAGCGTCACTCAGTGCCTAGCCCAGATGGGTTTGGAATCAATTTCCCCAAGAATTCACATCCGTTTGCTAAAATTGGTGATTTGACTTACGCTGAAGCATGGGAAATTACGCGTCCTTGGTTTGTTGACCCTCATGCTGCACCATTTTCCCTAAATGCAATCCACCCTGATTTTTGGTTTCAAGGAGAATATGATTTGGTCTATAGATGGGGCGGTAGAACAAAAATTGTTGATTTGAAGGCAAGCGATGGCACCTCGTTTCGTTCCGAAGGATATCAACATCAATTGGAAATGTATGCCATGTTGTGGTGGGTGACGCACGAGAGAACAACTTTTGTCGATGATTTAGAAATATGGTATGTTGGCCATCCTTCGAGAAAATCAGTTCAAGTCCCAACTCATGAAGATTTGAAGGATATTGAAGCTAGATTACATGACCTCTTCACCTCAATTAAATTTGAAACTCCATCGATAAACAAATGCAGCCCCTCACCTAAACCAATTCAAAACTTTAACCAAGGAGGCATTTATGATGGCCCTTCTGAGGACTCAAGATGTAAACAATGTTCTTGGACAAAAATTTGTCCAGGTGCAGAGGGAGATGACCCCCAAATCCCTGCTGAAACTCAACTTGCAGGGACGAATCACATCGTCGATATTACACCGATTGGTGATACGAAGGTTCGTGCTCATATCAAATGCAAAGTTTTCAGCATTATGCCGAGGGCTGGCGGAAACCTTCCTTCAGTACGAATCATTCAGGGTCAAGCTTTTGCACAATTGGAGTTGAGAACAATAAAAAACGACGATCCTCGTTATGAATTGATAAATAATCTTGGAAAGGATGACGAAATCATCATTGAAAACGCCATCATACAAAGTACCTTCAAAGGTGAGATCAACGTTAAATTTGATCCTTGGACTCAAATTCATTTTGAAAATGATGAACTTGAATTGTCAACCCTTCTTGGCCACCGCACAAGATGGAATGTTGGAGGCAAAGTCGCATATACGTTCAGCAAATCCGGGATAGGAGCAAACGGTAAACCTTGGCATCGAAAAGGCCTAGTTTTGTTCGACAATACTGGGTCAATACAAATTGACGGGTGGGAAAATCAATGGGGGCCGCAATATGATATGATTGAACAAGGGGACTCAATCATTTTTGTGAACATTTCATTAGACGCCTGGGCATCTCAACTTCGGGGTGATATGCAACACAACACATCGTTTAAACGGCTTTAACCTCCAGAAGAGATGGTTATGACTTCAAGTGTAATCTCTCTATGAAGGACTGTTGAGTGTGGCAGAATTTGGTCATTATAGCAAACAATCACTGTTGATGAAAGAATGTTCGCTTGTTGAAGTACCTGAGCAATTGAGGTTCCCACCTCAATATCAACTTCGACATTACCTTCTTTCCATAGCAATTGCACATTCATTACTCAACGCACAATCATCATGCTTATCATGGTGACGCTAAAGCACCAATTAAGCCGAGGTCGCATAGCCCGGTATTGCGGTGGATTCGAAATCCACTGTCCCTTGGACGCGGGGGTTCGAATCCCTCTCTCGGCGCTTACATATACGATGTATCGTGTGTCATCATTTCCTTAACATAATCCGTCTCGGAGCCAATTGAGTCACCTAATTTTGCACGCAATCTTAAATTCAAAATTTCCTCATTTGGTATGTTCAAATCAAATCCAAACCAATCGTTCAATGACGTTAGTAATCGAAGTGAAGACATGACATCCTTGCTCGTCCCTACAGTTGAAGAAATGACACAAGATGATTCAAGACCATACACTGGTGCCAAACTTGCAATCAGTGCTGAGACGCCAATCGCTCCTGACCTGGGCTCATCGGTTCGTACATGCACTCCCATCTCTAACATTTTTTTCTGAGATTCAATCGATGTTGTTACTACAAAGATTTCCTTTCTCTCTGGTTCATCCATAAGTCCTGCAAACACAAAGATTTGATGAATCATTGAATCCTTTAGGAATTCTAAAATTTGCCGAGCCAACATGGATTGTTCTATTGCTTGGTTGGGTTGAGAATGACCGCTCAGCGTGTATAAGACTTGATTACCCGAGGTTTCAACTCGATGGACTTTTATGTGTGGCGGGGCTAAAAGCCCTTGTGCATCTAATTCTGCTATCGGTGGCAAACCAACTGGATGCAACCGGAGAACTTCATGATGTTCATTCGATTGAAGAAGTTCGTCAATAGCACATTTTCCGACATTGCCGACGCCTGGAAATGCAACAAAAATCATTGCATTTTTTTCTAGATTAGATTGGTCCCCAATCCATTGTTTGAGCAATGTCATAATGCGATGAATTCGCATCAGCAGTATAATGTTTGAGTCTGTTTTCCTCAAACGAGATGGATAATTACAATCAAAGGGAAACTTGACAATTAGAGTATTGGAAGTTTCTTCAACCATTCGTCAGAGCCAACATCATTCATTTTTCTTCGAATCGAAGCACGTTGGTCTTCTGGTGACCACTTCAATGGGGCTGCTGCTTGGGCCACTCCTCCACAGTGCGTGCAGGTGATGTGTAAACTCCAATTTAAACAGGATGAACACTGCTGAAGAAGTTGTTTTGCCATGTTACCACCTAATCTCTCCAAGCATTTCCTTCTCCACCATGTTCATTGAAATACGTAATTGCGGCCTTGGTGGAACTTTCCCAAATCTTTTCGGCTGTTTTGAAATCAGGAGCCTTAAGTTCAATTCGATAATTTGGTGCACCGTCGTAATGACACGTCACGCTTACCTCATTTTTCTCATCAGTGAATTCTTCAATTTTCAGGAGCGTATCCCTGATAAGATGAATACCTTCTTGAGAAGTCGTTTGTAATTCAATGATTCCTCTCAATTCCACAAAAGGCGGAATGATGTTTTCAACCGCTAGCGTGGTAAATTCTTCAATCCAGTCGCCTTCAAATCCAGCATTAGCAAGAACATTTTCTCCAAGTGCAGTTTCTTCAAAAGCGGTATATAATGTGCCGAACACATCAACAAGTTGTTCTCCAAGTTCTTGTGTTTGTTCTTGATTCATTTCGATTTTATCGGAGAGGAAACGAAGGAGTTGACTGGCACGTTGCTCGTTTTTCCATTCTTGAAGTCGATCTCTTCGACGTTCTTCAGTGACTGATTTCAATGACAATTCGATTGCTGAGTTGTCTTTTTTTGCTTTAATCACTTTACAAACAATGCGTTGGCCTTCGCGAACTACACTACGGATGTTCTTAACCCAACCACTTGCTAGTTCACCTATGAAAATGAAGCCTTCTCGACCTTCATATTCATCTAAATCAACATAAACGCCATTTTGTTTGACATTTTTTACTGTGACAATAACAAACTCGCCTTCTTCGGGTGCGGTATCGATAATTGTTGAACTAATGGGGAATCCCCCTCAATCCAAATATTCTACAATTTGACATCCAACAAGTTCAGATTTTCCACCGGTAGATTTTGTAAGTGTTGCACTGCAAGTTGAACAAATGACTTGGGTTGTCGCTCTTGAGAAGAGAATCGTCTCTTGACCACAATCTTTGCAACTAACACGAATGAATGAGTTTGCCATACCTTGTCACCTCACTTGTCTACCAATTCAAATTTCTTTGCTCGCTTACATGGAGCATAATGAGCTTTACCAGTCTCAGTGCATCTGTAGAGGATGTTGACTCTCTTGGTTGGTTTTTCACGTCCTTCTGGCCGAGGTCTTGGAAAACCACGGTAACCAGCCATCACCTTTCGGAATCTTCGTTGACCCCAGCGAAGTTCTGATGCTCGCTTTTTCTTCACTCTCTCAACGGTGTGAACTGTATGCTTACCAGCTGAAGGGCTGTAGCGTTTGACTTGTCGTGGACGTTTCACCATGTCGAGCACCTTGGGCATTCGACCCACTGTGGTCTTGTATTTATGCGTGTTGATGGAAAAACGGACACTTTCTCTGCGGCCTGCATCGTGGTAATTGTAATTTACATTAACATCTTGGTCAAGCCATGGCAAGCGATTTTAGTGCAATCATCTTCTTTTGGTTGCCAGGAATCGCACTTGTAACATGTGTTTTTTATTCACTCTTGAAGAAAAATGAGGTTGATAAAAGGCGTGGCGTCATTGGAGCATTTGTCTGCCTCATTCTTGTTCTCCTCTCACCATGGACATTATCTGAATCTGATTCCAGTGCATTTGGACACCTCATTGGTGTTCTCATTGGGCCTCTCGTTCTCATTTTATTGGGTATGTATAACATTATTTTCTCGATTCAACCTGGAACCTTCCAAATTGCAAAGGATGAGAGAACGCAAGGACAAATCATGTTACTTTTCGGAATTCTTTGGCTATTTGCTTATCACTGGATAGGATACACGCCATCCTACGATGGTGAAGTTAACCGATACTGGATTATATTTTTTACAACAATGCTCATTCTTTCGCCACTGCTCTTTTTTGCATTCGCTGTTCTGGTCTCCATCTTAGGCCATGAAAGAAAGAATGTGTCGTGGTTAATGGGTTTGATCGGATTCATCGCTTTTCAAGTACTCGTCATCACCATGGTGCTCGATGGCTCTTCGGTATCATCTCTTGACTTTAGCCAACATTTGGCTGTTAGCCTGCTTGAAATTATCGGGTACGGCATCGGATTCCTTCTCGCTGCAATTGTCTTTTCTGGTATTGTGAGTGTGTATGAAAAAAGTCTTCCGATGATGGCTCAACTTGAACCTCCAAATCAAGAAGAACTCAAATATGCTCGAGAAGTTATCAAACTTCATTTGGAAGGGGGTTTCGAAGATGAATAGTCTAGATGTTAAGAAAGCATTGAGCCTTCTTTTTCTTCTCGTTCTTGCCTACTTTTTTCTTGTCTTTTCCTTAGCAGATAACATAAATGAGGCAACATCGAAAATATATGAACGTCGTTTTTGGAATGCCATTCTCACATCTTTTATCATTGGGTCGTTTATGCTGCTATTGACACTTGTCATGTATGCTGAATCTCGTCGGATTCGCCTTCCTCCTGCTGTAGGAATGCTTGTTTCAGGAGGTGTCGGTGCGTTGTTGATGTTGTGGCTCTTACCCTCTCTTGATGTCCAACTTCTCGAAGGAAATGGAACACCTCTTGCTCAGTTGCTCTCAAATGTATTGAGGTATTCTGCAACACTTCTTGCAGCGTTGGTTTCATTGATCATCGGTTTTGGTCTATTTTATTCTGCAATGTTGCCCTCCAAAGCAAATATTGATTGGCCATCCCATCGAGAAGAAGAATGATGGCTCATCCGTTGCTTTCATAAACAAGAGGTCGGTGGCCGAACTGTCGGTGATTCAATGTCAAAGGGTACTCCATCAATGGGACGTCGTCAAAAGACGACGCATATTCCATGTCGACGATGTGGAAGAAATGCATTTCACAAGCAAAAATCAGTATGTGCATCATGTGGTTATGGAGAGACTGCACGTATGAGAAAATTCAACTGGTCGAAAAAATCTCACCGACCAAAGGCATGATTTCTGAAACAAAAATGTTAGATGCCAAGAATATCTGCCAAACAATGAGGGGCAGAGCATGTGCGGAATTATCGGCATCGTTGCCCAGCCAAATGTGCATGTAAATCACCTCATCTACGATGGACTAACGGTCCTGCAACATCGAGGTCAAGATGCAGCTGGAATCGTTACGGATGACAACGGACATTTTCACCTACGCAAGTCAAATGGCTTGGTTTCAGATATTTTTTACAAACGCCATATGATGCAACTCAAAGGAAACTTAGGTATCGGTCATGTACGCTATCCAACTGCTGGGTCCTCTTCTGCTGCTGAAGCCCAACCGTTTTATGTCAATTCACCATATGGCCTTGCCTTGGCACATAATGGAAATTTGACAAATGCAGAAGAACTTCGAGCATCTCTTGAAAACAAGCATTTGAGGCACATGAATACATCAAGTGATTCAGAATTATTATTGAATATGCTTGCCGTTGAACTTACAAAAAGAGCAAGAGACCTTATCATCGACGGTGCCCCTCATCTCAACGTAGAGCATGTGTTTGATGCCATCAAAGATGTGCACAAGCAAGTCAAAGGAGCGTACGCTTGTGTCGCTGTGTTGGCAGGTTATGGGCTCCTAGCATTTAGGGACCCTAATGGCATACGACCTCTGGTATTCGGAAAGAGAGTTGTTGATGGGCATGATGAGTATATCGTAGCAAGTGAATCCGTAGCAATCACCGCTCTTGGCTTTGACATTTTACGCGATGTTGCACCAGGGGAGGCAATTTTTATTTCAAATTCCGGATATTTGTTTTCAAAAGAATGTTCAGAGCGTACCACCCATAGCCCTTGTATCTTCGAATATGTATACTTTGCAAGACCAGATTCTGTTATTGACGGAATTTCTGTCTATGAAGCGAGGTCAAATCAAGGTCATCGCCTTGCATCAAGAATCCTGGATGATTGGCCTGACCACGACATTGATGTGGTGATACCGGTGCCTGATTCAGGTCGAATATCGGCATTAGAAATGGCACGAACACTCCGGGTGCCCTATCGTGAAGGATTTGTGAAGAATCGATATGTTGGTCGAACATTTATCATGCCAGGTCAGGCGATGAGGCAAAAATCAGTACGACGAAAATTAAATGCAATTGAAGCAGAATTTCGCGGAAAAAACGTCTTGTTGGTTGATGACTCAATCGTGAGAGGGACAACGAGTGCACAAATCATTGAGATGGCAAGAGATGTGGGTGCGAATAAAGTATACTTTGCATCTGCTGCGCCACCCGTTCGACACCCGAATGTGTACGGCATCGACATGCCTGCTGTCGATGAGTTCATTGCAAATGGAAAAAACATTGATGAAATAAATTCAACAATCGGTAGCGACAGATTGTTCTACCAAACACTTGAAGACCTCATCGATTCGACAAAAGGTGCCCAGCAGAAGATCAAATATTTCGATTCAAGTTGTTTCAATGGTGAGTATATTACCGGCGATGTGACAGCTGAATACCTAGAGAAATTGCACCAGCAACGCAATGACAGCGCAAAGCAAATGCGAAATGCAATTGATTTCGAGGAAGAAGCCGAAGATGAGCAGCAATAAGTCGCAGGGTGGCGTATAAGTTGATACTTACAAAGCCAACTATTCGCTTTCATCAAGAAGATTCAAACTGTATCGCTCTTTTTGTTGATGAAGAAGAAAACAGCCTTTTGTGTGGATTTCAAAATGGAATTGTCAAGTGTTTTGATCTTAAAAAGAAAAATGAAATTCGTTGGGAACATCAATTCTCGAGTCAGGTAGCCTCGATTACTGAGTTCAATGAGAAGTACCTCATTGGAAGTCAAGATGGTGTACACATATTGAACAAAAAAGGGCACAATGAAGACGATATACCTTCAGATGCAGGAGTTTTTTCGATCAGTATTCTTGATTCCTCGGCCCTTATCTTCGATAATTTCGGCCGAGTCAACCAACTTTTGAATGATGGTGAAAACCATAAAATCGTTCAACTTTTTCAACATCTAGAAATTGAACATTTTTTCATCACCGAACAAAGTTTATTCCTTATCCATCAGGGTTGTGTAGCCCAAACAAAAAACGGTGAAATCATTTGGACCCGCCCCCAACGTGGAGATTTTGGTGAACGAATCTTGAATATTATTGAAACAAAAGATGGTACTGTAGTCATTTGTAGAGAAGGCCACGCATATGTTGATGGGGAGGAGGAAGTTCTTGAAATTGAATGGTGGATGAATCAAGAATGTGTTCATCGAATGGAAGTTCATGCAAGCATCACTGCATCAAAAGTTGTGGGTGAGAAGGTGTTGTTTGGATGTGATGATGGTACGATAGCTTCATCCAATGCCTCCGGTGCTTGGGAAGTTCTAGCTAAAAAGGAATTTCCAATTCAAGACATCGTTGTCTTCAAAGATCAAACTCTGTTTTCTTGGTGGTTTTATTTGACTGGCCTCGAACATGAACAAGAGTGGGTCGTTGAGCACAGTGGCATGATACAAATATTAGCACTATGTTCCAAAACTGGGGCATTGTTTTTCTCAGGTTCTGACCAAAATGATTACACAGAGAGTGAACCTGTTGGCATGATACGTTTGGAAGAAGAAACCTTTGAAGTCGATAAAAGTGAATTGACTACATGGCTTGAAAGCGATGTTCAAGACCTCTCATCGAGTGAAATCTATTCATCTGACGAAAAAATGTTGCAACATTTATCAAAACAAGAACAGGATTTATTTTATGCTGAACCAGAAACAAACATGCAATTCAGTTCACTCCTCGATGCAATGAATGAAGATGTGGAACAATTGACCGATAACCACGCAACTCCTGAAGATGACATCCTCATTGACCTTCTCCTCGAGGAATCGATTGTTCGAAGTCCATTGCCAAATGCTGGTGAAGATTCAGTTGTAAAATGCGATGAACAAGGGAACGCCATCATTCATCTCGATGCATCAAACTCCCAAGACCCCGATGAACAAATTGATTCTATGCAATGGGTCGACCACCTAGGAAATACAATTTCAACTTCTTTTCAATGCAAGGTAAAATTGCCCATTGGTATCTATCGTTTCGAATTCCGAATTCGTGATAAAAGTGGAATTTGGTCAACAGACAGCATCAGTGTCCAGGTCATGAGGTGATGGTATGCAGCGACTGTATATCGAACACTTCCTCGTTGGCGCACTGCAAATGAGGTGTTCAGTTATCACAGACTTCAATAGTGGTGATACCCTCATTGTTGATGGAGGTGAAGAATTCGGTCGAATTTCAAATTGGATTGATTCATTTCATGGCATTGGTCCAGATTGGATGAATGTCAATATGACAGAAGATATCTGGACGGCTGAGCAACTTCCCAAACGAAAGGTATGCGGGCTTATCAATACCCACGCTCATTTCGACCATACAGGACACATACCTCATTTTTTGCAACATTATCATGTCGATTGGTATCTCCATGAAGATGACTTCTTTTTGCAATCCTTAGCACAACAGTCTGCGAGACGTTGGGGGTTCGAAATTCCAGAACCAGCAACAGCAACAAAATCATTTACTGACGGTGAGTTCGTCGAAGTTGGTTCTCTAAAATTTACTGTTCACCACACACCAGGTCATACTTTGGGAGGGTGCTGCTTAGAATTTGAGAATGCTGAAGGTGCACGCCATTTGTTCGTTGGGGACACAATTTTTGCTGGTTCAGTCGGTCGAACCGATTTGCCGCATTCAGGTGGAGATTTTGAACTA
>Ga0255778_10005459_pt1 | contig 10308 bp, 7 predicted proteins | sample 071ome_31_FD_179976 | JGI IMG/M metagenome (GOLD analysis project Ga0255778, IMG submission 179976) | Coastal salt marsh microbial communities from the Groves Creek Marsh, Skidaway Island, Georgia - 071405CT metaG (version 2) | ecosystem: Environmental > Aquatic > Marine > Intertidal zone > Salt...
GATGTCATAAAGGGGTTCTTCCTCAATAGTGTTTGGATCTAGAGCATTATGAAACTTGGAGGCAAAGATAGTCGCGTTGGCTTCAGATGAAAAGTCTGAGTTCACTGGAAACAAAATCTCAGAGTTTTTTCTCTTCTTTCCAAGACAAAACGGAGCCAACTCTGGCTGGAATCTCTTTTGAGAAGTAGGGACTTCTTGTAGTTGGAAGGTCACTTCAAATCATCTAACACTCAAAGAAGCATTTCAAATGGACGCAAAGAAAATACGTCAGCAATGGGAATCTCAAGGTCTCAGCTTCGGGATCTTTAGAGATCCACTGGGAAGAGTCTGGCCGGACTTTTCACATTCAATCGAGGAAGTAGTGATTTTGGCAGAGGGACAGGTAGAAATTGAGGTCGAAGGGCAAATGTATAAACCAGTAATCGGAGAAGAAACTTTATCCCCGCACAAGCTATCCATACTGTCCTTAATGTCGGTACTGTACCAAATGTTTGGTACTACGGATATCGAGTAGCCTAGTGGTTTCGCGACTTACCCAACATCCAGTCGTAAAGTTCTGAATTGGCATAAGCGGCGGTCCATGAATCGTGAGATTTTTCGTGAAAAGTCGTCAGTTTCGCATTCCCGCCTGAAGCGTTGACTTTTTCCACCATCCGAACTGATTCCTGGTAAGGAACTACATCATCCCCGCTGTCATGAAAGGCCCAAATCGGCAGGTTTCTCAAACGCTCCACAAACGGCAAATCTATGTGCGATCCTCCTCCACAGATAGGTACTATTGCAGCGAACTTCTCTGGATATTCCAAGGCCGCCTGCCAAGTCCCATACCCTCCCATACTCAGCCCTGTTAAGTAGACTCGATTCGGATCAATTGAGTAGTTCTCCAGAAGTTCTTCAACCAGGGAAATGATGAAACTGCTGCGCCAATGGAACTCTGCAGGACATTGTGGGCTTGCCAGAACAAAAGGGAATTGCTGACCTTCCCCTGCTAATTTAGGCGGGCCATGCTTCCGAACGAGCTCAAGATTGTCTCCACGCTCTCCGTAACCATGCAGAAATATCACGAGAGGCCAATTTTTCTCTGAGGAATAGTTCTCTGGAAGATCCAGCAAGTATTGAAGGTTGATTTCTTCAGTAAATGCCCTTTTCAATTTCATGAATCTGACCTGTTTTTCTTAAAGATGTTAATCCAGGGGTTGTTTCAACTGAGTTTCTTTGGTTCCAAATGAATCAATTTGATTTTAAACTCCGGTCAAGAATCTTTGAAAAAAACTGGATTGCTCAACGTTCTGAGGATTCTCGGAGGATCTTCCAAGGATTGTTGAGATCGGTTGTAAATAGGACGCTCTTTGTACCAGTCCACTAGTTCATTGATCAGTCGTTGACGGCTATTTTTAGCTTCGATTTCTGCACGGAGAAATTTACCAGGGACCGAAATTGTCATGCTATCCTGCCAATCATCTGAGGGAATTCTGTATGTCTGAATGCAACCGTCCTCTGTTACAAAACGAACTTGATCACCTTCAGCACCTCTTACTTCAAAATTCACCTTGAGATCATTGGAGCCTAACTCAGAGCGTTTAATGTGGCTTCCCATGGGTTGATCATTGACAGTGAAGGCCAGATGAGGCCCAGTTGGGGATTCTGTGACATACCCAAATCCATTTTTCAGAGCGCCCACAACAGAACCAGCATCTAGATAGGGGGCCCAAATGACCGTTGTGGGCTTGCCTAGACCAAAGGGCCCTGGCGATCTCAATCCTTCAGGCTGATGCAGATCACTACCACCGATCAGTGAAATTTGACGACCTTCCGCGAGCAGTCGATCATACGTTTTCAAGACACCATCGTTACTGGTAAGCCAGTGTCCGTGGTAGACCTCCATGCAATCCATTTCTGGGTAGTCATAGTCCCAAACCAGAGGCTCCTTGTCATGGTTGACTGAAAAGATCGCATTTTGGCGTTTCACTTCCTCAAGAAACATTGGCAAGTCTTCGCTTCCAGCTATCCGAAAATCAATCCACTCCGAAAGGCCAAAGACATTGGCATGCCCACGGTAGGTAGTCAATTCCATACCTGGGACAAAGACTAGATCTGGGGTACTTTGTTGGCCAAAGTACTGCCACTGCGTGGTTGTGTTATGATCTGTAACAGCCAGGAAATCGAGCCCAACCGATCTAGCATTTTCTGCAAGGACCTCAGGGGCTCCCTTGGCATCGCTGTGATAAGTATGGCAGTGCAGATCCCCTCGGAACCATCCTGGGCCGTCTCTCCGTACGCGAACCGGTTCAGGAGAGACGAATAGTTGTCGAGCAGAATCATCAGCTTTCATTCCCAATTTGACGCTTGCTCCTTCCTCAGGGAGTACGTAGAGCCCCAGCAGTATCTTCCATCTGCCTTCTGGGATCTCACCCGCATAGTATCCAGGAGTCGCGCTGTCTCGGGCTATGAAGAAATGATCCCGTGCCCCACCACTCCAACCCCGAAAGCCTTTTCGAGTCGGAAAGTCTGTGGCGTTGCTATCCAAGATACCAATATCAATCAGACAATCGTCAGACTTTTCGTATTGGAAGCTGACATCAATCCGAGTGACCCCCTTCGGCACATGCACGGGAATCTCAAAGAACGGAGACCTTGCCTTGATGCTACGATCAACGTGAATATCGAACTCAATTTGCTGACCTGATGACAGAATAAAATCTTCCAATGTTTTCTTCCTCAAGAGTTAATCAAACGAGGCGAGGTTACAGACCTGCTACACAGTGATTCCTCTACTCTATCGCCAAGTACCAACCTGCTGACCAACAAATATGGGATTTGAGAGTGAATGGAGCTCCCCTCTTTGATCTCTCAATTCGAGGGTAAACCAATCTGCTTCCTCAGAGATTGTTGTAAACTCAGAATCTGAATGATCACCACAGGACCAACGGCCCAAAGTCTCGTTATTTTTAATCAGGACAGCCTCTAACTCAAAGGGATCAAATCCGTTTAGCCCCAAAGACCAACCCATCTTCAATTTTAGCTGACCTGGCTTCACCAAATCTCCCATACTAGCTTTTGAATCTTCCGTTTCAGCTGTGAAACTGATTTCAGGACCACTGGTTACAAAACAATGTCCTCTTCTGAGTCCAGCAAGAATTTCATCCTGGGTATTATCGTGGGCATAAACTCTGTTTGCTCCGATACGGACTTCCGGATGCATAGGACGGTGAGTGTCTGTTCCGCTAGAAGCAACCATTCGAAATCCCTCATTGAGCCATTTGTAGAATTGGCGCAGTCCCGGTTCGTTATGAGAGCCTGCCCAGCCTCTGTTCCAGACTTCCACATGCCTTGCAGGTCCGGGCATCATATCCGAAAAAGCCCAACGACAACCCGTACAGATTGGGTGACCCTCACTCTTGGGGTGAGCAATGATGTAAAGCGCTCCTCTGTCTTGAAGATCTGAAGCCAGAGCGCTCATCGAGCTACCATCCTTGACTCGCCATTCTGTCCATTCACTGACACCAAGGACAACTGCATGCCCATTGAAGGTTGTCAGTTCCACTCCCCCTAGAATAGTCATTGCCTCTCCAGCCAGACTCGTAATTTCGGGAACTGCCGACTGAGTATTGTGGTCCGTCAGGGCAACAAAATCATACCCCCTCTTCCAGGCTTCCTCTAGGAATTCCGCTGGACTAAAATCTCCGTCTGAATGATAGGTATGCCCATGTAGATCGCCAGTATACCAACCTGGACCACGCCGCCTCACTGAATTGGGCCTCAATGGGGTAGCCTTTGGCGCTTTAGTATCTGTGACTTCGTTCTCACAGAACACATTGATTTGATAATCCACGCTACCAGGCGGCAGGATGCGGTGAACATCCAACTCAACAGTCCAATCTCCTGGCTCAATCGGGCCACTCAGATACCCCGGTGATGCCCAGTTTGTGGAGATAATCGGTTGTTGATCATCATTGTTGTGCCTGGTTCCCCGTGCCCCATTCGGGCCATAAACTGAAATACTAAGTTGGTGTGGAATATTCCCCACTCCTGGATGCTCTGGTGTGTGAGCAAATTCAAGTCGCAGTGTTTTGGTTCCATCGGGCACCTTAAAATTGTGCGTAACATGGGTGGCCATGCTATCCAGTGTAAGATGTCCGTAAATTTCTTGTTTCATGATCTGCCTATCTGTGTTTGTTACTATTTGGTCTTTGAAAGGCTTTTTAACCTATCAAGTTTATGCTACCTCGTTTCCGCTAACCCTTGTGATACCTGAGAGCGTTAGTTCATTCTTACGATGGCAGGCCACGAGCCTCCCTTCATCATCGCACTCCAGCGTTGGTGAATTTTGCTGACAATTTGAACTCGCGAAAGAACATCTCGGAGCAAAGGAACAGCCTGGAGGTAAATTTGCTGGATTTGGAGGATGTCCCTGCAAAGGCTCTCTACGAGATTTATTAGGGGTATATTCTGGCGTAAGGACAGCTGAAAGAAGAGCTGCGGTGTATGGATGACGAGGAGAACTATAGATCTCATCAGTTGGGGCGATTTCTACAATGCGTCCTGCGTACATCACTGCGACACGGTCAGAAATGTTAGAGACGACATTTAAGTCATGCGAAACGAAAAGATAGGTCAGGCCAAGGTCTCTCTGTAAATCCTGAAAAAGATTCAGTATTTGAGCCTGTACCGAAACATCTAGGGCAGACACAGGTTCATCAGCAATCACAATTTTCGGTTTCGGAGCAAGGGCCCGGGCAATCCCTATTCGCTGGCGCTGCCCACCCGAAAAGGCATGAGGATAGCGATCACTCTGGGCAGGATCTAGCCCAACTCTTTCTAGGACTTCATAGACTCTCTCCTGCCGGAGGCGCCGATCTTCAATGCGTGAGGGTCCATTTCTCAAAGATTCAGACACAATCTCAAAAACAGTCATCCTGGGATTGAGTGAAGCAAATGGATCCTGAAAAACAAAGCGGATGTGCTGCCAAGCATTCCGCCGCTCCTGCTCAGATAAATTTGAAATCTCACGCATTTGTCCCTCGATAGCTAATCGAATCTTGCCATCAGAGGGATCTATCAATCCAGCAATGGTTTGACCAAGTGTTGTTTTGCCACAGCCCGATTCACCCACAAGACCCAGCGTTTCTCCTTCTTTTATTTCCAGGCTCACCTCAGTTACAGCACGAATAGTTTTTTCTTTTCTACGGATTAAGCCCGTTCGCTTCACAAACTGTCGAGACACTGATTCCACCTGCAAAGCCACGTTTGCAAGTGATTCCGTTTTCTCCCCTTTGTCACTGGCTGTGGTTACTCCCTCTTTCTTGAACTCTTCAGGAACACCTGCTCTACCTAGAAAACACCGAACATTTGTGCTACCAAGATTGATTGGAGGCCGATCTATATTGCACAATTCTGACTTGGTATGCTGACAGCGCGTGGAAAAAGCACATCCGGTGGGTCTCTCCAACAGTGAAGGGACAATTCCTGGAATGACGGGCAGCCTCGATTCCTGATTGCCAGCGTAATGTGGTGCAGCAGAAATCAGTGCTCTTGTGTAGGGATGACGTGGTTTGGAAAAAATTTGCTCAACAGGTCCTGATTCAACCACTTCTCCCAAGTACATCACCACAACTTCATCTGCAATTTCTGAAACAACCCCCAGATCGTGAGTGATGAACAAGATGGACATCTCAAATTTTTTCTGGATCGTACGCATCAAATCCAGGATAACCGCTTGTGTGGTCACATCCAGGGCTGTCGTGGGTTCATCGGCAATCAACAGGCGAGGATTTGTCATCAGCGCCATGGCAATCATGGCTCTTTGCCTCTGACCACCTGAAAGCTCAAAAGTATAGGATTCCATCTGAGCCTGTGGATCCGGCATTCCAACTGCTTCCAGAACCTCAATCGCCCGGGCTCTTGCCTGGTTTTTGGTGACCCTTTCGTGTTGTCGCAGAGCTTCAACGATTTGATTCCCGATCGTATAGAAGGATGACAGCGCCGTCATCGGTTCCTGAAAAATCATCGTTGCATCATTCCCACGCAACCTTTGTAAGACTTTGGAATCAGGCTTCAAACCCACTATATCTACGAGTGTCCCTGTTGGATCAGAGTAGTAGATCGTTCCCTCGTCAATCGTCGAATTGGCACCTGTGATCCCCAAGAGCGTTCTTGCAGTTACCGACTTTCCACAACCAGATTCCCCTACAAGACAAACCGTTTTGCTTTTTGGAATGTCAAAGGAAACATCTTTAAGCGCCTGGAGGCGACGCTTCTCTTCCCAGAACGAAACAGAAAGCCCTTGGACAGACATCAGAAGATCAGGTTTCATAAGGATCCCCCGCATCTCGCAGGCCATCACCAAGAAAGTTCAAAGACAGGACTGCTAGCACGACAGCAAAGCCGGGGAGAAACAGCCAGGGAGCCGTCGAAATCGATTTGAGATTCTGCGCTTCCTGTAACAGCACCCCCCAACTGACAACTGGTTGCCTTAGGCCGATCCCCAGAAAGCTTAGCGACGTTTCAGCGATGATCATTCCTGGAATCGCCAGGGTTACCACTGCAATAATGTGAGAGAGAAAATTCGGAAGCATGTATTTGAAAATAATGCGTAGCGGCCGATTTCCATCCAGCCTTGCGGCCTTGATAAAATCTTCATCTTTGAGAGCCATAAATCGTCCTCGCACAACTCGGGCGAGTCCGGTCCATCCAATGATCGAAAGAATGATTGTGATCAGGAAATAAGTCTGAATCGGTGGAGCTGTCGGTGGGATCGCAGCGGCTAAACCAATCCACAATGGGATCGAAGGAATGGACTGCAGAATTTCAATCATTCGCTGAATACCAAGGTCGATGAAACCTCCAAAAAACCCTGAAATTCCTCCAATCATGATTCCCAAAATCAAACTCAGTGCGACACCCACCAAACCAATAGTCATGGACACACGGGTCGCATGGATAGTCCTACTGAGAACATCCCGACCCAATCTGTCCGCACCAAAAAAATAAACACGGTCACTTTTTTTAATCGGACCGAAGAGGTGCCGGTCATAATCAAACAAGCCCCAAAGTTCGTATTTATCCCCCCTCACCCAAAAACCCAGTTGAATGATTTTGCGTGGATCTTCTACGAAAGTTCGCTTACCAGAGTCATAGTCGACTTTTGAGCGATATCCTAGGACGTGAAGCTGGAAGGTTTCCTGTCCAGATCGATCCTGAACGAAGAAACGAATCGATTGGGGTGGAGCATAGACATCACGAGCTTTGTAGGTGGATTGTGAGTGAGGCGCCAGGAATTCGGTGAATGCAGCCACCAGGTAAATGAAAATCGTGAACAAGAACCCCAAAACGCCCAAACGATGTCGCCGGAATCTTCGCCAGATCAATGTTCCGTAGCTTGCGTTATCTGCAGCGTAACTCACATCATTTCTCCTTCCCTCGCTTGGCGTCTGATGCGCGGATCCAATAACATCAGGCAGAGATCTGAAAATAGAGTTCCCAACACAGCAAGAAAGCTCAGGAACATGATCAAGGAAGATGCGAGGTACAGATCCTCTTCTTTGAGAGCTTGCAAGAGAAGAGGTCCTGTCGTTTGCAGACCCAGTACGACAGCAACAATTGTTTCACCCGAGATGATCTTTACAAATAGGTCATTCAAATCAGAAACAAAGGGATTCAGCGAATGTCTCACGGGGTATTTAATGACCAGATTAAATTCTGTGAGCCCTTTCGCTCGGGCTGTCAGCACATACGGACGATGCAATTCATCAAGGAGGTTAGCTCGAATTTTTCGGATAACTTCCGCAGTCCCAGCAGTCCCCAGAACAATTGTCGGTATCCAGAGGTGAGATAGTAAATCGAGGAACTTATCGAATGACCAAGGAGCATTGATATACTCTGGAGAGAATAGTCCTCCAACACTTTGGCCAAAGTAACGGAATGAAATGTAGAGGAGAACGAGTGCTAGGAGAAAATTTGGTACCGCAAGCCCCACAAAACCTACAAAAGTGGCTGCATAATCTCCAAGAGAATACTTACGAACCGCAGAATAGATTCCGATTGGGATCGCTACGATCCAAATGAACATCAAGGTAACGACGGAGAGGGTCGTTGTCAGTCCCAGGCGTTGAGAAATCAATTCAGAAACTGGAACATCCCACCCGAAGGAGTATCCGAAATCTCCACGAAAGAGAATATTTCCCATCCATATCAGATATTGCTCAAACGCACTCTGATCGAGTCCATACATTCGGCGCAGATCAGCAATCTCATGCTCCTCAAAAACCTCCCCATACTGGTTGGCCTCCAATACGATCCTATCCACGAAATCGCCAGGTGGTAGAATGATAATGAAGAAGGAAACCACAGTGATGACGAAAACCGTAATCATCATCAAAGAGAGTCTTCGGACGAGGAATCTAAGCATCTGAATAGGATATCAAGGCGGGGCGAAGATCTCGAAGCGATCTCAATCTTCACCCCAAGTGACCTACTGCTTATCCTTCGTTATGTAAAAGGTTGAAAAGTTAGCAGGAGAAATTCCAGGATACATCCAACCCTCCATCAGAGGCTCAGGCACATTGCGGAGGCGATTGCTGACAGCCCGATAGTTTCCGGCTGGCAGAGCAATTCCAATGCGAGGGAAGTTATCTGTCACCAGTTCCAAAAATTCACCCATCACCGCATCTTGCTTGGCACCAGCGACCAGTGGAATCTGATCAATCAGCTCCAGCATTCGCTTCACATTGGCGGGGGGTTCTGTTCCCTCTTTCCCTTTGGTGTCATGATATTTCTTCCAATCAAGGTCATTGTCTGCTCCAAGCAGGTCATTAGGTGCTAAGAGAGGTAAGCGACCCGCTCCATTTTCGGATAGCCAAAGACCGATATCATTATCAGCTGCTCCGCGTCGACTGGTGGATGTTGCATCCGAAAGAACCTCAATCACCGTTTCTACTCCGACCGCCTCCCAGTAGCCCTTGATCAACTCCATCATGTCAACCCAGTCGGACTTGAAGTCTTTGTTGACCGCAATGACAACGACAAAACGGTCACCATTGGGGCGCAACCGAAATCCATCACTGTCTTTCTTGCTGAGTACTTTATCCAAATATTCTGCGGCAAGCTCAGGATCATATTCAGTGTACTGTTTGGCCAGCTTTTCTGAATAAAAGGGAGACCTTGGACGTGGAGCCACCTGGTATGGTTCGCCCTGACCTAGAAAGACAACATCAATCAACTCTTCTCGGTCAATTGCGTGGGACAGCCCGATGCGGAAGTTCTTGTCCCGATAAACTGAGGCCCTGAAGGTATCAGGATGATTTTCAGGAAACTGAAAATTAGCCACGTTCATATCAGCTGAATCTGCGGCCACAAAACGATAATCTCCCTGCTCCATGTTTTCAAAGAAGACACTTCGATTCGCAGGTGTGGAGATATTGACTCGGCTAATATCAACTTCACCGGTCAGAGATTTTGCCAACTGGATTTCAGTATCCGCAGCCAAGACCCATTGACGATAATCAATGTATGGCAGTTGGTTACAGGCTTTATCCACCTTGAAATAGTATGGATTTCTTTCGAACTTGAATTGCTCTTTTCCAAGGAAGGGCTCTTTGGGAATCCATCCATGCACAGAGGGGCGAGCCGGATTGTTGTATTCTGACTGCTTGCCGTAGCTACCGACAGTAGCATTCCACCACTGTGTGTAGTCTGTAGAACCATCAGCAGCCATGAGTTTTGCGACCCCATCTGGATTCAAGCCCTTGATGAATTGACGATGGTAGTGCTCAGCAAATTGTACAACCCGAACTCCGTAGGGAGAGGCTAGGTTTTCTAATAACAAACCATTTGGATTAGACCACGAGAACTGAACAGTATGTTTGTCCACTGCCTTTACTGTTGCTTGCTCGCCCTTGACAACCATGTAGCCACGCGGCTTTGATTGTATGTCCTTGTTGGACTCAACGTACGTCCACCAAAACACAATATCATCAGCCGTAAATTCCTCGCCATCAGACCATTTCATCCCCTTTCGCAGTTGGAAGGTGTACGTTGTCGCGTCATCAGAAATCTGCCAACTCTTCGCGACGTTAGGTACAATTTCGCTTCCATCCACTGACCAGCGCACGAGAGGTTCATATCCAAAGTGACGGAATTCGGCTAAACGGTTCCCCCCCGTGGTATCAACCATTGTTCCGCCATAAACACCAATTTGCTCTGCGACCTCCACAACCAGTGGTTCATCGGGAACACGGTCTCCAACTGCGGGGAGCGCTCCGGACGCGACCGCATTTGCCAGCATCGGTGCTTCATTGTAGCTTGAGCAAC
>Ga0255778_10005463_pt1 | contig 10304 bp, 6 predicted proteins | sample 071ome_31_FD_179976 | JGI IMG/M metagenome (GOLD analysis project Ga0255778, IMG submission 179976) | Coastal salt marsh microbial communities from the Groves Creek Marsh, Skidaway Island, Georgia - 071405CT metaG (version 2) | ecosystem: Environmental > Aquatic > Marine > Intertidal zone > Salt...
GGGGGGGGGGGGGGGGGGGGGGGGGTGTGCCGGGGGGGGGGGGGGGGGGGGGGGGGGGTGGGTGGGGGGGGGGGGGGGGGGGGGGGGGGGCATGACGCATGTTGAGCGGCACCCGGGGCTCACCCGCGCGGTATAGGATCTCGATCTCCTCCATCGTCGCCACGGCGTCGCGCTTCAGGATGTGGGAAGTAACGCGGTCCCAAGTCTCCCTGTCCTTTCTGATCTGCTCCAGGCGCATGCGCGCGGCAACGGGGTTCGCACCCCTCAGCCGCTCGTTGAGGACGACCAGGTCCGCGATTTGCTCCGAAGTGCGCTCCTGCAGGGCGGGGAGCGAGGGAAACCCGAGTGAAAAGGTGATCCCCATCGCACCCTTTCCACGCCCTCCGAGGGAGAATCGGCCTCCCACGTGGCGGTCCGGGACTCCGCGGCGCCCACAGGGCTCGAGAAAGCGTATCGACCCCCGATTCGAAACCTCGCGACGAGGGAAGCCCGCACAGCTCGCGGATCGGCGCGGGGGGCTGGAGCGGGGTGGGCAGGGCTTACGTGTTGGCTCTTGACGCGCACGCGGGGCGCAGACCGGAAGCTCTTGCTCAAGTCGCGCATCATGTCCGCCATTCCGCTGGTCTTCTTCGTGCTGCCCGCGTCGACTTCCCCAGCCGTCTCCTTCTGGGCCCGGCACGGCCTGCAGAGCGACCAAGATTTAGGGGGGGTGGGGGCTTCAATGCGAGGGGGGGGACGACCCATTGCGCTTGGCACGCAACGCAAGTGCTGCGGATGGTGCTGAAGTATCGTCGTCCCGCCCGAATCAATCCCGCAGCCCCGCGCCCAGCCGGGTAAAGGGGCGATCCTGGGATACGGTCGACCCCCATCTGCAGATCTTTGGGGGACAGGTGGCGGGGCGACACCCGAAGAGAGCCCGATCCCGCTCCAGGTGCTGCGTGAGGGTACCTCTCCCCCCTTTGAACGCAACGGGAGGGGTGATCGGGGCCAGCTCTCACCTCACGGCCTTCTTCAGAGACCTCCTCAGGGCCGGGGCCCCAACCGCGGGAGTGCCCACAATCGAAGACGCCATGATCGCCCCTCCGGTGGTCGCAAGTCTCTTCTAACAGAAAATGCTCACCAGGGAAGGCAATGGCCCTCCAATACGGCAGCCGCTCGCAATCCAGTGGACTGTTCGCTGGGGGACTAGCGACTTTGGCGCGGAGCGGGCGTAGACTGCGGCGATCGTACCGTTGATGCAACCAACGGCACTTTCTCTCCTTAATTACCGGCACGAACCGATCGCAAGAGGGGGGGGGGCGTTCCTCGCAGGCAACTGTCCTTTCGTCAGAAACCGCCTCCGCCCCTCCCCGGGGCCGCCCTTCGTCTCGGAGGCGGTGGCGGGCGCGGGCCCGACGGGGGAGGAGTTGGCGGGCGCCGTCACTCTGGTCGCCCGTCGCGGCATCGCTCACGCGGTCCGGGCCCCCAGAAACCGCGCTTGGGTGGGGCTCCGGGGGGTTCTCGGCGAAGTCAAGGGTCACGACGAGGGCGGCACGGCAGATTGCCCCAGAACTCCCAGAACGGCTCCGTTCAGCCGCCCTGCTGCCCGGTCGTCACGCCGAATCCCCGCCCCAGAACCGCACCTCGAGGCGCGTGGCGTCGCCGAACGTCTTGGCGAGAGACGCCATGCGGTTCTCCCCCCCGCGGCGCGACATCAGGCGGTCGAGGTTGGCGACCGCGCCGTCGGCGACCTTCTGGTACTCGGCGCCGGCGTACGTCTCGATCCACGCACCTGCGAGGCGGGGGCGGGGGCGGGGGCGGGGGGTCGGGGGTGCGCAGGGGCTACCGCCGCGGGCCGGGCGGGCGAGGCAGGGGTCGGGGGCTCACGGTACGGGTTGCCCTCGAGCCTGGTCCGGGGGTCCCTGGCGAGGCGCCACCCGATCTCGCCGTACCCCACTGCGCACGGGGCGAGGGCCGTGTACAGGTCGAGCAGGTCCCCGGCCATGCCGCGCTCGAGGACGTAGCGCGAGTAGGCCAGGGTGGCGGGGGCCTCGGGGGTCGCCAGCATGGCCTGCTCGCCGAGCCCCCACTCGCGGCACAGCGCCACGTGGAGGTTCATCTCGGTCCCGAGGATGGCCTGGATCCCCGCGGCCCCCTCCCGCATGTCCTCCAGCGTGTCCGCCTTGTACACGGCGAGGGCGTAACACCGCGCGAAGTGGACCAGGTACAGGTAGTCCTGCACGAGGTACCGCTTGAAGCTCTCGAGGGGCAGGGTGCCGTCGGCCAACCGCTCGACGAACTCGTGGTGCGTGTACGCGTGCCAGTCGCCCCCGGGCTCGGGCCCCGCGGCGGATCGTAGGCGGGCGAACAGGCCGCCGCCCTGGGCGTGGCGGTACCTGCGGTCGGCGATCAGGCTGTGCACGTCCGTTTGGCCGTCGGGAGGGCCCCCCGCCCCGCCGGTAGTGCCATGGCACCTTGCGCGTCTCACGTCTCAGCGTCATCCTGCATTTTCCGCCAGCTCCTCCCTCGATATGTGATCCAACGGGGGACGCGTCCGATCGGTGCCCCCCCGCGGGTGGAGACGCGATGCTCAGCTCAGAGACGGAGACCTCCGGAAGGCCCTTTCTTGCTCCCGCGAGTACCCTGGCAGATGGTGCTATTTTGCACGAAGAGGCGGCGTGTCGCGATCTCCTCACTTGACGTGCAGCCTCAAATAAACGCGGGGGAGGACGTGTGTCGAACCCGCCGGGGCCTGGCCCGCCCCTGAGCGCCCGGCACGCTGTGAGTCCAGTCAGCCCCGTCCCCTTCCGACATGAAACCCTGCGACCCCGTCTCCCCACCGATGGGCACCCGTCCACGGAGGGAGGCTGGGAGCCTCGATGACCGAAGCTCCGTGGGCACTTCTTCAACCGGCGCGGGGAATCACATAAATGCCGTCTCACGGGGGCGTTACAGCGACCCGGGTCTTCTCGTCTGTCAGGTCAAGCTTCATCCGGAGGCGCCGGGCGGCGTCCCCGTCCCGGGGGGTCGACAGATAGGCGTCCGAGTCCAGCCTCTCGAGGGCCTCGGGCCGCCCCGCCTCCGCCGCGGCCCAATCCTCCGCTTCCGAGTCCTCGTCGCCTGAGACAGGGTCCTCGGCGACGCTCTCCGCCCGGGAGTTGGCGTTCGAGTTGGCCTTGCTCCCCCATCCCTTCTTGGTCATCCTCCGGCGCTCCCTCCGCTCCTTCTTCTCCTTGCGCGACTCCGCAATCTTCTTGAAGAGGACGCCGATGCCCCCAGCCTTGTCCGTCTTCACCTGCTTCCCGGGTGGGGGGCGCATCATGGCCGGCCCGTCCGACACGTTGGCCCTCGCCTCGGGCAGCCACTCCTCACTCCGCTGGACGTTTCCGCCCAGGACCATCCCCTCGCCGTCGGCCGCTGCGGCCCTCCGCGCGGCGGCGTCGGGCTGCGCGGCGGCGCCGTCGGGGGCAGTGTTCTCGTTCGGCGACCGGCCCGTCCCGCGGGACGCAGCGAGCGCAGCGAGGATGGGGGGTGGGGGCGTCACGGGCACCGCCACGGGGCTCCCCGTGGACAAACCCGACATGTTGAGCGCCTCCGCTCCCGCCTCTGCCCCCGCCTCGTCGTCCACGACTTCCCCTCCGCTCTCTGACCTCGGCTCCGTCCCGGGCAGCGAGGGCGACCTGGCGAGCTCGGGGGTTGGCGGCACCTCCTCCTGCGCCTCCCGAGGAGCGGCCTCCGGGGTACCGGAGGCGGAACTGGGCCCGCGGGCGGCCTCGTCCGCGAGCTGGGCGAGCTCTGTCACGAGGCTCGCGGGCGTGCCGGGGGCCGGCGAGGGCCGTGAGCGCCCTGGGGTCGACGCCTCCACGGCATCGGAAGCCAGGGCCTCGGGGTCCTGGGGGGAAGTGGCGCTGGCCGCCTCGGGGTCCTGGGGGGCAGTGGCGCTGGCCGCATTGCGCCCCCCACCGGGCGCGGGGGCCACTGCCCGGAGCATCTTTGGGGCGCGGTCCCGGGTCCGGAGGGACCCCCCGAGCACGGCCCGCACGAGGTCCCTGGCCAGCGCAGGCATGGGCAGGTCCCCGAGCGGCTGCCCCCCCCGCGCGGGGGACGGGGGCACCCGAACCAGGTGCAGGTCGCTCGAGTCGAGGCCAGCCGCATCGATCCACTGCAGCGCGTTGCGGAACATGGGCGTCGCGTGCTCGTCATCGTTGCGGAACATGGCCTCCGAATAGGCGACGGCCAGGATCGGGGTGACAGACAGTGCGCGAGAGAGCGCCACTGCCTCAGTCACCCACTTCTCGACGACGTCGTCCCCGGAAAGAACCGTCGAGGCCGAGACGGCGATCAGGGCGACCTGTGGGCGGTCCTCGATGCCCACGCCCTCGGCGGCGCGCTCGGCCGCTGCGCTCAGGTCAACCGCGTCGACGTCAGTGTCGTCCGGGATTGCCCCAGCCAGCAGCATGCGGAGGAGGTCGGGACCGACCGCGCCGCCGGGGACTGAGACGAGGCGCAACGGGAAAGCTGAGCGGGGCGCCGCGGAGACCAGGGGCCTGGTCTGGACAGTCACAGGGACCGGGGTGGCAGGGGGAGCGTGGCCAGCACAGAGCCAGGACATGGCGTCGGGGACCCTGGCGTTGATGGCGCCCTCGGGGCCCACCACGAGGCACGTCGCGGCCAGGGCGGCTGGGATGGTTGCGCCCCCCTTGGCAGGGGAGTGGGCCTGGGCGGAAAGCTCGAAGGACGCCGCGGCGTCCCAGGCCTGCCAGCTGCAGTGCTCCGGGGCAGCGTGCCAGAGGCCCAAGGCGTCGTCGTCGAGCTCCTGGAAGTCCCTGAGGAAGATCTCCGTGACAGGGTCCGCGTCAAGGGCGAGGGCGAGGGCGTCCCCGTCCGCCTCGGCGTCCGTCTCCCCCCCGTCCCACGCCGCCACCACCGCCCGGGCAGAGGGGGGGACCCTGGCGTTGCCCTCGTTGTACCGCGGGGACGGCTCCTCAGGGTCCACCAGATCCACCAGGGAGTCGGAAGACACGTCGCCGGGGAGTGCGAAGCTCTTCATGACGTCGAGCACAGCCCCGGCCATTGCCTTGGGGGGGTGAGTCTTCTGTGGGCTGCTGGCCTCGCTCCTTGTCTCCTGCATCTCCTTTGCGGGCGTCATGTCCTCGTCCACGCCCTGTCGCACCACCTGCAGCACTTCCTCGGACGGGTCGCCCCCGCCCCCTCGCAAGTTCTCCCCCCGCGAGGCCCCGCGGGCGTCACCCCTCCCCGAGGGGGTCTCGGAGAGCACGGGGATGCTGATGGGGAGGTCCGACGCGTCCCCGGGCCGGGCGAGCCCATCGCACCCCGGGGACCTGGCCCCCTCGTCTTCAGGCTCCACAACCTCCTCGACCGTGTTGAGCAGGCGGGGCTGGGAGCGCACGCGGCTAGGGGAGGGCCGCCCGCCTTCATCGTTGCGGAGGCGGACCTCTGGGGGCCGCGTGACCACGCTGCGCAGGAGCTCGAAGTCAGCCAGGAGCGCCGCGGCGACGGCAGCCTGGGGCGTTTTGGAGGCGCCGGCGTGGCGGATCAGCCGCTCCCCGTCGGCGGGGCTGGTGGCCAGGAGGAGCGCCCGGATGGCGACCCAGAGAGCCAGGCCGAGGGGGATGCCCGTGGCGGCCGAGGAGGCCGCGCGGCTGGTCATGCGCCCAACGTGTCCAAGGCGGGGGAGGAGGAGGTGGACGGCGAAGAGGTCGTAGGCGAGGACCCCGGCGGTCGCCACGAAGCGGGTGCGGTCGTCACGGTCGAGCCTGCGGACGGCCCCGCTGACCCACGCTGCGACGGGGGAGCCCGCGGGAGGGTCCACGATCCCGGCAGCGCCCGAAGAGTGGAAAATCAAGGCGGTTATCGCCGAACACAGGGTGCCTGTCACGGCCCCAGGGACGCCGGTGGGGCTGAGGAGGCGGAGGAACGCGATGGCGCCCAGCTGGATGCTCAGCAGGGTCGCCGCGAGGACCTCGGCGTTCCGCTTGGCGGCCATCGCCATCGCAGCCGCCGTCGACAGCGCGGCGATCGGCACCATACACCTGCACGACAGGCGAGAGGGGTCTCCTGTCGCGCGACGGAGGCGCGGTCGGCGGGAAGCGACGACGTTGTTGACATCGGGGTTCAAGGGAAATGGGCTCCGTGGTCTGTTATCACGCACCTGTGGACCGCGAACCTCAGAAGGGCCGCGAAAAACGACAAAGAATAACTGCCATTTGGAACAGGGGGCCAGACGAGCCACCACGCGACGCGGAGGGCGGCCTGGAAAATCGTCCAGGGGAGGAGGAGCAGCTCGACGAGCATTATCGCGAGCTCCCGGTCTCCCCCGCAGACGGGGCTCAAATCAGATAGCGAGGTATGACACGCGAAGAGTCTCCCGGGGCCCAGGGAATAAGTGCGCAGTTGAAATCCGGTCGCTGGGGCGCTTCTGCGAGGTGGCTCTCTGTTGGCAGCTGAGCAGAGAGCAGGGAGCGCTTCTCCTCCAGTGATTGGTGAGCAATTGGCCGTCACGGGATCGACGCCAGTCACTTGAGCCCGGCGGTCACCCCGGCCTGAGCGCCGGTCCCGGTTGCCCTATGGCTGCCCGGCACTGCGCCGGGCACCGTGTCGCCGAACCCAGGCTGGGTGAGACCACGGAGCACTGCCAGTGTCATCAACGTTGGGCAATGACGTCCGCAACGGGTGAGGCCATTGGTCTAGGATATAGTTATATGTCACGTCCATTACATGTAAGGCATGTCAATTATCGGTGCGATGTACGGAGGTGGGGATCCGGTAGTGCGATGTACGATCCGGTAGAGGCGGGGCGAAGAGCTGCACCCACGACGAGGTGTCCGTGCAGTCGGCGATGAAGGTCGTCATCGTCCCCTTGCCCTTGACCTCGAGGTCGTCCCTCTTGAGCGCCGGGGAATGCCGCATAGTCATGGGTAGGAGGTCAAAGGTGGCGGCGGAGAGGCGAACGTGGCCGGGCCTGGAGAGGCTCTCCATCCTGCTCCCGGTATTGAGCGTGTCGCCCAGGAGTGTTAGTGCCGGGCGCTCGGATCCCAGCACGCTCCCCACGATGGGCCCGCTGTGCAGCCCGACGCGGATCTCCAGCGACGGCGCGTGATCGCAAACGAGGTCCCACGCGGCCGTCTGGGTGCTGCTGATGGCGCCCCGGTGCTGCGAAGACAGCCCATCCGCCCCCAAGGACGTGCTCGGGTCGGCCTCAGGGACGCTGTCCTTCGCCTCGATCGCGGCCAGGCGGCTGCCGACCGTCGGGATCTTGACCGATGCTGCCACGCACACCATGGCCCGGGCGAACTCCAGGGCGTTTCTCGAGGATTCCTCGAGGGTCTGGGTCCCGTCGTAGTTGGCCACCGCGACGTACGCGTCCCCGATGGTCTGGTACTTGAAGATGCCGAACTCGGGGAGGAGGAGGTCGAGCTTGCTGAAGTACTCGTTCATTAGGGAGAAGACGGTCGCGGGGGGTTCGTTCTGCACCAAGGACGTGAAGCCGACAATGTCGCTGAAGATGACGGTCACTGTGTGGCCCATGTGCGGGATCACCCTGGGCCGCGGGATCTCCCTTTGCCCGAGCTGCACAGCGTCCATGATCGCGGCCTCCCTCGTGACCGCCAGGTCGTCCATGGCCTCCCGAAAAACGAACTCGTCCGCCAGGCCTCGACGCTGGCTCGGAGAAAACCACGTTCGTTCTGACCCGTTCCCCTCCCTCTTGTTGGCACCACCCAGCCGGCTGGAGGGACCTTGACTCTTTCGGTCCGAGATACCGCCTGCCCTCAAAGTTTCGATGTCATTTCTCCGACTTGGGCCTTCGGCGGTCGAGGCGCGCGGCACCCCCCTGAATAGGCCCTTTACGGATTTGTCCTGATGGCCTGTTGAAGGAGACGTCATCTGCCCCCTCGGCGTCCCGAGCTCCGTGTCGAACGGGATCTCCTGAGCTGATCGAACTCCGCCGTGATCTGTGCTCTCAGGCGACCGACAGTGGGTCCCTCGCTTGATATTCCCCCCCTCGGTGCTCTGCCTCCCGGCGCGCGGCGACTTCACACTCACGCGGTTGCGGGGATCCTCGAAGATTTTTCGGACGAGGACTGTGGCGCCGGCGTTGCTCATCGTGGAGGAGACGAGGGCCCGGGTGGCCATGTCGCGTGCGTAGAGGCCCATTCGATGCGCCCCTGTCGCCAGCACAAAAATCAGGTAGAGACCGATGCCGGTAGGGTCGATCATCGACGGGAGACTCTCGGTGACGAGATACGAGGCGATGATGAAGCCGGCGAAGAAGGCGCCGTTCGTTGCGTTGGTCACCTGGAAGGGCTTCGCGCGCGGCAGAAGGTAGAGGGGCCACGGCAGGTACTCGTCTGCGTCGAGTGTCTTCGACCTCGCGACGTCCCCGTGGCTGACGAACCAGCGTGGCCTGCGGGAAAGTGGGCGGGGGGGGGTTCTGTGCGCCAGACGCGGGGGGGTGACGCTCGCCGCTGGGGCCTTGGGGTGTCCGGGGCCGCTCTCACCTGAAGCCGACCATGGTTACGTAAGCGACGACGAGGGAGAGGCACGCAAAGATGACGGCGACCTTGGTGACCGAGACCGTGAAGGGCTCGCCCGGTTGGAGGACGCCCTCGAGCAGCTCGCGCGAGGTGGCCGTCGTGTAGATCACGGCTAGAGTGATCAGGATCTCGTTGCCCCAGATGGCCGCCTGGTACTTGCGGTCGACGGTGCCCCAACGATGCGGGGCCAGGAGGGTCTGGATGAGTATCTGGGGGACGAAGAGCTTGAGGAAGCTGATCGCCAGGGTCCCCTCCCACGCGTAGCCCCCGTCCACGAGTACCGAGCCCCTACGAATCATTCCGTCCGCGACCCACCGGACCCTGTCCCTCAGCAGTCCGCCCGCGGTCTCGCCCGCACAGTGATCTATTAAGGGCTTCGTCAGTTCGTTGACCGTCATGAGGGCGACGGTTAGGGTGCCCAAGACGCCCACCTTGCGCCGGACCCATCCGCGCGTCCGGGGGACGGCCAGTAGGACGAGCAGGACGGCGGCCTGGCAGACGTTCCACAGGGCGACGAGAAAGTCCCCGGCGTGGTGGTACCACTCTGAGGCAGCGCCTGTGGCCCTGGTCTCGACGCGGTACCTGAGGAAAACGTCAGAGCCGACAACGACGGGCCCGAGGAGGCACAGGGCCACGATTATGGGGCTCGGGAACAGCTGCTGGCTGTGCGCGCCGATAGTGGTCCACACCTCGTCCCCTGCGAGCTCGCTCCGACGCTGCAGCAGGGCGAGGACGCTGGGGCCACCATGCTGGCTCTCAAGCGGCGCAGGCGAGGAGAGCATGGGCGCAGGCGAGGAGAGCATGGGCTCTTCTAGCGGGGTGGGCAGCTGGAGTTGCTTCGGCCGGAAGGTCGGCCGTGGGCTTCCCAGGCTCATTTCGCCGACCCCACTCAAAGGCAACGCCCCCCCTGTTGTCCCCTCCCCCTGTCCCGGCGTCGACGTTAAGACGGCGTGGGTTTCGGGGGTCGGCCCCTCCTCGACCTCGACCTCGTTCATCCCCTGGGGGAGCATGGGCCGGGCTGTGGTGAGCAGGCTCTCCGGTGAGAGGGGGGGTAGCACCACCCGGCTTCCCTGCGGCTCGCTGGCCTGCGACTCCTCCCTGATCGAAGGCATGATGAGCCCGGCCGGGCGATTCCTTCCCGTGGCTCGCCGCTGCGCCTCGACGAACCCCAACGCCGAGCCACCCTGGAGGATCGTTGGGTTGATATGGGGCTCCCTAGTGGAGTTTGGGCTCCTGCCCGGCTCCATGGTCGCGAAACTCCCCCTGCGTGGATGGAGGACGGCGAGGAGGACGGCGGGTCAAAGAGGGCCGTTTCCTCAAAGTTGGCTTGATGAAATATCTAGTGAGGCATACACCACAGATACTACGCAACGATACAAGGTTAGGATTGGGGAGAAAGCACTGAAAAGGCACTGAAAAGACCCCCGACCGCCCTAGCCCAAACAGTCGCCCACGCGGGGAACTCGTCGCGGTGATGGAAACAACCATGAAAAATAAAAAGATATCGCGCAGCGATGATGCTCCAGTGGTCAGCCAACCCTAGAAAAATGGGCCTGCCATAATTCGGTTGGTCGGAGGTGGGAGGGGAGGTACGGGCCGGTTGCGGATCCTGAGGCCCGTCACCTTCAGTGTTGAAAGAAATCCACGGCACAGGGATGCCTAATGCACGGCACTGGAGCAGGATTCCCCTGAAGAAAGGGTGCAGAGGCAGATGAGACCTGGCGTAGGGTCAGCCCTGAGAGCTTTGACCTTTGACCTGCAACAGCTGGC
>Ga0255778_10005471_pt1 | contig 10294 bp, 5 predicted proteins | sample 071ome_31_FD_179976 | JGI IMG/M metagenome (GOLD analysis project Ga0255778, IMG submission 179976) | Coastal salt marsh microbial communities from the Groves Creek Marsh, Skidaway Island, Georgia - 071405CT metaG (version 2) | ecosystem: Environmental > Aquatic > Marine > Intertidal zone > Salt...
AATGCGATGCTGATTCTATCCTCACCCACACCACTATCTTCTACACTATGCTCCAAATAACTTGGGAATAAAACTACATCAGTTGCTTTGACATTGTTTAGATCAATGTGCCCACAGTTGTAGTCAGTTGTATCACCTGTTCCGTCATGTGCTAGAAAATAAGTTTCACCACGATCTCTCTTCCAAAATCTAGTCGCACTGGCACCTTCAGGCATCTGTAGATATATCACACCAGAGATGACTGAGTTGCCATGATTATGCTTAAACTGCCATCCACCAGGGTTCATTATATTTCCCCACAGTCCAACGACATGCCAATCAAGACTATCATCACCAAGTAACTGATAACCAAAGTCACGGATGTGCGGTGCTAACTTCTCACACATATTCTCAATCTGCGGACCTTTGAGACTATCTCCCGCAGCAGTGTGAGTAAGTTTATCTGAGTTGTGATTAGGAACTAACTTATCACAGTTGACCACAAGATCAATCAAGTCATTACACTCTTCTTGCGTAATAACACCAGGAATGAACCCTACTGGTGTGGGGAAGAGATTGAATATGTTCATAACAAAGTGCGTGTATATTATCTATTATGGCACAAAGTCAAGATACTTGATGACCAGAATGCCCTGAGTTGCGTTAATTGGACTTCCATGATTCTGTCCAGAAGGTCTTCTTCCTCTACCATATTGTCCTGGTCCCATAGCACCTTGAGTAACAGGAATACCGCAGTCAGGTCCATTACAGTTGGAAGATTCACCAGCGGCACCACCTCCACCAGAACCAAAGTATTCATTGGTTCCACTGATTCTCACATTAACTTGTAAACCATTACCACCTCTACCACCGTTGGCACTATAGGGACCACGACATTCGTCTCCAGTTCCATTATATGCTTTCCAGCAAGCACCACCAGATTGTGTAGAACCACCACCACCATTTTGGGTGACTCCTCCACCACCTCCATATGCTTCTGGACCGTGTGTGACTATGGAATTGCCACCAGATCCTCTAGATGGATATACAGTATTGGTTACCTCATTACCAGCACCATCATATACGATAGTCTGACCACCTTGAGAACTAGAAGAGTTAGCACCGTTGGCAGTAAGACTAAACGTAGTACCATCAACGTGAGAGATAGAAGATGCCTGACCAGCACTTCCTACGGAGATGTTATACGTACCACCCTGAAGTGTGAGCAGTTGCCTATACTGAACGGCACCACCTCCACCACCTCTACCACCTGAAACTACATTACTGCCACCACCGACAACAAGTAGATCGACGTTTTGTGTCTTGGCAATAGACATTTCTGTGCTGCCAGTGCTAACGAACTCCCAAACTTGCTGAGTTCCAGCAAATCCAACGGTAGCATTTGCGGACGTTGTGAATCCATATGTGGGTTCTGGGAGGATTCCAGTTACAATACCAGCAATAAATCCTGCCAGTCCGTATGCGCCAGTGATCGCATATCCTGGTTGACCACCTGCACCAGGACCAGATCCACCACCACTAACGGCACCACTATAACTTATACTTCCATATGCGGTTCTTTCTGCAAATGCTCCATATGATGAAGATGCTTCACTAAAGAAATAATATGTTTTTGCTGGTTCTAATGTAGCAAAAACTGTAAATGATCCAGAACTGCCAGAACCAGATCCAGAAGCAATAACGTTGTTGCTAGAGTCTTTAATGGTAAGAGATTGTGATAAAGAACCAGAGAGATTTCCACTCCAACCATAATTAACTGTCACTGTCATTGTAGTGAACGATGTCAGATTATTGACAAATACACCACTTCTATAATCATTTTCTCTTTGAGTGCTATGTGAATATGAAACGGTGTCACTTATAGATCCATCAGGAGAAACACTACCAGGATTGCCAGGTTGTCCATATTCTCCACCTGAACCTCCGTTACCTCCATCTGTACCAGCACCTGATCCATTGCTACCTGCTTGACCAGCAGTTCCAGCAGCACCGTCTAAAGTTCCAGAGGGATAGTTTCCACCTCTACCTAATCCACCAGCACCACCTTGTCCAGCAGAACCACCAGAAGCAGTACAGTAGTTAGTATAAGTGCTACAGCAAGGATTAAAGCAGCAGAAAAATCCACCACCGCAGTCATAGCAACACCCACCACGGCAAGATTCTTGGCATCCGTTACATCCACTACCACAAGCGTATTGGGCAGAAGATCCAGTAACGCCATTTTGACCTGCTCCTCCACCACCCCCACCTGCCTTAAGTTGTCCAGTTTCGGTTACCTGAATCTTAGCACCAATACCTAAGTTATTAATAATATTCAGAGCATCACCACCATTTACACCATTGCCACCAGTATTTTGTGTTGCTCCAAAACCAGCAGCACCAAGAAGTTGCCCACTAATGGTTAATCTGAGATTATTGTATCCACCAGTTAAACTTAACGCAGCAGTATTGGGATCATCGGAAGAAATGACACACTCTGTGCTAATGAATATATTTTTGCGAATATTGTTTGTCTGTTCTGCACCAAATGCTAAGTTCTTTAAGTCAACCTTACTTCCAGAACCACTAACATCTAACCTAAGTTCTCTTACGGCACCAACTAAATCTGTCGGTGAAATTGTTCCCGTAGATGGGATACCAGTGTTATAGGTAGATACCCCAATAACAGGATCATAAGGATCAGAACCAACACCAACTGTGTAATCTAAGTAACACGAACCAAGAGAAACTGGTTCCGTTGATTCAAAAAACCCTAAGTTTCTTAAATCGGCAAAAGAGAATCCACCAGCAGTAGATACACCAGTGAATACCTGTGTGGCAGTAGAAACAATAGTTAGTGCCATGGATTAGATGTTAGCCCAAATGGTGCCGTTATAGAACTGAACTGTCTTTGTCGTAGAATTATAGATGATAGAACCCTCATACACTGGAGAAATATTATTTCTCTGTGTTGTGGTGAATGTAGGTAAGATGAATGGAGTTGGTGCGTATTGGGCATCAATAGATCCACGTGGAGATCCACTTTCAATACCAACACCACTACCATATAGGCAAGCATCTCTATAGATAGAGACTGGACCGATAGATGCGCCACCAGTGGGAACAAAATTAGTACCAATAGCAACTGTTCCCTCAATCAGTGCGTTACCCTGCTGAGAAGAAAGATCTACAGTTGAGATATGCAGTTCAGACTGAGGGAATGTGTTACCAATACCAATAGAAGTAGTAACAATAGCACTACCGTCTACGTCAAGTGCCTGAACTGGAGCAGAACTAGATCCTGCCTTCAGTTGATCAGAGGCATAAACAGTTGGAGAGTCGACTACAATGAAGGTGCTGACTCCAGCAGTAGCATTGATGTTACCACCACTAATAACACTGTTGCCAAAGGTAAATGTATCAACTGACAGACTATCAACGTTTAAGTTTCCTCTTAAACGACTACTTCCATATACATCTAACTTGAAAGATCCAGCAGGTTGAATTGTGCCAACTCCAAGTTGATCTAAAATAGCAAGATCACCTTCAAAGGTAGAAATGCCAGCACTGTAGAGATAGAATGGTTTCAGAGATGCCGCAGAAGAACCAATACTTGTTACAACAACATTTGGATTATTGATCAGTGATTGAGCGCCAGTTGCTGTAGTTGCTGTACCTTGCAAAGAACCATAGAAAGTGGTTGCTGTAACTAAACCACCTGCATTTGCTTGGAAAGCAGAACCGACGGAAAGACTGGTTGTAGCAGTAATAAACCCAGTGATGGATGCGGATGCTCCAACAATATTACTGACAGTAATTTCTGGAGTTCCAATTAATTGTTGAGCATTTACTGCTGTTGTTGCATAAGATGCCGTCCCTTGAAGAGGTCCATTAAAAGCAGATGCCGTAATTACACCAGTAGGACCATCTGCCTGAATGTTTTGCCCAATTTGTACAGTAGCACGGGGATCTGTCGTGCCCATGCCAACATTCCCTGCGGCATAAATGCTAGTAAATCCAAGACCTACATCAGTATCAACCCACTGTGATGTTGGTAGGTTAAGTAATCTTCCACCATCACCATAATATGTAAGAACACCACTCACCGATGTAACAATACCAGCAGAATCAACGGTAAGATTACCGATGCTTGTTACACCACTGATTGTTAGAGTTGTCCCCTCTATAGTCCCCAGTGTATTAACACCACTAACATTCAATGTAGATGCAGTGACGTTACCATCAATAATGGTATTTCCTCTTACATCTAGAGTATCTCTAGGAAGAGTTGATCCAATACCAACGAAACCGTTAGATGAAACGATGTCATCATTATCAACTTGAATACCGTCCCTAAAATTAACGACGGTCTTAAAATTATTAGGCATCGTCTACAAAGACCCTTTTTTATCTATTTAGCTGGTGGTTCGTATGTGGAATCGGAGATTTGTTTGCGTAAGTCTTTAATTGCTTCAATGAGAACAGGAATCAAACCTTCATAACGAACTTTTTTAACTCCATGCTTGTCGGTATAGACAAGTTCTGGGAAATCTTTCTCAACATCTTGAGCAATAACACCAATGTCTTTCTGACCATTCTTACCTTCACCTGCATTTTCATTCCAGATGAAATGCACACCTCTCAGACGATCAACTTTATCGGCAGAATCTGAGATGGCATGAATATCATCCTTAAGTCTTTCGTCAGATGGGAAGAAAGCAGTGATGTTACCCGTTACAAACAAATCACCATCAACTGTGGTGGTAGTATTAATACCAACCGAAGATCCCATACCAGCATTAAACTCAAGATCTCCACTTGCAACATCAAGTGTGCTTAATGTGGTTTGTCCAAGTCTAAGATTACCAAATGTTGGTGTTGCAGGAACAGTTGGATCAATGGTCAATCCACCAGAAAGTGTAAGACTACCATTGATTTCTACATCTCCACCCAGAGTAACTTCGGAACCAAAGTTGACTGGTCCATCAAAACTACTGAGAATATTATTGTTTTCACCACCCTCAACAGAGAGTCCATTAGTAATACTAACTTCATCAAATCTTACACTAGATCCAGTTAATTGTGTTCCAGTTTCAGTGGGGATGGGAACGTTAAATGTCTCTTCAGTACCAGTGAAGGAGTTAATTTTCTTGTTACCGATGTAGAAATCACCGTCATTATTCAGACCAGTATAAACAACGATGCCACCACTTCTATCCTGTGCTTGAGAGAGGTATTCTTCAAGATCAGTCAAAGTTCTTGTCTGAACCTGTGGCAAACCTGTGGAATAGTTGCCAGGACCATAACCAAGATATTCAAAGGTATGACCAGAAACTCTCATGATGGAGTTTCTTCTCAATTCTAGAGGAAGTGGTTTAATCTTAATGATTCTAGATCCAGCATCGTGAGCAACTGCTCTGGTGCCAAACATTGCACGAACAACAGTAATCTCATCACTACTTACACCACCGAGAGTAGAACTTACGACTCTCATGATCTCACGATTGATCTGAATATAATCACCTAAAGCAAACTTTCTAGTAGTTGCCAGATTAACATTGGGCAGTTTGATTGCTGTTCCCGTAGCAGTAAGAGCATCAACAATCTGATCACTCACACCACCATAGACTGATAAAGATCTGCCACCACTAAAATCTTCTGTTACAGGAACAGGTTGTTGATTTGCTTCCAATCCATGCCTATAAAGATAATATGGGGAAGTAATTTCACTTGTGGTGATGGAAGTAAAGGTATTGATTCCTACTCTTTCACGAACTGTAAATTCACCAAGTCTTGCATCATTTACATTTAACAATTCAAACTTATTACCAGCAATCAAGTTATGTGGATTGCTACATGTAAATGTAGTAATTCCAGTAGTTGCATCATAATCTGTGCTGGAAATAGTTACACCAACACCGACATGATAAACGTAAGATCCAACGTTAATTACGGGATCTGTAGATGTTTTAGCAATCGTAATCTGAGTGCTGGTGACTTCTGCAATTCTGTAGTGAGTGCTGGCAGTTGTTCCAATGCCAGTGACTTGAACTACATCACCCTCACAAATTGCAATAGTTGTGGTTCCGATTCCAACTTCACCACCAATGCTTTCAATATCAAGTGCAGTATTACCAGTTGTGTATCCAGCACCAGAATTGATGATATCTACATCAGAAATAACACCACCAGATACTGTTACTTTTGCAGTTGCACCTTGCCATACAGAAGTTCCTGCATTGAGTAACTTCTGATTATAATAGACTCCATCTGCATATGATGTAGTATTGTCAGTGATACTGGTAATTCCCAGAACACCGTTAAAATCATGTCTTCTAGCAAATGTTAATGTTGTGATGCCAGCATTAGCAGAGACTGAGGTTACTTCTTTTCCTAACTTTAACTTTTTGAGCAGTGAGTCAATAGTATTTCTTGTTAGACTATACTTCTGTTCGTTAGTTACAACAGAACCAACTGGTGCTCTCTTAGCATAAGAAGTTGCAGCAGGTGGGTTAGCACTTGGGTTGTCTCTATCAAACTGAGGGTAGTAATCTTCAATATTTGGTTTATACTTCTGACCAGTAAATTCCACTTCAGGAGCATAATTTGCATCTAACAATTCAAGAACGTAGATACCGTCAGACTTATCTTTTTCATATCCACTAATAATGGTGCTTCTGTAGATGAAGAAGTTAGACTGGAGATCATTTCTCTCAAATCTGGGCAGAGAAAGATTTCTAGAACCAGTGGTATCTGTAAATGTACCAGGATTGTGAGTTACACCATCAACATCAATTGTTCCTGTTGTAAATGTAAGGTCATCTGAAATACCAGTGACAAGAAATTTACCGTTGTAACCACTGTTAGCAGCACCAACACTATTAGTGTCACTCTTAATGTTCGTGATAATGACTTTATCACCTACGTCTAGATCATGGGGGAAATCAGATCTAAATGTTACAACACTGCCAGATGCAGAACATGTAGAGATGAAACTATGATTTCTATCATAGAGAACATCAGATCTTTGCAAAGTTGTAGCAGTTGCATAATCAGTTTGAGCAAATCCAGTTTGACTAGAAAGTTGTAGGACATATCCCTGTCTAGGATCTCTAGCATCCTGAGATTCTTTGGGAATTACATATCCTAAACGATAGATCTTAGATTCAAGACCTCTTGTATCATCTTTTCTATTAACATATGTTCTATTAGTAGAACTGCTAGTAAAAGTAGAAAGTCCAGTGTAAATGTCACTATTGGTATTTACATGAACAAACCAGTTATTATTTACGGTATCGTATTGAATTGGATTACCAATTTCACCAACGTTCTTGTCACCTACAATACTGCGAACAAGTAGTTGAGTTCCACCGTTTATAGAAACTTCATTATCATTGAGAGCATCGGAGAAAGAAGATGCAACCTTAATAGTGGAAATTCCTGCTCTAATAGCGTAGTAAACTCTGTGTGGATCTAATCCTTCGGGAAGATCACCAGTTTGACTGACAATTCTAATAGACTCACCAGTTGCTAAACCGACATCTTCCGAAAGTGTCAACTCATTATCTGTAGGACCAGATGTAATTAAAGTTTCTTTAATACCAGACTTGGATCCATAAGCAATTGTAGAGGCAGCAGATACCTGATTATTAGGCATCTGAATTGTTGCAGTTAAAGTTCCAATACCAGATTCTCCTGGAAGATATAAAGTATCACCATGTCTTGCACCAATCTTAAAACCTTGGGTTACATATGTGGGAGTAACGTCTTGGTCAGAATATCCAAACAGATAAAGATGACTGGAGATTCCTACAGAAGTTGTAAGACCTACATCAATTTGCAACCAGTTTACTTGCTTTTCAGTAGCAGAGATTTCTCTTGGTGTGAAGACATTGGTGATGAATCCTTGGTCATCACGGTTAAATGCTTCTGCTTTGAAACCATCAGAAACCAGAGCAATCTGACCGAAGTTAGAGTTAGAGTTGGTGATAGATGCGTCGGCACCACTTAATGCTTCAAAGTGCTTGTTGAAACCGATAGCAAACACCGAAACGATCTGGAATACAGCATCGTTGCTCAACTTAACGTGTGTAGTCTCCCACCCACTTCTATAAACCGCACCAGAATCTAGGTGATAGACAGTTGCACTGTTAGTAGAACTTGCACCAGCAGACAAGTCACCACCAGTCACTTTAGAGTAAACAATACCATCATAAAGTCTGGAACTACTATTATACTTTACAAATGCACGGTCATCTTTTTGCAGAGAGATAGCAGTGAACTGTGCAAGAACAATAGATCTAAAACCAGTAGACTTAGAACCATCACCATGAAGACCTTGCATACCATATACAGATCTCAGTGATACATTAAAGATGTATGGAGAAGCACCACTAACAGTATCAGACTCAATAGTAATAGTTGCGTTAGAAGAATCTGGAGTTGCAATCAAGTTTGGTGGGAAACTTGGCAACTGATAAGTGAAAGATGTGTCACTGATTACGGATGTGACAAACGCAGAGATATTATAATTAGATACATTAACCCCACGAACTTTAATGGGTGTTCCTGTAGTATAACCGTGTGGGTTTTGTGTTGTAACAGTTACCTGTGCTGTTGGAGTTGCACCATCACCAGCAAACATTGATGTTACAATAGCAGCATCAATTCCAAGAGCACCGACAATCTCATATTCAGGTCTTACTTTATCAAAATCACCCTGCTCATTTGGCCATTGGAATGAAACAGGACGACCAGTTGCTGCTTGGAAAGCATGTGTCAGCTTGTAATAATACATGCTGAGGTCAGTCAGACCACTATATCCTGGAACATCATTTACACCATCAGCAAACTCAAAAGCAGAGAGTTTGTGGTGAGAGAATGTGGGAAGAGATCTGTTAGTTGTGTCAAAAGTAGCAGGGTCGGTGTACACCAACTCATTATCTTGACCATCAAGGAAGGTGAACTGCCAGAAGTAGCAACCACCAGTAAGTCTAAGGATGGCAGATTGTCCTACATTATCATCGGTAGGATTAGGAACATACTTAGGTCTAATTCTTGTTTTTCTGAGATCAAGACCAACAATGGATGTACCTCTTGGTACAATGACACCACCATTGACACTATTAAACTTATAGAGAATATTGTCTTCTTGACTTAAATCAAAGTTTGATGTTAAATTAAGGTTGAGTGTGGTTGTAGCATCGGTTTCAGAACCAGATGGACTTACAACTTTACCAACACCACCTACATTTCTGATTGCAAATCCTGGTCTATTATCAATGATGTGATCACCAGGATACAACATAATAGTTGTCCTGTTAAAGAGGTCATTATCCTTACCTCTTACATAAGAGAATCTGGCAGATTCCAGCAGTGCTCTCTGAATAGTCTTGAAGGGTTGTGTCAGAGAGTTACCCTGATTCTCAATGCTATCAGTGGCATCAAGATCGTTAGGATTCACATATAAAATACGACCCTGGGTGTTCTTGATGAAATTATCTAACTTACTAAGAGGCATCTTCCTGCTTCATAGATATTGTGTTCTGACCTATTTAGACAATAAATAGAGCTGCCTTACTCTCTACAAATGTCTGATACTAAACCAGCAGTTGTAGAAGAGAAAGACCACGATGTTGATAAAAGTGAAGTCCTTGGTAATCTGGTGAAAGTCGTTGTACTTATCTGGTCTGCTTCTCTTCTCACTTTTAGTTACGTTAGACTTCCTAACGGTCAAAAGATTCTTGATTTTGATCCAACTTTTATTGCTTCAGTATTCTCTGGATCTCTCGCTGCCTTCGGATTAAGTCCTGCTAAATCTGGTGGTGCTCCACAAAAAGCACCAGCAAAGAAAGAACCAGAAGTCGTTTCTGCTATTGAACCTAAGAAAGATGCAAAAACTAATTAATGTGGTAGCACTGCTATCTGGATTAACTTCTGTTGCTCTGATTGGTGGTGGTGCTTATGTGCTTCTCCAAAAAGATGCTATAATGGAAGGAGTTAAAGAGCAAGCTATTGGGGAGGTAAAAACTATCCTTCCTGGTCTTGTAGAAGAACTTCTGCCCAAACCCCCAGAACTTCCCAAAGCAACTGGTGGTGTAATCCCACTTCCATAAAATAATGAAAAAGTTTTTGTTTGGACTCCTAGGTATTAGTGTCATTAACACTGCTATTCTAGGAGTCACTGCTGCATCAACCTGGGCAAATGAATCTAAACTGAAAAAGGGTTACTATACTATGGATGCCCTTGGTTGCATGATCGTTAGAGAATGCACTGAGAATGTCCGACAAATCAAGAATATCGACGATATTCGTA
>Ga0255778_10005492_pt1 | contig 10273 bp, 12 predicted proteins | sample 071ome_31_FD_179976 | JGI IMG/M metagenome (GOLD analysis project Ga0255778, IMG submission 179976) | Coastal salt marsh microbial communities from the Groves Creek Marsh, Skidaway Island, Georgia - 071405CT metaG (version 2) | ecosystem: Environmental > Aquatic > Marine > Intertidal zone >...
AGCGCTTGTCAAAACACGATCAATGGGATGACAAAAAAAGAAGGAAAAGCCCCGCAACTTGTTGCATCAGCTGTTGTTGTTCCAGGTGGTGTCGGAAGGCTCATGAAGCTTGATGATAGCGGTTACTTTGTGATCAGACCGTAAAAAAGGTGATCCTTGGTTCAGGCGGCTGAGCTGTCTCAGTCGCTTGAGCAGAAAAAGCTTGGGTGAACGTACGAGCGTTCTTAAGAAGTTAATGCTTTTGATGAACGCAACACCTCCTCTTGAACAGCTTGCCAATGGGTTCCTAATTAAGACGTCGACACTGGCTGCAGTACCCGTATTTCACACGAAGGTCTAATCATCTGCTCGGCAGAGGGCAAGCGCGCAAGCCAATCATCATTTCGCCCCTAACTTGGCCTGCAGTATGAAGGTATCGCGCCAGCGTAACGCCCTGCTCTTTTTTGTGCGTCTTCATATATACCAGTGCTGTCGTATCGCGTGCAGCGACCACAGAGTTGCTGAGCAATCAGATGTGCTCCTATGTCGCCTAGTTCCTCTGTTGCGCAGCGTCCAACGAGACGGTCATAGGTGCGCTCTCCATTTAAGAAGCAGGTCGCGACCTTATCAATAATTTGTAATCTGAGGTAAGCTGTTGCGCGATCTCCGAGAGCTGTGCCGCGTTCATCACAGGTCAGTCCATTGAGCCTAATCGCAATTTCACCAACTTCAATTGTATCGCCATCGCGCACATGTGTTATCGGGCCTGTTAACTCTGTTTGCGCATAAACAGAGATGGGCAAGAACATCCCCAGCAGGACCACCAATGCTATACTGGATTTAACGCGCATATTTTAGAGAGGACCACGGAAAGGGCTTTTCCTCGCTTTGGCCTAACAGGAATTGTACGGTTAGCGACATCCAGCGAGAGAGATCAGAGCTGATGTCAGTAATAAATTGGTTTTTCTCTGTTGTGACCAACATCCAAAGAAATTGGATAGAGGCCAATACACCTACCAAAGTTATTGCCAGATTAAGCAGCAAACCAAAAACCAGCATGAGAGCGCCCCGCATGAGAACTTGTCCACGCGCACTTTTCTTAAATTCTTCCATAACTCATCTCTTAGTGTTATTGACGCAAGACATATGGGACATTCAAACCAGTATTTAAAGACCTTGGATCTCTTGACCTAGGGCACATCCGTAGGTGGTGTCTCTCCTTTTATACGGTTCTATTCATCCCCCAAAGCGTATTGGAAGCTTTGAGATCGTCCCTTGTTCTGCAAGTCAAATGAGGCTCTAGCGCTGACACAAGAACATCTCACTTTAGCGCCGCACACGCTCTTCGGGTTTCATGTGAAGATTTAAGATGCGCCACATTCTGTCAATAAACTATAGTGTTAATAAATTTACTGAAGCGCGGTTTGGATGACCTAAAAATATCTCATTTCGAGACTTTTATTTTGCAGCAGATGCGTATTTAGTATACGTGTACCTTTTGGAATAGTTGGGGGCGTTTTTAGAGATGTTGGATATTATAGATTGGTCGAAAGAACGCCCGCGCCATAATGACTTGGATCGATATATTGTAGACGTTCAAAAGGCAGCTCCCAAAACCAAATTCGTTTATCACGTCGGTATGAGTGGTTCGAGCAGTATGTTAAAAGAGCTGTTCATTGACTTATCTCAACAAGGACAAGTGCATCTCGTGCAAAAGCCATTGGATCAATCCAAAAACAGGACCTTTGCCTATATCGCAATCAGATCCACGAAACAGAAATAGCGCTCGTCTCTCGATTTAAGCGAAAACTTTTTTGCGGGAATTCACAAAGACATGCGAAGGCAAGGTTTAGGCTTTTACAAATAGACTCAAATTTAGAGCAGTGATTAGACGTGCGCCTCTGTGGATTACTTTGAAAACGTTAGCATCAAGACAAAAGCGTATTCTGAACCTTCCCTGTAATCTAAAACAATCTGTTCAAGATAGATGCGGCCGTCCCTCGTATCCTGCTTGATTTGTGGCTCTCAAAGATTGCAGATATTCTCCCGATACCAGAGAAATAATTTCTGCTATGCCTCTCATTGGGGCGCAATCAGAGTGCATAAAATATGAACGATAGAAAAAACACTTTGTCAGCAATTTCTTTATTTTCTGGCGCGGGGGGCATGGATTTAGGGTTTGAGCGTGCCGGGTTTGATGTGCACTGGTCGAATGATCTTGATGGCACAGCATGTGAAACCTATCAGACAAATTTCCAGACTGAGAATGTCAGTGGTCCAATAGAACTCCTTGCAAAATCCTTGAAGAGGTTCTCTGACGTTGACTGTGTCTTTGGGGGTCCACCCTGCCAGGGGTTTTCTGTTGCTGGTAAAATGGATTTAGATGATCCACGCAGTAAGTTGGTTTACCAATTTATGGACATTATTAGCGCGCTCCGCCCCAAGAGTTTTGTGATGGAGAATGTACCTTCTCTTGCGACTTTGAATAAATTTACAAAATTTCGGGAACAATTGGTGCAACATGCGCATTCCTTGGGATATGCCACAGATCTTCAGATTTTTTCCTCTTCTGAATTTGGCGTCCCACAAGATCGCAGGCGCATGTTTTTTGTTGGTGTTTTAGGAAATCGAGACGTGGATCTAAGACAGCGTTCACGCGCATACTTAAAAACTGCACCATCCACACTTGAGGCAATTTCAGATTTAGGGATCCAAGGAACTGCTCAAAACCCCTGCACGTGCAACGCCGCGGTAACAATTGCTGCCTCACCAGTCCTCAGAAAATCTCCCTATGCAGGAATGCTCTTTAATGGAGCAGGGCGGCCGATACATCCCAATCGAGTTGCCCCAACTTTGCCTGCCTCCATGGGAGGAAATAGAACGCCCATCCTTGATGAGCGCCTCTATTATGGGGATGGGTTCGATTGGATTTCTATGTATCACAGACATTTAATCCAAGGGGGTGATCCTTATTCTAAGCATGCGGTTCCCTCAAGCCTTCGGCGTCTCACCATTCGCGAGTCATCAAGATTGCATGGGTTTCCAGATGACTTCATTTTTTGTGGCCCCAAGACTGCAATTTACAGACAGATAGGAAATTCTGTTCCTCCAACTTTAGCGCAGACAATTGCCGCGATCGTCAGAGATATCTTGGCAAATTCACAGCATGAATAAGTCGAGGGCGCGAGTTCGTTATATGAGTTCAGATGTCGTAACGGGTAAGTTTCATGGGCCACCTTGTGCGAGATCCAATTTCGAACGCGCAACCCTCGCCTTTTTCTAAGTGCCACAAAATGCGCTCTTGGGTTTAAATTTTGTGCCTCATTAGGCTAGTAATTGAGACATGATATTTCGCTTCTTAGTGTACTCGATCGCTTTGATGCGGCAGATGAACGATGTCTCCAATCGTGCTGCACTTTAGATCAAGATTTGGCAAGGCACGTTGCAAGGCTTGAGCACGCAACCAGTCGGCATAGGCCTGTTGCATCTTTCGAATACTTCCTGTTTTTGAGGCCAGAATTGTTGCAAGCTTCTGGCGCACCAAGATTGGTAATTCTGGAGCGGTTTCAGAACCAATTTGTGCCAGATGATCTCTCACAACACTATCGATGATATCATTTGCATGCTCAATATTCGGGCTTGGAATTTGAATAATGATGAAGCGATCTAAAAGAGGGCTGGGAAGCCCACTCAGATCATTTGCGGTTGCCCAGAAATTTACAAACCGCAAGTCGATATTTGTGATCAGGCAACTATCAAAATAATTACCATCCCCATTGAGCATAGACAAAAGTGTGGTCCAAATATGACCGTTATTCTTTGAACCTTTTGCTTTATCGATTTCATCAATCAGTAGCACTGGATTTGCACATTGATGCCGCTGCATCGCAACGAGAGGGCCACAAGGAAGTGTTGAAGCCCAGCCACGCGATACCGCTTGTAATCCGCCAGTATCCGAGACTGATCCCGACAAAAGATCCATTGGAAGACCTAAAATATGGCTGAGCTCAGTTGCAAATTTTGTTTTCCCACATCCTGGTGGGCCAACCAAGAGAAAAGGCTTTAAGACGCCTGATAATCTTGGATCTCCAAACATTTCTTTCTGAGCGATTTCGCCAAGGACCAAATTGAGTGCCTCACGTGCCCATGGAAATTTCTTAGTTAAATAAGATGCAATTTTGGGAAGGTTATTTTCGAGGGGCTGGACTTGGAGTGGGGTATTGATGATCGTATCGTAGATACGTTGCAACTTTTTTCCATCTGGAGATGTTGCATCTCCAATTTCGGAGCAAACGGTTACCTCAAGGGGTTCGCTCAAGAGGGGAGTGGTATTAGACAAGATATTATGGCTCATTTGGAGATCCTTTCGCGTGAAAACAGAGTGAAAACGGGAAAAAGTGATCTCCTCATATGCTTAAATGATTGGGTCTCCAGACCTCAGCCAGTCCTAGGCCACGCACTGCGATCTTACCGCCGCATGCGATATCTTTTGAAACTTTGTGATGATGACCATGGATGATAAGCTTTGCTCCCAAGTCCATGGCGAGATCATCTAATACTTTAAAACCAAAGGGATGTGTGCTTGGCGCTTCATGGGTGATTAAGATATCCGCATGAGTGTGTCGTAAGGTTTCAAATGTCTCAGGAAAAATAGAGGTGCGATGTTTCCTTGCAACGCCACCTTTAAAATGCGCCGTCTTTACATTTTTTCTGAGCCATTCGGCTTGGGAATAAAAGGGAGGGTGTGATTGGATATTTGGATCCCAAATTTTACCTCTGAATACGCCGCCTAGGCAGGCAACTCTTAGCCCCTGTTGTTCTAACTCAAGTACGGTTCCATGACAGATAAGAGATCCAAATTCTTCAAAGACGAGATTGAAAATTGCATCTGTGTCAGCGTCATGGTTTCCAAGGACGATGCGTACATCGATCTGTTTATTGAGCAATTCTAATAGAACTTGTCTCGTGTCCTCTAGGGCCTTTGGGCCTTGGGTTTTGTCGATTAAGTCCCCAAAGATAAAAACACTCTTTGGCCGCAGTTCATTAACGCTATAAAGAAGAGGTGCCCAGTTGGAATGTGGATCGCCATAAAATAAAATACCTTGAAGTTTAGGCTCCAAGTCCAACATAACGTCTGCATATTTTGGGGCGGTAAATTTTGGAAGTAACATATATCGTCTTTCTCATAGGATGGCATTAAGAGAGCTGCCCCAAAGGGAGCAGCCAATTCTTAAATCATATGAGAAAAATAAATGTCATTAATGCTTCCTTAGCATAATAATATATATTTGTCAATAACTTAACAAAAATCTATGTTAAGATACACAGATACTGCCTCACATAAGTGATGGATTAATTCTGCCTTTATGATAGCTGATGAGTGTGCGCAAAAAATCCATTCTGAACTCTAAGGTTTTAATCTCAGCATCGTTAAAGGGGCCATACTTCAGTGAAAGAGCGAGCGCTTTATCGACGAATAGACGGATGTCTTGAATGGCGTCCTCTTGATCACTGAGCACATCATCTTCGACGTGACGTCTTAGATCCTGGTGCGCATCGGCACAGTATAGCGATGTCATAATCGCATCAAATGCCTCCGCCTGACTGCGAGTATTATATTCGCGATCAACATGTGATGGTTCTGCATCAAATGCGAAATTAATATTACCTGTCCATCCAAGATCTTTATGACAAATTGTTTTGAAGCTCCAAGGGTGCTTTTTAAAACCATCCTCATTGTAATCAAAGAAATCTTCTTCTTCACACAGATCATAATGACACTCCCAAAGTAGCCATAGACCATAATTTAAAACTTTATTAAATTCACTCATTTTATATTCCTTTATGTTTTGAGTTAAATAATTCGCAATACTAAAAATATAATGTATCACTAATATTAATATACCATATATTTAGTATAATTTCAATATTAAATATATTAAGAAATTAAAAATTATTTTAAAAATTTAATATTATTTTAATATTCTTAAATCCAAAAAATGATACTTTTAATTTTGTGTTAATATTTGTGTTCTATATTAATATTATAACATTGAAGAAATTTTAAAGTTTAAAAGTTTATATTGGAATATTTAAAATGATAAGTGCGCATGTGTCTGCAAAATAAAAATCTTTTGGGTAACATTTTTAGCAAGCCATGTGTTGTACGACCATTTTAATGTACGACCGTACGACTTCTAATTTTTTAAAAGCTTTATTGTTAAAAAAAATTTAAAGGGAAATATAATGAGTAAAAATAAGAAAACACGAGATATAAAACTTCGCTTTACACATGATGAATATAATGAAGTGTGGCGCCGAAAAGAAGCGCATGGCCTCTCGTTCACAGACTATGGGCGCTACACGATGCTGGGGCCAAGTGCAGCGAGAAAATTTCCAGATCGCAAAATGCTTGCCGCCATTCTTGTGGAGCTTGGAAAATTAAACGCAGGCATATCAAAATATATTCAAGCCAATGAGTGTGATCTCAAAGCGAAATCGATGACAGATCATGATTTCAAAAAATTGTCTCAAAATATTGGTGTGATAAGACAGTATATCGCAAAAGCGGTGCGGTTATGATTATAAAGCAAACCCGCGTGAAAGTGGGTGGGGCACAAAAATTAGTGGCGCATATTACGAACACTGCGCAAAATGATGCAGTGATGATTTTAAAGGGACATTTAGGGATCCCAGCAGATGGCGATCTCATCGCTGAAATGCATAATCGCACCTATGGAAATCGTCACGTGATTATTAGTCCGCAAGTGACTTTGACACGGGTGCAGCTCGATTTTGTTCTGACGTTAATTTTTCAAGAGTTGAATGTCGCGGATGTATCAAGCGATGCCTATCTTCTCATTCAACATAACAAGATACGTCATGATCATAAAACAAACGCCCCACACTTTCACCTTGTTATAAATGAAACAACATCAGTTGGAGATCAGCTTGAACAAAGCATGAGCTATGTGACAAACGAAAAGATAGCGCGCCTGTGTGAATTAAAATTCAACCATAAATTAACCAAAGGCCGACACAATTATGCGGTTGTTAAATCTCTCGAAGAAGAAAAGCGTCTTGATGAGGCAAAGGCGTTGAGGGCCTTATTGGAGGGACCGCCTGCATTTGCTGCTTATAGCAGTCAACAGCTCAGAAAGGCAGAGCGCTACAATGTAAACCTGCCGCGCATTTATTATCTTGTGAAAAATATATCAGACCAAGATCTATTTATGGATCGCTTAGCAATTTTAGAAGCTGAGCAAGGTCTCGCGTTTCAGCTGTCTGCAGACCACAGGCAGCTGTTGATTTTAAAAAACGGTCAAACGATAGCAGACATATTTAAATTTATAGAAGAAAAGGAACTTATTCATGCAATCATTTCAAAATTACAATCTCGACAACCAGGCATTTAAAAAATTTGTGTGCGACATGCTCTCACGCATCTATGACAATCAGGTCGACTTAGAGGAACTGGGCGATCTTGATCCAGAAGATCATCCGTTCAATGTTCTTTATAATGAAGTTACCAATATGCGTGAAACGCATATTCAAACGCAATCAGACTTAAACGAATTCATGGAAACACAAATGACAATCTTAAAGTCTATTGCGCTGGATCATGTCGTAATCTCGGGCCTCATCAAGGACCTCACGATCATGGTCACAAAGCTTTGTAAAAAGATCGATCGATTGGAGGAGCGCGGGGCAGAGCAAACATAAAAACAGTTTTCAATGCCATGGCAGAACGCATTGCTCTGATAAGTGAGTTCTGCCAAGATTACTATTCTTCCCAGAAGTGTGCAGAAATCTCTAAATTATTTTTTATTAAAATACTTTATAACATATTTTGCGCTTGTGCAGAGGTTGTCTTAAAAAAGCGCAGGCTTAGCTTCATGTCGCGCAATCAAAACAAACCGTGATAAAGGTGGGGTCATGGACCACTTTACATGCCCAGCGAATATATGCAGTGTTGCTCAACATTGAGCTGCGTTATGTGTCATGTTGTCTTTGATCTTGCGTTACTTTTTAAAGCCCATTGCAGTGAGGCGTCATTTGATAGCCGTGCTGGGGGTTTCATTTAAAGTGGCGAGCAACCGAGCAGAACGGCAGGAAGAGACACAGTTGCGCGTGATGCGTCTCCTTGCTGAGAACTCAGAAATTTCGACGCGTTAAATTGTGGAGGTGGTGGGTGTGTCTAATAAAAAGGCCTATTACTCTGTGAGCGCCTTGATTGGAGAAGGCCACGTCAAAGTGAAAAATTTTTCAAATTCTGAAAAAAAGACTGCCTATCTCTGTCAGCTCACGCTGCGCGGCATTCGCGAAAAAGCGCTCCTAAACACCAAGTTCTTGGAGCGCAAAATTGAACAATTTGAAGATTTGAAAGCTGAGATTGCCCGCCTTGAAGAGAAACTTGGGGAAATCCAGGAGCGCCAGCATGGCTGATTTGGAAACGCGCATGCAGCTTAGCTGTTTTAAAGCCTATGATATTCGCGCCAAATTGGGCGCCGATCTTAACGAGAATATCGCATATCGCATTGGGCGTAGCGTTGCTGAGACGCTCCAGGCAGCGCAGGTGGTCATAGGGTTTGATGCGCGCGAAACCTCCCCCATGCTTGCGGAGGCTGTCGCGCGTGGCGTGAGGGCTGCGGGCGCAGATGTGCTCGATATTGGCCTCGCAGGCACGGAGGAGATGTATTGGGCGGTCACATCACAAAAGGCCTGCGCGGGAATTGAAGTCACAGCTTCCCACAACCCCATTGATTATAATGGTATGAAGATCGTCAAACGTGGATCTGAACCCTTGAGTGAAGAAGAGTTTCACGCAATTCAAGAGCTTGCAGAAAGTGGACGGTTTTTTGCGACTTTGCGTGAGGGGCGCGTTCTGCCGCGCGCTTTTGAGGCGCGGCGTGCCTATGTCGAGAAGCTCATGTGTTTTATTACGTCCAAAGACCTCAAGCCCCTCAAAATCGTTGTGAATGCGGGCAATGGCGCGGCGGGTCCAAGTTTTGACGATCTCGTAGATGCCCTGAGCGCCTCAGGTGCAAGCGCGGACTTTATCCGCGTCCATCACGAACCTGACGCCACTTTTCCAAATGGCATTCCAAATCCGCTCCTCCCAGAAAACCACTTCCACACGGCGGATGTCGTGCGCCGTGAGGGGGCAGACTTTGGGGTGGCGTTTGATGGCGACTTTGATCGCTGCTTCCTCTTTGACGAGGCGGGTGACTTTGTGCCAGGCGAATATGTGATTGGGCTTTTGGCCGAGGCCTATTTGGCAAAAGAAGCTGGCGCAAAAATTGTGCATGACCCCCGCGTGATGTGGAATACGATTGAGAGTGTCTCAAGGGCGGGCGGAGAGCCAATTATTTCAAAGACGGGGCACGCTTTCATAAAGCAGCGCATGCGGGACGTGAATGCGCTTTACGGCGGTGAAATGTCAGCGCACCACTACTTTCGTGACTTTGCCTATTGTGACAGTGGCATGATCCCCTGGCTTTTGATTTGGGAACTCCTGTCGACATCTCAGAAATCACTGCGCAGGCTTTTGGCGGATGCGCGCGCGCGCTTCCCCTCCAGCGGTGAAATAAACTTCACTGTTTCCGATGCAGACGCATGCCTGACGCGCGCCGAGGAGGTTTATGGCGCAACCGCACTTTCAGTAGATCACTTGGATGGGATCAGTATTGCGCATGAGGATTGGCGTATGAACTTGCGCAAGTCAAATACGGAGCCACTCGTGCGCCTCAATGTAGAGACGCGCGGCGCGCCCGATTTATTGCAAAAAAAGATAGATGAACTCACGCAGTTCATCGAAGGAATGCGCGCGTGATGTGTGCTCAGTCGAGGATATTGCCAATTGAGCGAGCGCATATTTAAGACTTTGAGGTTATGAGCAAATATTATAAGATTTAGAAATCAAGTCGCTTTAAAATTATATATATGAAATATAGGCCTAAGGATCTTAAATGCGGATTTTCAGTATAGTTTCGACAATATTACTCATGCATTTTGCTACGGGTGTTTGGTCTGCTGTTGCCATTCAGTGCAACCCAAACCTTGAGGTCTCTTGGTCATTTGATCAGATAGAAAATAAATCAAATTTTTTTGAAACTACCGATAATTTATCCAGTATCACCCTCCATCTAGACACTGGATTTCTGAAAGTACCAACCGCACAAAATGACGGAATTACACTATTGCGGCAGCAATCAATTATGAAGAAATCAGAAGATGGTCTAGACTTAACAGTCAATTATAAAAGTACAAATGCCATGGGCATTGAAGCGACCAA
>Ga0255778_10005516_pt1 | contig 10232 bp, 8 predicted proteins | sample 071ome_31_FD_179976 | JGI IMG/M metagenome (GOLD analysis project Ga0255778, IMG submission 179976) | Coastal salt marsh microbial communities from the Groves Creek Marsh, Skidaway Island, Georgia - 071405CT metaG (version 2) | ecosystem: Environmental > Aquatic > Marine > Intertidal zone > Salt...
CGGAAGTCAAGGCTTGCGTCAAGGCCTTCCCGGACTGCTACGTCAGATGCGCTGGCTTCGACAACATCAAGCAAGTCCAATGCCACTCCTTCTTGGTGTACAGACCGAAGTCTGGCGCCGCGAGAGAGATCGCCGACAGACAAGTATAAATTTGCTTAGCTGCTATTTTCTTCGTCAGGAGAATTTTGCTTTAGTCATCTTCAGCGAGAGCTGTACGTTCAAGTGTGTAAATAAACATTTTATCGTATATAAAAAATCTATTAAAACATTCGTTGTTGGTACTATTCTTTGATGTTCTCTCTCTCCCACTTTGGTGAATATACGACTGGAATTTTGTCTATTTTCGCGGCTAAAATAAAATCATACATGGACAAAGCGCCGATGGCGTGCGTGGTTAGGTCGACTTGCACCTCCCGATAATTAGACAACTTAAAATCGGGGTGGTGACCTTCTTCCTCTGCAACTGAAGAGAGTTGGGAGAAGAAATCAGCCGCGCATTGCCAATTCTTCGCCGTGAATTTCCTCGTTATCATCGCTCCTTCTCTGCGCCACAGCGGGTATTCCGCGAGTAACTTTTCAATCTCTTCGTCGCTCAGCTTGGGAGTCGTCGAGGAGCAACCTCCATTGAGTTTGCACGAAAGATTTTGAAGCTCCTCTCTGTTCATTTTGTTGTGCGCGCACAAGCTACCACTGCTATTATTATTATTACTGCTGCTGCTGCTGCTGCTGCTGCTGCTGCTGCTGCTGCTGCTGCTAGAGTGCGTTCTCACAAATCGGCGGCGCGATAATTTTGATGGTAACGTTACTAATATAGAAGGGAACACAAACAGAGCCCGAGAAGAAACCAGTGTCCGGGCAACGAGCATTACAACTACGAAGAGTGAGGAGGTCGGAACACAAACGCAAAAACTTCAAAGAAGCTTTTTTTAGCTCTTTACATAACTACTCTTATCTGCTGCTGCTGCTAAATTATCTAATTTGCTCTGCCGATGATTATTGTACATTGTCTATTGTTGTTGTTGTTGTTGTTGATACCGAACCACATGGGTTTCGATGTTGTCTATGGTTTCTGTTTCTTCCCAACGCGAGAGGGCAAGCTCTTCAGCCTTCGTCATGCGTTCGTGGAGTCTTTTCAAAGCTCGAGACGAACGCGTCGTCCTGATGGCTGGTTTCGCATTTAATCGCGCGTTTGGCTTGATTTCAAAAACTATTTCTCCGTCGTCGGATTTGTGCTCAACGTCGTCATCGTTTAAGACATCGGAGAACATTCCCACAAACTCAAACGTTTTGCGAGTGAAAAGACCAACCACTCTCTTCGTTTCCTCGTGATGAGGTTTCTCTACTTTTACCCATTTTGAAATGCTTACCACGTCAATATCTTCCAACCAAGGAACTGGAACATCGCGGCCAAAATCTTCAAAATACTGCGATACGATTTGAACCGTCAAACGGACGTGTTTATCTTCGTCGTCTTCATTTGAAGCTCTCGCCAGGTAGCGCACGCCAAACGCATCTTTTCTCACGTAGTCTGGAATTTCCAAATCCAAATATTTCGCCACGTGCAACATGACTTGATCCGTTTTCGCGTGAATAACCAAGTCTGCAAATTGATCTTTCTCCGTCGTTTGTAAGTTGACGATGGCGAGCTGCCCTCCCGTCGTCTTTCTTGTCGCCAGTTTCTTGTTCTTAGCGTTGCTTTTACTACTACGTTTTCGTTTCTTATAGCGGGCGTCCGGTATAGTCAACAACGGTAAATCGCCCGAAGGTACGATTTGTAACGAACTGCCAAGAACTAGTGCTAATTTAGCTTTCTTTGCCTCACTCTCCGCTCTGCAAAGTTCTGGTTCCGGTAATGCGTCGTCCCAATCCAACACTTGATCTCGGAGCTTTCCTCCGCAATCTTTTCGCACACATTTTCTTCCGGTATATCGAAAGCCCACAGATTCCATCTCAAAGTCGCGAAAGTATTCACATTCGCAAGTTTCGCACCGTTCGGCGAAACAATTTCCGTGTAATTCTCCGACTTCCTCTCTCGGTAATCCACTGCGGTAGTGCAAACCATCTACATTAGAAGAAACAATATAGCGGATGTAGCGAGATCTATGCAACGCAACCAAAACCATGTGACTCGGTGAAGGAGAAGCTAAAGGAAAGGGTATCGACGACGTCGGTAACTCTTCCCCAGCTTTTTGGAGCGTCCAAATCCCTTTCGGCCCTCGAAAATCAGGGATTCCAGTGGATGTGCTGATGCCAGCGCCCGTGTGGACAATTATTCCCGCCCTACTCTTTCTTTTCTTCTTCTTTTCTTCGAGTTCCTCGTCTTCACCAAGAATCTTCCCGGCGTCTTTAATCATCATCGCCAACTCTTTCGCCAACTTCTCCACTTCTTCGCTCTCGAAAAAAATCTCCTCCGAGCCTAACGTCCCACCGACGTCTTCTTTACGCGACAGTCTTTGCGCGTATCCCAACGAAGACATTTTTTTCCGCGATTAAAGTGAAAGTGTGAGTGCTGAGGCAAAGTTTTTTACATACGTACGTATACGTATATGTAACGAACTACTCGTAACTTTTGTTTTTCGGGACCAAGATTAAAAAAAAATTCCCCCCCCGTCCCCCCCCCCGCGAAAGAGAGAGAGAGAGGCTTGCGGAGCGGTAAGAAGCTCCCTCGTTTTTTTTGATCGCGCGCGCGCCTCTTGCGATAATTCTTTTTTTTTCCCCTTCTTTTTCTACATACTGATAGCGCGCGCGCACACGCAACACACGCAATCATCGTCGTACTCGTCGCTTCAAAAAGTTGGAGCAGGCCAACGAGATCATATTGGGAGAGTGTGCGCGTGATAAAGAAGAAGGCGTGAAACTTGTACTATATACCAAAAATTTGACCTTTCTCGTACGTAACGGAAAGTCAACAGCAAAAAAAGAAGAAGTGGACGTAGAGAGCGTTCGTGTGTGAGTGTGTCGTATAAAATTTAATCTAGTATTAAATAAGGAAAAACGGCGAACGAACGAACATGGCGTGGACGGAAGAAGAGGACGAACAGCTGAGAAAGTTAGTCGCGGAATTCGGGCCCAAAAAATGGGTCTTTGTCGCGAGTAAGATGGAAAACAAGGGTGGGAAGCAATGTCGAAGACGTTGGCAGAATTATTTGAATTGTGATAATAATAAACAAGGAGGGTGGTCGCCAGAGGAAGACGAGATATTGTTGAGAGAACATAAGATAGTCGGGAATAAGTGGACGGAAATCGCTAAAGCAGTGGGGGGTCGAACAGATAATGCGGTGAAGAATCGATACGCGGCTTTGATGACAAAACAAAACGGAGGGACAGCTTCAGGTGGAGTGAAAAAGAAGAAACCCCCAACGACGACGTTGCCGGGAGGTGGAGCTTCCGGGAAAACGGAAACTAAGGATAACAAAACGAACACAGTAGCGAAGAAAATAATGAACAACAAAGAAGAGAAGAAAGTGCCGGCGAGCGTAGCAAAGAAATCGACGAGCACGACGTTGGCAAAAGCGGCGGCAGCGCATATGAAGGGTGGTCCAAGCGGCGTGGGCTTGAAGAAGTTAGAAATTAAAGGAGGAAAAGGCGGACCGTCTGGGTCGACATTATCGCCGTTCAAAGGCTCGGATAAATGGGTTAAACCGTCTTTATCGTCTTTGAAGGTTCCTTCAAGTAGTAGATTCAACGGAAACGGAACGACACCGGGGATTTTAGATTTCTCTCCGTTAGTGAACACCCCCAACTTTAACTTGCTCACCGGGGCGGAGTTAGAATTGTTGAAAGAACTCAACGCCTCGTTCTCACCGACGGCTTCTGAAGCCGCTTTTGGGTTTAATACTTTGACTTCAGACAAGAATATGATCTCTGGATTACCAAACATGGCTCCTGAGAGTCCTTTATTGGATATGCACCAAGTTTTGAAGTGGATCATTGCGGTGACACCGAGAGGCGACGAAGCCGGCACGAAAGCGACGCCTTTTGCCAGCGTTCAACCGCCGCCGTTGAGCTCAAAACAAGCAGAGTTTTTGAAAGCTAGTTTGGAGGAGCGATTAAAAACCGTTCACGATACACCGACGGGTGATTTGCCCCCCACCATCCCGGCGTTTTCAAAAGATGAATTGAACACGCTCTTATCCGCTCTGGGCGAAACGCCACGGACGAGTGGACGCAATTCAGCAATGTTGAGTCGGCTGCAAAATCCGTTCGGAAGAGCAACGTAATATGAATGAGATTGCTTCCCACTGTTATGGTGCTGGTATATAAAATCATATCGTTATTATAGCCAATCTAAAAAAGAAATTTTGACTCGTCAATTTTATGAAAAATGTATTTCTACTTGAAAAATATATATGAAAACGTCCTTATTCTGTGGCTGCTTCGTTCGCATCAATTTGACTCAAATCTAACTGCTTCCCAGTCACTCTTCTATACATGTCTAACACATCTCTAACGGTCGATTCAAAATGCGTGGTCGCATCGTATCCTCGACTAATAATTGCCTTTTCTTTTATCCCGTCCGTCGTCGGCGCCATGATAGGACAGATGTGGACAAACTTTTCGTCAATCGCACCCAACAACGATAAGCCAGACGCTAACTCTTGTTCTGGATTTGCAGTTTCTACGTTCGTGCTCACAAATGCGACGTAGCGTCCTTTCGCACAAACGTTATGCATGTACGAGCACCCAAAAACGTAGACGTCGTTTTTCCTACCGACTTGCGAAGCTGGAATTATGATTTGTACCGAGTGTGCATTCTCAACGTTATCGATCGGATGCGAGAGGAAGCACAATGCCCTGGCCACGGAGCCGACTTGTACGCTATGTTTAGGAAAATAAGACGGATCCCCGACGATCGCGTGTTTTGCCTTCACCGTGACAACTTGTGGACCCTTCTTTTCCTCTCCTTCTCCAGCGCTGACCGTCTCCTCCTCCATAGTTGTGCTCACTCCGATGGCCTCTCCAGTTTCCTCGTTCCATTTCACCTCTGCGTCTGGTTTATTCAGCATATACGTCCCACCATACACGGCCGATAATCGCGCAAAGCCTTGCGGCAGTTCTCCTAAACCATACAACGGATAAATATACGGACTACCTGTGTTGAACCTCGCTAAAGACTCTTCGTACAATTTGACCGCTTTGACCATATGGATTGCTGGAAAATCCATGTACCTCTCGTCCGTGTACAGCGCCAAGGCGTGCCCGATGAACTGAATAGTTTCATCCGCTAATCCGTACTCTTTATACAACTGTCTCGACGTCATCGTTCTCAAATCGTATCCTTTGTGCGTCTCTACTCTCGTTTCGTCGTAGTCTTGCACGAACACGAAGAAACTCCTCGCGCGTAACTTCTCAAACATCCCCATTAGCGGCGACCGCAGCGCATCTTTATCTGTCGCTGGAACTTTAAACAGCTTTCCTTGTTTAAACACGTACGATCCTTCGCACGCTTTGAACGAGACGTAGTTGTGCACTCCCGTGTGCACTAAAAGTTTCACCAGTAAGCCGTTTCCCATCATCATCTTTGGAACCATGTCGATGTTCCAATCCTGCCATCGGCCGTATTTCTCTTTCAATTTCTCTTCGAACTCTTTCTCGCTCCCGGCGTTAGCTTTTTCTCCCGGACGAAACTTCTCGAACAGCTGCTTCAGATTTAAACTCGCGCTTTCCGCTCCGTAATACGCGTTTCGATCTAAGTGTAAGATTTTGTACCCTTCTTTTGAGAGCACGCCGGCTAACAGGCACTCTTTTAACCCGGTGCCGAGAATGATGGCGTCGTACTCTTCGTCCATGGGGTTTTACTTCAGTGTTGTTGTTGTTGTTGTTGTTGTTGTTATTATCACTAGTTTTGAACTTGTTATTCGAGAAGATTTTTATCACGCGCCAAGAAACTCGAACACTCTACGTACTCGGTTCTGAATTTTCTTTTACATAAAAGCGCATCAAGAGAAAAAGAGAGATAGAGAGACACACATAAAGAGAGAAGAGATAGATAGGTAGATAGATAGATAGATAGATAGATAGATAGATAGAGAAAAGGATGGGACGACGTCTTCGTCTTTGTTTTCCTTCGCTCTTCTTCTTTTTCTTTCATTTGGTGAGCGGTGACTTACATCGCGGGGATATAGTACCAACGAGCGCGCGAATGCACTTCAAGTCGACCAAGCAACGAACGCAGTGGGTGGACGTTTTAGAGAAGCACTGTCCGAGCTTTGGGAAGAACAAAATGGTTGCGTTTAGAGTGGAGAAGCCTTCTTCTTTAACGATGGTGATGCCGGAAGAAGGAGACGAGATTAAGATACAGTTTGCGTTCGATAACGAGCGACACTTTACGGTGTGGTTGCCGTTACAGTTTTCTTCTTTGACGGCGACATCAACAACAGCGTTGAAGGGGCGAGAAAAGAAGGTACCAATGATTGCATTCACATTCACGCACCATATCGGGCATATCATGAACGTGAAGAGTGAATCGTTGTTCATTGAGATGAAAGGAGCAAAGAAACAGTTGCATCATCAACATTTCGAAGCGCTCGCGGAGGAGTGGTCGTCGACTTCGTCGCTAAGAAGTACGTGGCCAAAACACGTCCTGCTGAAGTATGAGTTTATAGAGAAAGAGAGTGTAGACGTCAATAAAGGGTTAGGGGTTTTGATGGCTTTCATGTTGTTAGTATTCATCGCGTCCGTGAGTAAGGTAAAAATGGATGAAGATGGTAGCGGCGAGAATGGGGATAGTAAACTTACTGGTAGTACCCACCTACAAAAAGGTTTATTAGTAGACGAAGCGCCAAACGTCATCGTAGGCGCGAGCACGAGCGATGAGTTAGTGCGGAGGCAAGGCGCGCGACGCGCTACGGATTTCATTTAGTTTTTTAGAATTATTAGTTTTTATGCGCTATTAAAAAATGCTAAAATCATGACAAGTGTAGGCAGAAGCCGCTATTTTCCTTCCACCTCATTTTCTTCTCCTCCTTCCGCTCCGTCAGCTCCCGGTTTCTTGTCCACACCTAAAACTGCGAGAACGTCGTCCGCCATCGAAGAAAATTCATTCATCAACCGCTTGTGTCTTCGGTAAAACGCACTCCCACCGACTCGTCTTAAATCAAACCTATCGTGTAACGAATCGACGACTTTGTCCCAAAATCTACTCGCTATGTTTTTTCTTCGCATGGTTTTGATTCGAACAAAGCCTCTACCTTCTTGCAGCGCGTCTGGTTTCATTTTCGTCGCAGGGTAATCGTCAGGCACATTCTTCTCTTTCCACCATGTGAGAAACTGTCGTAGTACCGTCAAAGCGACGGTATCGGATGGATCAGGTCTCGAGTGTGGGTCTTCGGGAGTACCCTTCACGGTTGTTTTCGCCGTCAAAGGCGAAAGGTTACCCAAAAAGAGTAAATGCGTATCGACTCGTCTCGCGAGGATACCTTGGGTTGGATCGTTAAAACCTGGACAAATCAACGGCGATTGGCCTTTTTCACTCTCTTTACACTTGCCCAAGAAAAACTTGGAATATAGAACCAAAACGCGGTCGTCACGAACGTTATCGCCCCTACCCAACGGCAAAATAGTCGGGTAATGAATTCGTACATCCGGTTGGACCAAGTCATCAAACGCAGCTACAGTGGTCCAATCTTCGCCTCCATTCGAGCTCAACGCAAAGTGTAAGTGCGTTCGGCACAACTTACACGGATGCTCTTTACTGCCTATGTGTTCCCATCGTCGATGATTGTTGAATGCCATCGCTAAGTGACCAGTTGGATACAATGAAGTCATGTCCAACTTCGTGTTGACGTTTGGTAAATTTCCAGGCGATGGATGTGGATCAGACCAGGTCGCGCCGAAATCGAACGACATCGATCGAAACACACACCCACAATCCGTTCTAAAGAGCATGCTCAACGCCGGTTGCGGTTCATCCGATCCTTGCGGTAACGCCGAAATTTCAGCAATCGCGCCTTCCAATAAACTCGTTTTGGGATGTCTGATGTCACCTTTTTTTGTCCACGTCCTCCCATTATCGGAGGATATGAGTACGCCAGAAACAGTTTCTCGATCAGGCGGGCATTCACCTTCCGCGTAGGTTCTCGTTACGCACGCGCCTGCGTTGTTGCTATTATCGCTATTACTATCGTCTTCATCGTCGTTTGGATTGGCCGAATCCGAGCTCTCATATTTGAAATTGTATTCTTGCCAAAACGGCAAAATCAAATCACCATTCGAAGCTTTGATTGGCTTGTTCGCGATTAAGTACGGCATTTCCCCTCGCTTTTGTTCGTACACCATCTTTGGAGCGGACCACGCGCGTTCATCGACAACTTTCCCATCCTCGCCAAAGTTATCGATTTCAATCATCTTGATGTGCCCTCCTGGATCTGATCTCGGCACTGGTTTTGCGTAATGTTTGACGCATAACTCCGACGCCGCGTAGAATAACATCAACTTTTTTGCTTTCTCGTCGTAGTGCAAAACCGGCGCCCAGACCGCTCTCCCTTCGTTCCCAACTGGTGCTCTTTTGCTGCCGCTCCACGATTTACCACCGTCTTTGGAAATTGAATATAAAATAATCTGGTCCGGTAAACCTTCCACGGCAAACTTTGTTTGTCCATTTTCCATTCTCAAACTCGGCGCGGCTTGGAACGCGGCCACGATAACATCGTTAGGCAACGCTGCCGCGGTAACCATATGTGCATACCGATACGTTTCGTTGAACGAAAAAACTTTCACGGCTTTCCCAAACTTCACCGTTGGCGCATCGTTCAACTCTCCGTCAAAATCAAACACCGGCTTTTGTCTCAAAGAATTACACACCGGGAGCACATTAGATACTCCGGAATAAAATGTTCGAGCGCCGTCTAGTTGCGCTTGACATTTTGCGGACTTTTTGCTCGCGCCCGCACTACTCGCCGATATTCCTGCTATCTTGTTCTTCGTGAGCTCATCACCACCATCAAAACTGTTACCACCACCGGCGGAAGATTTCTCGTGGACAATCTTGTGCGCTTTCGCCGCCGCAGCTTTTGCCGTCGAAGCGTGCTTCTTAGACGACTCTCCCAATTCCTCGTCCTCGTCCTCCTCATCTTCTTCTTCTTCCTTGTTGTTGTTCTTCGTCACGGCTCGTCGCAAATCGACTTCGTGTTCTCTCTCCGAATGATAATTATACGCCGTGTTGTCATCGCGATAATGAAAGTACGAAGAAGAAGAAACGGAAGAAATCTGCGGCCGCACGTACAAAACTAAACCAATGCAGCAGACGATGGAGAACCACAGCGGTAGCGCTTTCGATCGGAATAAAAATTGCACGGCGTTGGATTCACTTCCACCTCCGTGGGATTTCAAACCTTTCAGTTTCGAGTGCGAACCACCACCATCGTCGCCGTGTTTGTTGGATGAAGCCCAGTTGCGTCCTCGGAACTGAGAAGAGGAAGACGACAACGAAGATGCGTTCGCTCGCGAGCGAGCGTTGCCCCACGCCATGTTATGCTAATCGAATCTTGTGGACTTGTCGTTGTTTTGTCGTGCGAGATGGATTATTATTATGAAGTGTGTTGTTGATGGATATACGACGTACCGGTACAATTTTTTCTTATTTTACAAACTACAGGGTACGAGTACCTGGTACCGTACTCGTATGAACGAAATATCTATCTCCGATGATCAAACGTCGAAATCGAACGTCACTCCAGTCTCTCTTTTGCATGTCTCCCAAACTAACCTTGTTTCTGGTGAACTTTTCGCCTCCTGTTGCAGCCGTCGATTCACAAAATATCCGCCGTTGTTCCGTGGTAGCGTGAACTTGTCGTTCGTGACTAACTCAAACTGGTCGTTCGCGTCATACACCTGTATGCCGCACGGTCCCCACCCGGCGAGTAACATCTTCGTATTCACTGTACCAGGATCGCACGTCAATATTGTTCTACCTCGAATCGTGCTGTTTTTCATCATTCTTAAGTACATTTCAAAACTTAGACTCTTCATGCACGTCTTTGAGTGCGAGTACGACCAGTGGTCGCTCCATTGTCTCTCGAATGTCAAGTCCTCTAACTGGACGCCGCTCGTTTGCGAAATAGACGCCACGTTCAATATTCGACAATCTTCCGAATCTAACGCGTCGTTGTTCCACAGCAAACAGTTCAACATGTACGGCGCTAACACGTTCGTCTGGAAGGTCAACTCGATTTTTCTCTCGTTTAATCTTCTCTCTGGAAGAAACACTCCCGCGTTTTGTACCACAATGTCCA
>Ga0255778_10005537_pt1 | contig 10203 bp, 7 predicted proteins | sample 071ome_31_FD_179976 | JGI IMG/M metagenome (GOLD analysis project Ga0255778, IMG submission 179976) | Coastal salt marsh microbial communities from the Groves Creek Marsh, Skidaway Island, Georgia - 071405CT metaG (version 2) | ecosystem: Environmental > Aquatic > Marine > Intertidal zone > Salt...
GATCCGCGGCGACGTACGTCAAGAACTGATACCGAGCGTCCTTCTCCGTGATGGGCTTCGATTGTCCGTAGAGCTTGTACTTGGTCGCATCGATCTTCGGAATGAAGGCGTCGCATTCGAATTCGCCCTCCACCTCCGTCAGGTGCACCGCCTCGCACTTTTCGCTCTTGAGCGCTTCTTCATAAATTTGCGCCCCACCAATCACGAACGTCTTCTCAACCCTCTTATCGTTCGCCGAGATGGCGCCCAGCGCGTCTTCGATGCTCTTTCTGACCAACACACCCTCCGGCAACGTCTCGGCGCCGTTGTTGTTTTCATCATTCGCCTCGGCCAGTGTCCCGCTTCGACTCAACACAATGTTCAATCGTCCAGGCAACGGTCGAAACTTACCCGGAATCGACTCCCACGTCTTGCGTCCCATGACGACCGCGTTCACGGCTTCTTTATCCACCGTCTCGGTCGTCAACTTTTTAAAATACGCCATGTCCTTGCTCAGGCGCCACGGCAGCGCACCCGCGCGTCCGATCCCACCATCTCTCGTCGCCGCCACCACCACCTGAAACGCCCTGTTCGCGCCGCTCATGTCGCTCTCCGACCGCTGACGCTTCGCCACGCTCTCACCGCCCGCTCCCGGGCCCGCGCGCGCGGTCACCGCCGTGGTGGTCGTCGCGACGAACGCGCGGCTCGACGCGCGCGCTCGTTGATGAATTCCTCGGACGCGCGCGTGTACGCTCGCCGTGAACGCTCGAGACGCTCGCTCGATGGCGCGTCTGTGCGTCGTCGTCGCGCTCGTCGTCGCGCGCGCGTGCGTCGGCGTCGTCGCTCGCTCGCTCGCGCGCGTCGCCGTCTGTCGCGCGCATCTGTCACCATTTTCAAAAACACCATGATACGAAAACCCATATTGTATCTTACAAAACATATATGAAACTCCATACGTACACGTCCACGTGGGCGAGAGGGCCGAGGGCGACCGACGACGACGCGAGTCGACGACGCGCGACGACCGACCGACCGATCGACGGACGCGGGCGGAGACGGCGATCGTGGACTCGAGACGGATGCAGCGCGACGTGCCGCCGCCGCCGGGCGCGGTGCGTCAGGGAGGACCGCCGCCGGGAACGGGCGCGCCCCCGGGCGCGAGGTTCGGCGCGCCTCCGGGGATGATGCCGCCGATGGGAGGCGCGATGGGGATGATGCCGCCGAGAATGCCGGGAATGGCGGGTGGTATGCCGCCGATTGGTGGTGGTGCGCCGCCGGGGATGATGCCGGGGATGATGCCGGGGATGATGCCGGGGATGATGCCGCCGATGATGCCGGGGATGCCGCCGCCGATGATGGGCGGCGCGCCACCCGGGGGAATGCCGCCGCCGATGATTGGCGGACGACCGATTCCGGGACAGTTTCGAGGGATGGCGATCACGCACCCGACGGGCTTATCGCCGAATTTGTTACCGATGTTTGCGCCGAGACCGCCGATGAAGTGGTACCCGCCGCCGGCGAAACCGAAGAAGACGCAGCGCTTGGGCGGCGTGGCGAACGCGGTGCGCGAGTTCGAGGAGGGCAGAGGCGATGAAGAGGTGAACGAGGGCGCTCCGCCGGCGGGTTTGGGGGCGAGAAAGCCAAGTGGGGTGTACGCGATCGTCACGAAGCGGGAGCGCGCGGAGAAGAAGCGCGAGATTCAAGAGGAAAAGTCGCGCACGTTGGCGGAAGAGGGCGCGCGAACGTACGCGCCGAACGACGATCCGAACGCGACGAGCGATCCGTATCGCACGCTCTTCATCGGACGTTTGTCGTACGACGTCGACGAAGAAAAGTTGAAGCGCGAGTTTGAGTACTACGGCGCCGTTTCTTCGGTCAAGTTGGTGCGAGATAAAGAAGGAAAGCCTCGTGGGTACGCGTTCGTCGAGTTTGAACGTGAGGGCGACATGCGTGCCGCGTACAGAGGCATGGACGATCGTCGAATCGAGGATCGACGCGTTATCGTCGACGTTGAGCGCGCCAGAACGTCCAAGGATTGGTTACCTCGACGTCTCGGCGGTGGCATCGGTCGAACGCGCGCAGGCGGGAAACGAGACAACGTGCAAGCACGTGGTCGAGATCGCACGTACGACAGTCGCCGTGAGCGAGAGCGTCGAGACCGCGAGCGAGACGCACCGCGATCGCCGTCACGCTCGCCGTCCCGCGACCTTCCATCCCGTGGACCGCCGCCGCCGCCGCCCGCGGCGGCGTCGACGTCCGAGTCTGAGGAAGGACAGCTCGACGAGCGCGCTCCTCCCGTGCCGCCGCCGCCGCCACCGATGGATCGCGACGATCGCCGCCGCGCCCGCTCGCCGGATTACGACGATTACGACGATCGTCGTGATCGAGGCAGAGCTAGATTTGGTGAAGATAGATACGACAGACGAGGTCGAGGCAGGTCTAGTTCCCGCTCTCGCTCTCGCGACAGATACGAGAGGAAGCGAGGGCGCGACTACTCTAGGTCTAGGTCCAGGTCGCGATCGCCGCGTAGAGATAAACGCGATCGCAGAGATTATCGTTGATTTTACTTGTAAAACAGTGTTCACTCACAAACCGTTCATCCGTCTGTCCGACGCCTCACAGTTGAGAGCGCCCGAGGAATCCAATCATCGAGCGCCGAGCGAGGTGCTCACAACGGGTCAAGCGCACCGCGCGAAAGTGAAACCACCACGCGCGGTGCGCGTCGACGGTACGTGTCTTCTTCGTCTCGCGCGTTGCGAGTTGCGCGCATCCTTCGGTCGTGATGAGTGAAATGTTGGTAAAAGGTCTGATTCCCGCCGCCTTGGGCGCGCCGTTTCACGCCCCTCCGCACTCGAATTCGAGTCGCGCGCGTGCGTGCCGATGCGTACGAACCACGTCCGCGGCGATATGTACCACGTCTCGACCGAGCAATGTCAAGACGTGGAAAGGCGCCGCGGGACACTGTGCTCGCGAAACACCTGAGCTCTCAGATACGCGTCGACAGACGAGAATTCCGTCGGTGTCTCTTAGTAGAGCGCACAACAACGTGGCGTACGCGTGAAAGTCGGTTCTCCGCATGCGCGCGAGCGGGAGGTGTGGACGCGTGGGAAAAGTGTAGACTAAAGCAAGTGCACCTGAACCGAAATCTCCGCTCACGCAATCGCCTTCAGCTTTGAAACCCGAAGAAAGACTGACCGCCAATATTTACATCCACTCGCGATTTGATGCGATCGCAGATGGTCGATAATCGCGTTCCACGGATGGCAGATAAATCCGAGCCGTTTTGGCGACACTTTAACACGCAGGAATGGGAACCCGAGTGGCAGACTCTCGTCGGCGTGTTGGAGCGCGAACACATTTCCATCGATTGGAAGCGCGCGTTCGATCGATTAGAGCACTGTATCGACAAGGAAACGGGACTTACGTCGAGACTCTCGGTGTATAGAGATTGGTTGGGGTACCTCTACGAAGTACACTACGATAAACACGGTGCGCTTTCAAGCACAGTGTTCAGCGAAACACTTCAAGGCTGCAGTTGGGACGTCATCAAAACGTTGCTCGGTCGATCTTTGAAGAGCGCGGACGGCGGAGAAAAACGTTTGTGTTTGCGCGTGCTGCGAGGAATATGTTTGATCGTGGCCTCAGTGTGCGAAACATTCGTAGGAGAACGGATGGAAACGCTTCTGAAACGATTGTCGGACGAAAACGAGACTCAGGAAACAAAGGTTGAAGTGCTCGAGCTCACGCTTGTCGTCATCGCCGATAGCAAAACGTGCCAGCGAGACTTTATGAGACGAAACGGATTGGGGGTGATTTCTGAAATGTATTCTTCAGCGCAGACCGGTGATGTCTTGATGGAGGAGGTGAAGACATTTATAGGTGTTCTTATACGATACATTTTGCCCAGCGGCAAGTCGCAAGCGTTGAGTAAAGCCTTGACCGAGGAAGCGCGCGAGACTATAGAAGAGCACATCGGTGCTGATGCGCTCGCTAGATTAATTGAGTCGTTAGAGGGTTTAGACGTGGGGCAATAAAGTAGGAACGTGTGTAGTCAAAATAGAATTACAGCCAAGGCCAAGGCAGAGCCACGCGCGACACGCCCGACTATTACAGCGAAAGCGTAGAGTGCAAGAGTGTTTCATGTATGATCATGCATTACGCGGACGCGTTTAGTCTTCTTCGTCCTCTGACGCGAACACGACGGCGCAGTCTTCGTCAAACATGTCGCAAGCGGTCAGTGGGTTGGACAAGTTGTCGCTGTCCGAGTCCGTAGGCTCTGGACGAATGCCAATTCCTGGATAGATTCGAGGCCTGTTCGCCGGTCCGAAGTTGGCGGTGCGAAGAGTGTAATTCTTGCTGATGGCGTCGTACAAACGCTCGCCCATAAAACTATCCGTCACTTCGCACTCTACGTCGACGAGGACGGAATGAGAGTCTTGGTCCAACCACGCCCGTTCGTGAAGAATGTGTTTGATGGAAGCGCCAACGTCCGCGATCTTGTTGCACACGCCCGCGATTCCGCCAGGGCGATCTGGAACGACGCAGGAGAAGCGCACGAGACGACCGTCGGAGACCAAGCCGCGCTCGAGCACCTTTCCGAGAGTGCTCGTGTCAATGTTACCACCGCACATCGCGACGACAACCTTCTTTCCCTTGAGATGCGGAAGCTTATCCGTGAGAATGGCGGCCAAGCCAGAGATTCCCGCGCCCTCTTGCACGAGCTTTTCGTTTTCGAGGAGTCGCAACATGGCGAGCGCGATGTCAGACTCGCTCACGAGGACGAGCTCGTCGATCAAGTTTTTGACAGTTTCAAAAGATCGAGGCCCAACCGTGGGCACTGCGAGACCGTCCGCGAGCGTGGCCGTTGTCGGTGCCTTGACTGGCTCGCCCGCGTCGAGCGCATACGTCATTGACGCGCAACGCTCCGGCTCGACGCCGATGACTTGGCAGCCCGGCTTGAGCTGCTTGATGGCGAGCGCCACGCCGGCGATTAAACCGCCTCCACCGACCGGAATGATGACCGCGTCGGCGTCTCGCACGTCCTCAAGCATTTCAATTCCAACAGATCCCGCGCCAGCGATGATTTCGAAATCATCGAACCCATTGATGTACTTGAGCATTTCTCCCTTCTCGACGAAATTTTCACGCGCGTACTGCGCGGCGTCCGCGATGGTATCCCCCTCCAGAATGACGCGCGCCTCCAACTTTTGACACTTGGTGATCTTTGTCAACGGCGCTATCGACGGCATGATCACCGTCACCGGAATCCCCAGTTCACGTCCGTGATACGCCAACGCCAACGCGTGATTTCCCGCGCTCGCCGCGATGACGCCTCGCTTGCGCTGCTCCTCGTCCAACGCCAAGAGCGCGTTCCTCGCCCCTCGCTCCTTGAACGACCCCGTCGCTTGCTCCCACTCGTGTTTCAAATGAATATCGATCCCCGTCAGCGCGCTCAGCGACCGAGAGTACGTGCATCGAGACCGAACCACCCCTCCCGCAACCTTTTCGTACGCCTGGCGCACGTGCTCGTACGAAGGAATCTCCATTCCCTTCTCCACCGTCGCTCCCGGTCGAGGCATGACCGCGCTCGCGCGCGTATCGCGCGCGACGTCCACCGCCCCACCGACGCGCGCATCGCTCGTCCTTTGTCTCGCGCGAGCGACGACACGAGGTCGCGAGGTACCCGTCATCGCGACGCGTCTCGACGACGACCTTTCGATTCCTCGTCCTCGGTCGCGCGTCTCGGCGCGCGTCATCGGCGTCACCGACGTCGCGACCATCATAGACATCATCACGGACGTCACAATCGCGCGCGTCTACGCGTCGTCGTCTGCGGCGCGCGACGCGCGGACGCGATGATGATCGACGCGGTGGATGGATATATCGAAATCCACCGTCAGGGGGGGGGGCTCGACGATTCGGAATGTCGAGTCATGACCCGTCGTCGTGCCCCTCTCGCACGTGTTTGTCGATCGATCGATCGCGACGGTTGGTGCCGAGAGTACATATCTTGTAAATAGGGTCTCGTTAAAGGGTTTAGGGGTACTCTATGGAAGTCAATAAAGGGTCGAGGGGGGGTGGCGCCCGCGGGCGACGTCGAAGCGTCTCACCGCGTGATGAGGTGGTGCACGTCCTTGACCCAGTCGAACACCTTGACGTGATGCTCGGCGTTGGCGAACGCGGCACGCTTCACGCCCTTGGGTTCGGCGAACGGACGAAGGACGGAGAACTCGTCGGAGATGTGCTCGGAGGGGATTTTACCCATGGCGCCGTTGACCAAACTGTGTTGCGGCGCGCCCTCGACGTCGGTTTTCTGTTCCACCTGGGTGACTTCGTCAAGGATGTGGTCAAAGGCGCGATCGTCGACGGCGCCCTTGATGCCGGTGGCGACTTGAAGCTTCTTGCGAACGTGTTCGTTGGCGACGTGGAGAAGGTCGTTCGTCTCGGTGGCGACCAAGAAGCCTCTGAAGCGGTGCACTTTTTGGCTGTAAAAGATGCTCCCGGCGACGATGACGATGACAAAGAAGTTTATAATGTACAGAGCGAAGGAAATGCCGGCATCCTTGAGGAAATCGTTGCGAGAGTACGTACACATTTGTGACGATCGCGCGCATCCCTTGGCGATATCGAACGCGAAGACGATCATGATGCCAGAGTTGACGATCGGCGGCAGGAGCGACGCGCTGATGGCGACGCCGACGAGCGAGTTCACCCCGCTGCTCGTGATGGCGTTCGCCACGACCACGCCGGAGGCGAGAGCGATGATGAAACCACCGAGAAGACCGGCGGTTTGACCTCTACCGGACATCTCACCCGTCGGTATGGGATTTTCGCCGTACGACACCGCGTACGGACCGTAGACGAGACCGATGAACATGCCCGCGACGATGGTGACGAAGGCTGCGCGCAATTCAGCGAAAACTGATCCCCAAAACAGGATGGGATCACCGATCGCCAAACCGAAGGCTGAACTCAAGATGGGACCCATCAACGGGGAGATGAGCATCGCGCTCAACACCACGACAGCGGAGTTTGTCAACAAACCGATGCCGGCGATGACGCTCGCGCACATGATGGAGATATAAAATCCCCATCCATCGTACGATTGCTCGACGATTTCATTGAACAACTCCTCGACGCTCTTCGTAGTCGACGTCGTCACGTATTCAATCTTATGTTTTTCCAAGCGAGCTTTACGTCGGTTCCACTTTCGCTGAAATTGCCGATCCTTCCCGAGATCCTCCTCGGCTCGCGCCTCGATCTTCGCCTTGAGCTGACGAAACTCCTCCACGAGCGCGATGGGATTCGGACGTTGACTCGCGACCGAGATGGACGTGATCGTCCCGAACGCCACCCCCACGCCCGCGCGGGTCAGAATGTTCATCAATTCTCCCGCGCGCGCCGACGTGCACACCACCATGACGACGACGCAGTTTTCGCACTCCTTGCACACGATGAATTCCCCCACGTGCGTCTCGTGTCCGATCCCACCCTCGGTGATGAGCGTCTCTACGACGTGATCGCGCTTCGACGGCGGCACGGACGCCTCCAATTTACGAAGAGACATCGTCGACGACGGCGGTCAGCGATGATCGATGCGTCGATCGACGCCGAGACGAGGCGATTCGGGGCTCGAATCGATGCGCGGTCGCGTCGGTGCGAGGCGTCGCACTCTGCGAACGGCGCGCGCGCGCGTACCACCCGATCGATAGTAATCGCGACCGCGCCCACGTGGAGACGCGGTGAAACGCACGTTTTTGAGTAACTATCGGGACGGGGGGGGTCTTTGGAGGGTCGTGACCGGTCGGGTATATGAAAAGATTTTTTTTATGACTACGGGCCCGCGTCGTCAGCGAAAGTGCTCGGCGATGGCGCATCGAACGCCGCCGCCGCCGACGCGTTCGATGGTGTCGAAGTCGACGGTGACGATGCCGTCCGCCGTGAAGGCGGCGGTGAGAATGTCGCGTTGGTTTGGGGTGAAGGCGCGCCAGGCGCGGGCGGAGGCGACGAGCGCGGGCGCGCCGTCGGCGCGGCGAACCTCGAGCACGTTGCCGCAAAAGGCGTCGACTTGGGCGAACGTGATGTCGATGACGACGCGACCGCCGGTGGAGAGGGCGTCGAGGACGCGTCGGCGAGCGTCGGGGTCGGCGATGGATTCGGAGCACACGACGGCGACGGAGGTGCAGACGCTGAGCATGACGTTGGTGTGGTAGATGGGTCGCCCCTTGGCGTCCAAGGACGTGAACGTGATGGCAGTCAAACCTTCCGCGTCGCAGTGTTCGCGCACGACGTCTTCGTGCGCACGCTCGGAGAGCGCGACGAAGGCGACGCGCGCTTCGTGGTCGATGACGAGAGAGCCGGTGCCTTCAAGGAATTTCGGCGGATCCGCCTTCTCAAACTTGAGGAGAGAGTCGTCCACGATGAGGTTCGGGTTTTGATGCTTCAAGAACTCGATGATGTCCTCTCGCCGTTCCCGTCGACGATTCTCGTCCTTCATCGGAAAGAGTTTTAATTTTCCATCGCGAAGCGTGTGCCAGTTGTTCGGAAACACGGCGTCCGGCGTGTCGTGCGACGCGTCGTGAGAAAACAAGTTGATTCGCACCCCCATCGATCGTAGCCCAGCGTACAGCGCTTTAAACTCCGCCGAAACTTTCTCGCGAATCTCCAACGCGCTCATGCCGTCGTCCGTGGAATCCATGAAGTGGTTATCGCGAGCGGCTTGCGCGTTGAGCGCAAACGCGCTCGGAGCGATCATGAGACACGCGTTCGAGCTCTGTCGTCCAGACGTCGACGCATCATCCGTGCGCGCGATCTTTGACTCTTGGAAAAACCCATCGCCCGGGTCGACGAGCGCGTATCGTTTCTCACCCTCGGCGTCGTCGAACGCCGTCGACGTCGCCGCGCGAACGCCCCGCTCCCTCAACCAGTCGAACAAATCTCTCCCGGCGTGTGTCAGCATCAGCGTCCCCATGGCGTTACGTCGCTCGTACACATCCACCATCAACGGATTCTCTCGCACTCGATCGCGTCGCACGAGCACCGCCGCTCCGCCGCTCGCGTCTCGCTCCTCCCTCGTCGCCGCGCAAACGCACGCCGACAGTCCCTCTCGCCCTCTCGCGCTCCCGACGACGGGAAACGCCTCTCGAACCACCGCGCACGCATTCGGAAGCGCCTCCGATTCCTCTTCCTCCACCCACAGCGTCGTCCACGGCGCGCGCATCGCGCTCTCGGCGTGCGGTCGACACAGCGCGAACGCCGACGCGTCGCCCTCGCCGTCGCCCTCGACGAGCGTCCATCGGTGCATTGCCTCGTGGGAGGTCGGACACGCGTAAAACGAAGGTTCGAGCGTCGCTCTCGTCAGCGTCGTCGTCGTCGCCGCCAGCGCGGCGCGTCGCATGCGCCGCCTTTTGAAGAAAAAGTTGGTTGCGCGCGCGAGGTACCGCGTCGTCGTCCCCCGCACTCCTCGACGCCGATCGCGTCGAGGTCGCGCGGCGAACGGCATCGAACGATGGATCGAGCGATGAGCGCGCTCGTCGGCGGGCGCGCGTCGGATAAATTCCTCGAGGGCTTCGCCAAGTCGGCGTCCATGATCGTCCTCTCGGAAATCGGTGACAAGACATTCTTCATCGCCGCGCTCTTGGCCATGCGTCACGCGCGCGCCGTCGTCTTCCTCGGGTCGTGGTCGGCGTTGGCCGTCATGACGGCGCTGAGCGCGGTGGTGGGCGCGGCGGCGCCGACGCTGATGAGCGCGGAGACGACGCATTACGCGGCGACGGCGTTGTTCTTCTTCTTCGGCGCGCGGTCTCTTCGCGACGCGGCGAGCGCCGCCGACGGCGAGGAGAGCGAGCTCGCCGAGGTCGAGGCGGAACTCGCCGGGCGTCGAAGACGCGCTCGAACGAAAAAGGTGTCGCCGTCGGCGGTGTTCGCCGAATCCTTCGCGGTGACGTTTCTCGCCGAGTGGGGCGATAGGTCTCAGATAGCCACCATCGGTTTAGCGGCGGCGAGCGACGTCTTGGGCGTCACGCTCGGTGGAAGTCTCGGTCACGCCGCCTGTACGGGCGTGGCCGTGCTCGGCGGTCGTCAACTCGCCGATCGCGCGCAGAATTCCGAGCGCTTCGTCGCCGCGGCGGGGGGCGTGTTTTTCCTAGTCTTCGGCGTGCACGCGCTGCTCGTCGGTCCACCATCGTGAGCGCGGCGTCTCGCGCGTCTCGCGGTGACGTATGT
>Ga0255778_10005538_pt1 | contig 10197 bp, 6 predicted proteins | sample 071ome_31_FD_179976 | JGI IMG/M metagenome (GOLD analysis project Ga0255778, IMG submission 179976) | Coastal salt marsh microbial communities from the Groves Creek Marsh, Skidaway Island, Georgia - 071405CT metaG (version 2) | ecosystem: Environmental > Aquatic > Marine > Intertidal zone > Salt...
TCTGTCGCAGGAATTCAATGCCACGGTGGACCGCACGTCGCTGGTAAAGCTGCTGGCGTTCGCCTTGATGGGGCAGCTCACGGTTACCAAGCACCTCTTCCTGGTTCGGGGTATTTCGAGAGACAGCGTAGGCAAGGCTACATTGCAGGTTGTCTCCCACAAAGGGGTGCGTACTGATGTGCTGACTCCGTCCCTGATTGAGACTCTGTCCGCGGTCACATCGCTGCATCTTCTGGATGGAGCCGATACCCCGGCTGGCTTCGAAGCCCTGGCTGAGGCCGGCATATTCCTGGTTCTTCCGGTTCGGCACCAGAGAGAAACAGGCGCCATCATGTGCTTGGGGCGAAAAATGACGGGTAAGCCCTACGAGCCGGATGAAGTGGAATTCCTGTATGCGCTGGGGAATCTGGCCTTTGTCTCCCTTCGCAATGCCTACCTCGTCGACGAGCAGATTGAAAAAGAGCGTCTTGAGGAGGAGATACGTCTGGCCCGCACCATTCAGGAAGGTCTTCAACCCGCCATCCTGCCACCCTTCGAAGGTCTCGAGGCAGCCAGTCTGGCTCTGCCCAGCAGGCAAGTGGCCGGTGACTATTACGATGCCATCCTCCTGGATGAGCACCGTATCCTGTTCGCTATTGCCGATGTTACAGGGAAGGGCATTCCTGCATCCCTGCTCATGTCCAATCTGCAGGCGACGCTCCGGATACTGGTCTCCATCGACGTCTCGCTTGAGGAAGGCACCGCCCATATGAATCGGGTCATCACCGAGAATACAGGCTTCGACAAATTCATTACCTACTTTCACGGCATCTACGATCGCAGGGACCGCTCCTTCACCTACGTCAACGCGGGTCATAACCCGGTCATGCTTGTGCGTCATGATGGCACACTGGAGTTGTTGGAGACCGGCGGGTTGCTTCTGGGAGTCATTCCGGGGGCGACCTATGAAAAGGGGCGGGTCATCCTGGGACAGGGTGACATACTCGCTTTCTTTACTGATGGTATAACCGAGGCCATGAGTCCGCAGGGAGAAGAGTGGGGCGAAGAGCGACTGGAGCCCCTGTTGATCGAAGCGCGCCACGCATCGGCGCAGGACATACTGGATCGTGTACGCAGTGCCGTAGCCGACTTTACCGAACACGCCCCCGTGTTGTCAGATGATGTGACCATGCTCGTTGTCAAGGCTACTTGAAACCGCTACCTGAATCCGCCACCTGAACCAACCATGATTCCAATGAAACCTGTATTCCAGATGTTGATGACTGTTGTTCTATTTCTCGTGATGGGTTGCTCTCCATCCGGGAATGCAGAGGACGCTTCATCTTCCACGCCTGCCCAGGGCAAGACGGCCATCGTCATTCACGGCGGCGCCGGCACCATCCTCAAGGCCAACATGGACGATGAGACCGAGGCAGCCTATCGGGCCAAGCTGGAAGAAGCCCTTCGTGCCGGGCATGTCATCCTTCAGGCGGGTGGACCGGCACTCGATGCGGTGGTTGCCGCCGTTCAGGTCATGGAGGATTCCGAGTTGTTCAACGCGGGCAAGGGAGCTGTCTTCACAAGCGAAGGCACGAATGAACTGGATGCCGCCATCATGGACGGCGCCACGCGCAACAGTGGTGCCATTGCAGGGGTCACGACGGTCAAAAGCCCGATTGCCTTGGCACGCGTGGTTATGGAAGAAAGTCCACACGTCATGATGATCGGTGAGGGCGCTGAAACCTGGGCCGAGGAGAACGGCCTGGAGATGGTGGACAATAGCTATTTCTTCACGGAGCGTCGCTACCGCTCGCTGCAGCGTGCGCAGCAGCGCGAAGCCGAGTCATCGTCGTCCTTGCCTTATGACAGGGCGGTTGAATTCGACCTGCCTCTCTCACCGAACGCGGACAAATTCGGCACGGTGGGCGCCGTGGCACTGGATATCAATGGCAATATTGCGGCGGGGACGTCAACAGGCGGCATGACAAACAAGCGGTTTGGTCGCGTCGGCGATGTGCCGGTCATCGGTGCAGGTACTTATGCTGACAATCGTACGGCTGGAATATCCGCCACCGGTCACGGCGAATACTTCATTCGCGGAGTCGTGGCGCATGATATCGCATCCCGTATCGATTATGCCGGGGAGGACCTGGCGACCGCCGCGCGCACCGTCGTCATGGAGAAATTGGGTCAACTGGGAGGAACGGGCGGTATTGTTGCCTTGGATCGTAGTGGCGCCATCGCCATGCCGTTCAACACGGAAGGAATGTATCGCGGCTACATCGATACTGATGGCACCATGAACATCCTGATTTACGGTCCGGACGAAGAATAGGCCACGGGTATCATCGTCGCAGTCGACCTGAGGGGAAGACAACCACGCTTTGATTGCCGTTCCTTCCCACCGAGGATACGCCGAAGAGGAAGTTGTCGATAACCATGCCCTCCAGGGTGAACTGTGTCGTGCCGGCTGGTACGAAGCGCGAATGGGTCCATTGGGGTGCCGTCGTATCCCGCCACCAGATGGTGTAGCCTGCGAGGTCAGGATCGTCCACCGCATCCCACTGCAAGGTGGTTGACGGTTGTACGGCGCCGCCGATCCGGACTGCGTCCGGCTCCGGCGGCGCCCATGCCAGACCGGCCAATGCCACGGCATTCACGGCCGTCAGGCGGGCTGCGTAATCGAAATTGACGCCCTCAATGACGTCACCATACGAAATCCCATCCTCGACACGGATATCCTGGTGTTGCCGGGTATAGTTCTCATGGGTCTCCATGATGCGGATACCGGGGAAGCCGGCATCATTGAAGGGCCGATGATGGCCGCCGCGCCCGAAGCGGTCCAGGCGATAGATCATCTTGGCCTCCAGATTCGTGAAGTAGGTATCCGTCATCCGGGCCACGTAGCGGGCCAACTGGCGTGATACCCCGTCCACTTCGCCTCCTTCGAAACGCCTGCGCGCCCTCTCTCGATCGGTTTCGGTCACGGGTGTTGGCTCGGAGAAAACGCGGAAGGTGTTGTTCTCGATCACGCCATCCACGCCTTCAATATTGCCGATCATGTCGTTGTTGAGTACGCCCACAATGTCCCAACCTTCTTCGACCGCCACGGAAGCCATGTGGGCACCACCCCACAAACCTTGCTCTTCGCCGGAAAGACCCACATAGATGATGCTGGTCGGAAACTCGTAAGCAGACAACACACGCGCCGCCTCCAGTACGCCCGCCATTCCGGACGCATTGTCATTGGCTCCTGGGGCATCCTTTTCGGCATCCGTGCTCGAGGAATTGCGCGAGTCAATATCACCTGCCATGATCACATAGCGGTCCGGGTAGTGTGAGCCTCGCTGGATGGCCAGCACGTTCACCACCCATACATCCCGGATGGCGCGCGACGACGAGCCTTCTTCCACCATGGATTGCTGATAGGAAATTTCAAGGCATCCACCGCACTCGTTCGATATCGCCTGAAACTCTGAGGCAATCCATCGCCTGGCTGCGCCGATGCCGCGCTCGGAGGACGTTGTGTCGGAAAATGTATTGCGTGTCCCGAAGCCGGCCAGATGATGGATATCTGCCTCCAGACGCGCTGATGAGACGCTTTCGATGAGGTCATACATCCGTGGTTCGATGGCGGGAGGGACCTGGGTCCAGCCAGCCGAGGCGGTCAAAAACAGCAGTGACAAGAGGAGGAATTCTTTCATCGATTGATACTCCGGTTTCGTCGAAAACCTTCCTGCGGATTCCGTCTATTGTTCGATTTTCGGCTGCTTTCAAAAACGGGGCTCTTGCTATGCGGACAGGGATACGTTTAAGGGAAGCCTGGGTCAAGTCGATAACACCTGATACCCCGCAGCTGTCGAAAAAGTACACACGCAATGCCTCAAACGTTACTCGCATTTCTGGCTATGATGATCGCCGCCCTGTCGGCCATCAACCAGTATACGGCCCAGCTGCAGTCGTATGAAGCAGCCTATCGGAGCGAGTTTGAGCTGAACCACACCAAGGCGAAGGACACAGGTATCAACTGGAATGCCCTCTTCGGGTCGGCTAGCCAAGGGCAACAGGGTTCTACGGGCGGCAGCTCGCAGCAAGGAGGCAATTCCCAGTCTCAGGACCAGATCAACTTTCAAATCAATGCAAAAGAGCTGTTTGCAGGCCTGCCCGATGCCATCGTGGCTCCCGAAGAGATCCGCTTCAGCAGCCTCGGAACGCTGTTCCGCCTGGCGGAAAACAATGGCGTGGGAGAAACCATCGCCAACCCTTCGGTCACCGTGCAGAGTGGGGCCAAGGGGGACATTCAGATCGGCTCTGACGTTCCCGTGCAGATCCGGGATACCTTCGGTAACATTTCCACGCAGTATTTCAAGACCGGTATCATCATCGAGGTTACCCCGACGCTCATCCGGCAGCCGATGGCAGATACGCTGGGCGCCCCGATTGCGGAGTTTCTGCATCTGCAGGTCAGGGTCGAGAAATCAGGAAGCAGACCTTCTGCGGAGGGTCCCACGATTGATCGCAGTTTGGCCAATACGCAGCTCCTGCTGCTTGATGGCGAGCAGACGGTCATCGGTGGTCTCTTCAGCACCGAGGAGTCCTATTCACGTCGGGGCGTGCCGTTTCTGAGGGACCTGCCGAAATGGTTCTTTGGTCTTCGCTACGTCTTCGGCTGGACGCAGCGCTCCACGACGCAGAAGGAGCTCATCATTTCGCTCGAGGCCAATCTCGTGGATCCGATCCGGGAGCGTATGGCCAAGCAACTGCCGAGCAACCTGCTTCAGAGCCAGCGGGATGAGCTGACTCGCACGCTGGAACGATTCGATCAGCGGGCTGCCGACACCATGGAAGCAGGACTTGAAACCAAGCGGGAAGACTAGGCAGTACCCGCTGAGCCGTATGCATTCCGCCACGCATGGGAGGGAGATAACCTATCTTCCTCCCATGTTGCGTTACAGGTTTCATTTACGCCTTTCAGCCTTGGCTTCCTTGTGCTTCGCGGGGCTCTTGATGCTCTTTGGGGCCTGTGCGCCAGCGCCCCCTATTGTCCTGCAGATCCCTGACATGGCCGATGATGGCGTATGGGAAGACCAGGCCCGCATCGATATTGCTTATCTGGATGGGCCCGAAGTGGAGGGGCGACAGACGGCTACCCGCGGCTTTTTCCGGGCGGCGGCCTATCTGTCCGCACGCATGGGCGAAAGTGGACTGCAGCCTGTCCTTGTGGACGAATACCGTATGCAGTACGCCGCCAGGTTGCGGCGAGCCACGGATCTGTCGGTACAGGTCATAGGCGAAGACACCACGGTGGTTCGTCAGGGAAACGATTTTCTGGTGACAGGTGCGCCTCAGCCTCTGGACGTGTCTGGAACCGTCCCCACTCTGCCCGTTCTGGATTGGATTCAGTGGTCAGAGGACATACGGATAGATATGGGTTCGGAGTCCACGTGGCGCATGGTCGCCGAAGTGGAAGCGTATGTATCCACAGCGCCGATGCATATCGTCGGGATGCTACCTGGTGCTGACCCTGTGCGGAGGGATTCCCTGACGCTCATAGTGGCTCCCGTTGATGGTGCAGGACTGCAGGGCGCAGAAAGTTGGACGGACGGGGGCGATCTGACCCTGCCCGCTGCTGCCGTTTTATCGGTCATGCGCCGAATGGCATCCTATCAGAACCGGTGGTCCCTGTACCCCGAATCCACCATGTTTTCTCTGCTCAGCGGCACCCGGGACGGGTGCTTGGGACCTGAACAGTTCCTGCGCAATGCGCCGTGGGATCGCTCCCGCATCTCCCGGATCATCGTTGTGACGATGCAGGCAGATGCCACCTGCGATTGGCCAGGGTTGCTCAATGGCATAGCGGATGATCAAGCCCATGCCCCCCACATCGTCCGTTTCCTAGCCTATGCACCGTTTGAGGCCCAGGCAGCGTCGGGATTCGGGTCTTGGCGCATGCGTTCCAGCATACAGCAGACGGATGCCTTGAACCGCGCTACGACCGAAGCCATCCGTCTGGCGCGAGAGATCATGGCGATCATCCCCTGATTGTCTGCGCTGTTGCGAGCGCGGTATCCATTTCGATTAGCCACACGTGCTTTGTCAGAACACGATTCCTGCGACCCAGGCTACTGTCGTGTTCAGGACGTCTGGCTTTACGGTACGGGCATTGGACTGACCAAGTGTCAGCCGAAGGCCAGAAAACAGCACTTCACCGCCCAATGGTATGTCGACATCCACCCCTACAATCCATCCCAGATCTCGTTGCCCAATGCCAACATCGGTCGTTGACTGTTCCAGATCGCTGCCGACAGCCCTATAGCTGATGCGGGCGTCCGTCTTGTAGCCCAGGGACGGACCTGCCACCAGGCGGGGACGCATTCGCCCGATGGCATCCCAGCGATATCCGATCAGGAAGGGCACACTCAGGTAGGTGATTTCTGAAGTCCCGGTGATGGGAATATCTTCGAACGTGCCTTTCAACGAGGCGCCCTTCACTGCGTAGTCGAGGCCGCTTTCCAATTCGAGACCGCTGGGGTATATATATCGTACACCCGCACCGCCTGTCAGCCTGTAGATGGGTGAGGCATCCTGAAGTGCGCCACCCCGGAACGTGGATCCGGTAACGCCGACGTGGATAGTGCCCCGGAGCTGCGCCATGCTTGGCGTGACGTCCCAAGCAGCCGCTGAGAGCAAAAGCAGAAATGAAAGTCGTAGCATGGCCCGTTTACATTGGAAACGTTACGTGCGGGCGGAAGTAGGGAGCCCAAGTTGACGCCCAGGCTGGGGAAAGCACAAAATGACAGCGTCATCTAGTTTCAAAATGGCGCCGAGTTGTGCAATTTTCTGGATGAGCGGAAACCGGTAACCTTACTTTCTGATCCAGAAACCAATCACCCATTGAAGTGGCTCGCGTGCTGCAGCGCATATTCTTTGCATGGGCCGTCTGCTGGGCCACGGTGGTTACTGTCGTGTGTGGTACCGGCACCGTCATCACCTACCTGCTGTTTCCCAGAGCCTCAGCGTTCAATTTCTGGTCCAAGGTATGGGGCATTGGTATGGCCACCGGCGTGGGCATTCGGATCCGTGCGTCGTTCGAGGTCCCTCTTGAAACGGTCGCTCCTGTGGTTTTTGCCATCAATCACCAAGTAGCGCTGGATATTCCGGCTGTGGGCTCTGCCATCCCGGTCCCTTTTGGTTGGGTGGCCAAGGCCGAGTTGGCCCGGGTACCGTTTCTGGGCCATGCCATTCGGTGTTCGCCCTCGGTTTTCATTGACCGATCCCATCCCAAGCGGAGCATCGAAACCATGAAAGAAGCGGGTCAGCGGATCCGAAATGGACTTTCCGTGGCCATTTTTCCAGAAGGCTCCCGGTCCTACGGGTCGGATCTGGGTGCATTCAAGCGGGGAGCATTCCTCTTGGCCATTGAAGCACAGGTGCCTGTTGTCCCCGTGACCATTGTAAATGCCCACTATCTGTTCAACGAGAAGACCAAAATGGCACGCCCGGGCGTCCTCGAAGTGTGCTTTGGCACGCCTATCGATCTGACAGGGTATACCCGAAAGGATATTCCGTTGCTGGTCGAGCATGTCCGTGAAGCCATGCAGAAGCACTTGCCAACAGGAGATAATCGGGTTCCGTAGTTTGACGCTGTGTCGGTTGACATCTGTGCGGGCGCAATCGTACTTCCGGGACCTCGGGCTACTCCGGGAATTTCCGAAGCTCAAGACGATCCTGTCCACGCCCAATCTACACGCCTGGCCGAGCCGCGATCCACGCCCAATCGAGACATCGTCTACCCCTCCTCAACACCCGCCATCCCTCCTCCATCCCAGCCAAACGGAAGAATTCGTGAGTCAGAAGAAGTCCTCCCGTCAGCGTAGAGCTGAACTCTCCACACCCGCTCCTGAATGGTTTGGATTCTGGGATGCGCAATCCATGGTGCGCCGTCACGCCGTCATGATCGGGCTTCTGATGCTGCTGGCTGTCGCGTTCTTCGCCCCCGTTCATTTTTCCGATGGGCAACTCATTGCCACGGATACCGTGCAGTGGCGGGCCATGGCCGAGTCCATGCTGGAGATGGAAGAGGAGACGGGCAGCGTAGCCCTCTGGGCGGGTCGCGTATTTGCCGGCATGCCAGGTTACATGATTTCGCCTGAGCTGAGTGTACCGCAAGTTGATGTGATCATGCGGGAGCTCAGGCTCCTGATCTGGCCCACCTCCCATATGTGGCTGCTCCTGATCGGTACCTACCTGTTGGCTTTCCGCTTGACCAAGGAGAGCCTCTCTGCAGCCGTAGCCGCCGTGGCTTACGGGTTCACCACGTACATCCCGGTCATTCTGGCGGCCGGACACAACTCGAAGTACATCGCCCTCGCATGGGCGCCGTGGATGCTTCTGGCCTTCATCCATGCCATGGACCGACGGACGCTGGTGTCAGCCCTGCTGTTTGCCATTGCCCTGGCCGTCAACCTCCGGGCCGGTCACGTGCAGATTACCTACTACGTAACCATGGCGGCCGGTATCTGGTGGCTGGTCGAAGCCGTCCACGCCTTTCGATCCGGAGATCGCGCTGCTTTCTTCAGGGGAACGGGCATGCTGGCCCTCGGCTCAGTGCTGGGATTGATGATGGTGGCCCAACCCTATATGTCCCACGCTGAAATCACCCCTTATACCATCCGCGGTTCGGCCTCCGGTGGGGGAGCAGGTGGGATGGGCTGGGAGTATGCCATGGCTTGGAGTCAGGGCGTTGGCGAGCTCATGACGCTCCTGGTAGCAGATGCCTTCGGGGGCGCGAGCCCCACCTACTGGGGAGCGAAAACGTTCACGGGCGGCCCCCACTACTTCGGGATGATCACCATCATCCTCATGGCCCTGGCCTTCTGGAACGTGCGGGATCGGGCCACGCTTTCCCTTTCCATCGCCTTCCTGGCCACCATCCTGTTTGCCCTTGGCGAGAATCTGGCCCTCCTGAACCGGCCGATGTTTTCTTTTTTCCCTTTGTTCGACGCGTTCCGCGTACCCGAGACGTGGTTGTCCATGTCGGCCCTGCTGGCGGCTCTCATGGCGGCCCGCGGTATGGCGTCCCTAAGGCAGGCGGCCGAGCAGCGCGCCTCATTGCTGGCCCGCCCTGTTTTCCGGTTGGTTCTGGGCTTCGGTATCCTGCTCGTGATTTTGAATGTGATGGGCACCACGCTCTTTTCGTTCGAGAAGCCGGGGGAACGCACCCAGATCGAGACGCAGATCGAACGCTCGAATCCCGGGGTCTCAATGGCTGACCCACGGGTGCAGCAGTTTGTGGATGAGCAGTTGGCGGAGATCACGGCCCAGCGGATTGACGTGTTTTCCAAAGATGCTTTCCGCTCGCTGTTCGTGATCGTCTTGCTGGGCACCCTGATCTATCTGCTTGTCCAGCGTCGACTGCCGTATTGGCTGGTCGGCATTCTCGTTTTGGCCATCGTCGTGGTGGACCTGACCGGCGTGGCCCGTCGACACATCAACGAAGAGGCCCTGTCACCCGCATCCGACCCCTCCGAATCAGTACGGGAGTTCGGATTTGACCGCTACCTGGTGGCTGAGCGCGAGCGTCACGGGGGTGAAGGGGCTTTCCGGGTCCTTTCGCTGGAGTTCGGGCAGCATCCCGTCCAGAATGCGCGTCCCTCGTTTTTCCACGAGTCGCTTGGTGGGTACTCCGGTGCCAAGCTGCGTCTTTATCAGGACTTCCTGGATCACCTTCTTTTCGGTGGATCACAGGGCGTCAACGGCGCAGCCCTCGACATGATGGGTGTCGGGTATTTGGTGGCTGCTGGTGGGCTTCCGGGGTTTGCCCCCGTTTTCCAAGACGAGGAAACGGGGCAGGGTGTATACCGAAACGAGGATCGGCCGGGACGAGCTTGGCCGGTGGACTCGGTGGCGGTCCTGCCGGGACACGAGGCCGTCTGGGCGGCGATCAATGACCCTGCATTCGATCCGGCATCGACGGCGCTGGTAACCGATACCGCGGCTCTGGATGCCGCCGCCCTTACAGGCCCCTCCGATTCGACACACGTGGAAACCGTTTCGTACACGGCGCAAGACATGACTTTCCGCGCACACACAGACCGCGCACGGCTCCTGGTCGTGAGCGAGGTCTACTATCCGCCGGGCTGGCAGGCCACGGTCGACGGGCAACCCGTTGCCATCCATCAGGTCAACCATCTCCTGCGGGGCGTGGTCGTGCCCGCC
>Ga0255778_10005556_pt1 | contig 10182 bp, 5 predicted proteins | sample 071ome_31_FD_179976 | JGI IMG/M metagenome (GOLD analysis project Ga0255778, IMG submission 179976) | Coastal salt marsh microbial communities from the Groves Creek Marsh, Skidaway Island, Georgia - 071405CT metaG (version 2) | ecosystem: Environmental > Aquatic > Marine > Intertidal zone > Salt...
TAATACGGATTCAACCAAATCAATGGCTTGATAAAAACCTAGCCCCCCTGGAACCGGCGTACCCACAGCGGGCATGATGCTTGGGTCCAATCCATCCAAATCAAAACTTAAATAAACATGTCTTGGAAAATCCTTGGGTAAGTTCACCACCCTAATATCTCCTCGAACCAGTTCCTCTCCATCGATAAAAAACACTCCATGATCATTTCGGGAAATTCTTTCCTCCCCACAAAGAGCACGCACCCCAAAGGAAGCCAATCTATGCCCCTCTTTAACTAAAAGATTCATCACACTGGCATGAGAGTGAACTTCTCCCATGTAACAATTTCGAAGATCCGCATGGGCATCAAATTGTAAGATTCCTATCTTCTCTCCCAAAGCATCTCCAACCCCTTGCACCGCCGCCCAGCTCAAAGAATGCTCACCACCCAAAGTGATCGGCACTTTATTTTGGCTAACCACAGATTTTGTACGCTGTCGCAGTTGATCAAGGCATTCCCTATGACTGACGGCGCAGTCAATTGCATCCTGGGTGAAGATTCCCTGATCACACACTGAAGAACTCTCTAACTCCCAACTCGCCTCAATCAAAGCTCGCGGACCTTGGGCAGTCCCTGAGCCATAAGAAACTGTTTTTTCCAATGGACATGGAATGATATGGAAGCGAGCGGACTCCTCATTATTTTCATCTTCACCTAATTCTGAACCCAAAAATTGCATCTTTAATTTTTCGTTCATGACAATCGATTCACGAATTCTTCATAGCCAAATTTTTTGGTTATCGTTAACTGGTCAGATGTTGAGTTCCAAAGAGCAATCGAAGGGAGAGCAACGCCATTGAAAGTGTTTGTTTTTACCATTGTGTAATGAGCTTGGTCCAAAAAGGCTACTCTGGAACCTCGATTCAAAGGTACTCCCAATTGATATAAACCAAAGCTATCAGCTGTCAGGCAACTGGCTCCTCCCAAAAAATACTGATACCCTCCCTCCTTTGATTCGCCTAGCAATGCAGGACGATAAGGAGCTTCTATCACATCGGGTGCATGACAGGTCGCACTCAAGTCCAATAATGCATGCGTTTTTTCTCCATCCATCAAATCGAGAACGGTTCCCACCAGAATGCCAGCATCGAGTGCCACCGCTTCTCCCGGCTCAAGGTAGACCTGACATCCATATTTTTGACTGATCTCCTGAATCAGAATGACTAAGGCCTCCCGATCATAATCTTCGCGGGTGCAGTGATGACCACCTCCTAAGTTTATCCACTTAAAATTACTCAATGAACTCCCAAGGTCCTGTTCAATTTTCCTCCAAGTCTTTTCAAGAGGCAAAAAATTTTGCTCACAAAGAGTATGAAAATGTAAGCCGTCGAATCCCTCAAGGTCGGTTGGAGAAAGTTTGCTGACCGGATATCCTAAGCGGGAATTTTCCGCACAAGGATCATATTTAGGGTCGAGACCCAATGAAATTTCGGGATTAATCCTCAACCCAACAGAAACTCCACTTTTACATGCTTGTTCCACCCCATATGCAGATGGATGATTAAAAATGAGATGATCCGTCAACGCACAGATTTCTTCCAATTCCGCTGGCTGGAAAGCTGGTGAAAATGTGGAGAGAATTTGAGTTTTTCGGTTCTGAATAAATCCTTTTTGCGTCGCCAATCTTGCCTCCCACAGACCCGAGGCACAACACCCGTCTAAATACTCACTAACAAGGCTCGCCAAAGACCACATTGAAAATGCTTTGAGCGCGAGTAGTACCTTAGCCCCTGATTGGTTTCCAATATTACGCAGAACTTCGAGGTTGGAACGAATCTTTTGTTCATCCACCACATAGGATGGACTAGGAACTCGATTTAGATCGAAATGGGAGAATGCACCTGGACCCCCACTTTGAGTGGGTAGCATCAGAACTGAGGTGCTTGATCCAAATCACGAACTTCCCAGGGCAGACCGTGATGATTGAGCATATCCATGAATGGATCAGGATCCATTTGCTCCATATTAAAAACACCCCTACCCTGCCATATTCCTTGGATCACAAGAGCTGCACCTATCATAGCTGGCACTCCGGTGGTGTAACTAACTGCCTGACTACCGACCTCACGGAAGCACTCCTCGTGATCGCACACATTAAAAAGGTATTTCGTAACGGATTGCCCAGATTTTTCCCCAGTCACAATGTTTCCTATACAGGTCTTTCCCTTGGTACGCTCACCCAGTCCTCCAGGATCTGGAAGCACAGCTTTCAAAAATTGCAGAGGTATAATTTCATGCCCTTGGTACATGACTGGCTCAATGGAAGTAAGTCCGACATTTTGAAGTACTTCCAAATGCTTTAGGTATGCATCACCAAAAGTCATCCAAAAGCGAGCTCTTTGGATTTCCGGAAAGTGCTTCACCAAGGATTCTAATTCCTCATGATACATGAGGTACATGTTTCTCTCTCCAACTTGAGGGAAATCAAAAGTATGGTTGTAAGAAAGAGCTGGAGTTTCCACCCAATTGCCATCTTCCCAATGTCTAGCCGGTGCCGTTACTTCTCTGATGTTAATTTCCGGATTAAAATTGGTTGCAAATGGATGGCCATGATCCCCTCCATTGCAGTCCAAAATATCAAGGGTATCGATCCGATCAAAGTGATGCTTGCGTAACCATGCGGTAAAAACATTGGTCACTCCCGGATCAAAACCGGAACCGAGCAAAGCCATCAGCCCAGCTTTCTCAAATCTCTCCTGGTATTCCCACTGCCAGCGGTACTCAAATTTCGCCTCATCCTTGGGTTCATAATTTGCGGTATCCAAATAAGGAGTACCTGTTTCTAAGCACGCATCCATCAGGGTAAGATCCTGATAAGGAAGAGCGAGGTTGACCAAGAGGTCGGGTTTGACCCTTTCGATCAACCGGGTAGTTTGCTCGACAAAATCGGCATCAACTTCGGCAGTTTCTACTTTTACCCCAAATCTTTCCTCAACTGACTTGGCTACTTTTTGACAGGATGACTCACGCCTGCTGGCCAAAGTGATGGAAGAAAAGACCTCTGGCAATTGAGCCATCTTATGAACGGCAACCGAACCGACTCCGCCGGCTCCTATGACCAATACTTTCGACATAATTTATCCTTGGTTAGTCTGATTCGTAGTATGTATATCCCCGCAAACTCTCACGGTATGTGGAAACTAATTCCTTTAATTCTTCCAGTGAGGCACCATGATCTTTGACGGCACGCTCTGCTCTCGCCTTAAACTTTTCAAGAAGTCTTTTGGGTTCGTATTCCACATAACTAAGAACTTCAGAAACGGTATCCCCCTCCACTTCATCGAGGAGTTCAAACTCGCCCTTTTCCTTGAGCCGAATGGTAACCACATTGGTATCCCCAAAAAGATTATGCAAATCTCCAAGAGTTTCCTGATATGCACCCACAAAAAATGCTCCCAGATAATACTCCTCATTTTCATCGAGACTGTGTAATGGCAAACAATCGGATACCCCATCTGCAACTACAAAACGGTCGATCCGACCATCGCTATCACAGGTCACATCACAAAGAACCGCATTTCGATCTGGCTTCTCGTTTAAACGGGTCAGCGGAATAATTGGGTGTAGTTGATCAATTGCCCAAACATCAGGAAGACTCTGGAAAAGGGAAAAATTACAATGATATATATCCGCCATTCCTTGAACTCGTTGGTTAAGCTCTTCGCTCCATTCCGCATCATCCAGGCTTTCCATCCTTACCCTAATTTGCCCTAGTATTCTCTGATGGGCTCGCTCCGCTCGTGCAAGTACAGGCAAAGAAAGCCTTCCTCTTCGAAAAAGAGCCCTTAATTCGTCCCGGTAGTAGGTAGCATCATTGAGGGATTCGAGTAAGTTATCATTGGATAATCCATCAGACAGTTCGATTAGGGAGCATAAGAGAGGATGATCCCCTTCTTCTGCCAAAACCACCCCGTCGCTTTCATAACTTGTGCTTTCCAAGACACTGAAAAGAAGCATGGAAGATTGGGCTACACAGGCACGTCCACTTTCCGTAACAATACATGGATGGTCAAAACCCGCATCATTCATCTCAAAACCAACTGTCTCAACCACACTGTAGCAATATTCTTCCAAGGAATAATTGATCGAGTTGGGGCTGGATGAGTTTTCTCCAGTGTAATCAACTCCCAAGCCTCCTCCTAGATCCAAGTATTGGAGATTGGCACCAAGCTTCTTAATTTCAATAAATAACCTGCTCGCTTCCTGAGCAAACTTACGAATTTCGATCATATTAGGAACCTGGCTTCCAAGATGGGAATGCTGGAGAACCAAAGCATCGAGAAGATTTTCCCGGCGTAGGATTTCGACAACCTCGACTACCTGAGCAATGGAAAGCCCAAAGGAAGAACGGTCTCCACTGGTTGCCGACCAGTAACCGCTCACCACATTAACCAGTTTGACCCGCACGCCAAGAGTGGGAGGAATGCCAAGCTCGCGAGAAACCTCAATGATCAAGTTCAGTTCGCGAACACTTTCCATAACAATGACCGTTCGCATGCCCAACTTCGAAGAGAGCAAGGCAAGCCGAATAAATTCAGAATCTTTGTACCCATTGCAAATAATCAAAGCTTCTGGATTTACATTTTGGGATAGAGCAATCAGGAGTTCAGCTTTGGAACCCACCTCCAGTCCGAAATGATAAGGCTCCCCGTACTCAGAAATGCGCTCCACTACATGTGCCTGTTGGTTAACCTTTATCGGGAAAACTCCACGGTATTTCCCGCGATAGCCAACTTGTTGGATCGCCTCGTTAAAACTTTCATTAATTACCTGTATGCGGTGCTCTAAAAAATTAGAGACCCTGAGAAGAACAGGTGTTTGGATTCCTCTTTTCTCAAGCTTCTGGATTACTCCGGCCAAATCAACAGGCTGATTATTCGGAAATAGTGGATCATGGAGACCAATATTTCCATTGGGGAGTATACCGACTAATCCATCTCCCCAGCGGGAGATTCCGTAAGTGTCATGATCCATAATACAATACCCAGTTAAAAAAGTATAAGGGGAAGAATAGAAGGGAAAAAAATGGTCGGGATGGTGAGATTCGAACTCACGGCCTCCTGCTCCCAAAGCAGGCGCGCTAACCAGACTACGCTACATCCCGAAAACAAAACCATAACCCATGAACTATTTTTGGACACTTGGCAAAAACAATCATTCACTCCTTAACAAGCTCTTATATTATGAATTTGTTTGGCAAAACGCATCATCGCATCATGATATGTTGATACGTTTATGAGTAATTTTTCGGACACAAGACCTTCAGAAAAAGATTTACGAGACATTCTGAACCGTAGGATTCTTATCCTAGACGGGGCAATGGGAACGATGATTCAACAGGAGAAACTGGTGGAAGAAGATTTCCGAGGTGACTTGTTTAAAAATCACAAGGGTGAACTCAAGGGAAACAACGACCTTCTTAGCCTTACCCGACCCGATGTAATCAGGAAGATCCATCAGTCCTACTTCGATGCAGGAAGTGACTTGGTTGAAACCAATACCTTCAGTGCCACCAGTATTGCGATGGAGGATTACCATCTTGAAGAAGTGGTACACGACCTCAATGTGGCATCCGCAAAGTTAGCAAGGGAAGCAGCCGATGAGGCAATGAGAAAGGATCCTTCACGCCCCAGATTCGTTGCAGGTGCGATCGGTCCAACAAATCGTACCGCCTCACTCTCTCCCGATGTAAATGATCCCTCAAAACGAAATGTGACTTTCGATCAGTTGGTCGATGCCTACTTTTCCCAAATCAAAGCTCTCGTGGAAGGAGGTGTCGATATTTTGATGCCCGAGACCACCTTTGATACCCTCAACCTAAAGGCGGCAATCTTTGCCTTGGAAAATTTCTTCGATCAATCGGGAAATCGCCTCCCGGTTATTCTCTCCATCACCATTACGGATGCCTCCGGACGAACTCTTTCCGGACAAACCACGGAAGCTTGCTGGAACTCGATTGCCCACGCTAACCCCTTGGGTGTTGGGTTAAACTGTGCTCTGGGTGCCGATGCGATGAGACCCTACCTACAAGCTCTTTCCAAAAATTCGGATTGCTTTGTACACTGCTACCCAAATGCGGGTCTCCCCAACCCTCTTGCCCCGACTGGATATGACGAAAAACCAGAGGATACAGCCGGTGCCCTTTTTACTTTCGCCGATGAAGGGCTACTCAATATGGCAGGTGGCTGCTGTGGAACCACTCCTCCTCACATTCATGCGATCGCCGAAAAATTAAAAGAAGCTGCACCCAGAGAAGTAGCCAAGATCGACCCTGCGATGCGCCTAAGCGGATTGGAACCATTTGAGATAAAGGGGGAATCCAAATCCCTCATCATGGTGGGTGAACGCACCAATGTTACTGGATCCCCAAAATTTAAAAAACTAATCGAAGAAGGTGACTATGACTCCGCACTCAAGATCGCGAAGCAACAAGTGGAGAACGGGGCCAATATCATCGATGTAAACTTTGACGCCGCCCTCCTTGATGGCGAAGAGTGCATGACCAAATTCCTCAACCTGGTTGTTTCGGAGCCCGACATTTCCCGGGTGCCCATTATGATCGATAGTTCAAAATGGTCTGTAATCGAGGCAGGGCTGAAAGTCATTCAAGGAAAGTGCATCATTAATTCGATCAGTCTTAAAGAAGGGGAAGAGACCTTTAAGAAGCATGCCCGCTTAGCCATGAGGTATGGGGCCGCTGTGGTTGTAATGGCTTTTGATGAAAAGGGACAGGCAGCCACGCTGGATGACAAAGTAAGAATCTGTGAACGAGCTTATAAAATTCTGGTTAATGAGGTCCATTTCCCAGCATGGGATATAATTTTTGACCCCAATGTACTCACCCTTGCCACAGGGATGGATGAGCATAATGCCTATGGTCTAGATTTCATTGATGCGGTTCGGGAGATCAAGAAACGCTGCCCTCATGCCCGGACTAGTGGAGGGATCAGTAATGTGTCCTTTTCCTTTCGCGGAAATAACCTTGTCCGCGAGGCGATGCATGCAAGTTTCCTTTATCATGGATGCCAAGCCGGGCTCGACATGGGAATTGTCAACGCAGGTATGCTCGCAGTTTACGACGAAATCGAGCCGGAGCTCAGGGAAAGGGTGGAAGCCGTTGTCTTAAATAAATCCAAAAATGCTGGCGAGGAACTGCTGGCCCATGCAGAAAGCATCAAAGACCAAAACGAAAACCGGAAGTCAGAAGGACCGGATCTTAGTTGGCGCGAAAAACCTGTAGCTGAGCGTCTAACTCATGCATTAGTCAAAGGAATTGGCGATTATGCTGAAGAGGATGCCGAAGAAGCACGCCAATTATTAGGCCGCCCCCTTGATGTAATCGAAGGTCCTTTAATGGATGGGATGAAGGTTGTGGGTGATCTTTTCGGGGATGGAAAGATGTTTCTCCCTCAGGTGGTTAAGAGTGCCCGAGTGATGAAAAAAGCGGTCGCCTACCTCGAACCATTCATGGAAAAGGAAAAGGATGCTTCGGGCTCCGGGAAGCGAGGTACCATGGTGATTGCTACTGTAAAAGGAGATGTTCATGACATTGGTAAAAATATCGTGGGTGTCGTTCTTGCCTGTAATAATTGGGAGGTGATCGATTTGGGCGTAATGGTATCCTGTGACAAAATTTTAGAGGCAGTTGCTAAACACGGCGCCGATGTTCTTGGACTGAGTGGGCTGATTACTCCATCCCTTGATGAAATGATTGATAATGCTAAGGAAATGCAAAGGCTTGGCCTAAAAATCCCCTTACTTATTGGAGGAGCTACTACCAGTCGTGCTCACACGGCCATCAAAATCGCTCCTCACTATGAATCTCCAGTCATTCAAGTGCCGGATGCTTCCTTGGTTGTCAACGTGTGTAATGATGTGCTTCATCCTCAGAAATCGACAAAGTATATCGATGATTTAAAAGCAGATCAGTCCCGCATTCGTAAACAATACGAGGAGCAGGGAGAACGGCCTCTTCTTTCCCTTTCCGAAGCTAGATCCAAAGGCTTAAATTTTGATTGGCAAAAACAGGAGATAGCCAGCCCATTAGCCGATAATTTAGGAACTCATTATTTCGAACCATCACTCGAAGAGGTGCTCGAATTTTTTGATTGGTCTCCCTTTTTCTGGGCCTGGGAACTTAAGGGTACCTATCCTCAAATTTTCGAAAAGAAAGAATCAGGCGAAGAAGCGAAAAAATTATTTGATCAGGCTCAGGAACTTCTCCAGGAAATTACCGAACAAAAGCTCTTTTCCTGCCAGGCTGTTGTTGGTCTTTGGCCGGCCCACAGTTGTGGGGACGATGTGGAATTATTTTCTGATTTATCCAAGGATCACAAGCTAGGATCCTTTTGTTTTGTAAGGCGCCAGCAGGTCATCCCTAATCAACCACAATTCTGCTTATCCGACTATATTGCCCCCAAATCATCCGGTCGTATGGATTACCTGGGAGCATTTGCGGTCAATGCAGGGAAGGAAGTCGATATACTCGCAGACCAATATAAAGCTCAAAATGACGACTTCACTTCTATTCTAGTCAAATCCTTGGGAGACCGATTTGCCGAAGCCACAGCCGAATATGCTCACAAAAAGATCCGAGATTTATGGGGGTTTGGTCAAGCTGAAGGTTTAAGCAAACAAGATCTTATCGCCGAGAAGTATCGAGGGATTCGCCCAGCAGCAGGTTACCCCTGTCAACCAGACCACACCGAAAAGGACTTTATTTGGGAGTTGTTAAATGCAAAAGACACCATCGGCCTCGAACTTACCGAGTCGCGGGCAATGAATCCAGGATGCTCCGTATCAGGCCTTTATTTTTCGCACCCTGAAGCCAGATATTTCAATGTGGGCAGTTTGGGCAGGGATCAAGTTGAGGACTACGCGAAACGAAAGGGATGGGAAACCAAACAGGCAATTAAGTGGTTGCGTCCGAATCTTGGCTTTGACGCTTAGGAGGTTCCTCATCCATCGATTCCATCCGTACCCCATTTGGCATTGCAGGGTGCCAAGTGAAAAAGTATAACATTTCCGCATGAAGGAAATGTCCCCCTTAGAGGAAATCCGCCATTCCGCCGCTCATGTTCTCGCTACTGCGGTTCTCCGCTTGTACCCGAATACCCAGCTGGATATTGGTCCACCCACCGATTCCGGCTTTTACTATGACTTTGATTCGGAAATTCCTTTCACTCCCGATGTTCTTCAAAAAATCGAGGAGGAAATGGGTAAAGTGATCAAAGAAAATCAGCGTTTTGAAAGACTGGAAGTGAGTCGGGATGAGGCTGTATCGATGATCAAAGAAATGAACCAGACCGAGTACAAACTGGGCAGGCTTGATGACATCCCCACAGGGGAAACTATTTCCTTCTATCGCAATGGAGAATTTCTCGATCTTTGTGCTGGTAGCCATGTTTCTTACACCAAAAAGATCAAAGCTTTCAAATTACTTCATGTTGCCGGGTCCTACCATCGTGGGGATTCCTCCCAAAAACAGTTGCAAAGGATTTATGGAACCGCTTTCCCGACGAAAGATGAACTCGCCCAGCACCTGGCTCGTTTGGAGGAGGCAAAAAAGCGCGACCACCGGGTAATTGGAAAAGATCTCGGTCTCTTTCATATCGACGAACAGGTTGGGCAAGGCCTTGTCCTTTGGAAACCAAACGGGGCCATCATCCGTCAGGAACTTGAGGGGTTTATTACCGAGCAACTCAACCAGCAGGGATATTCCCAAGTCTATACCCCTCATATCGGCAAGCTTGATCTCTACCGTACATCAGGACACTTCCCCTACTATCAGGACTCGCAGTACCCACCGATTATTCATCGCGAGTACTTGGATGAATTGGCGGAGGAAGGATGCACCTGCTCCGATCTTTCCAATAAACTGGAAAAAGGGGAGATCGACGGGTATCTGCTCAAACCCATGAACTGCCCGATGCATATCCGCATCTTTAAATCCGAACAACGCTCTTACCGCGACCTCCCTGTCCGACTGGCGGAATTTGGAACGGTTTACCGCTGGGAACAATCTGGCGAACTTAATGGTATGACCCGCGTACGCGGATTTACCCAGGATGATGCCCACCTGTTTATCCGCGAAGACCAATTACAAAATGAGATACAGGGCTGCCTGAGCTTGGTCAAACTG
>Ga0255778_10005561_pt1 | contig 10175 bp, 11 predicted proteins | sample 071ome_31_FD_179976 | JGI IMG/M metagenome (GOLD analysis project Ga0255778, IMG submission 179976) | Coastal salt marsh microbial communities from the Groves Creek Marsh, Skidaway Island, Georgia - 071405CT metaG (version 2) | ecosystem: Environmental > Aquatic > Marine > Intertidal zone >...
TCGGTTTTAAATAGTTTGTTTGTGAAGACCAATAGAGCCTATATTTATTGTGGCCAGAGGCAGAATCGAACTGCCGACCCCTTGTTTTTCAGACAAGTGCTCTACCGACTGAGCTATCTGGCCAATTGGCGGGGACGACGGGATTCGAACCCGCGACCTCCTGCGTGACAGGCAGGCGTGAACTCCAGACTTCACCACGCCCCCGTAATAAAAAAGTATAACTAAAAATTAATGCAACCTAATAAATTTTTTTACAATAATATAAAGAGTGTGAAATTAAATTTTATAAAATATGTAATTAGATTTGTAATCCTACAATTTATTGTAACTTCATTAACAATTTGGTATTTTGATAACTTTTTAGTGTTCTCAAAAGAAGACAAATATCAACTATATTTAAACCTATTAAGCGATAGGGATAGATTTTTACCTTTTATACCAACGACAATCATCGCAATCGATGCAATTCTTGCTCTTATAGTTTTTTTGTTTTTAGTTGTTCTTTATTCAACTAAATTTTATACCTATGTAAATGAGCTTGATTTTTCTTATGAAAAAAGTTATTTAGATGAATTTTTTAATATATATCTACTTTGGAATTCTTTTCTTTTTTCAGCTTTTCTAATCTTTAGGTTTTCTGGGTTATCAAGAGGAAATTTATTACTTTTTACGTTTGTAGTTCCAATAATTCTTCTTTTCTTTAGAAACAGTGAAGTTTTAGCTTCTTTATTAGGAAGATCAATAATAAATGAAAATTTTATTTCATTCAATTTGGATGAGGAATCACAGTATAGAAATCTAAGAATAATGTCATTTAGAAAAAATATTGGTGATTATTCAATAGATGATTTAGAACAAATAATAGAAAAAGTTGACTCAAAAAATAAAACACAAAATATAAATTTAGTTGTAATCAATATGCAGAACGAGCAAAAATTATCAAAAAATCTAGAAAAATATTTAATTAATATAAACAAAAAGGTTTTATTAATTGCTAATAACCAAATTGAGTTTAAAACTCAATTTCTATATCGATCTGAAAATATTGAAAACAAATTTTTTGTCTATTTTAATAATGATATTCAATATGGTGCAAAATTTATTCTGAAGAGAATGTTTGATATTGTTCTTAGTACATTTGCATTAATTCTACTAATTCCTTTAGCTGCAGCAATTTATATATTTATTGCAATAAAAAATGGGCGTCCAGTATTAATTAAACAAAATAGAGTTGGACTGCATGGAAAAATTTTTCAAATGTACAAATTCAGGACTATGAAAATTAATAGCCATGAACTAAGAAATGAATTACAAGAGTTAAATGAAAAAACTGGCCCACTTTTTAAGTTAGATGAGGACCCACGATTAATACATGGTGCAATATTTTTAAGAAAATATAGCTTAGATGAGATTCCACAAATAATAAATGTTTTCAAAGGTGAAATGTCTTTAGTTGGTCCAAGACCGCTCTTTGATACTGATACAGAAATGTTTAACACTGAGTACATGAGAAGATTAAATGTTATTCCTGGAATGACAGGATTGCTGCAGATAAATGAAAGAAACGCAGACGACTTTGAGACATGGTTTAAATATGATTTTGAATATATTGAAAATTGGTCACTGTATCTTGATATAAAAATAATACTAAAAACAATACCTTCAATGTTTAAGCGAAGCATTCAAGGAAAATAAGTGGGTCGGGTGGGAATCGAACCCACGACCTTGAGCTTAAAAGGCTCCTGCTCTGCCGATTGAGCTACCGACCCTATATAACAGTTAAAGAATAGTCATCAAAAATATTTTAGAGAAACTCTTTTTTATTCTTCTTCACTTGTTGTTTTATTTATGTAACTTTCTAAAGTTTTTTTTGAATTGTCAACAAGTTGCTCAAACTCTGAATTAATCGTAGCAACTACCTCTTTAGTTTGATTTTTTATATCTTCATCTGAAATAGTGGATTCAATAGTTGAGACAATTTTTTTTAATATATCAGATACATTTTCAACTGACTCACTAAAAGAAGATTTTAAATCATCAACAAGATCTTCTTCATGAATTTTATTCTTTATCTTCTTTGAAACCTCGCCGATTTCATTTGCAAGTTTTGACCAATTTGACTGTTCCATAATACGATTTTATCTTAAATATTAGATTTATCTTTAAATTTTAATTCTGGATTTCTTGTCAGCCTCTGTTTAGCCCATCGAGCTGGTGCAATGAGCCTAAAAAATGGAGGTAAAAACGGTCTTGTATATTTTAATAAATTCAAATTAAACCCGACAAAAACAATTCTCCATTTTGATTCTTTAATTCCATATATTGCTTTAAATTCTTTAGGAAGAGTATTAAATGCTGTAAATGCAATAAATGGCCAAATAGGTTTTATATGTTTTGGTACTGGCCCTCCCCCAATAATGTCATACACATCGACAGCTACATCTGTTTTTAATAAATAATTTTCTTCTTGTGACTTTTCAATTACCCATTGTTTCAAAGCTTCATGAGTTTTTGGCATTCTGCTTTTGTCAATAAGAACTAATTCTGCAGCCAACATATTTTCAATGTGATATTGATTTTTTTCTTTCTCTGTTAATTTTTTAACTGTTTTTTCATAGAAATAAATTGAAGATATCTGCAAACACGCATGTACCCACAACAGTTGTTCATAATCAAGAGCATCGTAGTAACCACCAGAGACTTCGTCATCACCGTTTATAACTTCATGTAGTTTATTAATTCTGTGAGCACTTTCATCCGCTTCATCTTTTGTTCCAAATGTAACAGAGTTTTGAAGAGATAAAGTTCTAATTAATCTCTTCCATGGATCTCGTTGATAAAATGATGTTTGTCTTGCACCAGCAGCAATAAGAGGATGCGCTGCATGCATAAGTAGCGCCCTTGCTCCACCAAACAAAACTGTAATTTCTTTATTTACTTTCCACATCATGGAGTTCGGTCCAAAATAACCTGGGTCTGCATTCATATATTAAATAATATCAAGCTAAAGAATTATCAAAAATTTAAGTAGTTATGAAAAATATATTTTTAGAACAATACAGACATATACTTAATGAAGATATATGAAAAAGCTAATATATGTAACGTATCAAACTTTTCCAGCAAACACTGCAAATAGTTTACAAACTATATCAAATATAGCTTATTTGAACAAAAATGAATGTGCTGTAGATTTATATTTTCCGTTAAGAGAAAAGGCCAGCTCTGGTGACTATACAACAATAAGCAATTATTATTCTGTTGATAGCAAATTTAATGTTTTTGGACTCAAACATAATTATCCTCATGGGAAAGTACAATTTTTAAAACCTCTTTTTTATCATATAAGTCATTTTTTCTGGTCCAAAAATATCGTAAAACAATACTTTAAACATAATTCTCAAGACTTCTTTATAACAAGGTCAGATTGGATAGCATATTTTCTTGGAAAACAAGGAAGCAGCGTTGCATTCGAAGTTCACCAAACGTCTAAATTGAGAAGTTTTATACTAAAAAAATTATCAACTCTTTCTAATGTAAAAATTATTTTTCTACATGAAAACCTTAAAAAGAGATACGAAGAAATAAATTACAATAAAAATATTGTTTTACACAATGGTGTTGATGCTTCATTATTTAATAACAATGTTTCAAAAGAAAAAAATAAAATAGTTTTTCTAGGAAAGCTCACTCGTTTTAATCAAACAAGAGGAATAGAGCAACTAATAACATTTTTTCATGAAGAATATGTAAAAGAAAACTTTTCGCTTGATATTGTTGGTTGTTCAAAAAAAGAACAAAAAACAATCATGGAGTTGATAAAAAAACATAATCTAGAAGATAAAATTACCACATTTGAATGGTTGAATAGAAAAGATGCAATTTCTAAAATTCAAACAGCTGAGTATGGTTTATTGTTAAACACACCTGAAAACGAACACTCCTATTTATATACATCCCCCCTTAAATATTTTGAGTATTTATATGCAGGATTAAAGGTTTTGGCCGTAGATTTTCCTTCCCATAACGACTTGCCACTCTCTAAAAATATAAACTTCTTTAATCTCAAAGATACGGAAAGCTTTATAGAAGCATTAAAAAATGCTAAAGAAGCAGATGCTCCTTCGTCTGAAGAATTGTCATTGATTACTTTAGATTCGCGAGCTAAAAAAATAATTGATTTTATCTTTTAGCACGCCTGGAGGGACTCGAACCCCCAACCCTCTGATCCGAAGTCAGATGCTCTATCCAGTTGAGCCACAGGCGCAAAAGTATATTTTTTGCAATATATTAATTATATAATAGTTTTATTAATGAAATCGATTCGCCTACTTAGTACCAACATATCGGATACAACAATTAAGGAAGTTAGTATTTTATTAAATACTAAAGCCCAGCAAAAAGTTGCTATCTGTAATGCAAACACTCTTGTCAGAAGTCATAGAGAAAAAACAATCAGAGATGTAATTAACAGTTTTGACATTGCTACACCAGATGGATTTCCTGTTGCAAAATCTGTTTCAAAATTAGCAAATAAAAATATTGCTAGAGTCGATGGATATAAAGTTTTTTTGAAAACTATCGAAGAAGGGTTAAAACACAATACCTCTCACTACTTTTACGGTAGTAATGAAAAAGTTGTTAGGTTGATGATAAACAACTTAAAAAAATCATATCCAGACATAAATATAGCTGGTTATAAATGCCCTCCAAACTTAAGTGTTGAAGAATTAGTTGCTGAATTTAAAAATACTAATTTAAATGTATATCCTCAGATTACATGGGTCTGTCTAGGGTTTCCTAAACAAGAATTATTTATTCATGCTCTGACAAAAGAATTTGCATCAAGTACTAATTTTGTTGGTATTGGTGCAGTCTTCGAATGGGTTGCGGGAACAAAAATTAAAGCACCGGAGTGGATGGCAAACATGGGACTTGAGTGGGTATTAAGATTAATTCAAGAACCTAAAAGACTCTTCAAGAGGTATTTCATCGATAATTTACTTTTCATTTTTTACTTTTTTAAACAAATAACTTCTAAAAAGTAATCCCTTTAATAATAAACTCTCTTTAAACTGATAAAATTCTATAAAGATGAATAACCTTTTAAATACTCTTAAAAATCAAATTAACTCAGAGTTAATCGAATTCGACTTAAAGGGTGATGTTGAATTTCATATTTCAAAACTTGAACAATGTGATTTGCAAATTAATAACTTGGTAAGATATAAAAATAATCCTCAATTTGATGAATTAACAAAAAAAATTATTGCTATTTTAAATTCAGGAAATATTTTTAAAAATATTGAACTCAATGAAAAAGGTTTTCTTAATTTAAGTTTCAATACAGAGATTCTTGTAAATAAAGTTTCAAATTCACGCGAAGAATTTAAAATTGAGAATCCAAAAAAAATATTAATTGATTATGGAGGACCTAATATAGGAAAACCTCTTCATGTTGGCCACATAAGAACCTTAAATATTGGTAGAAGTCTTTACAACACTAATCAATTTGTTTCCAACAACATAATAAGTGACATCCATTTAGGAGATTGGGGAATGCCTGTTGCTCAAATCATTACTTATCTAGAAAAAAACAATCTCCATTTAAAAGATTTAACTGTGGAAGACTTCCAAATAATTTATCCAAAAGCATCTCGTGAATATAAAGAAAATGAAGATTTTAAAGCAAGAGCACTTGAGGTAAATAAGTTATTAAATGAAAACCAACAAAACTTAATTGATACATGGAAGATTATTAAAGAGAAATCGCTTACACGGCTAAAGAAGGATTTAGAAGTTTTTGGTCAATCTTTTGACTATTGGCTTGGAGAGAGTGACGTTAATAACCTAATTCCGGATATGATTCAAAAACTTATTGCAGAAAAAGTAGTTATTAAAGATGATGGAGCTTTAATAAGCACAGAAGAAACGGACCCAAAAATTTTAATCGCAAAATCTGATGGCTCATATTTATATATAACTACTGACCTAGCAACAATATTATATCGTAATGAGAAATTACCTTATGATGAGGCTCTCTATGTTGTTGATAAAAGACAGTCGCTACATTTTAAACAACTTTTCAGCAGCATTAAACACTTTGGACTTAGTTCATCTAAACACAAACACATTGCATACGGTACATTGAATGATGCTCAAGGTAACCCATATAAAACAAGAGAGGGGGACACAAAGCCATTATTAGAACTTTTCGATGAAGTAAAACAATATATTTCAAAATTCAATGATGAGTTAACTGATAATACTCTCAATACATTAACTAACTCTGTACTAACTTATAGCGATCTTCTTTCAAATAGAAAAACTGACTATAAATTTGAACTTGAAAAATTTGCAAGCAATTCAGGAAAAACAGGAATATATATTCAATATTCTCAAGTTAGAGCAAGAAAGCTTTTAGAAAAATTTTCTGAATATAATGTAAAAGACTTACGAAGTTTCAATGAAACTGAAACGAAGCTCATTTCATCACTTTTACTATTTGGATTATATTTGGAACAAAGTCTTAAAACATACGAACCACATCATTTAGCTAATTATTTATATGAAATTTCTAACCAGTTTAATATTTTTTATGAAGATGAAAAATTTAGCGACCTAGGTGATACAACCTCGTTAAATACAAAATTGTTTATCACAGATTTTTATATCCGAACAGCTCACAATGCCATGTTTTGTTTAGGTATTAGCCCTGTAACAAAAATGTAATTACAAAAATACTTGATTAGATAAAATCCAAACTAACAGAACAAAGCTATAAGCATATTTATTTATGATCTGTGAATTTCTTCCTACATTATGTAAAACAAATAACATAAGAGGAATTGTTATGAAACCTGAAAAAGAAACCGAACGAGAGATAATTCTATATTCATTCAAAATGATGTTTTGATCTGACAAGACAACTTGAGTTAATACTAGGAAAAAAAGTGAGACGATAATCACACTTACAATATTGGTTAATAACTCGTTAAATGATCTATTAATTAATGAGTAATTTCGAAAGAACTCAATTGGGATAAATAAAATAAATATTGCAACACAAGCAGTAATGAGTGTCCAAAATAATCCCTGACCAGACCAGTTAATATATTTTTGTTCTACATTGCCAAACGATTCTAACAACAGATAAAAACTAAAACCAAGTAATGATGTTCCAAATGCAAAGATGTACAGACCCAAAATAGAAGACATTTGGTTTTTATTAATTGATAGGTTTAATGAAAGTTTACTTAAATCATTATTCATATAGATATATTAATGGTTTTCATATTAAAATTAATATCAAATATGGAATTAATTGACACACCAAACCCAAATGCAAAAAAAATACTAATTGATCACACTTTTGGTATTTCAGAATATTTAAATAAAGAGAATATCAATAATGATCCCCGCTTTAGTTTTCTATTAGAAATATCAGAAATTGCATCAGTATTTACTGGACCAGGCTTTATAACAATTATGAAAAATAATGATGCCACTTGGGATCCAATTAAAGAAGATATAATAAATAAATTTGATAAACTATAAGCATGGAAACCTTTAATTCAGATCCAAAACCAGGCAGAATTGTATTACCTCTTGTTCTCATTGGTATGATTGCTACAACATATACTTTTGTTAATAGAGTTTCTACAAATAACAATTTAGAAATAACATCTCCAATTGTTATTGAAGAGGAAGAAATAGTAGATGAAGTAAGTGAAGAAACAACTACAACAACTACTACAACTACTTTGCCTGACAATTATGTTGCTTACTTAGAAGAAATTACAGCAGAAAAAATTCAAGCTACTGAACTAGGAAAAAAGGTTTTGGAAGCTAATGAAAATTGGGATGAAAAAAATGTAACATATCAAGAAGCAAAGGTTGAATTTAGAGATTTTATCGATGACGCTGAGCAATTCGTCACTACTGTTTCAGAACCTGGTCCTCCAAATGAGTTTGCGAATCTTGTAACTAGCCATGAAGAATTAAAAACACTTGTAAATTTAATTTATGAAGATACTGTTGAACTACTTGCTGGTCTTGAATCATCTGATACAGGAGAGCAGAGAGCAGCAGCACTAGATGCATTCAATAGAGATTTAGATTTATTTATTAATAAAGTCGAAGAGATTGTTGCAGCAGCAACTTCTAGCTAGAAGCTGCTGAGCAAACTGTATCAATCATTAACATTGCAATAACGTAAGGATCTCCATTAGCATTTGGTCTTCTGTCTTCTAAATAACCTTTTTTATCTACCTCGACCTGCCATGGGATTCTAATTGATGCACCTCTATCACTTACGCCGTAAGAGAAAGTATCAAATTTTTGTGTCTCATGTTCACCAGTAAGCCTGTCCTCAATTCCAGCTCCGTAGTTTTTGACATGTAAATCTGCATTTTTTCCGAGTGCTTCACATGCTGAAACAATTGCATCATAACCACCTTCTTCTCTCATTTGCTTTGTAGAAAAGTTTGTATGCATACCTGCACCATTCCAATCACCTTTTACTGGTTTTGGATCAAGTGTTGCTGAGATGTTCCAGTCTTCAGCGATTCTATAAAGTAACCAACGTGCAACCCAAATTTGATCTCCAATATCGGGAGCGCCGACAGGTCCAATTTGAAACTCCCACTGACCTGGCATAACTTCTGCATTTGTTCCTGAAATGCCTAAACCCGCCTCCATACATGCAGTTGCATGAGCTTCAGAAATTTCTCTACCATACACTTCGTCAGCACCAACACCACAGTAGTAGCCACCTTGTGGAGCCGGATAACCTGATGGTGGGAAACCGAGTGGTTGTCCATATTTTAGTGAGTCATATGACTGCTCATAAAATGTATACTCTTGTTCCATTCCAAACCAAGGTTCAAATTCTTCAAAATTTGAGGCAGACTCAACTAAGGCTGCTCGTGTATTTGATGAATGAGGTGTCATATCTACATTGAGCACTTCACACATTACAAGAATGTTGTCTCCACCTCTAATAGGGTCTTGGAATTGTGCAACCGGCTTCAAAACACAATCAGATGCATCACCTACTGCTTGTTGTGTACTAGAACCATCGAATCCCCAAATTGGAGGTTCAGTTCCTTTGTCCATAATTTTTGTTTTACTCCTTAATTTTGCGGTTGGAGTTTGACCGTCAATCCATATATATTCTGCTTTTATCTTCATGAAAACAATGTAATATATAATGCAAGAAATGTTGTTTCTGAGATGTTAAATTATTGTTTCAAAAATGATTGATATATATACAAATTTTAGTAGTGAGCATAAGGGTTTTGTGAAACTCTTAGACGCTATTGGCGTTAAAAAATGGGCGCTTAAAGATATAACGCACCCTAGAAAAATACAATTAGTGGCTACTTCTTTGGAAAAATATGGTGAAACAAAGAAAAACCTGTCTGACTTAGAAACAGCCAACAAGCCCTACCCAACTATTATCATTGTTAATCCTTCCGACTTTGAACAAGCAAAAGAACTTATCAAAAATCCTCTTATAGAAGTTGTTTCCTCAAATAGCAACTCTGAAGAATTTAATACAAGGATTTATTCACTAGTAGGCGAAGCGGAAACTGAATTTCTTGAGTTTGAAGACCTGATCATAAATTTAAAAACCTATGAAGCAAAAATTGAGGATGTCCTTTTAGACCTTACGTTTATGGAATATGAGTTGTTAAAGTTTTTTGTTGAAAATCCAGAAAATGTCTGGTCAAGAGAAGATTTATTGGAAAAAGTATGGGGTTATGACTATTTTGGTGGAGCAAGAACAGTCGACGTACATGTAAGAAGACTTCGCGCTAAATTAGGTGATAAAAGAAACGATTGGATTAAAACTGTGCACTCAGTTGGATATAAATTTAACTAAAACTGTTGCCGCAACCACAAGTTCTTGAAACATTAGGATTATCAATAGAAAACCCTGATTCCATTAATCCTTCTTTATAGTCAAGTGTTGCACCTTTAACATGTTCTAGGCTTTGTGAGTCAACAACAATATTGACTCCATCATATTCTTCAATAACATCATCATCGGTTTTGTCAGTGTCAAAAAACATTTCATAAGAAAATCCTGAACAACCACCTGGCTTAACACCCATTCTTAAGAAACTATCGTCAGCACCCTCTTCAGTTTTTAATTCAACTAATTTTTTAAC
>Ga0255778_10005575_pt1 | contig 10155 bp, 6 predicted proteins | sample 071ome_31_FD_179976 | JGI IMG/M metagenome (GOLD analysis project Ga0255778, IMG submission 179976) | Coastal salt marsh microbial communities from the Groves Creek Marsh, Skidaway Island, Georgia - 071405CT metaG (version 2) | ecosystem: Environmental > Aquatic > Marine > Intertidal zone > Salt...
GAATTACTCTACTCGCAGTTACAGCGTGTTGAAATGATGCGCTTGAAAGCGTGCCTCCCCGGGGAAGTAAAAATCATTCACAAAACGCTCGTGTCGGACGACAAGAATCCAGAGATTGAAGATGACACGATGCTCGTCACGACGGAAGTTCGCGAATCGACGGATGACTTATCCATTTCTCCCACCTACATTGCCACGGACACCGCCCGAAAAACGGCGGAGAACATCGTATTCAAAGCAAAAACTGCGCGTGAGTTCTCCGTCGCTTCGCACTGTTTGTTGAAACACTTTGGCGAAGTGACGGACAGTTTCACCTCGTGCGCTTTGCTTGAGCGCGAAATCGCGTACGCGGCAGCTGAATTAGGTATTAAAGAAGTCGTCGCGGTGAGCTCGAGCGTAAAGAAAAGAGGCGGTTATGTCGATTGCATAATCGATTTGCCGACAGAAGTGAAAGAAATGCTTGTTACCGGCATGGACGAACGGTTCCAAGGCGACGTTTTGACAACGGACGAGGGGATACGCATTCTAGGACAGAAGAAGGACAGCGAATCCAAGGCGGACATTTTGCTCTTGGCGGTCATGTCGTTGCGACGGATAAGCGAAGGCGTCCCGGCGTTCGTAAAATATTTGTGAGCTGCTTTGCGTTTCCGTTTCGTATGTCTGAGAGAGAATGGCGCGTTTTTCTTTTGTGTGGATAACGGTCTGTCTACGTGTCGAGAGAATACGCGAAGAGTAAGCGAGACAACATCGTCGTCGTCTTCTTCTTCTTACGTTATGTAATAGCTGTTTAGATCGTGTTTTCATTTACACTCTCCTTTTGTTGAATTCTGTTGTTACAATCAACATCTTTGTGTTTTTAAAGCCGCGCTCGCATGTCTCTAAGAATGACCCATTTTATATCTGTACACTAAACCTATTTCTTATTTCAAACGCATAGCTTTCGCTACCGCTGTTTTCGACGTAACGCTCGTGCCGTCTTTCGATAGGTATCTATTCTTCCTTTTCGTATTCCCTGTCCCGGGACTTTGTAATCGAACGTCGACGACCCACTTTCGAATGTCTTTCTCCTCCGCGCCGAGCGCGCGTAGGTATTTGGAAAGATTCTCGTACGCTAGAGAGCAGTAGTCTTCCGGATCCTCTCTGGCTTTTAAAAGACAATCGTAACAAAACCACTCGCGAATCTTATTAACGTCTACTTTGCTTTTAAATCCAGCACATGAAACGTGATAAAAGTCGTCGCAAATATCGCACTGGATCACTCTTTTGCTCCCATTCTCGACGCAAAAATCTTTGCACGCCGGGCACGTCCTCCTCCGCGCCTCCTCGTCGTCCTCGTCGTCGTCGCCTTCGCTTCCTCTCGCTTTCTTCCACTCTCTCTCCTCTTCCACCGCTTCCTCTCGCGACACCTCCCCTCCTCCTCCTCCTCCTCCTTCATCTCCTCCGACAATTTTCACGGACAAAACCTCGTCGTCTCTCAGCACGTCCAAAATCGGATCTTCGCCCCGCACTTCGTATTTTCCCGCGACTAAAACTTGAATAGACTTTCCTAAGAGAATTTCCACGTCAACCAACTTTTGCTCGACGAAATCATTCACCGTGTGACACTTGCTCGTCGAGAGGATTAAATTCGGCCCGTTCTCGATCTCGACGCGCACGCGAATGACATCTTCTTTCGCGTCGTTTCTTTGTTGAAGACGATGCTTTTTTCTTTCGCGCGCGCGCGCGTTTTCTTCTTCTTCTTCGTCGTCGTCTCCGATTGGATTTACATCCTCTTCCATCGCGACCAACGCGTACGGGTTCGTCGCGTCCACGTCGTCCGACGAGACGCCTTTCAACGACGGCGTCGTTTGATTCGTTCCGGTGCCGTTGTTCTCCCAGGAGGAGACCCCGACTCTTTGCGGCGGGAGGAACGAATTCATGTTTCGCGAGAGAGAGAGAGAAAGAGAGAGCGCTAAGGACAAAATTTGTGGCGCGCTTTGACAGTTACCGAGAAGAAGAAGAAGAAGCGATGCGCTTACTTCCATTGACATTATTTACACACAGATGCATTACAACGCGATACTAAAAGCAGCAGTACAGAAACGCTATTCTTTTTGTGGAGGACCAAAACCTAAGGCCAACCCGACGTCCCATTTACTCGTGTACTCGTACCCTTCCGGGGAGATGTATTTACACTTTTGCGTGGATTTGAAATCGGAGACTTGCGCGCTCCATCCGAGCGGTAAAGACTTGCCCCGGTAGTTGTTGGAGATGTAGTTTGATAGTTTTTCCAGCGCGGCGAGGTTGGTGGTGTCTCTTTGGAAGGCGGCTTGTTGTTCTTTGATCGTTTCTTTTCCTTGCTGTTGTTTCGAAAGTTCTGGCTTACGGTTTTGCGGTTGTCGAGGAGGGGATTGCGTTTTTTGTGGTTGTCGAGGAGGGGATTGCGTTTTTTGCGGTTTTGGAGAGCAGTCGCTGCAGAAGAAATCGCCCTCCGGCACTTTCATTAATTTCGGAGTGCAACAGTAGATGTGTAGTCCTTTGTCGCACTTGTCGCACAAGACTAGCAGTTGCGCGTTGTCGCCTCTTTTACATCGTTCGCACACTAACCCTTCGTCCGCGGCGACATCCCACGTGCGAGTCCAATGCTTGGCGCACCGATACGGTTTTTTGTGAGATTCCGATTTAAATACGCACTGCGTTCCGTTACTCGTCATCGCTTCGCACTGAAAATTGTTCATTCTCGCTGGCGGTCGAAATACTTTCGGTGAATTCGGAGCGTCGATGCGACCGTTCGCCGTCTTAATCACCGGCGCTTTCTTCGGCGCTACCTGCGACGCTTTCTTCATCTCTTTCTGCTTCTTCTCGGATTTCAACATCTCCTCTACTTTTTGCTCAACCTCTCGTTTCTTCTTCAAACTGCGCGCGCGTTCTCTCTCCCTCGCCTCTTCTTTCGCTTTCTTCAACGCCGCCTCGCGCTTTTGCTTCTTCATCGTTTCTTCTTTCTCCCGTTGTTGTATCTCTCGCTCCCGTTCCTCCTTCGTCTTCTTCTTCTTCTCGCGAGCGGCGTCCTCTCTCTCTCGAACAGACCCCTTGTCGTCGTCGTCGTCGTCGTCTTCTTCCTTCCCATCGCCGCTCTCGGTAATCTCAACGATAACTTTCTGCCCATCTCGCATCAAATGTATGCCTTGTCCGCCCAACATCTCGTACCCTTCCTCGTCCGTCACGCGCACTTCTTGTCCTTCCAGAAGCGGCACATCGACGAATTTCTTGCACACCCAATCGTTGATCGTTTCGCAATCTCGCGTGTCCAAAATAAACTTCCCGAGCGATTTGTTTCGCTTCTGCACGTCCACTTTTATGCGGTAGTAATCCGCGCGCGTCGTCATCGTCGTTTGATACGGCTGCTGATGATGAAAATGGTGTCGAACGGCGTGATGTTGGTCGTTGGGGGATTGATGCATTCCGGTGCTCGATGTATCTCGAGTCGTCGTCGTTTGCGGAGGCGTCGAATCGTCGTCGAAGAGCGTTCCTTTGTTCTTCGTATCGTGAGAAATAGTGTTCGCGGGTTGTTGTCGCGCGGGCGAGTTCGAGGACTCTCTCTTGGCGATCACCACCCGGTCTCTGTCCGAGGCGATGTTCAGAAACGTTTGCATTTGCGTGTTTTGCGTCTTTCAGTGTGCGGCTTTTCCAAAAAATCAAACTTTTTTTACATGCGAGCGATACCTACAATCGAACAATCCTACGTACGGCGGCGTCCGGAAATAATCGCGACACTCAGAAGAAAAATGGCGATAACGTAAACCGACTTTTCTTCTCTGGTTCTTCTGTTTCTATCTCATCTTTACGTTTTCTCTGATAGCATCGGCTGCATAGGTTTTCTTTGCCAATCAAAACGGGCTCGGCGCACGCGTTTTCGTATTCGCCGTAACCTCGGCAAAACTTTCTTTCCTTGCGGCTCGTGCAGACAATACACAGTCCTGTTTCGCGAGAAGACTTTGCCATGGCGCACGAGCCTAGCTTTTGGCCGTAGCCGATGCAACCATTCGGCAGATCTCTGAGAAAGTTATCTCTCAGACGAGCGTAGTTGCAAGCTTCGCAAAGTTTGAGCGCATCGTCGAGCATGGCGCGGTAGACGTCGTCTTTAACATTCGGAGGCCCGGGACAATCTTTTCCGGTGCAAAAGAACTCTTCGTCTTCGTGTTCGTCTTCTTGTTCGTCGTCTTCGTCTTTTTTTTTTAGCTCCTCCTGTTCTTGTGGTTTTTCCATCTCAGGTGATTCTCTCTCGTTTTCTTCTTCTCTTTCTTCTTCTCTTTCTTCTTCCTCTTCTTCTTGAACCGGATGCGCATCTTCTGGTTTGAATGGCCTCGCCTTGGTAAGTTGATGCTTATGTCTAGGACACGTCAGGGCTGAATTCTTGCACCGATCTCCTGTCACCGTTATCGATCTACATTGCACGAAATCTTTTGGTTTTGGATTAGAAACTTTGGGCACGACGACTACACGATCGAGAAGACTACGCGCTTCGCTCGAGTGACGAAGCGTATGTTTTGGAATTCGAATGTTGGATTCTTCCTTGGTACGAATGCATCGCGAACACAACTTGGAGCCCCAGTACGCAGGTGTCCTTCCGCATCTTTTATGACCATCCAAACCTGGACATGCGCTCAAATCGACCCGCTGCTTTTCTTCTTCTTCTTTTTCATTTTCTGTTTGCATCGCTCCCCTCGGCGCAGGTTTCTCTCCTTCCTGTTCCACTTGTCGCTTTGTCAAACACTTCGAGCAGAACCAATCGCCTTTTGGAACTTCCTTTAATTTTACGCAGTACGAATGGTAACCGTCGTCGCACCCGTCACAAAGCATAAGTTGTTCGGCATTGTCCCCTAGCTTGCATTCCTCGCATACGGTATCGTCCTCCGGGTAGGTGATGGGTTCCATCTCCGCCCGCCTCGTTAAGCACGCTTTTTTCGCCGTCCGGTTTAAGCACGTCTTGCAATGTCCACATCTTTCGCTCGTTTTTATTACTTTGAACCGATTTATCCTCTTCTTCCCCGAGCTGTGAGTTTCCCGTGGGCTCGTCGTATTCATCTTCATCGGCGTCGTCTGCTTCCTTCTCTTCGTCTTGGGTGTCCCATTCGTCGGCTTTGGCGTCGTCCAGTTCTTTCCGTTGATCTTAGTCATCCGTAACAAAGATGCCACTTTCTTCTTCTCCTCATCGATGTTGTTCACCTCCTCCTCGTCCTCCTCCTCCTCGTCGTCGCTAAAATTATCGATGTTCCTCGTCTCGTCGTCGTCGTCGTCGTCGCTCGGCAACGCGTATTTCCTCTTCCCCGGCTTCGTCGCGTTCCCGAAATCCCCTCTCTCTTCCTCCTCCTCGTGGACTTCTTCGTCGCAATACAACGCCTCCTCGTCCAAAACCTCCACTCGCACCACGTCGTCCTCTCTGATCAATTCAATCTCGTCTTCCAAACACAAAACGTATTTGTCGATTTTCATCCTCACCAGAGCGTCCGACGGCACGAATCGGTGCTTGATCTTCGCGTCGAGAAAGTCTCGAATCGTTTGGCAATTGGAAGTCGATAAAAGCGCGAACGCGTTGGTGTCGCGCGTCTTATCGACGATGTGTACTTTCACTCGTCGATGTTGTTGTTGTTGTTGCGCCGCGTAACGCGATGGCGAAGGTTCTTTTTGCTTGCGCGGGACGATGAGATGGTGTCTTCTGTCGACGACGACGTCGTCGTCGAGGCGGATGGAAGGGAGGAACGCGTTTGACATCCGGCTTTTTCTGTGGCGCGTGTGAAGATATTTTATGAGATATTTTTAGCGGTAAAATGGTGAAGTGGATGATTTGTATATCGCAAGATGTTTACTTACAAGCGCTCTGTTTTATTCTCTCTCTCTCTCTCTCTTTCTCTCTCTCTTTCTCTTTCTGTCTGTCTCTTCGCGCGTCAAAATTCACGCGCGCGGTACCCGTGTGATTGTGTCGCGCGATGTTTACTCAAACGCTTTGCCGTTCGCTCTCTCTCTCGCTCTCTCTGTCTCTTCACACGTCAAATCCGAGGAATCTGGCGACAGCTTTGCGGCTTCGAAACGTCGCACCGTTTGGGCTGAAATACTGAAAACACGGACCATATTCATACACGGTGCAGGAGCACTTCCAATTGTAAGACAAGGCTCCTCCGAGAGATTTGATATACGCGCGGAGTTCTCGCAAAGCTTGGTCGCACCTTTTCTCGAGGGAAACGGTGGAATTTACTTTTGTTTTCTTCTTCTTCTTCGAGACGCCGGATTTTGAAGGCGACAGCGTGTGCGCGTTTGTTTTCACGCCAGGTTGGGAAGCGTGCTTGCGTTTTGAAGTGGTCGGTGAGTGCGTGCTTTTTTTCGGGTGCGTTGCATACGGACTCACCTTCTTCTTCTTTTCGATGTGTCTGTTTCGCGGATTCTTCGACAGCACGGCTGGCGATCTCGGCTGCGCTTTCTTTCTTTTAATCACGCAGCTCGCGCATACCCAATCGCCTTTCGGAACGCTTTCTAAACCGTAGCAAAACGTGTGATATCCTTGGTCGCACGCGTCGCACAAAACGAGCTTCGAAGGATACGTTCCCTTATCGCAAAGCGCGCAAATAACGTCTTCTTCATCCCGGTCCTCGGATTCTCTCTTTTTGCGAATTTTACCTTTAGAATGCCACGGACACTCACCCGCTATCCGCTGGCATACTTTGCCATTGACCATCACGTGGCCGCACATCTTCTTGCTTCCCGAAATGCCGCCTTTCGCGTCGCTTCTTTGTAGCGGCTTCCACTCCTCCTCTTCCTCGGATGCCGTCTGCTCTTCTTCTTCGCTCTCGCTCGAGTCAGAATAAAAACTTTCTTCTTCTTCTTCCGTCTCTTTCTTCGCGACGTAGTCGATGTTCTTCCACTTCTCTCCGCTCTTCTTCGCAGTTTTAGCTTTCTTTTCGTCATCATCATCATCACCCCCATCGGTCGTCTTGATGCACACGACTTCGTCTTGCCCTAAAATCGAAATCGGCGATGACTCAAGCAGCGCAAAATCACCCAAAAGTACCTTGACCTCTCTTCCTCTCAACATCTCGATGTCGTTGAGCTTTTTCGAGACAAAGTCCGCGACGGAGGAGCAACCGTGCGTGCTCGCGACGAATTTATCTTTTCCATTCACGAGCAAACGAACTCGAGGCGACGAGGCGAAGAAGGAAGCGCGCTGTTGATGTTGATGATGTTGTTGTTGTTGTTGTTGTTGCAACTGTCCTGCTCTCGCGGGGAAATCGGAAACAACCGACGGTAGAAGAAGAGAACGCGTTCGATGATGATCCAAAGGAAGGTTCTCCTCGACGAACGTGGGACTCGGTAGGAACGTGTTCATGTATTTCTCGCGTGTTTTCGTGCGCTCGACGCGTCACGCGCGCAAGGATCTGAGGTCAAAAGGACTTATTTGCGTGTATTTTTAGGTGCGTGCAAAGATACAAAATTTGTGTGCTGTTGTCTCTTGGATTTTGCGCGTCAAAACAGATTCCCGCGAATTCTTCGTTCAACGAACGATTTGACTGATTCGAAACTCCCCGTGAGCGTCGGAGTGCTGCTCTCGCGATCTTCTTCCTTTTTCGTCTTCGTTCGACTCTTCTATCGGATGTTTGCTCTTCTCGTTCGTCGTCTCGTCGGCGGCGCTTTTGCTCTCCGCGAAGAAGGAGAAGAGTTTGTTCCGCGGTGGAAACGTGAGATGTTGGTACTCGGTTTCTACTGATTTTGAAAGATTGCGCTTCAAGAAGGGTGGGTTGGTGCTTGGTTTGCGTTGCTGTTGTTGTTGTTGTTCGGATGAATGCGGGCGGGCTTCTGCTTCGGAGCGTTTATCGAGCTCTCTCTTTAATCTAGCGAAGCCATCGTCTTCCTCGTCCTCGTCCTCGCCCTCACTACCGTGTTCTACTTTGTTGTCGCGTTTCTCCTCTTCCTCGTCGTTCAGTTCTGTCATGACGCCGTCTTCATCCTTTTCGTCGTCTTCTTTCTCCTCGCTACTACTAGGAGACTCAATTTGCGCCTTTTTCAGCTTCGGTAACGGTTTTTTCAATAATCCGAGCACTCGCGCCACTTCTCGTCGGCTTCTGTAACACGACTGCAAATCCGGAGACACGAACAGAGTATCTTGATGGCCAGATGCTCTCATTTGTACATACACCTGCCAACCAATCGGATTACCTCCCAAATCCTCGATATACTTTTTAAAAGACTCGATGGCTCTTTCTTCAGCTTTTTCCTCTTCTGGCGTTACGTTGCCTTTGCCTTCTGCGAAAGACTCGATATCACGCGCGCGAAAGAGACGTCGAGCAGCCGTAAGTGCTTGTTTTCTCTCCTCTTCTTGGTTTTCCGTGCTTGATTTTCGTGGCTTCTTCGAATCCATCGGTAACGCTTGATACAAGGGCAACTTTCGTCGTCGCGCCTGTTTCGGTTCTTCCGATGCGACTGCCGCTGTTTCTTCTCGTTTCTTTTTACGACTCGGATTTCCATGAACACCTCGTCGTGCGTTCATTGCACTCTTCTTTGCCGTGCCACCCCATCTCCTTAAACGCCCATCCCTGTCCATTTTCACTCCTTTATCTTCTCTCTCTATCTCTTCTTCCGTTTCTTCTTCTTCTTCTTCTTCTTCTTCTTCTTCTTCTTCTTTCTCTTCGCTCGTCGTCTCTTCAACTTCTCTTCCTCTTCTCTTTGGTCTTCTTTTCACCAAACCTTCCTCCTCGTCGAACGCGACGTAGCACACCTCGTCTTGCGCGAATATCGCCGTCGACTCTCCGTTCAAAACTTCAAACCCATCTCCCAGCGTCAGTCGGACGTTCTTTCTCGCTCGCAAATGCGGCACCGCATCTTTCAAACGCCGGATTAAGTCCTCGACGGTTTCCGTTTCCCTGATTTCGAGGACGTATTTTGTTCGCTCGTCGACGACGACGCGCACGCGTAACAGCTGCGCGCTAGAGCGATGAAAAGGAGGTGAAGGAGGAGGAGGCGCGCGGAAAGATGTCGACGGCTGAAGAACGAGATCGTGACGGGTGTTGAACATTGCTGTCTCTCTTTTAAAAATACGCGTGTGAAGATATTTTTAGGTTTGCCTTTTGTGTGTGTATTTTTAAAATGTTCATCACATGCGCGTCTCTCTCTCTATACCTCTCTCTCTTTCTTTCTGCTCGTCGTAACTCCGCCCCGCGTTGTTGTTCGACCATCACTGAGCAACGAACACGTTCAAACTCCTCGCGACTTCGGGTTTAGACCTGTGTCTTTTCCCGTTCGGGTCGATATAGATGGCGTCCAGATGACCGTCTGCGCGTCTCGCCACCTTCGCCGACCAGTTCGCGGGTAACTCGCCGCCCATGGTTTCGATGTACTTTTTGAGCGCCTCTAGCGCGGCGTCGTTGGTGACCGGGACCGTCGGTAATTTGGCGACGGTTTTCGCCGGAGTTTGCTTGTTGTGCTTCTTTTCTTTGCGTTTCTTCGTCGTCGGTGCGGTCTTTTTTGCCTTTTTCTTCTTCCTCGGTTGAGAGTGTTCGTTGGAAACCTTAGGTTGTCGCCCGCGTTTTTTGCTCGGCACCGGTTCCGCTGCTTTGACCTTTTTTGGAGGTCGTCCACGCTTCTTCTTTTCTACTAGAGGCAGACTCGCGAGCTGCGTTTCTGGAACCGCGTTCGCGTTGGGATCGACACCGTCGTGGATTCTCATCGCTTCTCGATCTGGGTAGCGCGGCGACTGTTTTCTCGATTTCTCTTTCTCAACCGTCGTCGCAGGCGCTGGTTTTTGAACTGGCTCCACCTGTTCCTCGACTAATTCGTTTCTTTCTTCTTCTTCTTCTTCTTCTTCTTTTTCTTCTTCTTCCTCGTCCAACAGCGGATCCAACGCGCTCGACGCCTTCACCTTCATTGAGTGATACTTTGTTTCGATGCATCCGAGCTCCATCGTGAACGGATCTCTCTTCCACATCTTCGAACCGTCGTGAAACTCCTCTTTCGATAACATTTCGCCAAAATCATCCTCTTCTTCTACGGCGGCGTCATCCGCCGCTTCAAAAAATGGAGGTTCGTACGTCGCCGGCGTTTCTTCCGTGTACGTTAAATTTAAATTCGCCGTACTTCCATCCGGCAACGCGTCCAACGTTCTCACGAGCGACAAAAGCGTCCTAGTCGTCG
>Ga0255778_10005578_pt1 | contig 10147 bp, 8 predicted proteins | sample 071ome_31_FD_179976 | JGI IMG/M metagenome (GOLD analysis project Ga0255778, IMG submission 179976) | Coastal salt marsh microbial communities from the Groves Creek Marsh, Skidaway Island, Georgia - 071405CT metaG (version 2) | ecosystem: Environmental > Aquatic > Marine > Intertidal zone > Salt...
ACGTCACACACACGCGCGCTCGACGACGACGACGACGATGATGCGGGCGGTTGTTCGAGCGGCGGCGCGACGCGCGACGGTCATGCGACCGTGCGCGGCGGCGGTGTCGCAACAGAAATCTTACTCGGTGCGTGCGCGACGCGAAACGACGAAATGATATGAAATCAATCGATGCGACGGGACGATGACTGACGAGGGGTGGTTTGTTGATTTATTTTTGATTCCCGCAGGCGGCGGTTCCGCAAGGCGCGAGCGCCGTGAGCAACGCGGACGAGTACGCGAAGATTAAGGCGACGCATCCGCACGTCAAGGTACGCGTTCAGACACGTCGCGCGCGATTCGATGACGACGATGAGGAGAAAGCGAGAGGACGCGGACGCGCGCGCGTCAGGGGGGCTGACCGGGAGCGGGAAGGACGCGTCGGACGAGCGGACGCGAGGACGAGGACGAGGGAGGAGGGATGACTGACGGTGGGAGGATGTCGACGATTTGTTTACGCGCGCAAACAGTGGCCGGAGATTATCAACGCCTCGATCGATGAGGTGGATCCGGAAGTGGCGGAGATCATCGAGCGGGAAAAGGCGAGACAGTGGAAGGGGCTCGAGCTCATTCCGTCTGAAAACTTTGTCTCCAAGTCTGTGATGGATGCCGTGGGTTCCATCATGACTAACAAGTACTCTGAGGGATACCCGGGTGCGCGTTACTACGGTGGGAACGAGTTCATCGACATGGCGGAGAGTTTGTGCCAAAAGCGCGCGCTCGAAGCGTTTGGTTTGGACCCGGAAAAGTGGGGGGTGAACGTGCAGTCGTTGTCCGGCTCTCCCGCCAACTTCCAAGTGTACACGGCGCTCTTGCAGCCGCACGATAAGATCATGGCGCTCGATCTCCCGCACGGTGGACACTTGTCGCACGGTTACCAAACGGATACGAAGAAGATTAGCGCCACGTCCATCTTTTTCACCTCTGTGCCGTACCGCCTCGACGAGTCGACGGGTCTCATCGACTACGACGCGTGCGAAAAGACGGCGGCGCTCGTCCGCCCGAAGCTCATCGTTGCGGGTGCGTCCGCCTACGCGCGACTCTACGATTACCCGCGCATGCGTGCCATTGCGGACAAGTCGAACGCCATCTTGTTGGCTGACATGGCTCACATTTCTGGTTTGGTCGCCGCCGGCGCCGTGGCGTCTCCGTTTGACTACGCCGACGTCGTCACGACCACCACGCACAAGTCCCTCCGCGGTCCGCGTGGTGCGATGATCTTCTACCGCAAGGGTCAAAAGGGTACGGATAAGAAGGGTAACCCGATCATGTACGACCTCGAGGACAAGATCAACTTTGCCGTCTTCCCGGGTCTCCAAGGGGGGCCCCACAACCACACCATCGCCGGTCTCGCCGTCGCGCTCAAGCAAGCTGCGAGCCCGGAGTTCAAGGCTTACCAAGATCAGGTGATGAAGAACATGCAAGCGTGCGCGAAGCGCCTCCAAGAACACGGCATCAAGCTCGTCTCTGGCGGTACCGACAACCACCTTGCTTTGCTCGACTTGCGCCCGAATGGCGTCGACGGCTCTCGCGTCGAGCGCGTGTTGGAATTGGCACACATTGCGTGCAACAAGAACACTGTTCCGGGTGATGTCTCCGCCATGGTTCCGGGTGGTTTGCGCATCGGTACTCCGGCGTTGACCTCCCGTGGTTTCACCGAAAAGGACTTCGAAACTGTCGCCGACTTCATCGTCAGAGGCATTAAGATTGCCCAAGACGTCAAAGCCGCGTCCAAGGGTACCAAGCTCAAGGACTTCCGCGAAGCTCTCGAGTCCCAAGAATGGCCGGAACTCACCGCGTTGACCAAGGATGTCGAGGCTCTCGCGACTCAGTTCCCGACCATTGGTTTCGAAAAGGCGTCTGGCAAGTACACTCAACAGTTGTAAACGCCACCACCGATGACGAGCCAGTGATGAGATTTCATAACCGCTCGCGAGTGTGTGCATTTTAGCGCTTCGCGCACCTCGACGTCCCTCAATACATTGTTCATTTATGTCAGCATCAGTTTCTTGAAAGTTGTAATGTACGACACAGCTTCATCGCGAATGAATATTCCGCACCTCGAATTGAACCGACTTTGGTCCATCCGCCTCGCGCATGTCAAAGCGGCGCGTTAGAGTCTAGCAAAGACTTTATTTTAGTAGTGGTAGTGTCATAAGTGGTGATGAATGATTGTGATGTTTTATTCTTCAATACTATGTTCATCGCATGCGTTGCTTTTTGTCTTGTCTCTCCTCTCCCCCGTGCTAAAATTTTTCAACTTAAATGTATTGCGACACCCATCTGAACCCTTCGGCGTAGCCCATGCGACGCACGACGGAGCACATGAAGACTTCGATCGGGCGCATGTTCGTGTTCTCTAAGTTCACCTTCCCCTTACCAGTGGTGTAATTGGTCAATCCCAAGCAGTGACGCAACTCTTCCTCGCTCGCCGCGTGCGGAATGTCAATCTTGTTCCCCAAAATCAAAAACGGCACGTTTCCGAGAGAGTCGTCGCCAAGCAAAGAATCGAGTTCCTTCTTACTCTCCATGAATCTCTCCTTATCGACCGCATCGACGAGGAAAACGATCGCGTCCACCTTGGCGTAGTAATCCTTCCACACGCGACGCGCGACTTCGTGCCCACCCAAATCAAACGCCTATACGCGCGATCGACGAGACAAACGTTCAACCGTCAGTACAACTAAACACCTCCGTGCCCACACCCGGCTCCTCCTCCGAGTTTGACACCACGAGCGCGTGTCATTCATTCGCCATCGACGCGTCGTCTCGTTCCCGTCGTTCACTAGTTTCCATCGCGTTCCGTCGCTCTCACCTTGAATCTGATCTGCCCAATGGACAACTCCTCGCTCGTCGGGTACTGCGTCGGCTGATGCTGCGCCAATCGCTCATCCTTGAGCATGTGCATCAGCGTCGTTTTTCCCGCGTTATCCAAACCCTATCATTCGTCGCATCACACCGTCGCGTCAGTCGTCACCGGTCGATACGCGCGCGCCCACCGCCTCGAGCCCGCGGAACCACATTCGCGAGCGGAAATCAGCCGAGTCCCAATCCGGTTCTCCTTCGTCGTCGTCGTCGTCGCCCGATTCGTCGCGTCATCCATCGCGACCCGTCGTACCAGGAATAAAATTTTCGCATTCTTCTGCCACAACCCGAGCGAGGCGAGGACGTCGTAGAACCAATCGAGGAAGAACACCATGGCGCGGGAACGTCGTCGCGCTCTGGCGACGCGCGCCAGCGTCTCGGGCTTCCTCAAACGGACGCGTACGTCCCTCTAATCGGCGTTAAAAAGCCTTCAATGCGGGTTTAAAGATCGTATCAAGTTACGTAAGTCGCCATCAAGACCCCATAGTTTAAGCTCCGAACCGGTTTTCGGGCCCCGGTCCGCCGCGGGTGCGTCTTCAGACTGCCGAACGAATGCGCGGCGTGGGCGCGACGACGACGACGACGACGACGACGACGACGACGACGACGACGAGACGCGTCGTCGCGCGAAACCACCTACGCGACCGCCGACGCGGCGCGAAGGATCGGTTCCGAAACGCGTCGAGGGCATCGGGTGAAGACGATGCGGCGTTGTTTGGGATAACGACCTCGAGCGCGGACGATGACGACGATGCCGTCGTCGTCGTCGTCGTTCCCGGGTTTTTATCGGGGGCGGAGGCGTATGAAGGGATGCGAGACGCGCTCGAACGCGAGCTGCGCGCGAAAGCGAAGGCGGGTTCGGTGGTGAAGGTGTTCGTGGCGCCGACGCGCGCGTCGGATTGGTATCCGACGCTCGGCGGGAAAGATTTTTCACGGATTGTCGATGGGATCGATGCGTGCGTCCAGCGCGCGTCGGCGTTCGCGGCGAGAGATGGAAAAGTCGTGATCGTCGGTCACAGCGCGGGGGGCTGGTTGGCGCGGCTTTGGATGGGAGGCGAGGCGTATTGCGGGAAGAGATACAGCGGCGCGAAATACGTCAAGACGCTCATCACTTTGGGCACGCCACACGCATCTGCGGAGGCGTACCCGTTCGGGCGAGTGATTGAGAAACGCGTCGGTGAGGACGACGCGGCGTTGAGCGAAAACGCGCGCGGCTCGTCTCTATGTTTCACGAATTATTTGTATCCCGGAGCTCACGAAGTCGGCGTTCGATACGTCAACGTGGCCGGCGACTACATTCGCGGCGCAAACTCCTTCCCAGAGGCGCTGTGCGTTGAGCTCAAGGAGAATGCAAATAATCTGAGTTTTCTCGATAAGATTCGCCGCGCCTGGCGCGGGTACTCGTGCGGCATTTCGTACGCCGCCAACACGGGCGGTTCAGCCGCCGGCGTTGTCGGCGACGGCGTGTGCCCGATTGAAACCGCTCACAGCCTACCAGGCGCCGAGGAGGTGATCCTTCGCGCCTACCACTCGCCAAACACCAAGGGTGATCCTTGGTATGGATCCCCAGACGTCGTCGCGCAGTGGGCTCCGTACTGCGTCTAGCTCTGTAGCGTAGGTCTAGCAAGTTGAACAAGCCAAAACCATCCCAACCGTCCATACAGCCTCAGACGCCACCGCGCGCGTCGTCGAGGCAGGGAATGTCGTCTTCCCACCGCGAACTCATCGCTCGGCGGTCGACACCCTTGACCGCGTCCACCCCGACCACTCGCGCCCGCGTCGAGGTCTCGAATGACGTCGCGAGAAGCGAAGAAACACCGTCGAGATTCATGTTTCCAATCGGCACTCACGAATCGATCGCCGACGTTCGCGCACGCATCTCACGCACGATAGGCGGTGACGCCGTCGCGAGGCGCCGCGAAACGGACGTAGCTTTATCGCCGTCGATCGCGCTGAGCGTCGATGGGTACGCGCTTTTGGACGAAGACTTGGCGATGGATGTCGTACGAGACGACGACGTCGTACGCGTCGCGACTTCGCCTTTGTTTGCGAACGCCGCGCAAAACGAACGCGGTGCGATAGACGCCATCGCGCACCACGGATACGTTCGAACGCCTCTCGGTCGGGTGTTTGCGTCTCTCGCGCCAGCGGTGAGCGAAGAGGAAGAGGTGGAAGAGGAGAGACGGAACAAACCGAGTCGGAGCGCGAGGAGGAAGAGCAACAAGCGCGCGAAGAGACGAGCGGCGTTCGATACGATAGAGGATTTACAAATCGTGAGCGATGAAGAAGGAGAAGGAGGAGAACAAATGGAAGTGGGCGAGGCGGTTCGCGGAGTGACGACGACGGCGATGCAAGAACAACAACAACAGCAAAGGCTGAATGAGAAGCGAAACGCTCGGCATCGTTTGGAATACCGTCCAGAGCCGCTTCCGGATTACGACGCGAAACCGAAACGCACCCCCGAAGAACTGTATAAAAACGTTCGAACTCCAGAGTGGGCGTCGGATGACGTTATTCGCAGGCACCGCGAGGAACGGTACGAAGAGATGAGAAGAGCCGCCGAAGCGGATCCCAGAGACGCGTGGGAACGCTTCGTCTTCAAGAGCGAAATGACGGATGAGGAATTACGAGAGTTCCCGCTCGCCGAGTCGTTTAAAATGAACGATATCATCGCGTACAAGATCTTCTTGAACGAGGGAAGTGGTCCGTCGAGCGCGTACTATCAAGGAAGGGTGATGCGGTACGATGGCGCATCCGGAACAATTCGCATCAAGCCGTGCACAGAGGATCGCGTAGGAGTGACGGGGGAATTATTCTTCAAGCTAGGCGTTCGTGCGCCGGCTCCATACGATAAACTCGGTGTTTATGACGGACCAGTCGCTGGACTGAGCGAGGTGAGGCTCATCGGTGGACGAAGCGTGTGGGAGGGAGACTTGCCTTCAAAGATTTGGACGGTGGGCAGAAACAAGCAAACGCCTCCCGGGTGGCAAGCCGGACAGCGCGAGACGCCGGAAGAGTACGAATCGTGGTTCACGGAACACATTCGAATTCATGAGTACCAGAGGGCCAACGCTCGCAAGTGGGACGAGGAAATCAGGGAGGGAGACAGACAGGGAAAATGGAGGAGTCACCGAAGCCGACCGCATCGCCACGATCGCCAAAAGCGCCAAAGACACAACGAAGAAGACGAATCGGCGCACATCTGGCCAACATCCGCGGAAGAGCTCCAAGCCAAACTCATGGCTGAATGGCAAGCTGAAGAGGCGAGCAACGCGCTGCTTCGTCGCGATGAAAAGTCCGCGCCGACACCCGGCGCGCCGCCGGCGAACATTCCCGGCGTCGAAATCGCACCGAGTTCAGACAACCAACCTCCGCCGCCGCCAGGATCTCCACCGCCGCCGAAACCGGCCGAAACTGAGCATCCATCTTCTATGGATGCTCGCACCGTGCGAAGACGCGCGCGCGCGTCCACTGCGGCCGCCATGGCGCGTTTCCGAGCCGAGGGCGATTTACCGCCGGAATGAAGCTTTCTTCCGGCGTTGGATATCAATCGAAGACGACGACGACGACGGCGACGACGACGGTAGATTCACATAGTACAACCTCTCTCATTCATTAGAGCACGTAGATTTTAAACAAAGTAACGATGTATTCGCGCGACGAGGCGTGATCGTTCGCTCGGAAGAAACAAACAAGAAAACAAAATCCAACAAATGAAAAAACAAACAGTCACAAACCTCACTCGTCGACGGACGTCGATCGAGTCCGGCGCATCGAACACTCCGAACGTTCGGGCGACGTCGTCCGTAAACGGTGTCGTCGTCGTCGTCGTCGTCGTCATTGCCTCGACAAACAAAAGTCATGGGTACTTTCAGTCGCGCGCGCGCGCGAACGTACATTCGACGAGACAACAGTTCGATTGAAGCCCGCGCGAGAATCGACGCGAAGATAGCGCCGACGACGGCGTCTCCGTCGACGTCGACGTCGTACGAACCGCAGGAGACGTTCGATGAAAAGCGTAGACTCTCGCTCGAGGTGGAACAGCGGAGCGCGGCGGTGGAGGTGATCGAACGGGACAGTTCGTCGGTGTCGTTGGAGAGGGTTGTCGGCGTCGCGGAGCGACGACGAGAGAGTAGTACTAGTTTAGGACGGATCGATGAAGAGGATTTAGCGGAGAGAGGACGCGGAGGTGAAGACGATGAAACGACGTGTGCGATGTGTGGATCGGTACCGACGTCGTCGGGGGCTTGGACGGCGTGCGCGGTGCGCAGGGCGAGACGAAACGGTCGAGTCGTATTGGTGGCGCGCGGACGCGTGTACGACGGCTCGGATTTCATAGCGTCGCATCCGAGCGGACCAGCGCCGATTTTACGCGCGCTCGGAAGGGATAACACGGTTGATTACGACATGCACAGCGCGGGGGCGAGGAAGGACGTGTGGGGGAAGTTTTTGGTCGGGGAACTCGCACCGTGTGAAGGAATTGGGCGAGGACGAGACGCGGGGTGGGGCGAGTTTGAGCCGCCGCAGTCGTCCTCGTGCGTCATCATGTGAATGATGACTGTCGTTATATTATTTTCTAGACTGGTATCGTATCGTAGTAGTAGGATGCGTTGTTATTGTAGTGTTTTACACGTAGCAGCAGCAGCAGCAGCAGCAGATTAGTCATTCATTAGTACATTTGTCATCCGGATATCCCCTTTGCGACGGGACGTGAGTTTTTAATTTCGTGATGATGATACACACGGCGGCGCGCGACGTTCTCTCACGACGCAATGGCGCCTCGCACCTCTTGCGGGTGCTTTTCAAACATTTTTGTCGACATGACGCGCGTGTTTAAGAGCTTTTCAGCCAAACCCACGCCGACGGCGGCGTGCACGCCACTCTTAATGACTTCGTTTTCTCGCATCAGCCGGCGAAGCGCCTTGTCGTCCCAAGAAAAGACTCTGACGACACCCTTTTGCGCGACGACGGTGGCGCTCGCCACGCGCGGGGCTGGGTTGGGTGACGACGAAGATGTCATCGCCGTCGCCGTCGTTAACGACGATCGTCGCCCCGCGTTCCCAGTCATCGACCGCATCAAACTCATCTCCCCGACAAAGGAGGGCGCCTGGATGCTATTCACGTGCTTGCCGCCGATGACGACTTCGACTTCGCCATCCACGAGCGCGAACACGTGTTCGTTCACCTTGCCCTCCGTCGTCAGCTCCGTTCCTGGAGCGATATCTCTCCACTTACCAATCTTTAACAGCTGTCGAAACTCTCCCAGGGGCATGTGGGAGAAATGCCTCGCGTACAGTCCCCGCTCTTCATCCGTCGCGTACGCGTCGGCGAAATTTTCGTCGTAGTACAACTTTGCCACCCAAAACACGTTGATGGCGACGAACAACGCGTTCCACTGAATCGGTAGCCACAACGGCGCGGGTCTAAAGAACTGAAACACCATCGCCGCGGATAAACCCCCGACCGCGAGCGCTCTGAGCGTCAACAAATCGCTCGTGAGGTACGAGTACCCGAGCAACAAAAACGACGCGTGTCCAAACAAGTTGGACAACGACGACCGCCCCACGGCGGCTGAAGACGACGACGACGACGACGACGTCGATAACCGAACCAACCCGGGAAACAGATTAAACTCTCGAACCATGATCGGGTGCATGTTGAACGGAATCGGTGTTTTCCCCGTCGCCGAAGCCGAAGCCGAAGAAGCCGAAGAAGCCGAAGCCGAGGCAGACTCTGACGAGACGGCTCGCGCCCCGGGAACACCACCACCGCGATTTCGCGCGCCGGCGGCGAAATCCCTCGCTCGACGCACCGCGTTTCCCGTCACCCCCGTCGTCGTCGTCCCTACGTAACCTCGCGCGAACTTCCCGCCCACGCCCGCGCCCGTCGTCGTATTCATCGCCATCCATCTCCCGGCGGTATTAAACGGCACGCCACCGCCCGCGACGGCGTCGAAGCCGCGGGAGAACGCGAACGCAGACCCCGACGACGAGAACGAGAACGACGAGAACGACGCGCGCGGAGACTCTAACGTCCGCGCGAGACGCGTAGACGCCGATCGAACCGTCGACGCCATCCTCCGTCGTCGTCCTCGTCGTCCTCGGTGTGTCGACCAGCGCCAGTGAGTCATCCGCGTCCACGTCCACGTCCACGTCCACAACTAACCTGTAGTAAGTCGACTAAAATACTACCGTAGGTTGTTTACAACCGGGTACAATAGTACTAGGGCGTGATGGCTTTGCCTTTAATTTGCGACAATTGTCGGGCATACTCACGAATACACATTTTTAGCTCCCGCGCCCGCCGCCTGTAAAGCTAATGAAGCGCCCACGAAGCGGATTACGCCATTCGCGACGTCATCGAACTCGAACACGTTATTGCAATTTCATTATTTCGTTATTTTTCCACCTCGAATGCGTACACACTCTACATACTTTGTACGAAAATAACCCATACATCGCATGGATTGATTATTTTTCAACCCCGGGCGCGAAAAATCAACCCCGGGCGCGATTCCGATCTACACGGCGTTCGCGCCGTAGTGCGGGGGCGTCGAAAACCGAACCGGGGTCGCTCATGGGGGTGTTTTCGCGCACAGTACGTACGTACGACGCGAACGAGAAAAAAAAACCACGCGAATCGGGTCTCGGGTCTCGGGTCTCGATCGAAGTCGTCAGCGCGCGACGCCCGGGGTACCGAACCGAACCGTACTACCGGTGGTCGGTCGCGAGCGAAGCATGCCGACGACGGCGGTGACGACGACGATGAATACGACGATGAATACGACGACGACGATGCGCGCGTGCGCTCGCGCGAGGGGCGGCGGCGGCGGCGGTGGTGCGCGTCGTCGACACCGACATCATCATCATCATCATCCTTCGGTGATGAATGCGACGACGCAATGCCGACACGATCATCGCGCCGCCGGGGCGTGTCGAGCGTCGTCGTCTTCGACGTGTTCGTCGTCGTTTTCGTCGTCGTACGACGCGACGAGGACGACGAGGGTGATTGGAGGAAGAGGCGGCGTCGGCGTCGGTGGTGGGCGAGGACGGTTTCGCGTTCGGGCGTCGGGCGGTCAGACGACGGGGAATGCGCTTGGACGGGAATTAACAGCATTAACGACGACGATGCGTACGGCGAACGGACGCGGACGCTGGAACGAGGACGGCGTCGGACGACACAGAGACAGAATGAATGGGATCATCGTTCAATCTTCGTCGTCGTCATCACACGTCGTCGATGA
>Ga0255778_10005594_pt1 | contig 10131 bp, 29 predicted proteins | sample 071ome_31_FD_179976 | JGI IMG/M metagenome (GOLD analysis project Ga0255778, IMG submission 179976) | Coastal salt marsh microbial communities from the Groves Creek Marsh, Skidaway Island, Georgia - 071405CT metaG (version 2) | ecosystem: Environmental > Aquatic > Marine > Intertidal zone >...
GATTACAAGGTAATCAAGGGAAACCACCTGTGACCTACTCTCACTATCGCATTGAGATCGACACTGTTGAGGCACCCCAGCACCCCATCGTGTATTTCCGCAAGGAGCGCAAGTGCAAGACTGCTAAGGGTATGGATCGCCAGCACAATCGGATTGTGAATGAGGTTGTGGACGAGTGGCGTCAATTCTCCTCTCAAATCCGTCGCTACACCATCTCCCGTGTGCCAGCAAGCGAAGTGGTCCCTGCCTGACCCACAGGCACCCATTTCACTCTATACTAACCTCAGTTCAAACAAAGGCAATGATCACCAACAAACGGCAAATGCTCAGGATCATTAGCACTTGTGCTCAAACTGAAACTCTCACCCGAGAGGAAAAGTTTCAAGTCTTTTGCAGAGTATGTGACAACATGCTGAGCGAAGGTAGAATGACCAAAGCAACTCACAAACGCTTCACGGAGATCTTCTGATGCACTTCCAACATTCCAAAGAAACTGCTGTTCCTACTATGTCTTCTGCACAATTTTCTGGCGTGTTCCTGACTGTTCAAAACCACGGTTGTGTCTACACTGTTTGCACCGAAGGCGAACTGTTTGCTGCTCCAATGTATAAGGATGGCACTGTGAATATGGAAGAGTTTGATATTGTTGACTTCTGGGAATCTGGTGCTGATGCAGAAGAATTGGAGGACATTCAATCTGCATTGATTGATATGATGCAACGTGCTGGACTGTATTTCAAAGTCCCTGTGACAGTTTGAGAAGTGGCACAGGAGGGGGTTTCCTGCCCCTCTGATGCCCTATAATAGGTTCAACCGCAAGAGACCAATGGCACTTGTTTCTGACGACACTCAAACCGCTCAAATCCGCCGCACTATCCTTCAAAGTGTTGAAGAGATGGACATTGAAACTCTGAAACGGATTGCTTATGAGTGCCGTTGTGAAGAGATGGGAATCTATCCCGACCACACTTACATTCGCTGGTGACCCTGTGACACTCCCCGAACTGGTACACGCTTGGTTGCTCAAGCGCCTAGGCATCCTATAATAAGACCATCAGCAAAGGACACATGACCATCACCGAACGCAACCAACGTAACTACGAACTCCGCGAGCGTTTGCTTAAAGCACGGGCAGAAGTTGCCTGGATTGAGCAAGAGATTTGGTTGAACAATGAAAAGTACAAGAATCAGAATCTTGACCTTTTCGCTGAAATGTTTGGTAACAACAACTAATGTCTTTCGTTTCATTTCCCACTGACCCTAACATCATGAACAACGAGCAACTCAACCAACTGAAAGAAAACTATGCCAATATGATTGTTGATGGCATGGATATGGATGATTTGTGTCAAATGTGCTTTGATATGTTGATGGACGCATACAAAGACTGTACTGAAGAAGACATTAAGGGAGAGGTTATAGAACTCTATGATGAGGAAGTGCTAGAGGGTTTGATGCCTGTGGAAGAATGATGACTAAAGCACAAATCCTTAAGGTTGTAAAGACTACTGCTGTTCCTTACTGCCTCACCCGCGAAGAAAAGTTTCAAGTCTTCGTCAATGTGTGTGATAACATGTTGAATGAAGGTCGCATCACTGCTACACAACACAATCGCTGGACTAATGTTTTCTAAAGAAGATCATGAGTTTGTTGACTTTCTTTTCAGCAAACTGGTCAAGCATGTTGACACTGATATGCTTGACCTTCACGACTCTGATAGTTGTGACGACCACCTAATGTTTGCTCAGTTGGAGTTATTCTGATGAAATTTCAAGTCACTGAGATAGAGTTTGACCTTGATTGTGATGCTGCTGAGGAAGAACTAACGGAGCAAGAGCGTATTGATTTGTATGAAGATTACATCGGTACATTCTGGGAGGCAGATGATGGTGACGACCTTGTAGAAGAGATCACAAGTGCATCAGGTTGGTGCATCAATTCCATTGACTATCGTATCATTCTGAAATGAAAAACCTTCACCTTGAGCATCCTGAAGACACCATTCTTACTGGTGATCTTTCTATCCTAGATTGGTTTATCTCACCGTCTACAATGTCGGTGAAGATTGACGGTGCGCCTGCTATTGTCTGGGGTACTAATCCTGCCAATGGTGAGTTCTTTGTGGGTACTAAAAGTGTATTCAACAAAGTAAAGATTAAAATCAATCATACTCATGAGGAGATTGATCAAAACCATGAAGGTGCTGTAGCAATTATTCTACACAACGCACTTGATAATCTGCCACGCACTGAAGGTATTGTTCAAGGTGACTTCATCGGTTTCGGTGGTGATAACTCCTACCAACCGAATACTATCACTTATGTGTTTGATGATATTGTCAATGAGAACATCATCATAGCACCCCATACGTTCTACACGACTGATACGGATTTGCGTGATGCTGAGGCACATCCTCTATCATCTTGGAACTTTGAGTTAAATCTTCGCAGCACAAAAACCTGTCGTTTTGTTCAACCTTCGGCATGGATGTACGAAGAGAACTTCATTGACATTGTGAAGTTCGCACGGCAGATGTCACAAATGTGTGAGTTTGTCGATGTTAAGAAAGCAGAGAAGATCAAGAAGGTTATCAACACTTTCCTAAAAGTCGATGCTGTCCTGGACGCGGAGGCACTAGCGACCGCTGCCGACTGCGATGTCAACCTTATGCGTTTTTGGAAACTAATCCACACGATTAAGATGGATATGTTATCCGTATGTGCCAACAATGGTCCTGAAGCATATATTGGAGGGGAGAATATTGACGGTGAAGGTTATGTTAGGAGCAATCAATACGGTATGTTCAAATTAGTTGATCGGGAGGTGTTCAGCGCAGTAAATTTTAGGAGTGGACGGTTCCAGAAACTGTCCACCTGACCCCCACCAGCACCCCTTGGTGCTGCTATACTTACAAAGTAATCGACAGACAGGTTCATGACTGAGTTCACTGACGAACAACGCATCGAAATGATTGAAAACCAGTGTGAACACATCATCGCATTGTGTGATAGTTACGTTGAGGGTGATGAACTGGAAGATGTAGGTAACATTCGCGCACTCTATGAAGAGTATGGTGAATGGTTGGATACTTTTATGGGTGCTAAAGGTGCTGAGGAAGAATACACTACGGCATGGTGCCCGAACCTTCTGGACTGTACCAGTTGAACAAGTGGAACCCTGGGGGTTTCAACCCCCTAGGTGTTATCCTATACTGTATTCAATTCACCCCTGAAACAATCAACTACTGATGACTATCACTGCCGCCACTACTGCCGACTGGGTTGACTTTTGGGAAAACCAAATCACTGTTACTGTTGACATGAACCAAGAACAACTTGCTATGATGCTGTCTATCAGCGAATCAATTCAAGAGCAGATTGAAATTGCTGGTGAACTGTGGGATTTGAGTGAGTTTGAAGTAACTGCTCTTTGTGGTATGGTTGCTGATACTTTTGCTGACAAAGGTATCAAAATGGAGGCACTTGTCTGATGCAGCACTTAATGAATCCGAAGGACAATCTTCAAATCAAACAATCAAAACCTGCTAAGTATCCATCTGGTAGAGAATTGCGTCGTCGTCATTACGAACGACCTAAAAAGTCTTCTGTTATTTCTGTTATCAAAGGATTGTAATGAAAACGATTTCTTTTCAACGTGAGATGCACATTGGTGAACTTGATAAAAGTATTATTGAATTATCAAAGCGTAAGTTAAAACTTCTACAGGAAGTGAACGACATCAATCAAACCATTTCTTTTTTACGTCAACAACAGGAGGAACTCTACTGTGTGTGAACTCAATGTAACAAAGGATGAGATCAATGTTATGATCAGGCAACTACAAAATGCCATCAACGTTTGTTACACGGCACCAGAGGATCCAGATAATGAAGGTTATCCTTATGCGACTGGATATGCGAAGTCAGCAATGAAACAAGTAGTGGAAGACCTTCAGCGATTGATGTGATATAATTAGAGTTGAAGAGATGAGGTAATTATGACTCACGAAAAGAGTATTCCACTTAATGTTCATGAATTAGGTGTTATTCTTTCTGCTCTACAACTCTTATCACATCGTGATGAAAATCTCATTGCCAGAGAATATGGCAGTGTAAGTACACTTCATAATCGTTTGAAAGAAGTGTATGACAACATGGACCAATCAACAGTTTATTTGAACTATGACTGCGAACCTTCATTCTAAAATGAACGACGAAGACATTAAGCAGTTTCTTTCTGCTTTTGCTGATTTTATGAATCATGCTGAGGAGAACATTCATTCTTATGAACAGTGGAAAGAAGCAGAGGAATATACGAATCAATTTTATGAAAAGAAGGCGGCAGAATTAGAGGTAACTGTTGATTATTACATGAGTGAGTTTCTGTGACTGAACAACAACGACTGATTCTTGCTCAAATGCAAGTGAATAATTTATTGTCACTTCTCAAAGGAAATGCTTATGAGAATTATATGTGTGGCAAACTTTATGGTATTCAATATGAACTCAATCGTCAGTTGACAAACTTAAATCATTCAATTAAAATGAAGGAGTCAAAAGCAAACTAAAATGAAATCGCTTTATATTGTCGATTACTGGGTTCCATTTCCACAATCTGAGTATGGTGGAGTAGTAAATCTCATTGCTGGTTCTGATGCTGAGGCATTTAATTTATGTGCCGATGAGAGTGAACTAAATGTACCAGGGTATGAGGATCGTATCATGCCAAATATCGTCAAGGCACAAAAGTTTGCTTTGGTTGATGACTATGAATCTGGAATTATCGACGCTTTTACGACATGACTAAACTTTATAAAATTGAACAACTATTCACTGATGGTTGGGCATTGGCAGATGAATCAATTCATTGTACTGGCATGACACAAGAGCAAGCAAAACAAAAGTATGATGATTTGGTTAATGAAGGTGTTAATCCAAAGCGATTGCGTGTAATCCGTGAACAGTGAATTACCCTCAACATTCATTCACAAACCTCCAAAAGGATATAGGTATGAGGTTGTTTCTAAAACGTCTTCTATTCTTTCAATTTGGACTGTATGTAATCCTGGGTTTGTGTACAATCATGGTGATGACGTTCGTTGTATCTGGGGATTCTACAACCCAAAGAAACAACAATACTATGCCCCAATCAATTCAACAAAAGTAGGAGAACCTGTTGACATCGATGACACCACTCCATACTCAGCAATGCAACTCAATCTCAACCCCCTTGAGCAACTCTTATTTGCCTAAACTGAATGATTATGTAAGGTGGCAAAACTCTCATACTGATATAGAGGGTTGGGTGTATTTTGTAGACGCAGAGTATTGTACTATTGAGATTTCAGTAAAGGATAAACCAGATGATTTAGTTCACTTTCATAAGAAGACTCATTGTTGTGTAGTGTGTTATCCACAGTATTGGCATGAGTTGATATACATTAAATCCCGTAATCCTCAAGATACTTATAAGTCACAAGAGCATAGGTATTCCGATCCACAATAAATACTCCGAGTGTTCTTACGAGTCGGATAGCGCCTTAAAATGAAGAGTTATAAGGAGTTTGTATTAGAAGCATATTCAGAAGCAGAAAGAAAGTCACATTCAACTAAACAAAAACCTGTAACCTTTCAGACGATTACAAGGAATGTCAAAGACCCTATTCCTGATATAAACTTCCGTTATAGGCAGGTATTACCTAAGAAGAACGTATATCATAATACACCAATTCTTCCTACTGGTAAACCAAAAGAAAAGAAACCTGTATGGAAGAATAAGGAGTTTCAATACCCAGGTATTCCTATTAAGGATCTGTTAGGAGGAGGAACTGAATTATGAAAACCTTTCAACAGTTTGTAGAAGGATATAGAGAACAGTGGAAGAGAGAACTTAAGTTAAAAGGTCAAGGTATTGTTAATGATAAAGAAAGGTATGATAAAGGTACAACACCTGTAAAACCAATAAGGTCGATGGATAAGAAACCTTAAACCAAAATGTATTGAATTATACAGTTATTGTATAAAAATAGGTAAAAAAAGGTTATTTAATATCAAAATAAATATGAAACTGTTTGTTGTGTTTATTGATTCTCAATAGCAATAATAGTTGAGAATAGTGTGTATAATACCTTCTGAATCCTTCTGTTAAACCTTATAGAAAGGTGCCCAGGTCTTGTGTTTTATGTTCTCTAAAACCTTCTGTTAAATCTTATAGAAAGGTGCCCAGGTCTTGTGAGTTTAGCGAGCGTATCATAAGACGCGCAGTTTGTCAACCCACGGGGACGGCGAAAAATCAGGGAACCCACATAAAATCTAGTCGAGTATTATAAATAATGGTTATGAATCTCGACGAGACTTATAATCAGATCTAGACTAGACACACATCTAAACTAGATTGACATCTCGACGAGTTATCAGTATAATATACACGAATCTCGACGAGGATTATGTACGACGACTACGATCTCGACTATACCTACACGCATGATTATGCACATGATCTCGACGAGACATATGACACGTGGGTACAATCATTTGCACACGCACATCTAGATGACGATCTAGACGAGGAATACACACGCGACGCGCAAGATTATGATGCGCTTGCGTATAAGCATTATGCATGATATAATCTAGTACACATACACACATCTCGACGCCATGTATGCATCTACAAAGCGCACAGTACGTGTTACTCTAGATATAGAGTGTTATGATGATCTCGACTTAGAATCATTCGATTGGAATGATATCTTAGGTCTAGAAGGTGATGAGACCGTCTATGTTACCACGAATGATATCGAACTCTGGTAGAGTGTGACAGTTCTTGAGGTGTCCACTGATTGCCCCACTGGGTCTCCTGGTGGGGTATTCTTTATGGGTCGTCAAAAATGACTCAAAAATGTTTGAAGAACTGTTCGCTGAAATTAATGATTCTCAGGGTGAAATCTTCGATGTAATTGAATACAAGGAAGAATGGGAGAAAGATGATACCTTCGACGTTGAGCGTTATATCAACGGGAACACCGATTATTGACACTAACTAGTTCGTATTCTCAATAATACTTTCTTATTGAGAATCGGCGGCTCCCCAGGGACAGTTGCCGTAGTGTCACAAGGGGGGTTGCGATGCCCCCCGTTCGTGGGTTATCTTAGTTTCATCAATCAAGGAAAGGAATTTTCCAGATGTCCGCACTGAACCAATTCTTCTCTGACTGCCTGAAACTTCGTTACGCTGGTAACTCTCAGGACAATCCAGAGCATGAGAATCAAGTTGAAGATCTGCTGAAGAAGCATAACCTCACCTACGAATATCAACCCAATGGTATTCAAAACTCTCCTGACTTTCGTGTACATCATGAGGGTAAGACTTACGACGTAGAGTGTAAGTCTTCAAAGCAGGCATTTCCTACCTATAACGGTGGACTTCCGAAGCGTGGTGTTATCTACATCTTTTCCAGTAAGAAGTATGATGAGACTACAGTGTTCTTTGCTGATGATGTTGTGAGTGAAAAGAAGCGTGAAATGTATAGCAAACTCACTGAGGAACTTAACACCATCCTGAAGATGTATCAGATGGAGGATGAGTGGCAAGAGGATGATCGTGGGTTTGACTTCTACATTCGCAACATGTACACTCAAAGTGGTGGTAAAGATAAGACCGACTACTTTACTCATGCTCGTCGTAAAGAGTGTGAGGAAAATGTAGTTAACTACTCCTTCTGAGTTCTTTATACTCAGGTCAGCCGCCCGACCAGTTGGCAGACTGTCCACTCAGACTCGCGGTCGCGGCGTTGCCGTGCCTATAATGTCTACATGACAAACGAAACCAACTACTACATCCGCCGTACCTGGACCACCTTCTCTGGTCGGGTCGTTAAGGTTGACCACATCGGTCCCTACATGGAGAACCAGGAGTTCGCTGTCGGACTCCAGCGTCAGCATGACATGCGCCGTCAGGTGCCCGCTGAGGTTCAGATTACCAAGTGGGAATGGGTCGATGGTATGGACGCCATCGCTGACCTGGTGGTCGGTTGAGGGACTGTCCCCTCTGACCCACAGAACGCCGAACCGATGCCCTATCATACTCTCATGAACAAAAACGCAATGTTTAACTCTGCTCTCGCAAGTCTCCCTCAGTTCGTTATGGAAACCGATGCCGATTGGGGTATGGTTTATGACTTCATGGAAGCACAATGTGGTGACCTGAAAGACTACCACTGGGAAGAAGTTGCCCAAGTGTATAAAGAGTTCATGAACGATTCCCGCTACTGAGAATATAATGAAAGAATACAAGTTCCTCTTCGTTGGTGTTCACAAGCGCAACAACTATCACGATGCGTTATGCTACCTGGCAGAAACTGCTGAGGAAGCACTAAAGAAATGCCAAACGATTCGCCCTGATTTTGAGATTCACAACTGGGGATTGTTGGAGCATATGGTATAACTTAAGAGCAAATGTTCTGATTCTCAATAAACTTTCTTATTGAGAATCGCGGCTGCCTGACCAGTTGGCAAAGTGGCACAGGACCACCCCACAGGCGTCCCCACCCGTGCCTATAATGACTTCAGTTCAAACGACCTCACCTCTCATGCGTAAAATCGAACGCCAAATGAACGCCGCCATCACTGACGGCATCAACTGGAAATCTGCTAACACTGAGGTTACCTTTGACGCCGAAACTAACACCTCTACGGTGTATCTCCACGGCAATAAGATTGCTGAGGTTGGTGACTTCGGTGTGCGTCTTTGGGACGGTGGTTATCAGTCTGTGACCACCAAGTCCCGCATCAATGCTATTCTGAGTGAGCATGCAATCGCTGGTGAAGGTGTATTTCAAAAGGACTGGAAGTGGTTCATTCGCCTATTCAATGGCACTGAATTCTTCACCACTGAGTTCCGCAACTCCATGAAGTTGGGTACTCTCTCTAACGAACTGCTGCTGGCATGAGTTATACTTAAGGGAGGAAATAACCTCCCTTTTTTTATATCTTTCTTTTTTTATTTTATGGCAGGGGGAGTGGCGACCTTTTTCGTCATAAGGGCGACCCTGCCCCTCCTTCGCTTGTGACTGTATTGTAGAGCCCAGCGGACCCCAAACCAGTCACAGTGTGCCACCTTTCAGACTGTCCACTCAAACCTCTGGGGTGCTGCCGTTGCCCCCTATAATGACTTCAGTTCAAAGGAACCCCATGGTTTTTCAATCCTCTGATTCTGGTGATTTCCTCCGCGCCTTTGATATCGCCTCTCAGGTTCTGATTCGCTCCATGGTGAACCAAGGCAGAGAATACATCACCCTATGCGAACTGTACGCCACCCTGGGCGCTGAAACCAAGGCAGAGAAAACCTCAGTTCGCTGGGGGGTGCGCCGCGCTAAGGATGCTGGCATGATTAAGAAGACCGGACGCCGTTCAGTGTATGAGGTGTGCCAGTAGGAGAAGTGCCACACCAGGGGGTTCCAATGCCCCCATCACCCCCTATACTAAGAGCATGAACAAAACACCCGACCTCAACGCCATCATGGCAGACTACACTCAGCAGGTGATCGCTGAGAACCGTCGCCGCCAGGCAATCCGCGATGCTGCCGCTGCTGGCACTCAGGAGTGGTTCGCCAAGTGGGAAGCAACCCGCCCTCAGGGAACCTACGGGACCTGGAACATCTCCGACCGCGACTGATGATCAAAGCACTGACCCGCTCACGTTCCGCTGACTTCCATCGCTCTACCATGCTCAAACTACTGATCGGTGCTGGACTGCTCTACCTACTATGGGAACCGATCCGCCCCGTGAGGGTTGTGACAGCAGACGCACTGTCCACTGCTGCCGACCTGATCCGCCGCTGACCCCTTATACTAAGGACATCAGCAAACGACCCATGACCCTCACCACCCTGACCTTCGCCCAACTCGAATCCCTCTGGTGTGATTGCCAGGTGTCTGGAGACTATGAGCAGCAGGACCGCCTGCTGTCTGAGATGCTCACCCGTGAGGATGCCTGCCCCCAAGACTACGACCTGATGTGGGAGATGCAGGACTGTGGTTGGAATGGAGGCGTCACCCAGGAGGATGTGGACGCCCGCTGAGGTGTCCACTCCCTGCCCACAAAGGACCCGCTGACCCTGTAGAATTCTCTC
>Ga0255778_10005596_pt1 | contig 10130 bp, 10 predicted proteins | sample 071ome_31_FD_179976 | JGI IMG/M metagenome (GOLD analysis project Ga0255778, IMG submission 179976) | Coastal salt marsh microbial communities from the Groves Creek Marsh, Skidaway Island, Georgia - 071405CT metaG (version 2) | ecosystem: Environmental > Aquatic > Marine > Intertidal zone >...
CCGCCCAGCACAACGACCACTGCAAAGCTCAGAGTTTTCTTGGCCTTGATTTTCATAGCTGTCTCGTCCTTCTTTATCTTGAACTCCTCGCTACAGAGTCACTGTATAGATCTAGTTCGCCTTAACTGTTAGTAGCGTTATGCGCTGTTAAGATCAAATAATCCTGAACGTTACAGGGTTAGTGAAGTCAGCAGTCGGTTTCCCGCGGGACATCAAACTTTTATAACTCTTTACAAAGCCGTTTGCTTTGTCCTCTTTCGCTGAGTGAATGATTTTTAGTAACAGTGTTGGTCTTACTAACAGGGTTAGCCCAGTAATAAGCTTCATTTCAAATGAATTCCTCTTTAGGCCTTGAAGGCCCTTCGCACCTGCTGTTATTTGTATTATCGTGATCTCTGATCTCTTCATGGATACATATTCGGCCATTCTTTTTATGAACCCTGCTTGGTCCAAGAGCTCCTTAAATAGCTATCAACAAGCTCGAGCGGTAATAGCCTGATGAGCAACTACCCGGTTCACCCCGCATTTTTCCTCCAGCTGACCTGCTTGCTTAAGGAGGCAGGAGTCAGTGAACAGCAATTTTTCGATGAGCTAGATTCCCGAGGTATCACTGATCCGTTAAAAGCAGAGGGGATCGGTGCCATGACCTTACTCGAGGCCGCTGTGGACCTTTCTAAAGATCCCTGCCTTTTGATCCGCCTTGGCCAACAGCTGGGAATTACTGCGTTTGGTAGTTTTGGATTTGCCCTGATGAGCTGCGCGAATGTGCGCGAATCTATTCAATTACTTTTGCGCTATGGCCAAGCTGTATTCCGACCCGGCTGGGATGTGCATGAGAATGAACGTGGCTTAACGCTGCGAGCCAATCTATCAGTCGGTTCTGCGCGACAGCAACAACTACTTTGTGAACTTATTTTCTCAAACCTCGCTTCGATAGGAAGATCACTTTACGGAAGCAGGGTTGAGCGCGCGGAGGGGGTCGAAATATGTCTACAGTATTCTCGACCCGCGCATTTGACCTGTTACAAACAGGCATTCCATGCGCCGGTTAAGTTCGACGCCGAGCGTAATGAAGTGCTTCTTCCTACTCAAGTACTTGACGTCCCTGTGCGCACAGCAAGCCGCACGGAACACATTGTCTTTCAACAGCAGTGTGAGGAGGTTCTGCGTGGCCTTGACGCTGTGGATAAAACTACCGCTGCAGTGCGTCAGTTGCTGATTCAGTCTGCGGGCGGTTTTCTCGATATCTCAGAGGTCGCTGAGCGCCTGCATATCAGTGAGCGTACTCTCAGGAGGCGGCTGGAAAGTGAATCAACTACCTTCAGAGCCGTTCTTGACGAGATCAGGGACTTGCTTGCCAAAGACTATTTGATTAAAACCGAGTTGACGATATCCGATATTGCTTACCTGCTTGATTACGCCGAAACGGTGAGCTTTCGCCGAGCGTTTGTGCGTTGGAATTCAATGACGCCGAGTACATATCGAAAAATGCACATGTCCAGCGCGACTGCCTGATATTTTTTCCCGTTGTAGTCGAAGATTTACGCCGGCAATTGGTATTGCATTCCCCACTAGGCCTGACTCCTAGAAAGAAATAAGTCCAGTCGGTCCCTCTACGGATCGTAGCCATCGTATTGTCTTTGACCGTAAATGATTCCCCGTGTCTGTGCGCCGTCAAAGCATGAAGGACCAAAGGGCCTGATTTCTTAAGAGATACTTCTGCTACTTTTCATTGAGCAGAGGAGTTTCAACATGAGCATGTCCAACACAGAAAAAACCGTTAAGGAGATTCGCCGAAAGACCCGCCGTAAGTTTTCCACTGAAGAGAAAATCCGTATCGTTTTAGAGGGTCTGCGAGGGGAATGTTCCATTGCCGAGCTGTGCCGCAGGGAAGGCATCAACCAGAACCTGTACTACCGCTGGAGCAAAGACTTCCTTGAAGCTGGCAAAAAGCGTTTGTCTGGTGACACTGCCCGCGAGGCAAATACCGATGAGGTTACGGGCCTCAAGCGCGAGAACCAGGATCTGAAACAGGCCGTGGCGGAACTCTACCTGCGCAATGACTGGCTCAAAAAAAGTCTGACTGGACAGGGTGTGATCTTGGACGACGAATGATGTACACCGCGTCTGAGAAGCTGGCCATTATCCGGCTGGTTGAAGAATCTGAGCTGTCTATCCGTCGCACGTTGCAGGAGATCAAGGTCAGCCGGACCAGCTTCTACCGTTGGTATCGCGCCTATGAGGCGCGTGGGCTGGATGGCCTTGAGAATCAAAGCCGGGCTGTGCGACAGCACTGGAATCGGATTCCCGAGTCGGTCAGGGAGTTGATCGTGGAAGTCGCACTGGAGCGTCCCGACCTGACCCCGAGGGAACTGGCTTGGCATATCACTGATACCTATGACTATTTTGTCTCAGAATCCAGTGTTTATCGCCTTCTCAAGGCCCATGACCTGATCACCAGCCCCCAGTTCATGGTGATGAGCGCCTCGGACACGTTCCAGAACCCAACCCGCAGGATAAATGAGTTGTGGCAGACCGACTTTACCTACTTCCGGGTGGTGGGCTGGGGCTGGTATTTCCTGTCTACGGTCTTGGATGATTACTCGCGTTACATCATCAGCTGGCGCCTGACGACCACCATGGCTGCCTCGGATGTCACTGAGACATTGGAGGATGCCCTGACGGCCACCGGACTATCGGAGGCCAGAGTTCGTCACAAGCCTCGCCTGTTATCAGATAACGGGCCCTGTTACATCAGCGGCGAGCTCAAGTCCTGGCTTAAGCAGCAGGATATCGAGCACACTCGTGGCGCCCCGTACCACCCAATGACTCAGGGCAAGATTGAGCGTTATCACCGGTCAATGAAGAATGTGGTGAAGCTAGAGCAGTACTACTACCCGTGGGAGCTGGAGAAAGCGATTGGTGAATGGGTGCACCACTACAACCACGAGCGGTATCACGAGTCACTGGACAACGTCACACCAGCGGATGTCTTTGAAGGCAGGCGTAACGAGATACTTGATCAGCGGGCCCTGGTGAAGGCCAGGACCATGACGAAGAGGAAAATACACAACCTGCGATTAGCAGGTTAGACTGGAGAAGCAACCGGCAGAAAAGTGTCTCTTAGAAAACGGCCCGATTGGTGCCATATCCTTTGACGACGTACACTTGGCTGGTGAGCGTTACATAGAAAGTGGCGACTCAAACTTTGGATTAGGTTTTCACGAGGCGAACTACAATCGACCAAGGGAGTACGGCGTAACCTTTAGGTATCGCTTCTAACAACAGCCTAGTTTTTACGGAAGTGAGGAACAGTAAATGAGCATCAAATTTAAAGCTGCGGTTGTGCAGGCTGCCCCAGTATTCATGGACCTCGAGAGCTGTGTCGACAAAGGCATATCCTTGATTGAAAACGCCTCCAAGGAAGGTGCTAAGTTGGTTGCTTTTCCCGAATGCTGGTTCCCTGGCTATCCCTGGTGGATTTGGCTTTCCGCAGCCGCTTATAACATTCGTTACTTTCAGCAGTACCATGAAAATTGCCTAGTTGTAGGGAGCGACGCGTTCCAGCGGTTGGCGCAAGCTGCCCGAGATAACGCTATCTACGTATCGGTTGGCGCCAGTGAGCGAGACCATGGTTCGCTGTACATAGCGCAGTTCTTGTTTGATGATCAAGGACAGTTGATTCAAGCGCGCAGAAAACTGAAGCCCACCCATATGGAAAGAACTGTATTTGGTGAGGGAGATGGCAGCGATTTAGAGGTTTTCGACACCGATATCGGTCGCGTTGGTCAGCTGTGCTGCTGGGAGCATTTACAACCGCTGTCAAAATACGCCATGTACAGCATGCATGAACAGGTGCACATTGCCGCTTGGCCAACATTCAGCTGCTTACCCCAGGCATATTCATTAGGTCCAGAGCTTAACCAGGCTGTCTCGCAGACCTATGCAGCAGAGGGTGGTTGTTTCGTGTTAGCGCCGTGTGGGGTGATCTCTCAGTCGATGTACGACCTGTTAGTTGAAAACGATGATCAAGCCGCACTCATTAATACGGGCGGCGGACACGCCCAGATATACGCTCCCGATGGCAGCCCCATGTGCGAAAAGTTGGGTGAGGCGGAAGAAGGTCTGCTGTTTGCAGATTTGGATTTGGGCGCTATCGCGATAGCCAAGTCGTTCGCGGATCCTGCTGGGCATTACGCTAGGCCAGACGTGACACGATTACTCCTGAATCGCTCACCTCAAGTACCGGTAGAGGTATTAGCGACGGAACCCGTTGAGAACGATTCGGAGGTGGAGGAGAGGGAGCAGGTCTCTGCCATTTAATATCGCAATTTTTGCGTCCCATGATACTTTTATCACTGCTTTTGGCCCGTAGCGCTGAGTTGGCACTCAGCTAGAACAAGAGGAGAGATCCGATGGCATTTTATACGGAATCGCAGAAGGCGATGCAGGCGCAGTTCGACAGTTTGCCACTAGCGGCGGCCGTCGAAACGGCGATAGTGCGGGACGAGCTAGATGAGATGCACCAAGGATTTATCGAATCTAGGGACTACTTTTTTCTGTCTACGGTGGATTCGTCAGGCTGTCCTACCGTCTCGCACAAAGGCGGACCTCCGGGCATTGTTACGGTATTGGATCCTTCCACGATCGCGTTCCCGAACTATGACGGCAATGGCATGTTTCTATCGATGGGCAATATTGCGGACACCGCGAAAATTGGCCTTTTGTTTATGGACTTCGAAACACCGAACCGAATTCGAGTCCAGGCCACGGCGAAGGTCAGTAGTGACGACGAACTGCTATCTCGTTACCCAGGTGCGAATCTAATCGTCAGGGCGCATGTAGACAAAGTATTCATCAACTGCGCACGTTACATTCATAAGCATACCCGGGTAGAAACTTCACCCTATGTCCCTGCCAGTGACGGCGCTCAACCCTTTCCCGCGTGGAAGCGCATTGATTTTCTTCAGGACTCTCTGCGTCCTGAGGATCAAGGAAGAGCCGAGCTCGAAGGTGGCGTTATTACCGAGGATGAGTACGGCGCAAAGCTCCAAGCGGGCGAATCATAGGGATGTTTAGGGTTTTGAGCCTTAATTGAAGATGGCGTAAATTAGAGCGGAGGAACTCAATTGGTTGAGTAGTAAGATGAGCTTTTTAATTTCCGACGGTTATATAAAGAATACAACTGATCTCAGGGTGGAAGAGCGCGTCGACTACTGCCGGGAAGTTATCTGTGAAGAGTTTGTCAAACTCGACTGTGAAGATATTTCGCACGAGGATTTCGTCGGTGAGTTGCGCGGAGGTGTTTCGGTTGGCAACTTGCGCTTTGCTGAGGTGATGTCGACTCCGCAATTGGTGCAACGCTCTAAGAGCCAAATATCGAAGTCCACCGAGGCGGATTTTCTTATTAGCTTTCAAATTGAAAAACAGGGCTTGGTAAAACAAAGCGGTCGGGAGGCGCTTCTAACGCCAGGAAGTTTCGCACTCTTTGATAGCACCCAGCCCTACACGCTTACTTTTAATGAGCAGTTTCATCAACTAATAGTGCAAATGCCCAAAGATGTGTTGTCACGCCATCTGATGAATCCAGAGCAATACACTGCGATCACGATTTCAGGACAGACTGGATTGGGGGCGGTGCTACGAAACTTTATATTTTCTCTTGCTAAAGAACTGCGCAATGTACAGAGGGCGCCTGTTGAGCTTTCTGAAAACTTGGTCAACATGATCGCTATGGCGTTCAGTTCCTCAGTAATGCTTGATCAGATTGGCGCCAACTCTATCGTCCGTGACTCACTAAAACGTCGGATACTGCAATACATTGATAACAACCTGTGTAACTCAGAGCTGTCCAATCAACAGATTGCTGAGGCACAAAATATATCGACCCGGTACCTGCATAAGCTGTTTCAGGGGGAAGTTGAAACAATACATTCGTTGATTTTGAATAAACGCCTCGAAAAAAGCGCATTACTACTAAAAGATCCAGCCTACGCTGGACATAGCATTGAAATGTTAGCGTATAGCTTGGGATTTTCCAGCTCTGCACATTTTTCGCGAACATTTAAGAAGCGCTTTGGATGCAGTCCGAGCGAGTGTCGATAAATGGAGGTTATTATTTTCTGGCTTTGGGAGACGCTTATCAAAGCTTCGATATTTATATCAAAGCAGGGTGAATGATCGTCGAAGTTGCAGTGTAATTTGAGGGCGAGGTTGTGCCTAGATTCAGAGTCCGCTTTTGGCCGATAACAGTCACTGATACCCAATAGTCTGAGCGTCTGTTTTTGGGTGATGGCAACTGTCTTCGGATCAAATATCTCAGTTCACTCCCGGTTAATAACGCCTATCCATCTGTTTTTGGAAGTTTCTTCCAAGCATGGTCAAACGTGGCTTGTGTGAAAAGCTTTGTATGCTGGAGTGCTTCGGCGCGTATCTCTACTTTTATGCCCGGCTTGCCTCCAGGGTGTAGGGGTAGCGGCAGCTCAATCCCTTTTTCTCGCAAGCGCTGCTTCAGCCACTCAATACGTGCTTCTAGCTTTGATGTTGGTGTTGATGGTGCGCCGGCCAGATTATGCTCGGCTTTTTGCGCGGGATATTGCACCAAAGCAGGGGGTATTTGCCCATATCCGTTTTCTACAGCCCATTGTGCGCCGTCTGGGTCAACGCAGTGGTAGTTTCGGCGAGCCGCTCGAGGCAGTGCTGGTGATGGGAAAGTATATGGTAAATAAACGGTCCGTTGGGCGAAGATTGCCTTTCAGCTCGCCCCGGCATTGATTGAGTATCAGCAGGCCTTGGCAACGCATTTTGGTCTTAGGCCAAACAGAACCCACCCCTTTTTATGAGTGCTCAGATGGGCAGCGCCGTTGTGTACTTCATTTGCTCCATGACGAAGCTTGCGCTGACGTCGAATAAATCAGCTTCGATAAGTTGTTGATAAAGCCGATCGTAGCCTTTCATATCGCTCACCACGGCTTTGAGCAGATAGTCCACATCGCCCCCGAGTCGGTAAGCTTCCAAAATGCCTGGCAACCTATCTAATACCTCTTGAAATTGTGCAGACCAAGCTGCGTTGTGTTGGTGGGTTTTTATGGCAATGAAGACCGTCAAATTAAGCCCAACCTGCGCGGGATCAACCAGCGCCACCTGACCCTTGATATAGCCCTCATCCTCCATTCGCTTGATGCGCCGACTGAGTGCCGTACGGGAAATGTTTAAGGTATCTGCGAGGTCGGTGAGGGAAGTGCTGACATCGCGTTGAAGACTCTGCAGAATCTTTCGGTCAATTCGTCCGATTTTTTCTTTTAAATTGGCCATAACGTCTATTTCTTAAAAATATTATGCAAATTTAGCCCAAAACGCGCGTGTTTAATAGCCTACCCTGAGCTCCGAAGTTTCCGAGATGACGGACGTGGGCTTGCCCCAAGTTTCGAAGACTTCACTGGCACACAGAGCCGGCCACCGTGACATCTAACAGGCCGAATGACAGCTAACAGGTGGGTACCTCAATTTTGACTGCAGCACACAGCTATATACCTTCAAGCGTTTCACTGGAGGGCTTACGTCGAGACATTGTTGGCGCGGGGGTGAATATTTCCACGCCTTTTGGACTGCGGCCACTGGTATACGCCGATTACACGGCCAGTGGGCGAGCGCTGGGGCGCATAGAAACTATCATTGCCGAGCAGGTATTGCCGTTTTATGCCAATACTCATTCCGAGACCTCTTTCAATGGCGCCCAAACTGGAGCCTTACGCGAGGCCGCCCGAGATTGCATCCGGTCGGCTATCAATGCGGGCAGCGAAGATCTACTCATTTTTACGGGCAGCGGCACCACCGCAGCGGTCAACCGCCTGGTAGACATGCTGGGATTGGTCAGATCTTCCAAGGTGTGTCATGAACTTCCCGAGGCGATGCGTCCTGTGGTGTTTGTTGGCCCCTACGAGCATCACTCAAACGAATTACCGTGGAGAGAGTCGCTTGCTGAGGTGGTTCGTATTGGTCTGACCCCAGAGGGGCAGATCGATCAAAAAGACCTTGCGGATGCGCTACAGCGCTATGCAGATAGACCCATGAAAGTGGGCAGTTTTTCAGCGGCTTCCAATGTCACGGGCATTCTTTCCGATGTGCAGGGCATCACCAAACTGTTACGCCAGCACGGTGCCCTGTCTTGTTGGGACTATGCTGCGGGCGGACCCTACTTGCCTCTGGACATGAATTTTCCTGGCGCCGAAATCGATGCACTATTCCTTTCGCCCCACAAATTCCTGGGCGGGCCAGGGACGCCGGGCGTACTGGCGGTTAAACGCCATCTGTTGAGCCGCGAGCGGCCAGGAATTATTGGCGGGGGTACTGTTGCTTACGTCAATGCAGACAGCCACGTCTGGATCGCTGATGTGGAAGCTAGAGAAGAAGGCGGCACCCCCGCTATTGTTGAGAGTATTCGTTGTGGGCTGGTATTTGCGCTGAAGGAACAGGTGGGTGGCGCCATCATTGCTCAGCGCGAACATGTTCACCTTGAGCGAGCCTGGCAGATGCTGGGTCAGGTGCCGGGGCTTGAAATATTGGGGCCGGGTACAGAAGTAGATCGGCTGCCCATCTTTTCACTCAGATTCTATGATGGGAACCATTGCCTACCTCATGATTATATTGTGGCGCTGCTAAACGATCTCTTTGGTATTCAGGCCCGCGGTGGCTGCTCGTGTGCGGGTCCCTATGGCCACCAGTTATTAGGTTTTGATGAAACCAAAGCTGAATCTATGCTGCGTGCGGCTCGAGCCGGTAAAGGCCGGCTACCACTGGATCAAAAGCCCGGTTGGGTGAGGGTTAATTTTCACTGGGTGGCCAGCGACGAGGAGTGCACCTATATTCTAGAGGCGATTCGATTCGTCGCTACTAATGCGTCGAGGTTGCAATCTCTCTACCAATTCGACCCAGTCGCAGGGGTATGGCGTCACTTACGCGCTCAAGCGACCACAGCAGCCACGATGCAGGCATTACTGGCCGAGGGTATTCAGCCAACCGCCTCAGCATATACACCAGAGCGTAAAGGTGGCCAGGCAGAGGAATTGTTGAGCACTGAGTTTAGCCGAGCGCTAGAGGCGGCTCACCGGCTGGTCAAAGATTTATAAGCGTGGAAGGGCCATGAGATTCTTGATGCACAGAGCAGTGCATGTGCTGAGGTATCGGAAATTAAAAGGCCCTGTTGAGAGTAGACACACCTGCTTGTTCTGTCGGCTGAGCATGCCTATAGTCGAAAGTAACCCCTCTTTTGCCTCGTGACAGCATTCTGCGCCGACTCCGACAAGGTTGAAGTCAAACGCAGCAGGGCCGCTAGCTTTGGTCGTGAAAATAAAAATTATTTAACTGCTTGGCTCTATTAAGGCAGCCCTGATCACACCGGAAGCGCGGACGTGTCCGTATTTTCACTATGGTGCTTACGGAAACGCCCGGGTGTTAGAAGGGTTTTCTTCTTGAAGGCGGTGTTAAAGGAGGAGATGGAATTGAATCCGCTGTCATAAGCAATGTTGGTGATATCCAGCTGGGGCTTATCGATAAGCAGCGCCTTAGCTTTTTCTACCCGGAAGCCGTTGATGTAGCTGTTGAAATTGCTATTGAAATGGCGGTTGATGAACTCCGATAGCTGTGGTCCGTTAAGGCTGAGCTTGCGCGCTAAATCGGTGATACGTAGATTGGAGTTCAGGTAGGGCTCCTGTTCCTCCATGATGCGTTGGAGCTTTGCCGCGATTTCGTCTTGATCCACCAGCTGCAGTCGCGTGGAACGGAGATAGCGTTGCTCACGCAGTATGTTAGAAACATCTTCGACTGATTTTGAGCTAGAAAACGTGCTTATAAAGATGAAAAAGATCAGAAACGAGCTAGCGATCGAGGCTGCCATGAAGCCCAGTGCCTCTGGGTCCCTAAGGGCGTTCAGGTGCAGCGCCATTGCCGTAGCCATAAACGCCACGGCAATGAAAAGTACCTTGTAGTTCGCTCTGGCGGGGCGGCTGGGATAGAGATGAACAACGAGGGTCGCCGTCAGGTACAGAATTATGTGATACATGCCAATTTCGGAGATCAGCTCATGCAGATTATTCCGCCGAGTGTCGATAGTTGCATGGATTAGATCTACC
>Ga0255778_10005599_pt1 | contig 10127 bp, 7 predicted proteins | sample 071ome_31_FD_179976 | JGI IMG/M metagenome (GOLD analysis project Ga0255778, IMG submission 179976) | Coastal salt marsh microbial communities from the Groves Creek Marsh, Skidaway Island, Georgia - 071405CT metaG (version 2) | ecosystem: Environmental > Aquatic > Marine > Intertidal zone > Salt...
AGGGGGTGCGATCTGGGTGTTCGCAAAAGAGGAGTGGTTGCCAAAAACGGCAAGTCCAAGAAAAAGGAAAAGTGCTGGTTTGAGGATCATCATAAACAAAAAGAGGGAGCGTGTCTCCGGGTATCGGTTCTTTAAGTACTTCACGGATCATTGATCGGATGGACAAACCTATACTACTAAATTTTATGAAAAAAATCTTGTGAGTTGCTTCAAATGAGGGGGGCATATGGGCTGGTTGCATACCAAAAAGAGGGAAACTGGTTTAGGATAAGCAAGGATTGGATACACTTCGTCATTGATTGATTGGGAGCAGAAGCTCACTTTGATGAGATGCCTATTCAAAAATGTACCATTCTTTTTTCCGCACTCACGCTGCTTGCCTGTTCCTCGGTTTGGGCAAAGTCTAATTTTTCCCGTCAGACGATTGACTTGGGTGTTGTAGTGACCGATGCCAAAAAGTCCCTCGCCTTTTATAAAGATGTCATCGGGTTTAAGGAAGTGCCCGGTTTTGAAGTGAAGGGAAAGTTCCCCAAAGCGGTTGGATTGACCGATGGGTCTAGCCTCAATGTCCATGTTTTGGTACTGGGAGAAGATGAGTCAGCGACCAAGTTAAAGGTCATGCAGGTGGATTCAAAAAAGCCCGCCCGTACCATCGAGCAACCATACATTCATACCGTCGCTGGGTTTTCTTACCTTACTATTTTTGTGGAGGATGTGGACCTGGTCATGACCAATGCCAAGAAACATGGCCACGAGGCCTATGCCAAGAGTCCACAGATTCTCCCCAAGGGTTTCCCTCAGGATTTGTGTTTATTAATGCTCAAAGATCCGGATGGTAACTTTGTGGAAATCGTGGGTCCGAACACCAGAGCACTTAAGAAAAAGTAACTAACTAGTTTCTTTCTACAATTTGGGGTTGCACCCAGAGTTAATTTGTTTGCTCAGCCCTTTTACTTTCTTGAAAAGCTCAGGTATAAGGGCGGAATCACCACCATATTGAGAAAAGTGGAAGTGATTAACCCACCAAGAATTACAATTGCCATGGGAGCCTCGATCTCCTTTCCTGGTTGACCGAGACCATTAGCCAAAGGGATTAGGGCTAAGGCTGCCGTAAGGGCAGTCATTAATATGGGATTAAGCCTTTCTATGGAACCCTGGTAAACAGCTTCAAAGAGATTTTTTCCGTCATTTTGTAATTTGTTGTAGTGAGAAATTAATAAAATTCCATTTCTTACTGCTATTCCAAAAAGGGTTATAAACCCTACAAGGGAAGCTATGCTTACGATGCCGTCAGTCATCCAAACTGCCCAGATCCCGCCGATGAGTGAAAGGGGTAGATTGACGAGAGCCAAAATTACATCCCTGAGCTTTTGGAATTCCTGAAATAAAATCATTGCGATTAATGCAAATGAAACCAAAGAGAGTAACCAAATTGTTTTCGAAGCTTTCGCTTCACTTTCAAACTGTCCCCCGAATTCAATGCGGTAGCCTTCAGGCAGAGATAGTTTTTGGTCGATTTGATTCCTGATTTCATCAACCACTCCCCCAAGATCCCTCCCTGAAACATTCGCTTGGATAACCAGTTTTCGTTGGCCGTTTTCCCGACTTATCTGATTGGGCGATGGAATGAGCTGAATGGATGCAAAATCAGAAAGAGGACGAAGCGATCCGTCAGCAGTGTGAATAAGAGAGGAGCGTAATGACTCGATTGATTCGGTATCTTTTAATTTCTGTTTCACTACCAAATCAAAAGAATTTTGCCCCTCCAAGATTCTGCCCACTTTCTTTCCATTGAAAGCAGTTTCAATATGACGGGACAGTTCTGCGGGCTTTAAACCATAAAGAGCTAAAACTTCTCGATCGTAAATGAAGGAAAGCTGAGCGGTATTAACTAGTGGTTCAATGGCTAAATCAACAATACCAGGAACTTTCTCCATCACGCTTTCAGCCACTTCTGCAAAGTTGCGAAGGGTTTCCATATTGGGGCCAAAAATCTTTACAGCGATACTGGCCCTTGTGCCCGAAAGCATATGATCAATCCTATGACTAATGGGCTGGCCTACAGTGAACTGAACTCCTGGAATGCTCTCCAGAGATTTTCGTGCTTGTCGCATTGCAATTTCCCGATCCACTTGATCGAGGTTTAGCACAACCTCGATTTCGCCTGCATTAACGGGTTGGGCATGTTCATCCAAATCTGCTCGCCCAGTTCTTCTCTGAACACTGGTGAACCCTTTATTAGCTAGGAGAAGCTTTTCTGCACGCAACCCGATGTTATTCGATTCAGTAAGGGAGATATCAGGTGCGGTGACATAACTTACCGTTAGGGCACCTTCATTGAACTCAGGTAAAAAAGAACGACCCAAATAAGGTGTAACAAGCAGCGCACTAGCTAAAAGTCCAAGGGTACAAGTGATAGAGATTGATGGCTTATGCAAAACAGTTCGGAGAATCTTTTCGTAGATGGGTTTGATCCAAGCCGCGAGCCAGCCCTGATGTTTGGATACATTTTGAGTTGACCGGGGAAGAAGAAGGGATGCGAGCACTGGAGTCACCGTTAAGGCAATGAATAGACTGGCAAAGATTGAAATGACATAGGCTAATCCCATAGGTTGAAGTAACCTGCCCTCCACGCCACTCAGAAAGAATAAGGGAAAAAAGACGATCGTAATGATTAGAGTAGCTCCAACCATTGGTTTTCGGATTTCCTGAGAAGCAAGATAGACCACATCCTTGGCAGGCTTTTTCTCCTTCTCTGGAAGTCGTGCATTTTCCTTGAGCCTGCGGTATACATTTTCCACATCGATGATGGCATCATCGACTAATGCTCCAATCGCAATCCCAATTCCTCCAAGGGTCATGGTATTTAGTTCCACTCCGCTTACTTGGAAAACAAGAAAAGTTACAGCGAGCGAGAATGGAATCGCCAGAATCGAAATGAAGGTGATTCGGATATTTCCCAAAAAGAGGAACAAGATCACAAAAACAAACAGTGCTCCGTCACGTAATGCTTTAATTACATTATCAATCGCCACCTCGATAAAGTCAGCCTGTCTAAAATAATTGGGTTGAAATTCTATGCCTCTGGGCAAGCCCTTTTTCATTTCTGCAAGAGCCCGGTCAATCCGTTCCGTAAGTTCCAAGGAATTTACATTAGGTTGTTTGGTGATCGACAAGACTACAGCTTCCTCACCGTTGGCCGACGCACTACCAAAGGCCACTGCGGGCCCGATTTGGATTGTCGCTACATCTTCAAGTAAGATATTTCCTTCCCGTCGTGAATCTACCACAACTTTTGATATTTGATCGATGGAGTGGGCTAGCCCAAGTCCTCGAATTTGATATTCCTTCCCTTTGCTTCTAAATACTCCACCCGAACTTTCATGGCTCGCATCTTCAGTTGCAGTGATCACCTGCTCCATCGATACTTGCAGTTCAGCTAATCTTTCGGGCAGAACGCTTACTTGATATTCTTTCACTCTCCCACCGATTGGACTGACTTGGGCAACCCCTGGTATTGCCATTAATCTTCTCCTCACTTGCCAATCCGCAAAAGTTCTCAGGTCCATCATGCTGGATTCCTCTTTACCATGCATCTTGTTCTGAAGACCTATAAGCATGACTTCGCCCATAATCGAAGACATGGGTGCCATGATGGGTGGGGATATGTCTTCAGGGAGGGAGCCTGCAGCTGTTTGTAATTTTTCGGAAACGATTTGGCGTGCATGATAAATATCCATCGACCACTTGAATTCAATATGCACGATGCTAAGCCCTGAGGAGGAAAATGAACGCACTCTCCTTACACCAGTTGACCCATTAAACGCTGATTCAAGGGGCAGAGTTACCATGGTTTCCACTTGTTCAGGAGCCATCCCGTGGGCTTCCGTTAAAACAGTGACTGTAGGTGCATTTAAATCAGGGAAGACATCGAGATTAAGGTGCAAAGAAGTATATAAACCACCCAATAGTAAAAGGACTGAAGTAAAAATAACCAACACCCGGTTGTTCAGAGAAAAGCGGATTATTTGATCAAACATGGGTAACCCTTCGATTAGTGGGCGTGTCCGTGACCCATTTCCATATCTCCTAAGGAAGCGAGTCGAATTATGGAGGCTCCTTGGCTCACCACTTGTTCTCCATCATGAATTCCTTCCTTTACTTCAATCCACTGACCGTCGTTGATCCCTAGTTTAGGGAATCTTTTTTCGATCGTTTCACCGCTGGTTTGAACATAGACAAGGGACTCCCCGAATTCCTCCTGAACGGCTCTAAGCGGAATGGCTAAGGTAGATTTTTTCTTGGGGCCAAGAAGTTGTACAGTAACCGATGTTCCTTCGATAAACAGTCCTTTCGGGTTATCGAGTTCAAAGAGAAAGTAAGCAAAACCTGCTTGTTTGCTTGCAAGAGGGGTTGGGGAGACTGTTTGGCCGCCAAGTTCAGAAATACGATAAGTTTTTTGTCCGGCCCCCGCTCGAAAAGTCGCATCGGTGGCCATATTGATCTCTGAAATACGAGTGACCGGTACCTTTGCTTCCAAAATTAAATTTTGGGTGTTCTTAATCACAGCCAACGGATCCCCCTGGTGAACTTTTTGCCCAGGTCGTACCAAGATTTCCGTTAGTATTCCTTCCTCAGGAGCAGTTACTTGAGCTTTAAGCTCAAGTAACTTCCCATCCGATAAATTCACGCCCATCCTCGTAAGGGAGTCAGACAAGGCTTCTTTTCTGATTCTTGCTTCTATTACTCTTTTTTCCGCAACGGCTTGCTGTTCGAATAATTCTTCCAATTTTTCGCAATCTAGTTTGGCCAGAAGGTAGAGCTCCTTGATGCGAGAAAGTCCTGATTCCCATGCTGTATCAGGCTGGATCACGAACAGCTCCATCCCTTGGTTTGTGTATGTCCCAACTTTTAGGTTAGGGTTTTTCGACGACCAGGAAATTGTGCCTGTGGCAGTTGCTGGAATGATTTTAATGTTGGATGCCGGCAAGCGGAAAAGGCCAGTTCCCTGAGTGCTGTAACTCAAATCTCTTCGAATGGCCGGCTCGATTTTATAATCTATTCTCCATTGCTGTTCTTTTGAGAATGTAATTTCTTCCCCCTGAGCTTTCTCGGTAATCAGCGGCTTGATATCGTTTTCGGAAGCAAAAACCAAAACATCATTCAGGATATGGGTAGAATTGATATCGGAAGATTGGAGAGAAATCTCCATCCTGGCCGGACCTGAAAAACTTGGTGTAGCTTCAAGTAAATATATTCCCGGTTTTTGGGGGCTTTCTTGGGTGAGACTCGTTTTCTGACCTTTAGGAGAGAAAATTTTGATATGAAGCTTGCCGCTCTTAATTGGCTTGAAATTTTTAAGCTTGGTCAAATGGACAATCAAATTTCCAGATTTACCTTGTACCAATGGCTCGTACTCGATGAAGAGTTCAGTGAGCCCATTGCATTGAGTTACAAGAATGGGTTCATGTTCCGATTCTCCTTCGTGATGGTGGCCATGATGATCATGACCATTGGAGGTATGCTCGCTGTGGTGATCATGGTGGTCGTGATTGCCACTGGGGTGGGGGTGATCACAGCTAATTTGCAAAAGGTATAAAGGAAGAATGCTCGTCAATAGGAAAACTTGGTTTTTCATTTTAATATGTGAGTCATGAGTTAATTTTTTTCTAAAGTGAAATGTGGGCTCAATCCGCTTAGATAAGTCAGGTTAAGATATGCAGATTGCTTTTCGTAGGAATATTTCAGGGCGTTTTGTTTACCAGTGAGAAAGGACGCAAGACAGTCGAGGTATTCAAAAACAGAAATTTCGCCATTCTTAAAACTTAACTCCAGTCCACTTAGAAAAACCTGCTCAGATTCTAGATCATTGTTACCAGAGGAATGATTTTGATCTCGTTGTAAATGATGCCAGATTTGCCAACTGGCTTTCACTTCCCTCTCAATTTCTTTTCTCTTTATTTGGTATTCAAGTTCCCCGCTTACCTCAGCCGCTTTAGCCAAGTTAAGGTCTCCTTGTTTTTCGCCAAGAGGAAGTTCCAGCGATATTCCAAGGAAGAGCCCATCTTGTTTCTCCGGATATTTTTTGGAGGCAATATCTAAAGAAATTTCAGGAAATTTCTCATTCTGAAATTGCTCCACCTGCTTTGCCTTCCATTTTGCATTGGCTTTGAGGGATAACAAATCTGGTCTTTCTCGCAAAGCTTGTTGAATGGCCTGTTCAGATGAAACGAGTGAAACACTGTAGAGAAGAGAATGGTTCGCTGGAAATACATCATTAAGACCCACCCATAGCCTGAACCTTGTGAGTACCCCAGCCATTTTAGATTTGAGAGCTCTGTGGGAAAAAGTGAGTTCATCAACCCGTAGATTAATTCTTTTTAGATGAAGAGCAGGGATGATTCCTTGTGCCAAGAGTTCATTAGAGAATATCAGGACTTGATTATGCTGTTCAATGGCCTCTTCAAGAATATAGATTTCTTCTTTGAGATACGAATACTTGATGAATATCTTCGCAATTTCGTAGGAAATTTTGAGTCTCTTCAAATCAATCTGCAAATCGGATACAGAGTTTCTTATTTCAGCAGATTCGATTCTTGTGCCTCTTTTCCACAGAAAATCTAATTTCGATGAGACCCCAACCGTTGATTCATCAAAAGCTTTGGTTCCTCTGGCAGACTCTCGCTCATAATACAGAGATGGGTTAGGGAATCGAGAAGCCTTAGCTAAACGAGCTTGGTTAGCACCTTCCACCATTTTTGATAGCTCATCGATTTGTTCCACCTCGGATGCACGAGCACATGCATCTTCGAAGGCGATTGGCTTGGATTGAAGGTTCTGCAAGCTAAGCACGGCAATTCCCAAGCTAAGGCATTTGCCTTTTGATCTAAAAGAAAAGTGTGTGTATAAAAATCTGAAACTCATGGCTAAGTTAGTTTGAAAAAAAAGTAAGAGATGTCCCAGATTGGACATAGATGTGAGCCGGCTAGGCTCATCAACTAACTTCGGATCAAACTACTAAGCGTATGGTTTCAGAGAAGTGTTTTTGCGCAGATAAGGAAAGAGGCGGATCATGAGAGCGTACGGCAGCTAGTGTTTTCGCGTGAGTATTATGAATTCCTAGAACCGACCCTATCTTGCTACCTTTGAAGTAGGAACAAAGAGGCAGGCTTAACTTAATTTTACTTTCGGCAAGAAAGAGATTCGATTCCTGCTCAACGATTTCATGACTGCAAGGAGCGTGATGAGGCTTTTTGCCGTGATCATGTGATTCACGCTTGCAAGGGTGATGGTGTGTTGCGTTAGTTGCGTGCAATCGATCACACTGCTGTGGTTGGCTATGGATATGAACTTCTCCGTCTAAATGTCTACAGATTTCAACGCTTTGTTGGATGCAAATGCCAGCAAGGAATAGAAAGACAATCAAATATAGCTGAGGAATAGAATTTCCTGTCAGCATGTCTTTTTTGAATCCTAGCATGGTGTGTTCTTTATATGAGTGGTCGTTTATTTGCCAAGTTATAATTAAATATCCTCAAAACTGACCTTATCTCCGCTAGGCGGACGATTAAATAGTACTTTTCTATTAGTTTACGAATCCTTGTTCATCGCTTAAGATCATTACCACATTGGTAGTGGTACGGGCTTCGCCCATAAGTAAAATGCAACCGTAAACTGAAAGGAAAATGAAGGCTACTAATCTGAGTTTCATAAATTGGAATTTAATGGATCCTGATTTGTAGATCTAAACCAACAACTTTTTTACCACATGTCCATGTACATCGGTGAGGCGGTATCTTCTACCCTGAAAGAAATATACCAGGCGTTCATGATTAATTCCGAGTTGATGGAGAAGGGTAGCGTGAAGATCATGTACCGATACCTCATCCTTGGTGACGCGGTAGGAAAAATCATCGGTCTCCCCAAACTGTAGACCTGGCTTAAAACCACCACCTGCCAAAAGTTTGGTAAAACAACCGGGATGATGATCGCGTCCATAGGCTTCCATCACTTTGCCATTTTGACTGTAGGTACTTCTGCCAAATTCGCCCCCCCATACCACAATTGTATCATCCAGCAGTCCGCGTTGTTTAAGATCAGTGATTAAGCCGGCTGTAGCCTGGTCCACTTCCCGGCATCGTTTGGGCAGATGGGCGGGCAGGTTGAAATGGTGATCCCATCCGGAGTGGTAAAGCTGAATAAAGCGGACATCTCGTTCAGCAAGGCGACGGGCCATCAAGCAATTGAATGCGAAAGTTCCAGGTTTGCGGGCATCTTCTCCATAAAGTTTGTAAGTTGATTCAGGCTCATTGGCAAAATCCGCAAGTTCCGGGATGGAGGTTTGCATACGGAAGGCCATTTCGTACTGGGCGATTCTGGTATCGACCGATGGATCACCTGAGCGGTTGGCCTCCTCCCTGTTCAAGGAATTGATGGCATCGAGGATGGATCGCTTCTCCTTTAGGGTTTTACCAGAAGGGTCGTTCAAGTAGAGCACTGGTTCTGTCCCTGAACGCAAGCGCACTCCCTGATGTTTGCCCGGAAGGAATCCATTTCCCCAGAGACGGGAGTTGAGTGGTTGCATATTGGGCAGGTCCCCACTCGATACCAGTGCGACGAATTCTGGCAGGTTTTGGTTCATGGTGCCCAGTCCATAACTTAACCATGAGCCCATACTGGGCCGGCCGGGTAAGTTGTGCCCTGTTTGCATGAAGGTCATGGCAGGGTCATGGTTGATCGGGATCGTGGTCATCGAGCGGATGGTGCAGAGGTCATCTGCAATTCCTGCCATGTGGGGTAAGAGTTCGCTGGTCCATGAGCCTGTCTGACCATGCTGGGCAAAGGAGTACTTACTATTAATAACAGGTAGAATCTTTCGATTGTTATTAAACCCTGTTAGCCGGCCCTGTTGTTCAACATGTTTGAAAATATCACTACCGTGGTGCTTAGCGAGTGCTGGCTTATGATCAAAAAGATCGACCTGAGATGGGCCACCGGACTGAAAGAGATAAATGATCCGCTTAGCCCGGGCAGGGTGATGGGAGAATTTTCCAGCAGTTGTAGAGCCATCTGCAAGCAAACTGCCCAGAGCCATGTACCCGAGCCCTGCACCCACGGTGCGCAGGGCCTGACGACGGTTCATCTTCAACCAGAGGTTTTCAATTTCTTGATTCATAGGATAATCTATTTGCGGGTTATGGTCTCGCTGAGATTGAAAAGTGTGTGGCAGACATCAGTAAGCCCAGCCAGTTGAGCAGGTTCCATTGTCGTGCTGGATGGTGGACTTTCTCCCACGGATAGAGTGCGATTGGCAGATTTCGAATCTTTTCGGTAATGAGATATGCGCTGATTTTGTAGATCTGAAAGAAGCTGGAATTCTTTGTTGGAAGGCTTTCTTGAAAGCACTCTTTCAAAAGCAGATTTAATCGGGTCTGTTTCCCCATGAACGAGAACGGCGAGCGTGCGGGCCGCTTCCCAATAGGTGGGGTCATGCAGAGTAACCAGAGCTTGAAGCGGAGTATTGGTGGATGCCCGTTCGACGGTGCAAACATCCCGGCTTGGGGCATCAAAAGTAGACATCGATGGATGAAGAACGGCCCGGCGCCAGTAGGTGTAGAGGCTTTTGCGGTACAGGTTATCCCCTTTGCTTTGCACATAAAATTCGCGGTGGGAAGGCGGGGCGTTCAGATCATCCCAGACTCCATCTGGTTGGTAGGGCATCACACTTGGACCTCCCACTTTCTTGCTGAGTAACCCACTGGCGGCTAAAGCCTGGTCCCTGATCATCTCTGCAGGCAAGCGGAATGAGGAAGCACGCGAAAGGGAGCGGTTTTCAGGATCCTCAAGTTCAGGGCGATAGGTTGAGGATTGTCCATAGGTTGCCGATAGAACGATCTTCTTGATGGTTTGATGAAGGTCCCACTTGTGGTTGATAAAATCTTTGGCCAACCAATCGAGAAGTTCCGGATGGCTCGGGAGTTCGCCCTGCAAACCGAAATTATCTGGGGTTTTTACCAATCCATAACCAAAGAACTGTTGCCATAACCGGTTGACCGATACTCGGGCAAAAAGAGGATTATCTTCAGACACCAACCAGTCGACCAGTCCTAACCGGTCAAGCCTGTATC